>LNFM01006120.1_pt1 | contig 26149 bp, 19 predicted proteins | sample 596031 | NCBI WGS metagenome assembly LNFM01 (sample SAMN04254537, study PRJNA301005) | activated carbon metagenome | isolation source: dual media filters at the Ann Arbor, Michigan drinking water treatment plant | place: USA: Ann Arbor | reverse complement strand
CGCCGACGTTGGCCGAGCAGTGCATCGGCATGACGTTCTTTTGCGGCAGGCGGTAGTTGAGATAGGTGAAGACGCTCTTTTTGATTTCGCCGGCATACGAGGTGCCACCGATGAGGACGATGCGGCGGGTGAGGTTGACGGCGATGACGGTTTCGGAGCGGGTGCCGTGGTAATCGGGCGCGGCGCGGAAGGAGGGGAGCGCGACGATCGTGAGGCCGGGCTCGAAGTTTTCCAGATCGCCGGGGCCGGGGCGGCGGAGAAGGTTGCGGATGAAGAGGGCGTGCCAGGCGTATTCGCAGAAGACGCGGGTGGGCAGGCGATGGACGGGGTCGGCGCCGGCGAAGAGATCCTGGACGTAGAGTTCCTTCAATTTTGCGAAGGAGAGGAAATCGTGGAGCAGGCGGTCGAACTGCTCTTCCGTCATCGATTTGTTGTTGTCCCACCAGATGGCGGGTTCGGTGTCGGCATCGCGGACGATGAACTTGTCGTTGACCGAGCGGCCGGTGTGCTGGCCGGTTTCGACAACGAACGACCCGGAGGCGGCGAGGCGGCCTTCGTTGCGGCGGATGGCCGTTTCAACGAGTTCGGGCGTGGAATTGTTGATGGAGAGCTTGCGGCAGGCGTTCAGCGGAAAGATTTCGTTCGACATCTGGAAACCGGGGCTCGCATTTCGAAAAGTGCCGCGCGTCCGGATGGGCGCGGGCCGCGACAAGAACGGACGCATTCCCTGAGTACAGTCTTCGCCCGGTCGTTTGGTGCCGGACGCTCTTTTGCTGCCGCGTCTCGTGGGACACAGGACAATTCGTCGACGTGCGGGCCTCGTTAGGCCTGCCGTGGACTGAACTCAACCTATTCGAAAGTATAGGGCTATCAGGCGATAGGAAAAGCAAATCTCACGACTGCGGTGAAATGGCTGTGCGTGCTTCAGCGGCCAGCGCCGCGAGCGCCTTGCGCGCGTCACCTGGTGTGGCAATCGGCGCGGCAAAATTGACACGGACCGCGCCCGCCGGGCCGATCACGTCGAGACCTTCGGGATCAATTCCGGTCATTTTCCAGGCAGCGGGATCTTGATGCCCGCCGATTGTGCGAGCGGCGTAGAGGGCGAGGGCCTCGGTGTGATCTTCATTCATATGCGCGACGATATCCGGCTCGGCGTCGAGGAGGGCAGCAGCGCGGCTGACGTCAATCAGAATATCGGAGGGTTTCAGGTCCACGATGCGGCCGAAGCCGCCGACGTAGTGAGCGCGCTCGATATCGAAACGATAGAAGGCGAAATCGGAGAAGGCAGCATACATCCCGGCTTCCGGATGTCGGGCGAGGAAACGGCGCTTTTCGTTTGCGTTTTCGGTGATGGCGACGCGGCCCATAAGGCTCACTCGGCCACCGGCGAGTGGGTCGCCCTCGGGGCTCGTGCCGTCGATGAGAAGGCCCGACCGCGCATCGCTCAGGATATTCTGGGTGTGGATGGCAAGCCGCGAAATGAGCATGAGTGGGGCGCCATCGGCGGCGGTGGCCAGCGTCACGAGAGAGGCATAGGGACCACCGTTTTGGCGGTCGAGCGTCGCCAGAGAGGCTTTTCGGGCCTCGCGCAGAAGCTTTTTCACGGCCTCTGCCGGAGTGGCCTTGAGCACTGATTTTGCTGGCGTATCGTCCATTTATACCCGCCTTTTGGCGACCGGGCGCTTTGCGCTGGCGCCGCCGTTCAGCTACGGTTCAGCCCCTTAGCCCGACAACGGACCGGCCACAATCGGTCGTGGGGGCATGGCTCCATTCTGAAGCTTTGCCACAATTCGACTCCAGTTGGGGCCATAGTGCGCCGTGAGCACAATGAGGCGTGCCCTGAGAGGATATAGGGACCATGAAGGAAAAGACCACCATCGCGTTGGTCGATGACGAGCGCAACATCTTGACCTCACTTGGCATGGCGCTCGAAGCCGAAGGCTATAAGGTTCGCACGTACAATGATGGCGCGGCGGCCCTGGAAGCGCTGACCGAGGACCCCGCTGATCTTGGAATCTTCGATATCAAGATGCCGCGGATGGACGGGATGGAGCTGCTGCGCCGCGTGCGTCAGCAGTCGGACATGCCGGTGATCTTTCTCACGTCGAAAGACGAGGAGATCGATCAACTGTTCGGCCTCAAGATGGGTGCGGACGATTACATCACGAAGCCGTTTTCGCAGCGGCTCATCATCGAACGTGTGCGGGCGATTCTGCGCCGCTTCGCACCCAAGGACGGCAGCGCGCCGACTCCAACGGTGTCGCACACTCTCGAGCGGGGCAAGCTGAAGCTCGATCCGGAGCGTCACACGTGCCACTGGGATAATAAGCCCGTGACGCTGACGGTGACGGAATTCCTGATCCTGCAGGCGCTTGCCCACCGGCCTGGCGTGGTTAAAACGCGCGATGCGCTGATGGATGCGGCGTACGATGATCAGGTTTATGTTGACGACCGCACCATCGACAGCCACATCAAGCGCCTGCGTAAGAAGTTCAAGCAGGTCGACGACGATTTCGACGTGATCGAGACGCTCTATGGCGTCGGCTACCGGTTCAAGGAAGCCTGATTGGCGCGTTGACTTAAATTCGCCGGGGCTGCCTTGAGATCTTAAGGCGGCCCCGTTCGTTTTTCACGGGCGGGTTTGCTCTAGCGGACGCGGAGAGGCGACTTGGCGCTCGACACGCAAGGGGTTCCGGCAACGAACGTGATGACGGATTCGTTACGCGCGCTCACCCGGCGCGGGTTACGGCTCGTGCGGCGCGTGCAGCGGGTGCGTCCGTTCCGGTCGGCGTCGGCAAGCCTGACACGGCGCATCTTGATCGCCAATCTCGTCGGTCTCCTCGTTATGATCGGCGGCATCTACTATCTCAGCCACTATCAGACTTGGCTGGTGGAGGCCAAAAAGGAGTCGCTGCGCACGCAGGGCGAACTTATCGCCGCAGCCATCGCCAGCGATGCGCGCATCGAGCAGGGCAACATCGAGATCAATCTTGACAAAGCCAACCGGCCGGACAAGGCACGCGTGCCCTACCGCGACGATGGATTTTCTTCGTTGCAGCTTTCAATCCGGCCCGAGCGGGCAACGCCCATTCTTCGGCGCCTCATTCAACACACCAAGAACCGGGCGCGCATTTACGGTCGCGACGGGACGCTGATCGTCGATACAGCGACCCTGCTGACCAAGGGACAACTGGCGCGGCCGGCCGCGGGCGTGGAGCAGACGTCCAAGCCAAAGAACTTCTGGACGCGGCTTACGGCCGTACTGATCGATAAGCATCTGCCGGTTTACAAGGAAATCGGGAACGCCAAGGGGACGTCCTATCCGGAAGTGCGTGCCGCGCTCGAAGGGACTGCCACGCCATTGCTGCTGCTCGACAAGGACGGCGAGCAAATCGTCTCGATGGCGGTGCCGATCCGGCGGGCGAACACGGTGTTAGGTGCTCTGCTTCTGTCGACGCGGCCGGGCGACATCGAGAAATCCCTCAACGAAGAGCGCTGGCGCATTGCGTTGCTCGCCGTGATCGCACTGATCGCGACGCTTGTATCGTCGCTCCTGCTGGCGCGGACCGTGGCCGAGCCGATCCGGCGTTTGTCGGACGCGGCCGACGAGGTTAGCCGAAACATCAACGCGCGCGCGCATTTGCCGAATTACGCGGACCGCAACGACGAAGTGGGGCAGTTGTCGCGGGCGTTCACATCGATGACGGCGGCGCTTTACCGGCGTATCGAGTCGAGCGAGAGTTTTGCCGCCGACGTGGCGCACGAACTGAAGAATCCTCTGACGGCGGCGCGGTCGACGGCTGAAAGCCTCGTCTATGCCAAGACGCCGGAACAGCGTGACGAACTGGTGCGCCAGATTCAAAACGAGTTGAAGCGGCTGAACCGGCTGATTACCGACGTCTCAAATGCATCGCGGCTGGATGCAGAACTGGCACGGCAGGCGATGGTGCCGACGTTGATCACGGACGTCGTGGACAGCGTGGCAAAGATCTTCCGCGATATTCTTTGCGAGGACGGACGCAGCGTGCGGGTGGCGGTCGATCCGGCCGTGGACTCGCAGACACTGAAGGTGACGGGGCACGAGGGCCGGCTTGGGCAGGTGATCACCAATCTCGTCGACAATGCGGTGTCGTTTTCGCCATCGGATGGTGTGGTGGTGCTGACGGTGAAGCAGACCGCGCAGCACGTCGAAATCACCATCGACGACGAAGGGCCCGGCATTCCCGAGGACCGTTTGGCGATCATTTTCGACCGGTTCTATACGGACCGGCCGCAATCTGAAGCGTTGCGCGGCAAGAATTCTGGGCTTGGGCTCTCAATCTCGCGCGAGATCGTGCACGCGCACGGCGGAGAGGTATGGGCCGAGAACCGGCGGGCGCCGGGATCGGCGCCGGACAGCCGGCCGGTCGGCGCGCGGTTCGTCGTACGGCTGCCACGTCTCATTCAGACGGCGCGCGGAGGGTCTGGTGGCACCCATCGGCGCTACTGAGGGCGTGCTTTTGCACGGAACGGCGATCGCGCTTGGGGATCGCGCGGTGCTGCTGCGCGGACCGCCGGGGGCAGGAAAGTCGGATCTGGCGCTCAGGGCGCTGGCGGCTCCGCCGGGCCGTTTTTCCGAAGCAGCGTTTGAGCTTGTCGGCGACGATCAGGTGTTCGTGCGCCGCGCTGGCGGGCGGCTCATAGTTAACGCGCATCCACGGCTGGCGGGGCTCATCGAAGTCCGGGGGCTCGGTATTTTGCCGGTGCCGTACAGGGCCGAGGCCGAGCTTGTGCTCGTGACCGATCTGGTCGCCGGCGGGGACGTTGAGCGATTGCCGGACCCGTGGCCGGTGACCGACGTCTTAGGGGTGCCAGTGCCAGTGATGCGCTTGGCCCCGTTCGAGGCGTCGGCGCCCTTGAAGCTTGCGCTTGCTCTGACGCAGCAGCCCTGGGTCGGCGTTGCAAATTAAGGACATCACCTGAGGCCACGCAACGCCAAGGGGCTTTTGCGAGACACCGAACAGTTGTAAGTCTGCCCGCCGCGATCAAAGCCTAGGCGTTCGCGCCCGCTTAATCCATCGCGTGGGCCAAGGAAGACCGGATGATCGGACTTGTCATCGTCACGCATGGGGGACTCGCAACGGAGTTCCGCGCTGCGTTGGAACATATCGTCGGCCCGCAGAGCCAACTGGAGACGGTCGCCATCGGACCGGAGGACGACATGGCCCAGCGCCGTGGCGACATTCTGGATGCCGTGACGCGCGCCGACAGCGGCGAAGGCGTGATCGTGCTGACGGATATGTTTGGCGGGACGCCGTCGAACCTTGCCATTTCGGTGATGGATGAAGCGCCGGTGGAAGTGATTGCCGGGATCAATCTACCGATTCTCGTGAAACTTGCGTCGCTGCGGCGGGAACTGCCGATGGCGGAAGCCGTGGCGCGGGCGCGGGACGCGGGGCGCAAATACATAAAGGTCGCGAGCCAGGAATTGTCCGGCGAGAGTTGAGTGCGAGCGGCGACCGATGCCTGAAATCAAAGACAGTCCGCAGCCTGAAGCGATCGTGACGGTGGTGAACCGTAAGGGTCTGCATGCGCGCGCGTCGGCGAAATTCGTCAAGTTGGCCGAGACGTTCAAAGCGGATGTGACCGTGACGCGGGATGGGCAAGCGGTCGGGGGATCGTCGATCATGGGGCTCATGATGCTGGCGGCGGGACCGGGGTCGCAACTGCACATCCGGTGCGCGGGGCCCGAGGGACCGGAAGCGCTCGAAGCGCTGGTCGCGCTCGTCGAGATGGGGTTCGGCGAGGAATTGGCGGAAGAGGGTTAGGCTCGGTCTGCCCGCAGGCCGATCCGACATCGCGGCGTTGTTCAAGTTTCCACCCTCGTTCGCTCTGCCGGCCCGATGGGTCCTCGGGACCCCGGCCTGCGCCTGGGCAGGCCAGCCCGAGGATGACGGCTGTGGGTGGGTTGCCTGGGTGGACCATGCCGGCGAACGGCGGCTGGGACATAAAGACTTGTTTATATGTTGTTGCCTGCTTTCCGGGGGCGGGGTATAGGGGGCCGGAACGTGGGACCGGCGGCCTGGACGGCTGGCGGATCCGCAAGTTGTCTATTCATCCCCCGACACTACATCGTCAAGGACATGAGCCTTGCCCCGTTTGGCCGCAAGGAAATCGAACTGGCCGAGACGGAAATGCCGGGCCTGATGGCCATCCGCGAGGAATACGGCCCATCGCTGCCGCTGAAGGGCGCGCGGATCGCGGGTTCGCTGCACATGACCATTCAGACGGCGGTGCTCATCGAGACGCTGAAGGCGCTTGGCGCCGACGTTCGCTGGGTGTCGTGCAACATCTTCTCGACGCAGGATCACGCGGCGGCGGCGATTGCGGCGGCTGGCATTCCAGTGTTCGCCTACAAGGGCGAGACGCTGGTCGAGTACTGGGATTACACGGCCAAGCTGTTCGATTGGCATGGTGGCGGCACGCCGAACATGATCCTCGATGACGGCGGCGATGCGACGATGCTCGTCCATCACGGCCTGCGCGCCGAGAACGGCGACACGGCATTTCTCGACAAGCCGGAATCGGAAGAAGAGGAAATCTTCTTTGCGCTCATTAAGCGCTTGCTGAAGGAGAAGCCGAAGGGCTGGTTTGCCGAAGTGGCCAAGAACATTCGCGGCGTTTCGGAAGAGACGACGACGGGCGTGCATCGCCTCTACAAGCTCGCGGAAGCGGGCAAGCTTTTGTTCCCGGCGATCAACGTGAACGACTCGGTGACGAAGTCGAAGTTCGATAATCTTTATGGCTGCCGTGAATCGCTCGTTGACGCGCTGCGCCGCGGCACCGACGTGATGATGGCCGGAAAGGTCGCTTTTGTTGCCGGTTTCGGCGACGTCGGCAAGGGCTCGGCGGCGTCGCTGCGCCAGGCCGGCGCGCGTGTGATCGTGTCGGAAGTCGATCCGATCTGCGCACTGCAAGCGGCGATGGAAGGCTATGAAGTGGCGACGATCGAGGATGCGCTGCCGCGCGCGGACATCTTCGTGACGGCGACGGGCAACCGCGACATCATCACGATCGAGCACATGCGGCAGATGAAAGATCGCGCCATCGTGTGCAACATCGGCCACTTCGACAACGAGATCCAGGTCGCGGGCCTGAAGAACTTCAAGTGGACCAACGTCAAGCCGCAGGTGGACGAGATCGAGTTCCCGAAGGGCAACCGCATCATTCTTCTGTCGGAAGGCCGTCTGGTGAACCTCGGCAACGCGATGGGGCATCCCTCGTTCGTGATGTCGTCGTCGTTCTCCAACCAGACGCTGGCGCAGATCGAACTCTGGCAGCATCGCGACGACGGCAAGTACGAGAAGCAGGTTTATACGCTGCCGAAGGTGCTGGACGAGAAGGTTGCCGCGCTGCATCTGGCCAAGCTCGGCGTGAAGCTGACCAAGATGTCGAAGGAACAGGCCGACTACATCGGCGTGCCGGAGCAGGGGCCGTTCAAGCCCGAGCACTACCGGTACTAGGATTTACGGACGGCGCACCCGGGCATTGATCCGGGTGCGGCCAGACGTTTCAAGCGGCGCTGCCCCAGCGGGTGGCGCCGTTTTTTGTTGCGAGAGCGGCTACGTGTGGGGCGGCTGCACTGGTCAGGGGGGGCTTGGGTCCGCATAATCGGCGAAGCGATTCGCAGGGGCCCCGTACCGATTCGGCTGCAGGTCGTTTTCCCAGACTTTTCGAAGAGTTGCAGCCACTCCGGCGCAGCTTAGCCGTTTCAGACTCCGACCGTGGCCCCGCCCAGATCCCATGCCCAAACCCCATGCGTAGCACCTACCGCGCCAAAATTGGTGGATCGCGCCTGGAGCTCGCCATGCTCCTCGTGGCAGCGATTTCGTGCGTTCTGGTGCTGACGCTGAACGTGAGCAGCGAACGGACCCAGCAGGCGGCGGAGACGGCGGGTCTCAATGCCCTGCTCATCATGGTGCTGGCGGCGGTGGCGATCTTTGCCGCGGTGGCCACCATTCTCTCGGCTTACGCGGGATCGCGGCGGTCGAGAAATCAGCGCAATAATGAGTTGCAGGATCTGAGGCGGCGGCTGGCGTCGTCGGAGGCGCTGATCCGGGCGGAGCCGCAGATCCTCGTACATTGGGAACAGGGGCGCGGCCTGGAGATCGTGGCGCAGTCGCTGAGCGGCATCGCGGGGTTGCCGTCGAGCCATCAGGAGTTGCTGCGGTTCGGGATGTGGCTGGAGCAGAAGTCGGCGGCGGATTTGAAACTGGCGCTCGATGCGCTGTTTGCCGAGGGCCGGGCGTTCAACATGATCCTGCGGACGATGGCGGGCGGGCATCTGGAGGCGGATGGGCGGGCAGCGGGTAGCCGGGCCATTCTGCGGTTGCGCGATGTGGCGGGCTATAAGCGCGACCTGGGACTCATTCTCGATCATCAAAAGAAGATTGCGCGCGATGTGCGGTCCAGCCGGGCGCTGGTGAACGCCTTGCCAAGCCCGGCGTGGCTGCGCGACGGCAACGGGCGGCTGACGTGGGTGAACAAGGCCTACGTGACAGCCGTGGAGGCGGCGAGCGAGGCGGAAGTGATCGCGGCGCAGATCGAACTGTTGGAATCGCGCCAGCGGCGGGTCATCGAGCGCAAGAACAAGGCCGGTCAGGTTTACGAGGAGCGGCTGGGGCTGATCGCGGGCGGGGATCAGAAGGCGCACAAGGTGGTGGTGATCCCGCTGGCCGATGCGAGTGCCGGCGTCGCCATCGACGTTGCGGCGCTGGAGCAGGCGCAGACGGCACTCGACCGGCAGATCGCGGCGTACGACCGCACACTCGACCGCGTGACGACCGCGGTGGCGATCTTCTCGGCCGACAGGCGCTTGACGTTCCACAACGAGGCGTACCGGACGCTGTGGCAGCTCGATGAAGCATGGCTCAAGACCGGCCCGCAGGATGGGTCCATCCTCGACCGCTTACGCGAAGACGGACGGGTTCCCGATGTCGCGAACTACCGCGAGTGGAAGACGCGGCTGCTCTCCTGCTACGCCGACGTGAAAGAACTGGAAGACCTCTGGCACCTGAAAGACGGCCGCGTCGTGCACGTGGCGGCCGAACGCCGCCCGGACGGCGGCGTGACGTATTTCTATGACGACAAGACAGAAGCGCTGTCGCTGGAGCGGCGCTATGTGGCGCTGTCACGCGTGCAGGGCGAGACGCTGAACAATCTCAAGGAAGGCGTGGCGGTGTTCGGCACCGATGGCCGCCTAAAGCTGTTCAACAACGCGTTTGCGAAGATCTGGCGCATGTCGCAACGGGTGCTGGCCAGCACGCCGCACATCGACGAATTCGTCGGGAATGCGAAGGTCCTTTTCGACGATGGACACACATGGCAAAAAATCGTCAAGGCGGTGACGTCGTTCCAGGTGGCGCGCTCGCAGCTTGAAGGACAAATGGTGCGGCCCGACGGCAGCGTGATCGATTATGCCGCCACGCCGTTGCCCGACGGCGGCATGCTGCTAACATTCGCCGACGTGACGGATGCCAAGGCGTTCGAGCGTACCCTGAGAGAGCGCAACGAGGCGCTCGTCGCCGCAGACAATCTGAAGAACCGCTTCATCGGTCACGTGTCGTACGAACTGCGCACGCCGCTGACCAACATCATCGGTTTCAGCGAACTTCTGGCAAGCCCGCACATGGGCGATCTCTCCCAGAAGCAGCGCGAGTATCTCGACCATATCTCGCAGTCGTCGACGTCGCTCTTGTCGATCATCGACGGCATTCTGGATTTGGCGACCATCGACGCTGGCACGATGGAGCTGAAGCTATCCATGGTGTCGCCGCGGGATGTGATCGATGCGACGATCCTGGCGCTCCGGGAGCGGGCCGTCAGCGCCGATCTGACGATCGATGTGGCGGTGGAGGATGGCGCCGCACCGTTCGAGGCGGACGAAGCGCGCGTGCGGCAGATCCTTTACAATCTCGTTGCAAATGCGATTGGCTTCTCCCGTTCGGGCGGTTTGGTGAAAATCGAGTGCTGGCGCGATGAGGGCGATATCGTGTTTGCCGTGGAGGATAACGGCATCGGCATTCCGCCCGAGCAGCAGGCCCGCGTGTTCGAGCGGTTCGAGAGCCGGTCACAGGGGTCCGAGCACCGGGGCGCCGGATTAGGGCTTTCCATCGTGAAGAGCCTTGTGGCGTTGCATCGCGGCCGGGTGAACCTCGATAGCAAGCCTGGAATTGGAACGCGCGTCACGGTACGGTTGCCCGTGCGGCCCGCCGGGTCGCAGCTTCTGGAGCAGCACGAGCGCGCGCCCGCATATGCCAATAACTTGGACGCTTCCTAAGGCCGCAGAGCCCGCCGTTCTCCGCGTTGCCCACCTGATTGCCCTGAAAATTCGTTCTGGCGATACGCTGGCGCTGTCCGGCGATCTCGGCGCGGGGAAGACGACGCTGGCGCGGGCTTTGATCCGCGCGGTATTGGCAGACCCCGAGGCCGAGGTCCCGAGCCCTACGTTCGCCCTGGTGCAAAGCTATGACGCACCGCGATTGTCCTTGGCGCACGTCGATCTCTACCGGTTGGCGGATGAGAGCGAGGCGTTGGAGCTGGGCATCGCGGACCTAGCCGAGCGCGGCGCGGTGATCATCGAATGGCCGGAGCGTGCGCCGTCGCTGTTGGGGCCGGATCGACTCGATATCGCGCTGGCCGAGAGCAACGATGCAGACAACCGCGATGTGACGATCACGGCGCATGGAACGTGGGTGGCGCGGCTGGAGCGGTTGCAGGAGATCGCGACGTTTCTGGCTCGGTGCGGGATCGCGGCGGGTGCGCCGGTTTCCTATCTGCAGGGTGATGCATCTGCCCGTGCTTATGCGCGGACGCTGCGCGACGGCGTGCCCGTTATTCTGATGGACTGGCCGCCGCAGCCGGATGGGCCACCGATCAAAGGTGGTTTGCCGTATAGCCGGATCGCGCATCTGGCGGAGGGAACGGCCGCGTTCGAGAGTGTCGGCGGATTGCTGGCATCGGCTGGACTCGTCGTGCCGGAGACGTTTGCTGCCGATCATGCGCGCGGATTGATGCTGATTGGCGATCTGGGCGATCGCGTCTTTGGCGTGGAAGTCGGTAAGGGCACCGATCAGGAGACGATGTGGGCGGCGGGCACGGAGACGCTCGTTGCCATGCGCGTGCTCGATGAAGGCCGCGTGCGGGCTTGGAACGGAAGCGCCGGGCGCGCGGCGCCGGTCGGCGACTACGATCGCGGGGCCTATGAGATCGAGACGACGCTGGTGCCGGATTGGTATTGGCCGCTGGTGAAGGGTGGGCCTATTCCCGGGGACGTACGGGCAGCGTTCGACGCAGCGTGGGCGCCGGTGATCGACCGGCTATGCGCCGATCCGAGCAGGGGCATTTGCCTGCGCGATTATCATTCGCCGAATTTGCTGCATATGCCGGAGCGGGGCGGGGCAGCGCACAATCAAGTGGGGATCATCGATTATCAGGATGCGCTGATCGGGCATCCGGCGTTCGATCTCGTCTCGCTGTTGCAGGATGCGCGGCTCGACGTACCGGCGGACATCGAAGACCGCTTGTATGCGCGCTATGTGGCGGCCGTTGAGGCACGGGAACCGGGTTTTGACGCTGAGGCGTTCCGCTTTGCCTATGCGGCGCTCGGCGCGCAGCGCAACACCAAGATCCTCGGCATTTTCGCGCGGCTGTGGACACGGGATGGCAAGCCCCATTATCTGCGTCACATTCCGCGCATATGGCGCTATCTGGAACGGGGCCTCGCGCACCCCGACCTCAAGCCGGTGGCGCAGTGGTATGACACCCACTTTCCGGCAGCAGGGCGACGCGAGGCGCCGCAGGCCTGAGACGCCAAACCGTTTGAACGGAGATGGATGTGATCGATACCGCGATGATCCTCGGCGCCGGTCTCGGCACCCGTATGCGGCCATTGACCGATCTCGTGCCGAAGCCGCTGGTGCGGCTCAACGGCAAAGCGCTGATTGATCATGCGCTCGACCGGCTCGAGGCGGCTGGCATCACACGCGTCGTCGTCAACGTGCATTATCTCGCCGACAAGCTGGAAGCGCATTTGAAGGGGCGGACGAGTCCGGAGATTTTGATTTCGGACGAGCGCGGGAAATTGCTCGATACGGGTGGCGGTGTGGTACATGCGCTGCCGCTCTTGGGCGACAAGCCCTTCATCATTCACAACGCGGACACGGCGTGGATTGAGGGGATTGGCGGATCGCTGTCGCGGATGATCGCGGCGTGGGACAGCAAACGGATGGACAGCCTGATGCTGCTGGCGCTGTCGTCTTCAAGCGTAGGGTACGACGGGCATGGCGATTTCAATATGGATTCGGCTGGCGTGCTGACACGGCGGACGGAGCGGCGGGAAACGCCATTCGTATTTGCCGGCGTTTCCATTGCGCATCCGCGGATGTTTGCCGATGCGCCGAAGGGAGCGTTTTCGCTGAACAGGGTTTGGGACCGGGCGATTGCCGACAAGCGGCTCTATGGCACGCGGCTTGATGGGATTTGGATGCATGTCGGCACGCCGGAGGCGTTGGCGGAAGCCGAAGCGCGCTTGAAGCTGGAACAGGTGCGCTAGCGGCATGGGTGAGGCTACGCGGATTTATACGGTGCCGGCGGGGCAGCCGTTTTTGAAGGCCTTGGCGCGGGCTTTGCTCAACGGCGATTTGCCGTCGCCCGGTGGGGCGAAACCGAGCGCCGTCGATCTCACTGGCATCACGCTCTACCTGCCGACCCGGCGCGCGACGCGGGCGCTGCAAGAGGCGTTTCTCGCCGAGGGCGGCGGGCGGGCGATGCTGCTACCGTCAATCCTTCCAATCTCCGAGGGTGATGAGGATCTGTCGCTCGTCATGGAGGTGGCGCGGGGCGCGCGCGAGGCCGCACGCGGCGAACGCGGCGCGGCGATTGGGCCGGCGATCAGCGAGATGCACCGGCGGCTGGCGTTGACGCAATTGGTCATGCGCTGGTCCGAGGCGATGCGCGGGCGCGACGATGGCGGCATCGAAACCGTGGCGGCCGGTGCGGCGACACCGGCGCAGGCGGCGACGCTGGCGTCTGAACTGGCGCGGCTCATGGATATGGTGGAGACCGAGGGCGTGTCGCTCGCGGGGCTCAAGGACATCGTGCCGGAGCTTTATTCGGAGCACTGGCAGAAGACGCTGCAGTTTCTGGAGATCGTGACGGCGCACTGGCCGCAGTATCTCGATGCGTATGGTTTCCTCTCACCGGCTGAGCGGCGCAATGCGGTGATCCGGGCGGATGCGGAGCGGTTGGCGCAATCGCCGCCGGCGGGGCCGGTGATCGTGGCGGGCGTGACGGGCTCAGTGCCGGCGACGGTCGAATTGATGCGCGCGGTGGCGGCCTTGCCGAATGGGGCCATTGCGCTGCCGGCGCTTGATACCACGCTCGATGAGGAGAGCTGGGACACGATCCTTCCCGATGCGGATTTGAACGCGCACGCCGAGCATCCGCAGTTTGGATTGGCGAAGCTGCTGACGGAATTGGGCGTGGCGCGTACCGATGTGCGCGTGTTGCCCGGCGCGGAAGTGGACGGGTGGCAGCGGGCGCGGGAGGAATTGATTTCGGAAGCGTTGCGGCCGTCGCGGACCACGGGGCGGTGGCATTCGTATGTGGCCAAGCTGCGCGATGCGGATACGCGCGCGGCGGCGCTCCATGGGTTGAGCCTGATCGAAGCGCCGATGCCGCAGGACGAGGCGGAGGCGATTGCTCTCATTCTGCGCCATGCGGCGGAGACGCCGGGACGAACGGCGGCGCTGGTGTCGCCGGACCGGTTGTTGGCGCGGCGGGTGGCTATCCGGCTGGAGAGCTGGGGCATTCGTGTTGACGATTCAGCTGGGCGGCCGTTCGCGAAGACGGTGCCGGGGGCGTTTCTCGAACTCGTTGTGGCCGCGCATGCGGAGGGCTATGCGCCGGCGACGCTGATGGCGCTGCTCAAACATCCGCTGACGCGGCTGGGGCGCGATCCGTTTTCCATCCGGCGGGCGGCGCGGGCGCTGGAGATCGGGGCGTTCCGGACGCCGTTCTTCGGTCAGGGGCTCGATGGCGTCGAGGCGGCGCTGGAGCAGGCGCATCACGCGACGGATAGCGGCGAGCGACGGCATCGCGCGGTGCGCCGGCTGTGGGCTGAAGACTGGGATGGGGCGCGCGATCTTGTTGCTGCTCTGAAGGCGGCGTTCGCGCCGATGACGGAGATAGCGGCGACCGGCGCGGCGGTGCCTATTGCGGAACTGGCGCGGGCGCATGTTTCGGTTGCAGAAAACCTGGCGCGATTGCCGGAGGGCGATGACGCGTCGTCACCGTTGTGGCATGGCGAGGCGGGCGATGCGGCGCAGCGATTTTTTGCGGAGGTGCTGGCGGAGGGATTACCAGCGGTGGCCGTGCCGCCGGCGGATTATCCGGATCTTTATCGCAGCCTGATTTCGGGGATCAACGTGCGGCCGCGCGTGCCGGTGCATCCGCGGCTGTTCATTTGGGGTCCGTTCGAGGCGCGGTTGCAGCAGACGGATGTCGTGATCCTCGGCTCCCTCAATGACGGGACGTGGCCGGAGTCGGCCGATCCGGGCCCGTGGCTCAACCGGCCGATGCGGAGCGACTTGAAGCTGCCGTCGCCGGAAGAAAAGATTGGACAGGCGGCGCACGATTTCGTGTCGCTGATGGGTGCGCGTGAGGTGATCCTGACGCGGGCGCAGAAGGTGGACGGCGTGCCGGCGGTGCCGTCGCGGTGGCTGTTGCGGTTGCAGGCTTTATTGGATGGAGCGGGGGCGCGGTCAGAGTTGCGGCCCGATCAGCCGTGGCTGGGATGGGCGCGGCAGCGGGATGCGATTGTGCGGCGGGCGAGTGTGCCGTGTCCGCAGCCGAAGCCGCCGGTTGAGATGCGGCCGCGGAAATTGTCGGTGTCGCGGATCGAGACGTTCATCGGTAATCCGTATGCGATTTTCGCGCGTGAGATTTTGGGGCTGGAGGCGCTTGATCCGTTGGGGACGGAGCCCGGCGCGGCGTTGCGCGGGAGCATTATTCACGAGGCGCTGTCGCAGTTTGCGAATGCGTATCCGGCGGCGTTGCCGAATGACGTGAAGCGGACGCTGGTCGGCATGGCGCAGGGCATTCTCGACGACTACCGGACGCATCCGCGGATCGCGGCGTTCTGGGTGCCGCGGTTCATCCGCTTTGCGGAGTGGTTTGCGGAGACGGAGGCGGAGCGCCGCCGGGGTGTGGAGCGCGTCGTGTCGGAGACGAGCGGGGCGCTTGTGTTCGACGCGCCGGGTGGGGCGTTCACGCTGACGGCGCGGGCGGACCGGATCGACGTGACGGAGCGAGGGCTGGTCATCACTGATTACAAGACAGGGACGCCACCCAACTCGAAGGCGGTCAACAGCGGGCGGTCGCCGCAGTTGCCGTTGGAGGCGGCGATTGCGCTTGCGGCGGGGTTTGCGCACGTGCCGGAGGGGCATGTTGCGGCGCTGCGTTACATCCGGGCGTCGGGCGGGCAGCCGCCGGGGGAGGAGAGTGACATTTCGTGTGCGGATATCGCGGCGCTGGCGGCTGAAACGCTCGATGGATTGAAGCGGCATATTGCGCGGTTCGATGATGCGGCGACGCCGTACAAGCCGGTGCGGCGGCAGGGGTTCTCGTATGATTTCGACGACTTTGCCCATCTGGCGCGGGTGGCGGAATGGTCGGCGGCCGAGGGCGAAACGGGCGATGAGGACGCGGCATGAGCGATAGACAAGCTGCGATTGCGCGGGAACTGGAGCGGACGACGCGCGTGCAGGGGCAGGCGTCTGATCCGGCGGCGTCGGTGTGGGTGAGCGCGAACGCAGGCACGGGCAAGACGCACGTATTGAAGATGCGCGTGTTGCGGCTGCTGCTGGCAGGCGTGGCGCCGCAAAAGATCCTGTGTCTTACGTACACGAAGGCTGCGGCGTCGGAGATGTCGAAGCGCGTGTTTGAGGATTTGGCCAAGTGGGTGACGTTGGCGGATAAGGCGCTGGCCGACGAACTGGCCAAGCTGCTGGGCCGTGCGCCAGCGACGGACGAGATGGCGCGGGCGCGGACGCTCTTTACAGCGTCGATCGAGACGCCGGGCGGGTTCAAGGTGCAAACCATTCACGCGTTTTCGGAGCGGCTACTGCAGCGATTTCCGCTGGAGGCGGGTGTGACCCCGGGGTTTGCGATCCTAGATGAAGTCGAAGCGCGCGATCTCAAGCGGCAGGCGATCGACGCCGTGCTGACGGATGCGTGCCGCACGCCGAAATCGCTGCTGGCGGCGGCACTCGATTGCGCGGTGGCGCATGCGGTGGACGACCGGTTCGATCAGATCCTCGGGGATGGGCTCAACCATCGCGGTGCGATCGAGGATGCGGCGCGGCTTGAGGGCGAGCGCTCCGGATTTGCAGAGGCCGAGCTGCGGCTGCGGCGGCACCTTGGCGTGCGCGAGACGGTGTCGAGTGGCGCGCTGATCGATCAGCTCGCCGGTCTGCTGCCGGCGGCGGATTGTCTGAACCTCGCGGAACTTTTCGGACGGGGCTCCACGAACGATCAGAAGCGGGCGACGTGTTTGCGGGAGATCGCGGCGGCTCAGGCAGCGCGGTCGCGGGCGTCGCTGATGTGTGACCTGTTCTTTGATTCTAAAGGTGAGCCGCGGGGGTCATTTGCGACGAAGAAGACGGCGCAGGCGTATCCCGAGACGGAGGCGGTGCTGTCGCGCGCGCAGGGGGCGTTCGTGCCGTTGTGGCGGGAGTTCGTGGGGTGCGAGGCCGTCGAGGCGACGATGGCGCTCTACCGGCTTTCGGATGCGGTTCTGCAAAAGTACAGCGAGGCCAAGAACCGGCGGGCCGCGCTTGATTTCGACGATCTCATTCAGCGCACGAAGAACTTGCTTGCCTCGCACGGGTCGGCGGAGTGGGTGCTCTATAAGCTCGACAACGGGCTTGACCATCTGCTTGTCGACGAGAGCCAGGATACCAGCCCGGCGCAGTGGCAGGTGGTGGGGCGGCTGGCAGAGGAATTCTTCGCGGGCAGCGGCACGCACGAGACGCCGCGCACGATTTTCGCGGTGGGGGACGAAAAGCAGTCGATCTATTCGTTCCAGGGCGCGGCGCCGGAGATGTTTGCGGCCATGGGCGGGAAATTCGCGGGGCTGGCGCAGAGCGTGCAGGCGCCATTCCATCGCGTCGATCTTAACGTGTCGTTCCGCACGACGGCGCCGGTTTTGACGGCGGTGGATACGGTGTTTGCAGATGCGGCGCGGACGCCTGGCGTGCCGGCGGGCGATGGCGGCATCCGGCATATTGCGAAGCGCTTGGGGCAGGCGGGATCGGTGGAAATCTGGCGGGCCGAGAAATGGCAGGACGGCGATCCCGGCGATGTGTGGGCGCCCTTGGACGAGACGTCGACGACGGCGCCGTCGCTGAGGCTCGCCGACCGGATTGCGAAGACCATTCGCGGGTGGATCGATGCGAAAGCTGAGTTGCCGAGCGCGGGCCGGCCCATTCGCGCGGGCGACATTTTGATCCTTGTGCGCAAGCGGCGGCCGTTTGCGGGGCCGATGGTGGCGGCGCTGAAGGCGGCGGGCGTGCCCGTGGCCGGTGCGGACCGTCTGGCGCTGACGCAGCACATCGCCGTGCAGGATCTGATGTCACTCGGCGGGTTTTTGACGCTGCCGGAGGACGATCTGGCGCTGGCGGAAGTGTTGAAGTCGCCGATCTTCGATTTTGACGACGATGATCTGTTGCGGCTGGCACATGGGCGCAAGGGGACGTTGTGGAAGGCGCTGCTCGATCAGGCGGCCGGGGATCAGCGGTTCGCGGTGGCGGTCGAAACGTTGAAGCGGTGGCGGAAGGCGGCCGATTTCACGCCGCCGTATGAGTTCTGGGCGAGCCTGCTCGATCGCGACGGCGTGCGGGCGAAGCTGATTTCGCGGTTGGGACCGGATGCGGCCGATCCGGTGGATGAGTTTTTGAATGTGGCGCTGACGTATGACGACGGCGCGCCTGCTTCGCTGACGGGATTTCTGCATGCGCTGACGCAAGACGATCGCGAGATCAAGCGCGATACGGAACATGCGCGCGATGAGGTGCGTGTGATGACCGTGCATGGGGCGAAGGGCTTGGAAGCGCCGATCGTGTTTTTGCCGGATACCTGCGCGACTGGGACTGCCAACAGCGGTGGGAAGATCGTGGCGCTGGAGGAATTGCGATCCAATGCGGACGCGGCGGCGCCGTTGGTATGGCCGGTGAGCGGATCGAAGAGCCTGCAATCGGTGCAGAATGCGCGCGATGTGCAGAAGCAGCGCGATGTGGAAGAGAGCAACCGGCTTTTGTATGTGGCGATGACGCGGCCGCGCGACCGACTGATCGTGGCCGGGTTCGAGGGCAAACGCGGGCGGGGTAAAGGCTGCTGGTTCGATCTGGTGTGCGCGGGACTCGGCGTCGATCCCGATGCGCCGGGAGAAGATCCGGTCCTGTGGCGACTGGACGAGGCGCAGGCGGACGGCGTGGCGCCAGATGCGAAGCCGAAAGACGCGGCGGAGGATGTGTCGCCCGTGGCTCGGCCTGATTGGGCTGAGACGGCGGCGCCGCGCGAAAAGGCGCTGAGCATTCCGCTCGCGCCGTCGCGGCTGGCGCCTTACGAGACAGACGATGCGGGCGAGCCCAGCAAGGACGAGCCCGCGCGCGATCCACTGGCCGAACCTGCAGCGTCGCCGCCGGCTGTAGCCAAGGGAGATGGGGCGGGGTTGGCGGGCGACCGCTTCCTGCGCGGTACGCTGACGCATGCTCTCTTGGAGCATCTGCCGGGGATCGCTGCGACGGCTTGGACGAAAGCAGCGGCGGCGTATCTGGAGGCGCGGGCGGGGCATCTGCCCGAGCGGACGCGGAAGAGCATCGCCAAGGAGGCGCTGGCGATCCTTGCCGATCCGGATTTCGGCGCGTTGTTCGCAGCCGCGAGCCGGGCCGAGGTGCCACTTGTGGCGGAAATCCCCAATCCATCGGGGCGCGGGCCAGCGTTGAAATTGACGGGCCAGATCGACCGGTTGGCGGTGACGGACGAGGCGGTGCTGATCATCGACTACAAGACGAACCGCGCGGCACCATCTTCGGTCGAGGACGTGGCACCGGTGTACCTATATCAGCTGGCCGCCTACAGGCTGGCGCTGGCGGAGATCTATCCGGACAAGCCGGTGCGGGCGGCACTGCTGTGGACCGAAGTGCCGCAGATGATGGAAATTCCACCTGCAATTCTGGATAGATACGCGGCCGGTCTATGGTCGCTCGATGCGGCCAGCCTTGACGCGGCGGGCGGGCGTTCTTAAGTCTTGCGTCCGATCAAGGCCGGTGGCTTCCCTGCGCGCCGGCGCCAACAGAGAGATCCCCATGGGCAGCGATACACCCGTCGTTTCCGACAGCACGTTCGATGAGATCGTGTTGAAGTCGACCGAACCGGTCGTCGTGGACTTCTATGCGGAGTGGTGCGGGCCGTGCAAAGCCATGGCGCCGACGCTCGATGCCGTGGCCGCCGACATGAAGGGCAAGGTCAAGATCGTGAAGGTCGACGTTGACCAGAGCCCGGGCATCACGACGAAGTATGCCATCCAGGCGATGCCGACACTGATGGTGTTCAAGGGCGGCGAAGTGAAGGCGCGGCAGGCCGGCGCCATGGTGCAAAAGAAGCGCCTGGAAGACTTTATCAATAGCGCGCTGGCTTAAGCGCGACATCAACAGCGCGCTCGCTTAACTGGCGTTGCACGGCTGAAAGTTGGTAACCGCGCGGTGAGAGCCGCGCGGTTTTCTGTTTGAGCGGGTTCAGTTGCCTTGGACTTCGACGCCTTCCTGCCGGGCCAAGACGTGGCCGGCGAGATAGAGCGAACCGCAGATGAGGACGCGCTTGGGTGCTGAGTCGAGGAGTTCGATGCGCTTCAAAGCGCTCTCGACGTCGTTGGCGCTGTCGGCAGAGAGGTCTGATTGATTGGCCACTTCGGCGAGGGCTTCGGGCGTGAAGGGGGCTTCGTGCGCGCCGGGAATCGGCACGGTGACGATGTGGCGAACGAGGCCACGAAATGGGGATAGAAAACCCGTCGCATCCTTCAGGCCCATCATTCCGCAAATGAGATAGAGGGGCTTGGGGGCGCGCTCTTCGAGGTCGGCCAGCGTCTGCGCCAGCGCGATGCCGGCGGAGGGATTGTGGCCGCCGTCGAGCCAGAGTTCGGAGTTGCGGCCTAACAGATCGGGCAGCGGGCCGCTGTCCAGGCGCTGCATGCGGGCCGGCCATTTGGCGGAGAGCAGACCGCGCTCGATGGCGGCCTCGTTCTGGCGCAGGGCCTCGATCTGGAGCGCGGCGGTGACAGCGGTGCCGGCGTTGACGATCTGATGGCGGCCGACAAGCGCAGGGAGCGGCAGATCGAGGACGCGCGTGTCCGTTTGTACGACGAGGCGGCCGTTTTGTTCGAAGGCGTCGAAGTCCTGGCCCCAGACAATGGCTTTGGCGCCCGTACGGTGGGCTGTGTCGACGATGACGGCGAGGGCTTCATCTTCCTGCTGCGCGACGATGCAGGGGACGCCGCGCTTCAAGATGCCAGCCTTTTCGGCGGCGATGAGGCCGATGGTGTGCCCAAGCTTTTCGGCGTGGTCCATGGAAACGGGGGTGATGATGGTCAACGCGGGCTGCTGAACGACATTGGTGGCGTCGAGGCGGCCGCCGAGGCCGACTTCGAGGAGGATCACATCGGCGGGCGTTTCGGCTAAGGCAAGGAAAGCGGCTGCCGTGGTGATCTCGAATTGGGTGATGTCGTCGCCGTCGTTGACCGCCTGGGTGCGCGTCAGAACGTCGACGAGTTGGTCTTCGCCGATGGGCTGGGACACGCCGTCGGGGCCGGCCAGTTCGATGCGTTCGTGGAAGCGAACGAGATGGGGCGACGTATAGACGTGGACGCGCAGGCCGGCGGCGGAGAGCATAGCTTTGAGGAACGCCGTGGTGGAGCCTTTGCCGTTGGTGCCGGCAATGTGGACGACGGGGGGCAGCTTTTCGTGCGGATTGCCGAGTTTGGCGAGTAGCCGCTCAATGCGGCCGAGGGACAGATCGATAAGCTTCGGGTGAAGAAGCTTGAGGTCGGCCAGGAGCTTGTCGCTCTTTCGCATGGCTGGTTTTCTGCTCGATCGGCTCGGCGGCGTGACGGGGGATGCCCGATCTCTATTGGGGCATTCTCACTCGGCCTGTCTACGCCGTTATGACCGGATGCAGACCGGCCGGCCGGATCAACAGTCCGTGGGATCCCTGCGGCGGATCGTCAGGCTGATTGTGGTTTTCAGCTCGACGAGGGCGTGTCGCCGGATGCGGGTTTTGTTGTCCTGGCGCCGGTTTCGCGCGCGGTGATGGCCTTGGTGTCCGCGATGGACGGCGGCGTGGTCGTCGTTTCCATCGGTTGCGGATCGATACCTGAAATGGCGCTCTCGCGGGCTGCGTTTTCCAACGGGCGGCCGTTGGCAACCGTGCGCCCGATGAAGCGCTTTGGCTTGGTGTTGCCGTTCATCAGCACGCGGCAGACGCGGGAGAGCGTTTCGCGCAGCTTATGGCGATGGACGACCATGTCGATCATGCCATGATCGAGCAGGTATTCGGAGCGCTGGAAGCCGTCGGGCAATTGTTCGCGGATGGTTTGCTGGATGACGCGGGGGCCGGCGAAACAGATGAGCGCACCGGGTTCGGCGATGTGGATGTCGCCCAGCATCGCATAAGACGCTGTGACGCCGCCGGTGGTGGGATCGGTGAGGACGACGATATAGGGGAGGCCAGCTTCGCGCAGGCGCTGCACCGCGATTGTGGTGCGCGGCATCTGCATGAGCGAAAGGATTCCCTCCTGCATGCGCGCGCCGCCGGAGGCTGCGAACAGAATGAAGGGCGTGCCCTTTTCGAGCGCGCGGGTGAGGCCGGTGATGACGGCTTCGCCGGCAGCCATGCCTAGCGAGCCGCCCATGAAGTCGAAGTCCTGCGCCGCGGCGGTGACCGGCTGGCCGTCGAGCTTGCCTTCGCCGATGAGGACGGCGTCTTCCTGGCCGGTCTTGGCCTTCGCATCCTTAAGGCGGTCGGTGTATTTGCGGCCGTCGCGGAATTTGAGCGGGTCTTGCGGAACGGCGGGGACGGGAACGTTGTCGAACACGCCGCCGTCGAAGAGGGCGGTCAGGCGGGCGCGGGCACCCATGCGCATATGATAGCCGGAGCCGGGGACGACGAACTGGTTCGACTCGAGGTCTTTGTAAAAGACCATCTGGCCGCTCTCGGGGCATTTGACCCAGAGGTTGTCGGGCACTTCGCGCTTCGTGGTCAGGAAGCTGCGGATCTTGGGCCGGACGACATTGTTGATCCAGTTCACGGTCTTCTCGCTCCTTCAGGAGTGCGGCGACGTTGATCGCTCGCGAATACATAGCATGCCGGATGCGGTTGTTTCAGGGCCGGGGCGTCGCAATCTGTGGGAGATTTCGGCGGTTGGTTAGGGCCCGGCCCCGGTCCGGCCGCGCAATTTTAAGATTTCAGGGCGCCGCTCAGGCTTTGGACGAGTTGTAGCACCCCAGATGCTGTCATGGCCGTGGGCTTTCCGTCCTTGTCCAGGCTTTCCGCGATTTTGGTGACGAGCGCCGAACCGACGACCACGGCGTCGCCGTGGCTGGCGAGTTCCTTGGCCTGTTCGGGAGTTTTGACGCCGAAGCCGATGGCGACGGGGAGGGCGGTCGATTTTTTGATTCGCGCGACCTGGCGGCCGACGTCGGTCGCCTTGGCGGACCCGGCCCCCGTGATGCCGGTGATCGAGACGTAATAGACGAAGCCGGAGGTGTTTTTGAGGACGGCGGGGAGGCGCTTGTCGTCGGTCGTGGGGGTCGCGAGGCGGATGAAGTTGAGGCCGCGGGCAATGGCGGGGACGCAGAGTTCGTCATCGGCTTCGGGGGGAACGTCGACAACGATGAGGCCATCGACACCGGCTGCGACGGCGTCGTCGAGGAAGCGTTCATTGCCGTAGACGTAGATGGGATTGTAGTAGCCCATGAGGACGATGGGCGTGTCCGCATCGCTCTTGCGGACATCGCGGACGAGTTGGAGCGTCTTGATCATGTTCTGGCCAGCCTTCAGCGCGCGCAGGCCGGAAGCCTGGATCGGCGGGCCGTCGGCCATGGGATCGGAGAACGGCATGCCGATCTCGATGACGTCGGCGCCGGCGCCGGGAAGGCCAGAGATGATTTTCAGCGATGTTGCATAGTCCGGGTCACCGGCGGTGACGAACGTGACGAGAGCCTTGCGGCCTTCCTGGCGGAGCTTGGCGAACCGCTTGTCGATGCGTGTGTCGGTCTTCATCGTGGCTCCGGATCAGATCTTCATGCCCAGCGCTTTGGCGACGGTGAAGAGGTCTTTGTCGCCGCGGCCGCAGAGGTTCATGACGAGGAGGTTGTCTTTCGGCAGCGTGGGCGCAAGCTTCATGACGTGGGCCAATGCGTGGCTCGGCTCGAGGGCGGGGATGATGCCTTCCATGCGCGTGCAGAACTGGAGCGCCTCGAGGGCTTCCTTGTCGGTGATCGAAACGTAGGTGACGCGGCCGGTGTCCTTCAGCCAGGCGTGCTCGGGGCCGACGCCGGGATAGTCGAGACCGGCGGAGATGGAGTGGCCTTCGAGGATCTGGCCATCGCTGTCTTGCAAGAGATAGGTGCGGTTGCCGTGGAGGACGCCGGGCGAGCCGCCGTTCATGGATGCGGCGTGGCCGTTTTCGACGTCGAGGCCGTGACCGCCGGCTTCAACGCCGTAGATCGCGGTGTTCTTGTCGTCGAGGAAGGGATGGAAGAGGCCGATGGCGTTGGAGCCGCCGCCGATGCAGGCGACGAGCGTATCAGGGATGCGGCCTTCGGCGGCGATCATCTGCTCGCGCGTTTCCTTGCCGATGATCGACTGGAAATCGCGGACCATGGCTGGATAGGGATGCGGGCCGGCGGCGGTGCCGATGAGATAGTAGGTGTCGGTGACGTTGGTGACCCAATCGCGGAGCGCTTCGTTCATGGCGTCTTTGAGCGTGCCTGCACCGGCGGTGACCGGGTTCAGCTTCGCGTTCAAGAGCTTCATCCGCGCGACGTTGGGGGCCTGACGCTCGACGTCCAAGGCGCCCATGTAGATTTCACACGGCAGGCCATATTTCGCGCAGACGGTGGCGACGGCGACGCCGTGCTGGCCGGCGCCGGTCTCGGCGATGATGCGCGTCTTGCCCATGCGGCGGGCGAGCAGGATCTGGCCGAGGCAGTTGTTGATCTTGTGCGAACCGGTGTGATTGAGTTCGTCGCGCTTGAAGTAGATTTTGGCGCCGCCCAGTTCGTTGGTCATGCGCTCGGCAAAATAGAGCGGGCTCGGCCGGCCGGCGTAGTGCAGGTTGAGGTGATCGATCTCAGCCTGGAACGTGGGATCGGCCTTGGCGTCGTCGTAGGCGCGCTCAAGTTCGAGGATCAGCGGCATCAGCGTTTCGGCGACAAAGCGGCCGCCGAACATGCCGAAGAAACCCTTGTCGTCGGGGCCGGTGCGGTAGCTGTTGAGCTTCACGTCTGCGGTCGTTGCCATATCGAACTCTCGCCGTTCAGGACCGAATGCGGATTTTGCGATTTCAGGCCCCTTGCTTAGCCCCCTTCGCCGCCTGAAGGAAGCGGCGGATGAGCCCAGGGTCTTTGCGTCCGGGTGTACGTTCGACGCCGGACGAAACATCGACGATGGCCGCGCCCGTGCGCGCGATCGCCTCAGCCACGTTGTCCGGCGTGAGGCCGCCAGCGAGCGCAAAGTCCGTGCGGTCCTTGATGCCGTCGAGGATGTGCCAGTCGAACGCGAGACCGTTGCCTCCGGGAAGCACTGCTGCCGGATCGGGCTTGGCGTCGAAGAGCAGGATGTCGGCCAAGCGGCCCGGCGCAAGGTAAGCGAGGCCGGCTTCCACGTCGGCGGCGCTGGCGACGGGAATGGCTTTCAAAATGGGCTTATTGAAGCGCGCGCGGATGCCGGCGACGCGCTCCAGCGACTCATGACCGTGGAGTTGGATCAGGTCGGGGTCGACATCGCGGATGATGGCGGCGAGGTCTGTGTCGGTGGGATCGACGACGAGGGCGACGGTCTTCGTGGCGCTGGTGCGGGGGACGCGGTCGCGGAGCGCGCGGGCGGCGACGTGCGCGAGGTTGCGCGGGCTTTTGGGAAAGAAGACGAGGCCGACATAATCTGCGCCGCCGGCCAATGCCGCGTCGAGGCCCGTTGCGTCGGTGATGCCGCAGATTTTAACGGCGGTGGTCATGGATCACATTGCTTTTGTCGGACGGGTCCGTCCGGTGGGGCCTTCTACGGACAGTTGTCCGAGGGTGCAGTGGAAATGCGGGCTTATCAGGCTGCGGTGCGTTCGGCGGGGGCCGGCAACTCGCGGGTGCGATCGGCGACGCTGGCATCGCGTTCGCGGGCGAGGCGGTCGGCTTCGGTTTGCCATCGCCGCGATTCAGCGGTTTGCATGCGGGCCTGGCGGCGCCAGCGCGCCTGTCCGAACCACGTTGCGAGGCCGCCGAGGATGACGCCTAAGATCAACGCGGCAAAGAGATAGATGTAGAATGGCAATGAGACCGACACGAGCGGCGCCGTTGGATTGAACGGATCGAGCACCAGTGTAGCGGCGTGCCGATTGGCAATCGCCAGCGTGACCAACGCGGCGGCAGCGGGAAACGCGATCAGAATAGTGACGATGCGTTTCAGCACGTGGCCCCTCGCACGACGAGTATGATGCTCAGATCGCGACTTTCGTCAGCTCTTGGCGGCTTCTTCTTCGCCATTGAGGCGATCGCGCAATTCCTTGCCCGTCTTGAAGAAGGGCACGAACTTTTCTTCGACCGGCACCGGAGCGCCCGTGCGCGGATTGCGGCCCTGGCGAGCGGCGCGATGTTTCACTGTGAAGGCGCCAAAGCCGCGCAGTTCGACGCGGTCGCCGCGGGCTAGAGCATCGACGATTTCGTCGAAGATGACGTTGACGATACGCTCGACGTCGCGGTGGTAGAGATGCGGGTTCGCACTCGCGATCTTCTGGATCAGTTCCGACTTGATCACGGGCTCCCCCGAAAGGTTTGTTTTTCCT
>LNFM01004367.1_pt1 | contig 26149 bp, 48 predicted proteins | sample 596031 | NCBI WGS metagenome assembly LNFM01 (sample SAMN04254537, study PRJNA301005) | activated carbon metagenome | isolation source: dual media filters at the Ann Arbor, Michigan drinking water treatment plant | place: USA: Ann Arbor | reverse complement strand
TGAAAGCGATCCCGGATCATGCGCGAGGCGTCCTCCGGGTCCATCTCCGCCGGTTCTTGTTTCGTCATCGCCGTCGGCATGAAATCCTCCGGGGTCGAGAGCTTATCTGACGACTTGGCCCGATTGACGTTCCGCACCATGCTGGTGATCAATCCGGCTCGCCAAAACTCGGCCGGCGGGCCAAACGGTTCCAGCGCACAATACGCCTGCCACTCCGCCAGCAACCGCGCCGGCATGTGAGCGAGCAGCCTGTCCGGGTTGACTTCCCCCAGACTCAGAGCGAGACGGAAGGCGAATCGCCGCTCTGGGCTGCGTCGGAGTTTTTTACCAACTCCTCCACATCGGACACGCGCATGGACGAGAGCCGCAAGGCCACCTGGGCCAGCCGTTCCAGCGCCGCCGCACTCTTCGTCCCGAGCCGTTCAATATCGGTCTCGGTAAAGAGCGGCTGCCGCTGCCGGTTCACAATCGTGCGGACCAGCAGCTTGGCCGTGGCGTTCTCCATCCGAACCTTGCGCGTGGTGCCCTTGATCTCGACCAGCGAGGCTTCATAGGCATTCTTGCCCGCCGCGGTCATCCCGCACACGAGCACCGTGCGCCCTTTCCATTCGGGCACGGTGACTTCCTCGGTTGGAATATCGTCCATGCCCAGGATTTCGTCTTTCGATAACAATTCGTCGCCGTTCACCATCACACACCTCGGTTCACGCCAAAAGGTTCAAGGCACACGGAACACGGTCTCTCGATCTATCCGAGCCGAATCGCGCCGAGCTTCACCGCCGCGTTGCTGGCTTGCAGATACAGGTAGCCGTCGGTTTGCACCCACCCGGCGACTTGATCGATCTTCAGGACGAGAATGTCGTCGGCACTGATCGTGTATGTCGTGATGTCGCCGGTGCGTTTCTGTGGATCGGTCGCGCTGGTGATGGTCACGGTCCGATCGACCGAGTCGGTATTCTGCGCCACGACCAGGATCGGCCCGTCGAGCAGAATCTGATTGAGGTTCGACACATCCGCTGCCGTCATTGTGAGGTCGAGCGCATTGGCCGCCGGCTGTAATGACGGATACGGTCCGAGTGGGGTGGTTCTGGTGAGTGTTGCACGTGCCATGGGGTCCTCCTCTTAAATTCCTTGCGCCTTGAACCTTGTCTCTTGAACCTTGTCTCTTGCGCCGGCCCTTATGAGAACGTCGGCGCGCCGGTGCAGCGAATGGTCAACTTCTGCGTCACCGGCCCATCCGTCGGAAATTCAAACGGCATGGTCTTGACGTAGCCCGCAAAGCTGATCGTTTGCACGGCGCCAGGCAACACGAGCTGCCAGTTGCGCTTCGTGCGCGCGAGAAAGTCCGTGCGCAATCCGATATGCACGGGATCGCTCGGCACATAGTTGATGTCGAATTCGATGGTCCCGGCGTCGATCAACGTGAGAATGAACTCACGGAACGCCCCGGCGGCCGCCGAGCTGTGCGTGGTGACATCGGCCTCGTCCGTCTCCATCGACGGGCCGCTGATGGACCGCACTTCCGGCACGCTGGTAAAGGTCTCCGGCGACCCGCCGTCTCCCCGCTTCAACAGAGTGCCGTAAGCTGAAATTGCTGCGCTCGCCATGGTCGTCTCCTCCTTCTGTCCTTATGCCATCACTGCCGGTCGTTGGTACGTCACACTGAGCCGCATCACCGCTTGCGCGAGCGGCCCGGCTGCCGTCGTCGCTTCATCGCTCTGAATGTCGTCGAGCATCCCGGAGACAATCGTCTTGTCTGCGCGTAAGGTCGCGAGCGCCGTCCGGATCGTCTCGCACGCATCCTCGATCATGCCGTCCAGCTTGCCTCGCGGATCGCTGGCGTCGTTCGCCCAGAGGATCAATTTGACCGTCGCCGCGACCATGTCGCGCTGAAAGCTATTGCCCTCCGCCCGCGCCTCATCGCTCACGATCACGCAATAGACCGCCGACTGTTTCAGTTCGGTTTCCGTGAGATAGTTCAGCGCCACGCGGTACTCCGGCACGCGCCGGTCGAGCGAGCCCTGCGACAGTTCGAACGCAGAGACCATCGCATCGCGAATGACCGTCCTGGGACTGATCGGCGTCGTGCTCATCGTCCGATCCCCGCCATGACTTTGCCCAACTCATCCTGTGCCGTCTTATTGATCGCCTGTTGGCCTGGGCCCACCACCGGCCGCGGACGGAGAAAACCCCGCCCATGCGCGAGCGTGGCCCCGCCTTCAAAAATGTTCATGAGCCGTGGAATCGGCTTGACTTCGCCTTTGATTTCGTAACTGCGGACGCCCACCTTTGGGCGCATCTTCCCTGCCTGCCGACGCAAAAAGCCGGTGCGCGTCTGAAATTCACCGCGGATCTTCTGGCGCGCCACACGGCGCCCGGCGTTCATCACGCGGTACATCGCCTTCCGTACCGCACGCAGCGCCTCTTTCCCGCTCTGCGCGTAGTTGAGCAGCCCGCTCCGATTCATCCGCACCGCCACCGCCATCAGTGCACCCCCGTGCGCAGCCGGTATTTCCGGATAATCCCCTCGGCCAGCGACTCCCAGCCCAGATTGACGAACTGCACATTGCCGTCGGCAATGGAGCGGGACCGCACGCCGATCAAATTGTGGACGCCCTTTTCGCGCGCGGCCCACACCATTTCAATGGCCGCCTGTTCCAAATCCGCCGGGATCACCTGATAGCCCCCGACGTAGGTGATTTTGATGTTCTTCTGGCCGCTGCAAAACGACCGCCCATCGAACAGCCGGATCAACCCGTCCTCCGCATCGGCAATGTCATACAGCGAGACGGCGAGCGGCGTCGTATAGACCCGCGCCGGATCGTCCCACAGATTCGTGATACTCACGACAGGGGGACGCGCCACAAGAATCCGGTCCCGCCAGGCGGCCCCGTCGAAATACTCCGTCACCGTGTCCTGATCGAACCTCCGTTCGCATTCCTGCTCCAACCAGGCCTGGACGGCCGGAATCAGCCGCGCTAATTCGTCGTCATGCTCCGTGACATCGCTGTCGATGCCGCGAAACGCTTTACAGGCTGGAACGGTGGTGAGGGCCATGGCTATCCGCGTCTCCCTCGTCGCTTCCCCTGGTCAGATTGCGAGGGCACCCCGGCGTCTCCCCCGCCCGGCACATACTCCGCACAGCGTTCCCGCTCGACGACCTGCTGCGCGAACGACGCCGGGACCTCGTAGTCGATCCCGGCGTAGTGACAGCTGGTGAGTGTCGCGCGGCACGTGTGAAACCGGATGGCGACCAGTCCCGTCTCCATGACTAGGCCGTACCCTCGATCGGCGATTCATGCTTTTCGCCGGTGATGGTGTCTGTGACGTTGTTGATGGCGGGCAATGCCCGGCCACGATATTGGATGGCCCAGATCGGACCCCAGGCGCTGTTCTGCGTGGCCCGCAAAATCACCAATCGCAAAAACCGCTCGCGCGGCCGCTTGACATCCAACCAGAACGCCTGGTTGTCATCGTCATCGGCCACGGTGATGCCGGTGCCGAGGAGATCGGCCGCCGCGCCCATGCCCACCACCGTATCTTGCTGCACCTTGAGGGATTGCACGCCGCCCGCGGTAATCGCGCCGGCATTCGTCAGAAACAAACAGCCGTCATACCCGGCCATATCCACGACGGCGGAGTTGATAGCGCTCGTGCCGGCCGCCGTCTCGTTGGCGAGCTTGGTGATCTTCACCGAATCTGCAAGAAATCCTAATCCTGCCGACATAACGCCTCCTCCTGGAGTGTGGTCTGAAAGTATCTGTGTCGGCGGAGGACTTATCGCAGTCCCCCGCCATCAGGCTCCTTCTCGCTTGACTTAGGCCTGGATCAGGTGCTTCACCGGATTCGTCCCGGCATCGACCAGATCGCCGTCCGACCGCAAGAACGCCAGGAAGCCGACCTGGAGCGCATCCGCGTAGCGTTCGTCCAGCCGAATCAGGATGACGTTGCCGGCATCACGGATGTGATAGTTCGAGAAATCGCCGTACAGGACGCTCTTGAGTCCGGTCGTCGCCGCCGGCATGTCCTGATTGATCTGATACGGACGGCCCAGGATCGTGTCCGGATTGCCGTTGGCCATCGGAGCCCAGATCGGCATGTTCTGACTGTCTTTGATTTTTCGAATCAGGCCGAGCGTGGTGAAATTGCACATGAAGCGCGCGTTCGGCTGGTAGGCCGGATCGACGCTGTGCATGAGATCCACCAACTCGTCGTAGGTGATCGCCGCCGCACCGGCCGCGGTCCTGCCCAACGTGGACGCCGTGACGACGCCGCGCGGCTTGGACGACCCGTCGCCGGTGGTGAAATGCGTATTCTGAATCCGTCCGATGCGCTGGCCCAGTTTGCGGCCGATATAGCCGTTGAGATCGACCGAGCTGTCCTGGAGCAATTGACGAGACACCTTGACGATCTTCGAGCTGTAGAGAAAACTCTGCAGCACGATCTGTCCGAACGTGATGTCGCCGTCATTGTGCGTGGAATTTTCCGTGATGATTTCGCCGCTGACCGCCGTATCGTTGTCGGTCGGAATCGGCAAATCCGCGCCGGTCATCGTCCCGACGATGGTCGAGACTTCCCGCATCCCGCCGAATAATTTCAGCGCCTCGGCAATCGGCCGCATCGCCTCATCCGGCACCGTATAGCCGCCGCCGGCGCCGGTCCCGACGCCTTGGGCCGCACGGATGTTCGGGGTCCCGCCCATGCGCGGATCGGCCACGTAGAGACTGGACATGAGGGCGCGATCTGCATCGGACAGCCCACCATTGCCGTACCGCAGCCAGTTCATGTAGGCCGCGCTGGTTTTCTTGATGTCGTCGTGCGCCTGTTCGGGAGAAATCTGCTCCCGTCCGGCACGTTGATCCACGCGACGCGCCAGCTCATCCGAGGCCGCCTGTGCCCGCTCGATGCGCGCGAGCTGCGCGGCCACCGCATCAGACTCCGCCATGAGGGCGTCGAACTTCTTCTCATCGTCGGCCGACATGCTGGCCTGCTTCAAAATGGCCTGCGCATCCGCCACCGCTTTGGCCCGCTTCTCTCGCAATTCCCGGATCTGCTGCATCGACATGGCACCCTCCTTGGTTATCGTGACTGCTCCCCGCGCTCGACGAGCGCCAACCGCCTCCGCATCAGCGCCGTCCGTTCACTCCCCTTCGTGTCTGCATTCGCTCCCGCACTCGCCGGTGTGACCGGCGCCGACATGCCCGCGCGATACGCCTCCGGCACGTTGGCATAGCCGGACACATCGAATCGTGAGGCCGCCTGCGCCGTCTCCTGCGCGCCGCCCTGGACCGCATCGGCCAGCCCGGCGGCCTTCGCCTCGTCCGCGTTGAACCAGGTGTCGGCATCCATCCAGGCCTGCGCCTGTTCGATGGTGACACCCGGCCGCCCGGCATAGACGCCGGCGAGACTCCCGCCGATCTTGTCCAGCGTGTCGGCCATCTCGCGCATATCCTTCGCATTGCCAATGACGAGCGCCCACGGATTGTGGATCATCATGAAGGCCGACTCGCCCATCGTGATCGTCGTGCCCGCCATGGCAATGATGCTGCCGATGCTGGCGGCCAAGCCGTCCACCCGCACGCGAATCTCCGCCCCATGCGCTTTCAAACTGTTGTAGATCGCCAGGCCGTCGAACACATCGCCGCCCGGCGTATTGAGCCGCACGGTGATCGCCTTCGCCGTCACCGCCTTCAGCTCTTTGGCAAAAGCGACGGCTGTCACGCCGCCCCAGCCGATGTAATCGTAGATGAGCACCTCGGCTTGATCCGATCCGGCCTCGGCCTTGATCGCAAACCATGAACGGGCCTGATCACGCAGCCCATGAGCCTGCATCCTCGCCTGAATCTGCTTCAGCATCGTTGACTCCATTCCAGCTTCGGAACCAGCGCAGACCACTTCGATGAATCGAAGTCATCCATCTCGATCGCATCCTGCTCGCCGCGCGGCTGTCCTGGCGCCGGCGTGCCGGCCTGAGACAACGGCATGAGATTCGTCTGCACGAACAATTGATCGCCGCCCGGCACCGGCGGGAGATCCTCGAAGCGCCGGATCTCGTTCGTGGTGAGCCAGCTGTTCTGGTGCCCGCTAGCGTAATAGTCCGACCGCGCCTTGGAATCGCCGCGCATCAACCCCTGATGCTTGAACTGCGCATAGAACGGCGAGCGCGGAAAGAGCTTCCGGTTGAATTCCTGTTCGAACCGCGTGAGCCAGGGGATAATCGTGAAAATCAAAAACCCGAGCGTGTTCTGTTCCACGCCGGTGCCCCAACTGGTTTGCTTGTCCGTATGGCCGATCATGTGCGGCGGGACGCCGAAGAACCGGGCGATGTCTTCGACCTGAAAACGCCTGGTATCTAGGAACTGCGCGTCTTCGCTGGTCATCGACACGTTCGTCACGTCCAGGCCTTCTTCGAGGACCAGCGTTTTGAACGCCTGCGAGAGGCCCGTGTGCTGCTGCTCAAACTGCGCGGCCAGCCGATCCGCCGCCGGCTTGCTGAGATTCTTGGGATGCTTCAGCACGACGCCCAATCGAGCGCCGTTGGAAAATAGTCGTGAGCCGTGCGATTCCGTGGCCAGCGACAGGCCGACCGCCTGACGGGCCGCATACGTGACGACGGACATCCCCTTGACGCCGTCGAAGCCCAGACCGGGAATGTGGAGCATGTTGGATTGATCGAGCGTCTCGCGCTCGCCGTTCGACACCTGGACGTGATACCGATGCCGCCCGTCTTTCGTCCGCTCCGGCGTGACGTACTGCCACGGCACCGGGAACAGATCGAGCACACGGTTGGCCTGATCCCGCCCGATCGCCACATAGGCATTGCCGCCGAGCAGAATGTTTGCCACGAGAAACTCTCGCCACGCACAGCTGGTCATGGCGGGATTCGGTTCGTCGTGCAACAGGTAGTAGGGGAGCGTGTCCGGGACTTCGACGCCGTCGCCGTTGGCCCGGCGGCGATAGACTTTCAGCGGAAGAGACGCGATGGTTTTTGCGATCAGGGAGACGCAGCCGTAGACCGCGCTGGTTTTCATGGCCGTCTGTTCATTGACGAGCACGCCGGCATCGGTCGAGCCGCCGCCCCACCAATCGACGAGCCACTGCGCAGGATTCGCTAAATTCGTGCTGGGGTTTTCGGGCGAGGCGTTCTGAATGACCGGCGTCTCGCGTTGCCAGAATTTCCAGTGCATGCTGCTGTGATACCAGCACGCCGGATTCCTGGCGAGGTACGTTTGTCCTCTTTGCGGTACTTTGCCGATGTATTTTTATCGAATGACGAGATAGGGACGGACTTGATCGACTGGCACGCGGCGCTGGCCGCCTGGCGTGAAGATCGGCATTAACTTGCCTTCGGTGAGATACCGCCGGACGGTGCGCGGCGCGACATCCAACAGTTCGGCAGCCTCACGAATACGCAAGGTTGTTTTCTGTAGCAAGATGTTCGGATCGTACAACTGACCGGCAGGCCGTTTCGCGCGTCTCCGCATACGGAGAGTGTCGCACACTCACGTAGAATTCCCTACCCCAGTTTGCGGGGGATTGCGTGCGCAATCACTGCATCGCGGAAGCGTGCCGCAGACGGCACCCTGCATGGATTAGATACCCGCCGCCGTGCCTGAAGGCACCGCGGCGGGAACTGTAGTCGCACACTCTACAGATACGGCCGGATCGACTCCGTCAACACCCGCCGCTCGCCCCCGGGCAATCGTTTCGCCCTGAGCTTGTCCTGGTCCACATACCGCCGGATCGTATCAGGATGACAGCCCAACAGCCAAGCGGCCTCATCGATCCGCAGCCGGTCTTTCTTCAGCAGCGCGGCCCGATCGAAGGACGGACGCACGGGAGTCTTAGTCGTTGTCATTCGTGATGACCTCACCCACATCGAAGACACGACACTGCTGATAACCATCGTCCCACTTGCGCAGATCATTACCAGTGATGTATGCCGTCTTCGGCTTGTTCATATTGTCAACGATGTACCGGCGCACAGCGGCACGGGCCTGGGCCTCCGATTCAGCCATCACAAAATAACTGAGCGGCCCATGTCCTTCCGGCTGAAATGCGTACAGTTTCACCCCCTGGCCCCCCTTTCATCCGACGGTGATCGCCCCGCGCGTTTCGTAGACGGACGGCTGCTCGGGATCTTGCCGGATCCACCGCGACAGGCCGTTGATCGACGCGGCGATGCCGTCGATCTTTTCTGTCGAACGATCTTTCGCCAGCATCAGATTATCCTTCGTATCCCGCACGACTGCCGCGTTACTGGCCATCCAGCGCAAGACGGGATGCCCGCCGTGCGCCAGCTGGCCGGACACGATCAACGACTCAAATGTTTTCGTCGCTTCGCTCAAATGCCGCATGGTCTGCGGAATATCGACCATGGCAAACCCCTGCCCTGAAAGCTGTACGGCCATCTGCGTGGCGTTCCACGAATCGTAGCCGATCTCCACAATCCGGTACTGCTCGGCCAGATCACAGATGTCCTGAAAAATCACGTCGTAATCGATCACGTTCCCGTCCGTCATTTTGATCAAGCCCTGTTGGGCCCACATCAGGTAGGGCACATGATCGGTGCGTTCGCGCTCCTCGGCACGATCCCGCGGCACCCAGAAAAACGGCAGCAGTGCATACCCGCCGGCAGCCCGCTGAAACACCAGTACGAACGCCGCCAGGTCGATCTTCGAGGCGAGATCGAGCCCGCCCATACAGGCCAGCCCGCGCAGCTCCTCCCGCACGACCGGCGCCGTACAGGCGTCCCATTTCGACATCGGCAGCCAGCGCGTGACTTGCTCGGTCCACAGGCAAAAATTCAAACGCTTGACCATGTTTTCCTTGCTCGGCATTTGCACGGCCTCGCGCACCTGCTCCTGGAGATAGCGCGGCGTGATGGTGACGCCCAGCAGCGGATTCGATTTGATCCAGACCTTGGGATTCCGCCAATCGTCACACGTGGTACAGCCGTCCACCGGAGCCTCTTTGCCGTCGGCGAAACAGACCGCGCACGCATCCAGCTGGCAGACATAGGCGAACAAGGAATCATTCTCGAGATAGCCCTCCAGCACCTTGCGCGCCAGCTCGTGATAGTGCCAGCAGACTGAATGCCGGCCGGATCCAGAATTCGTGATGATTGCGATGAGGGCCTGCCGTCGCCCCTTCGTCCCGGCGCGCATTTTGTCCACGACCGTGGCGTCCGGATGCACGTGCAACTCATCGATCAGGGCCATGTGGACGCGCTTCCCGTCGAGCCCGCGATTCTCGGATGAGACCGGACGGAAAAAACTGAACGTGCGATCGACGCTCAGGTTGTTGACGTGCGAGTCGATATAGGCCGAGAGATCCGGCGACACCTGGACCATGTTCTCGGCGTCACGAAACAGAATCTTCGCCTGATCCTTCATCGCCGCCGCGCTGTAGATCTCCGCCGCCGGTTCGCCGTCCGACGTGAGCCCATACAGGCCGATACCAGCGAGTAAGGGCGTTTTCCCATTGCCTTTCCCCTGCTCGATATACGCCGTGCGAAATCGGCGTGTGCCGTCGCGCGTTTTCCAGCCGAAGAGGCTGCCGATGATAAAGGCCTGCGACGGTTCCAGGTGAAATGGCTTGCCGGCCATGCACGACTGTGCGCCATCGGCCTGCGCCACCTGGCCGATCTCCAACGCATCCGGCAACCGCAACTCCTCGAAAAACTCAAATACCCGCGAGGCCGCCGCCTTATCGAACGTGAGGCCCCGCTTGGCCCCCTCCTGCAGATCTCGCAGATGCCGCTGACAGGCCAACCGGACCAACCGACCGGCCAGAATCCGGCCCGAGACGACGTCCCTCGCGTACTGCGTCGTGCGATCGATGCGTCGACGAATGGCCATCGGTTACGCCGTGAAAAACCGCTTGGCGCCCATGGTGGGCAGATCGAGTTGATTGCTAGGATTCAATTTCTTGACGCGCGTATGCGCCACCGGCGACGCCCCCAGCTCGGTGAGCGCCTTGTGATACGCATTGCGTGCCGTGACGACCAATTGCATGGCCGGATGGGGACGCTTCATTTTCATGCCCTGCTTATTGACCGTCTCGTAGAATCGCCCCTCGGTCTCAATGATCCGCTCCCCCTCGCGCATCTCGGCAAACGCGCTGCAGGCGACGACCAGCATGCCGGCAGCCGCGGAGGACAAAATCGGCGAGAGCGTGTCGACAAGACGATCCCACTCCTCCGCAGCATCCTGCGTGAGCCACGCCGGTTTCTTCGGCTCATCCGCCGTAAACGGCTCTTCTGTGATCGGCGCCAACGGCCGATTGCCTGGATTCCCGGTCAAGATTTTCATGTTCGTCGGTTTCGGTTTCGCGCCCTTCATGGCTGCACCTCCGGTTGTGGCGTGCCCTTGATCTCCCCCGTCTCCCGATGCACAAACCAATAGCTGCAGCGCGGCAGGCCCTCAATATCCTCCGGCGCGCAGGGCGTGTCTTTGCAATGCTGCGGCTTCGTCTCGTGCAGCCGGCACAGATTGCCCTCTTGCTCGGGACAGGCCAGCGCGATCGGGCCGCGGATATGAAACACCGGGAACCCGCTGGTGTCCTTCACATGCTTGACCGGCTCCCCGAAGCGCACGCGCCCGAAGGCCTCATCCTTGATCGGCACCAGCAGGGAGAGGCAATTCGTCGCCTGCCGGCAGCAATCGCCGCACTGGTTGCATTCCCCGTGTCTGATCCAGTCAGTCATGATGTTACCTCGCTCGATCGAGACGGTGGAACTGGAAACGTCCTGGACTCGATCTCAACCTCACGCACCATCAAACTAGCCGCTCTATCGCTACACGTCGTGCGGTCAATCCATGAGAAGTGGACGTGACCGACTTGAATGCCGTGCTGGTCAAAGATCGCCTGCGCCACATCCCGAAACGCATCATGCACCGCTCGCTCCACCGCCACCGTCACATCAGGCACCTTGTCCATCATCCCCTCACTTTCTTGATCGTCACCGCCCACACCCAATCATTGCGCTCCCAGGCGCCGGGGCCCCAGACGGAGTCCCAGAGCACCGGAAATGCGATCGTCCGGATGCGCGCTCTGGTGGCCTCTAACCCTCCGTCCTCCCTTGGCAGGAACGGCATATCAGCGCCCTCATCGATCGCATCGTCTGCGCTGATCTCCTGCACCAGCTGGATCCGGACCTCGGTAATCTCCACGATGGTCCGCGCGGCCCATTCGAACATGAACATCCCCGGGCGACGGAACCAGCCGACGGCGCTCTTGCGGGTGCAGACCCGCGGCGGCGGATTGTTCGGATAGCAGGCCCCCTTCGACCGATCGGCGATAAATCGGTACTTCGGCTTCCCGGTCTTGGTTTTGCCTTCCAGTTTCCACCGGCCATACAGATAATGCGGCTCACGAATATACCGCCGCTCACCGACACGATAAGGACAGGTGACCACGCCGCCAACCCCCGCACCAATGCGGTTGAAAAAGAATTTCCCCTCATGCTGCTGCACCAGCTCAAACGCCACAGGCTCGCTGTTCGGATAATCCAGCCCGGTCAGCCGCCGCGTCTGCGTTTTCACCCGGTCATAGACCTTCTGTCCGTTCTCCGCGGTCATGAGGAGAGAGTTCATCAGCAGCTCCTCCACACGCCGCGCTCCAGAAAGCCGTGCCACAGCTCTATGTTCTTGCCGTCCTTCGGGCGCGTTGTACTCACCAGAATCGACGGACTGACGGTGATAGTCCCGTCCTCGTGTTCGGTGACGGTGTGCTTCGACAAATTCCCCAGGTGCCCGTTCGGTGTGATGGCAAACCAACCCCCGTTTCGCTTCCAGTAGCTCCCGGATGGGTGTTGACTCGACCAATCGGTTTCGTCAGGCAGTCGTGTTCCGGTCATCGTACCCCCCCCTCTGTCTCGCCGCCCCATTACGCCAACGGCCGATATTCAAAATCACCTTCCACCACACGATGCTCAGTCTCTTTACAGGCACACTCGCGCCCGACCAGGTTCTCGGCCACCGCGCGCCAATAGTTCCGCACGTTGCCGTTGGGGACGTGGTTGTCTTCTTCCCAGCCATCGAGGCCGCCGAAAGTCTGCAACACCACGGAGCCCTCTTCGGCTGAACACCTGGACGGCACACCACGCCGATATTGCTTCGACACGCTGAGGTGATATTCAGGCCCGCGAGACACGCCATCGGTGTCGCTGGCCACTTCCACCGCGCTCAACACGAACAGCTGCAACTGCGGATGCGACCAGGCCGTCAGTGGGAATGCACTGCGCATGAGGTGCCGCACGTCTTCGCCGCCGATCCAACCCTCTCCGCTCGGCGCCAGCGGCTTGATGATGTCGTAAATCATCTCGGCTGCTCCACGGTGGACTCCGTTTCGGCCAGCCGCGCCACACAGCACGGGGACATGTCGAGCGAGCAGGCTTCACATACGACCAAGACGAGCTTCTCCATCACTGGCACGGCCATGTCTTCGTCTGGCCCCATAGCCTGCGCGATGGCGACATGCCCGTCGAGCATCATCTCCAGACCGGTCTGTCGTCGCACCGCATCCAGTTTCACGCCGAACCGTTCGATCGTGACCCGATAAAACAGCGGCACTCCGGATGCGCCGATCTTCTCCCGGCATAACGAACACGTCGCATGCGCCCGCAGTTCTTGTGCTTTCATTTCGGCATCTCCCTCCACATTCGTCCATCCAGCATCGCGCCGGCCGCCTTCTTGCCGACACGATACAGGTCCGGCTCATCATCTCTATGCACGTCATTGCTGGATAGACGTTCTGATCCGATGTTCCATGCACTGTTAAACCATGAGGCTGTCTTGGCTACCCCAGTACGACGCCGAACATTTTCCCCTGGTGTCCATTCCCCCCACTGCTTGAAGAAAAACGGCACGCCGGCCGCCTGACATTGATCGCGCAGCGATCTCACCCACGCCGGGTGCATCGGCCTCGCGCCTGGCCCCGATTCTCCGCCGACGATGACCCAATCAAGCAACACATTCCACGCCTGACGCGGCGTCATCATGCCTTCAAATGTTTTGGGTAGTTGCAAATAGGTCGAACAATCCACCGGCCACAGCAACGGCTCGGCGCTCACAAACCGGACCGCTGCCGGCGTCTGCAACAGAATCGGAATGCGCTCATCGGCGGTTTTCTGATCTTCGACGGAGACGCCCTCGTGAATGTTCACGGCCTGGCCGGCATTCCACTTCGCCAAATTTTCCGTAGCAGACAGCGACCGATCACCGCGCAGCGCATTGATCAGCTTCGCGGCCCGCTGTGCTACCCACTCACGAAACGACGGCGCATTGAGCAGATACCGGCGCCGCTCCGGCCTCTTCGTGAGCACCTGGAACGTGTGCCAGCTCGCGGCCACCATGACAGCGTAGACATTCACGATGAACTCATCCGGCACATCCTCATGAAACAGATCGCTCATCGAGTTCACGAAGATCCGACGCGGCTTCTTCCAGCGCAACGGCGCGTCCAAAACCTCAGGAACCAGCCGGATCGTCCCGTTCCACCGCGGCCCCTGCGGACCCAGTTCGGTCAGCCCCTCGTATGCCTGACCTTTGCCGCTGAACCGATGCGCCTGTTTCATCGCGTAACAATTCGCGCAGCCGGCGGACACCAGCGCACAGCCCCGCACAGGGCTCCACGTCTCATCGGTCCATTCGATCGATGTCCTCATGTTGAAACCCTAACCATACCGACAAACCCCTGCATCTTTTCCCTTCCAATTTCGCGGCCACACACCGAGAGGGAAGACAGTCGGTCAACTTCTGAGAGGCCTAGAGATTTGACTCCCCCACCCCATTGAAACCGCGCATCACTTCCCCTTCTTTCCCCTTTCTTGAGGTGGTTCTGGCAAGGCAGACATTGACACGCCTAGAATATCTGCTCTTGGCGTGCGCCCCGTGATATGGCACACTTCCAGCTCGAGCTTGATACTATGGAAATACTTGCCGGCTGCGTTCGTTATGGCATTGGAGCTAGCCGCGGTCGTCGTGCCGTCACGCAACTTCTTTATCTCATCGAGCAAATAGCCCCGCAATTCATCAACTACAGACTTAGGCTGCTGATTGTCTTGATCGTTTTGGTCCTGCATAGATCCTCCATGCTTCTTGGTTAAACCGCCTCAGCACCATTGCGGCATCCCTCAGTGAAACAGGTATCTCTCGAAGACTAATACCAGTGCCGCTAACAAGGAGCCGCCTTAAACTCCGCTCATCTCTCTCAACCTTTCTCGAGCACTGCGCAGAGCAGTAGATCCTTCCTGCATGTTGAGGAACAAACGGCCATTCACAGTACGCACATGGCATAGCTAATCGCTGAGCCACTACCGCTGCGTGATTGCGCCTGTAATATTCCCGTCCGCGGCGCCGATTCCTACGGGTCTTGCAGAGATCTGAACAGTACAACTTGCGAGATCGACAGGGCTTAGCGCACTCCCGGCACTCCCTTAACTTGGCCACATTTTTACTCGTTCCCAGCCTCCTCGATTTCCGGTCCCACGTGCGCTGCTTCTCATTCCTTGCCAAACGCGCGCAATGCTCTGCCCCGCATAAAGTCAGCTTCCCAGATGGCAGACCGCCGCCACAGATTCGGCACGACAACCGACGCATTCGGCTTCCGCTACTCATCGCATCGCTCTTTCTAGAGCTGTCTTCCGCTTGTGACAGAAGCCGCACAACGGCTGAAGATTGCTGTCGTCATCGCTGCCTCCTCGACTTCTAGGAATCCTATGATCGACATCTGTCGTCGGCTTTCCACAGCGCACACAAAATGGATGTCTTTTTATGAATTCAATCCTCCTCCGCCGCCACGCATAGCCATATCCTCTCGCTGCCGAACTGCCTCGCCGATCGTCATAGAGCCTCGGTGCCTCAGGAGCTGGTACCCGTGGCTGGCGGCGATGGACTGGACAAGGACCAATCACCGGGCATCCGGACACCGCACAGGGTCTGCCTGGCAACATCGGCATCAGCTCGCCTCCGTGTTTCTTGTGCGGACCTCAGCCAGGAACGCATCCCACACGATCTCGCCGCAGAGAAGCGGCCACAGCAGATCGGGATCGGCATTCCAGATCCGTGGGAATGGCCCGGCACCGGTCACGGTTTCGCGCCAGCGGTCAAACTCGGCCCGGTCACTCTTGTATTTGCCGTAGGTCGAGACCCCCGCTCGATGCCGATGGTACGCGCACAACCGCTCGCGCCGCAGCTTGTCGCCGGCATCTGTCCCGGTCGGGACCTGACAGGTCCGGCCATGCGTTTTCCACTCGCACCACCGCAACCGCCAGGGCACCTTCGACCCCACCGTCAACGTCGCCTGTTCTGCCTGCTTCGTCACCCGCTCCCCTCCATCATCACAGCTCAGTCACCCACGTCACCTGATCCACGCACGCCAGCCCCTAGCTCGTGTCCGACTGCGCCGGCGGCACCAACAACGCCCCGAGCTTCGAGCCGAACAATTCCCGCAACCCGTCGGACATGCCCCGAAAGCCCTTCCCATCCCGCAGCGACTCCCGATCCGAATCCGACCCTCGTGGCGCAGACACGATCCCCCTCGTAGGGGGACTTAGGGGGTACTCATCTGAAGAGGAAGAAGAAGAAGAAGAAGAAGGGACGGGGGGACACGCCTGGACATTTGGCGGGACAGACCCTGGGACAGCAGCGGGACGCCGTTGCCGTTGCTTACGTAACTTCTCGTCCTCACGAGACTTTTCCTCTCTCATCATACGGCGGGACTTCACCGTGACAAGGGATGGGACAGCAATGGGACAGAGCGGGACAGATACAGAAAACGCATACGAATCCACCAGAATAATTCCCACTTCCGTCAGGGAAATCTCCTGAAACGCCGCCTCCAACACGTCCTGTGGACAACTACACCAGGACAACCACGACGACAGCGGCATCGTCATTTGCCCACGCCGTCCCGATTCATGGAGCCGACACAAGATGTCCATCCAGACCCCCCGCGCCGAGGGCGACAGCACCCGGGTGTCGCGGTAGTAATCGTTCCAGTAGAACGGCGTCGACGGCGGACTCTTCGCCATACTTAGACCCCCCTCATCGGACAACCCTCAACCGTTCAGACGTCATGTCTCCACCATCGGCCGATAGTCCTCGACCCGCTCAAATCCGAAGGTCCACGCCACCGCCGTATCGCATCGGTCAATCTGAGGAGGCACACGGATAAAATACGTCTGTCCGGTCGTCGGACACGACACCTGCACCGCCACGATCGGCTCATCGTGAGCCCAGTCGATCCGATGCAAGACGCGTTGCCCGCCCAGATCCGTGTGCAACACCTTCGCCTTGGCCATAACGAGAAACCGATCGAGCCCGAGCCGATCCACCATCACACGACGAATTTCAGCATTCCGTTCCGACAAGATCTGCTGACTAGTGAGCGTCTCCGGCTGCTCAATCACTTGAGCAGGAACCCGAACCCCGTGCCACACATGAAACCCCCAGCCATCGCTGTACTCAATCGCCATCCCTTCAGCACTATGCAACCGACCACGATCATCACGCCTGAGGCGGATGGGACGATCTGAGAGGGCACAGACGTGTTCATGCCACCACGCCCATCCAGCCGATTGGAGATCTTCACCGAGTTCATAGTCTGAAAGCGCGGAGTTCTCCCAACCACACACGTCACGTAAAAAGGACACGTAGGCAAACCAAGAGGCCCAGAACTGCCCTCCCCAGTCGTTACCAATCGCCGACCGCAGGTCCACCTGAGACCCCACCTGAGACCACACCTGAGACCGCACCTGAGACCACACCTGAGACCCCACCTGAGACCACACCTGAGACCCCACCTGAGACCACACCTGAGACCGCACCTGAGACCCCACCTGAGACCCCACCTGAGACCCCACCTGAGACCACACCTGAGACTCCACCTGAGACTCCACCTGAGACCGCACCTGAGACCCCACCTGAGACCACACCTGAGACCACACCTGAGACTCCACCTGAGACCACACCTGAGACTCCACCTGAGACCCCACCTGAGACTCCACCTGAGACCCCACCTGAGACCCCACCTGAGACCACACCTGAGACCGCACCTGAGACCGCACCTGAGACCGCACCTGAGACCACACCTGAGACCGCACCTGAGACCCCACCTGAGACCACACCTGAGACCGCACCTGAGACCGCACCTGAGACCCCACCTGAGACCACACCTGAGACCCCACCTGAGACTCCACCTGAGACAGATACAGCAAGGCGAGTGGCCCACCGACCGTCGCGCCGAACGGTGAAGCCATGCGCAGCGTGACGCGCGGGCGTGTCAGTTTGCAGCGCTCATAGATGTTCCTGGTGGCGCGTTCCAAGACCGCCCAGTCCGCCCGCTCTGTGCTCAGGCCGCTGGCCGTCCACTTCTCCACCCATTCAGGAAACCTGGCCTGCTGTGCTTTTGTCAGCGATTTAATCTGCAACATTGCGGATCTCCTCCGGGCTGTATTCCCGCTGTTGCGTCACGCGATAGCGGCCAGGTCCCGGCAGTACAATCGGCCCATGCTCCTCGTGCTGCAGCGTGGCCTCTGACCCGTAGACCTCCACATATTTCGTGCCGTCCGTATCCACCCACAGAAACGCCTCTTCATGAATCTGATGGGCGTGCCCCGTCGCCTCGCCAAGCGCCAGGACACAGCGATCCTGTTTCACCGCGCTCTTCGGAATCGACCGCACGCTCGACACCAACACATCACCTTGTCGATACATCACCATACGAGCTCCTTTCAGATAGCGCCCCATCCATCCTCGTCACAAACCACCACCACTCCGCCACACTTCGAACAACTCATACCTCACTCCTCAATCGCCGCAATGAGGGGTCCGTGAGAAACTGCTTGAACGTCAGATCTGGCCAGCTGTCGGAGACATCCAGGAAGGCCCGATACAGGCGCTTCGGCTTCCTCAATCGAATGGTCCGCTGACTTTCCACCGCAGCGATCCGCCCGGCTTCAGTGCAGGTAAAGAATTCATAGTCGCCGCTCACACTGTAGATGTGAACAGCCCCGGCAGCCATCAACGCATGCAACGCAGGATCTCCAGGACTGGCACAGTAATAGTTGCGATACGGCTTCGGCAGCCGAACGTGTGGCTGATCGATCCCCAGCATGTGCCGCAGAATGCGTAGCTCCTCACTGGTCAACGCGCGCGTCAAGCCCATACCTATCTCCTCAACCGCCGCAAGAATCAGTCGCTCCCATCCAACCAGATGGGCTCCGTTTCACAAATTCCGTTCGAGGGATTATGCCGACGCCAATGACACCACCCTGTCGGGAGATAAAACCCCCAGGACTGACAGCGACGCCCCACAAGAACGAGCGTCCAGACAGGATGCACGAGGCCAGATGTATCAGACTCCAAAATTACGCGATGCCGCCATTCCGCCGGGCGCACCAGTACACTCCAGCGCGACCGCCACACCGCCACTTCTGCTCCATCCCTCGTCTGATTATGGATCTCACAATATCCGCCACCGATCAGCCATGTGATAAACGGCCACGGATGATCATGCAGCGCCCGATCATAATCACTGCGACAGAACCGATGGACCATGACGCCGAAGGCAGGACAACGAAACAGGATGTACCGCACCATGTAAGGCATCGGCATATCGCCGATCACCCGCCGCTCAAAAAATTTCCACGAACCGACCGTCATCGCATCCCCCAGAGCACCGCGCCGTTGATGCCAAACGCACAGAGCCAGTAGAGCGCATTCGGCCAGTAGCCCTGCATCGCATAAGCCAGGCTCGCGCAGCAGTTGAGCGTCATACTCGTCACCACCACCCAATCACCAAGCCGCATGCGCTTACCCTCCCAACACAATGTCTTTCGCCCGTTCCAGCACCGCCAGCTCGTCACGCCGCTTGGCGATGGCCGCATCCAGATCCACGACCGCACTAGCCTCCGCGTCGATCGTGTGCGACGCCGCCACCGTCAGCGCAGTGGGCCGCGCACGAGCTACGGCCGTCGTACCCCCCCCCTCACGCTTCTGACCGCGGCGCTTCGCCATCGCGGCGAGCCACCGTTGCTTCCCTTCTTCCGTCTTAAACCTCGGCATCGTCGTCATCCCTTTCTTGATCGCTCTGTAGAACGCGCTTTCATCCGACCCTGCATCAAGACATTCCCGGCACCGGCTCTTCCCTGGCCACGAAGGATTCCCACACCGACAAGTCGTCGCCTCCCCCGCCTCACTCGCATTCGGCGGCCGAAGCACCAAATCGGGATCGTGTCCGCAGTTCACGCACCGCCGGGCGCCATACTCGGTGACCACCAGCCCGCCGCACCGTGCGCACGTCATCGCCGGCCATCCCGCACCCGCTCACCCACCGCCGACCGTCCACGATAGTCGCCCTTGCACGTATTGCAGATCCGGTGATCCGGTCCGGTGGAACGCAACCAGCACTCACAGCCCAGGCACCGGCGAAGCTGTGTCGGCTGCGCTTCCAGGGCCAGCGCCTGTTTCTCGCGAATCGCCAGAGGTCGTTGCCAATCCGACATCGAACTGTCAGGCCACCACAGGCAGGCCCAGGTTCTGAGCCTCAAGCCAGGTCTTGATTGCGAGCACCGCATCCAGTTTCCACTTGCCGCCATCAGCCTCGAACAGCGCGCAGACCGGCGTTTCAGAAGGGTTGCTGCCCTGTAACCGAAAGACAAACTCCGAGGCCGGTTGCTCGATCTCACGAAACGTGCGGAACGGTTGCAGCGTCCAGCGTGTTTTCACCGTCTTCATTTCCTTCAGCGTCATCCCGGCCTTCAGGGCCACCGACTGCGAGATCCCGTCATCCTCACTCGTCGAGGTCTGGCCACTCGCGATCGAACTGGTGATGCGCAGCAGTTCCGGACAATCCGCGCTCTGGACGAACCGACTCAGCAGCGCGATCGTAAACAATTCCCGATCCATGAACTGGCCGAACCGGAATGGCTCGCCGTCTTGCAGTTCACAACTCGCCAAGCAGGCGCGCCGCCCATAGCCGTCGTCCTGCCGCTTCTCTACCACCACATGACCGTGAGACCGGACATGGATGAGCCAGTCATCTTTCACCAGCGGGGACGCTGTCCTGAGCAGACCCGCAAGCCCCGATAGCGTCACGAGCTTGAACGTCGGCAGCGCCGGCGGAGTCAGCAGTGACAAGCTGGTCCCATTGATGTAATCTTTCCCCCCGATCGACAGATGCTTCGGCCAGTCCGCCAGCGCCTGAATCTTCTCAATTGCCTCTTTCAGCATCGTCATTCCTCCTCTTGTCATTCCCGCGCTCACCACTCGCCAGCTACTTCACCACCGCCATCGTCTTCGCGTCCGCCGCATCTCCGAACAGCGCCCCTTGCCGTTGATCCACCGTGTAGGCCTTCAGCGTGCCCGTATGCCGCGACAAAAACACCGGCGCCTTCGCCACCACAACCGGCTGCAACGAGGCCTTACAGGTAAAGAACACCTGCGCGCCGTGGCGATCTTCGTGCGGCTTGATCGTGAACGTGAGGGTCAGCCGGCGCACCCCCTCCGGATCCGTATTCGGATCGGCCACATTCTTCAGCACCTCGCTGAACTCCCGCTGAAACACCTCATTCACACTGCCCTCGCAGATCGTCGTAATCCCAATCTCCTGCACATCCATGCTCACCCCCTCCGTTTGTCAGCCGTTGAGTGACGCCCCGCCCAGCGATCGGCCCCCAGCACATAGCCCAAGCCGAACAGCAACACGAACACCAACACCACAATCCACCCGCCCAACAGCCACAGCAGCACAGGTTGATCGTGCACACAGCCAAAGAGCGACATCATGGCGTCAGCACCCCCTCGCGCACCGCGCGACGCAACAGCGCAATCGTCGACCGCGCGCCGTTCTTGTTCCGGATCCGCCGCATGTGATCTTTGATCGCCTGATGCGAACACCCCAAGCCACCGGCCACTTCTTTCGGCGACAGCCCATCCCACAGCCCCCGCACCACCTGCAGATCCTGCGGCGTGAGATTCATCCCCGGCCCGCTCATCAGCGCCGCGCCTCCGCCGCCAGCGCCAGCCGCAGCAATTCCCCGATCACCAGCTCCTGCGAGATGCCAAAGCGATTCATCCGCTGGCCGAGCGCGTCGGCCCAAGCGAGCCGCTGCGCCTGATCCGGCACCTGCGCAAGCAGGTCCGCACAGGCGAACGACCAATGGCGCAGGCGAGGCAAATCGGATAAGCGCAGCTCCGAGGCCTCGCGCTCCAAATCTTGCAGACAGACATACAGACAATCCCCCGGCTGAATCCGCCGCCGCTCCTCAATCTGCTCCATCATGTCCTCCACCAGAGAAAGACGCCCATCGCCACCAGCCACCATCGAAAGGCGAGTCCATAATCAGGCCGCATTTCTTCTCCCGCCATAAGAGGCCAGTCGCCAGTCGCCAGAGCGGAAGCGCGATGCCGCCGCCGACGGGTTTCATGCATCGACGGCGGGATCACGACGCCGCTTCTGCGTACGGCGTGCGGGATGGCCTCCCGCCGGGCGAACCATCACCACCACACGATCAGCAGCGAGAGAATCACCAACGCCCCCAGCAGCCCATGCGCCAGCCGCTCGCCGCGCACCGTCTCATCAGTCATCGCCTGCATCAGCTCTTCGATTTCCGCTCGACTCACGTTCCACCTCATCAATCCACTTGCCCCTTGAACCTTGCGCCTTGAACCTTGCGCCTTGTTCCTTGAACCTTGCCCCTTGATCCCCTCACCAGACGAACAGCAACACGCCCACCGCCACTCCGATCAGCGCCAACCCCATCGCCCCGATCGACTCACGCACCGGACACCACAGCGCCCGATGCCGATTCCGCCTCGGCGCACAGCGCACCAGCGTCGAGCCCAACAAGTCAGATCGTTCAATCATGGGCACCCCCCGCTCATCAGCGCAGATACGCATTCAACAGCCGCGTCATCCCGATCCGCGCCAGCCGATTCGCCAGCGACTTCCGGACGTTCCCCGCAATCACCAATTGGCGTTTGCGGGCAAACAGACTGGCCCCGCTCCGGATATGTGAGCACTTCAAACATTGTGGCGACTCATTCGCCGGCTTCGGTTTCCCGCATCGCACACAGCGCATATCCTTGCCCCTTGTCCCTTGAACCCCGTCACCACCATCCCGTGAACGGCACTTCAATCCCGCCGCCCACCGTGGTCAATTGGCTGGACGGTGGATGTTTCGACTCTGACAACGCCTGGAGCAACTCGACTCCCACGCGCAGCGTCACCCCTCGATAGAGGTCGTACTTCACGCCGCCCCCTACGGTGAATCCGATGAGGGTGCCCGTGAACACGTCATGCGACCGGCCACGACTTTGCTTCGACAGCGTGTGCTGCGCCCCGAACATGCCGACCGAGGCATACGGCTCAAGCCCGTGGAAGGAGTAGAGCGCCTTGTACGCGCGGAGATACCCGCCCTCGATATGGTCCACAAACGTGTAGCTCTTCGGCTTCACACCGTGCCCATCGAGCCAGGCCTCTCCGTGTGCCATCACCTGCGTGTAGTGTTCATCGGAGACCCATCGTCCTCCGACTTCCACGGAGCCAAGATTCATGTAGCCCATCTCCACGGACCACCCGCGCGTGACCCACAGATCCGCTCCGGCCGTGATCCGGCACCCGATACCAGCACCCCAGGCCATCGCATCCCCGTTAAACTCGGAGCCTCCGGTGATGAGATCCTGTTTCCAGGTGCCATCGACCGCCGGTCTGGCAAAGAAGTTGTGCCGCAACTCCCCCGCCAGATAGCATTCGGCCTGTGACCAGCCCGGCACCGCCACCACACTCAGCAACCCGAACAACAGACTCAACGTCCGCATGGTTCCCCCTCGTTCATGAGCCGCGTGATGCACGCGCGCCCCGGTCGATCGCCACCAAATGCAGGCCGTCCTGCCAGCCCTGCTCAAACCGCTGCTGCAGATACGGATCGCGCGTGTAGGTAAAACAGGCCTGGCCGAGCTTCGCCGCGCGCAGGCCGATCCCTTCTGCCCGCTGCCCCAATTCCAGCCGATCGCACTCCGCAATCCGTTCATCAATCGTCATGGTTCCTCACCTTCGCCACCGGCACACACCACTCGCGACTAGGGTCCGCCAGCACCAGAACCAGGGGAACTCCCAGGTTCGCTGGGCAAAAAAAGGGCACGCCCCGCCAATCCCCTTGCCCCTTGAACCTTGTTCCTTGCCCCTTGAACCTTGTTCCTTGCCCCTTGAACCTTGTTCCTTGAACCTTGCCCCGCGCATCACCGCACCCTCCGGATCGGCCGGGCCGTCCACGTCCGCGCCATCTCGCGCAGATCCGCCAGCGCCGTCGGATCGACCACCCGCACGGGCCGTCGCATCGGCACCGATCGAGCCTCGCGTGCACGCAGCCACACTTCCACGTCCGGCAGGCGATACCGCCGACGTGAATTCACCGTCACGGCCGGCGGCAGCCCGCAGGCCACCAGCCGGGCGAGCGTGCGGCGCGAAACCTTGAGCGCGGCGCAAAGATCATCAGGGGTCAGGAGTTCGGCAGGAGCAATTTGAAAGACAGACATTCTGGTTAAACCTTCACCGTACTGGTTAGACCAGGTTGAACTTCACAGGGGATCGAGAGCGTGCGAAGATCCCAGTAGCCAATGGACACCATGCGAACAAACGACAGCCGAAACTCCATCGCCTCTTTCCAGATTTCCGATTCGGTTTTGCCGCCGCGGGCGGCCAGCGCCAGCGCATCCTCGCGCAGCTCTGTCGGGCACTTGAATGCGACAAAATTATCCGACTTCGGACGCGGCATCAGGCCACCTGCCTTTCTTCCATCGTCTGTCGTCCAGCCGCCAGGACAAGTTCGGTCTGCATGCTCAAGGTTCGACCTTCCGCCCTGGCCATGTTCCGCAGCCAAGTATCCAAATCTTCGGAGAGGTACACCGTGAACGGCCGAACATTCGTTCCCTTCAGTTTTCTCCGCAATCGTTGTGACATGCCTAGACTATATCTAGGCTGTATACAGAATGTCAATAGCTATTCACATTCAAGAATCATGGGGGGTAGACTGTGCCCACGCTGACCATGGGAAAACGACAGGACAACAAAGAGGTGACCTATCTCAGAGACGAGACGCAGCGGCGCCTCATTGAGCTATGCCGAACCCATCCGACGCTCAACAGCAAAAGCCGCGCAATCGAAACAGCGCTAGAATTTTATTTGGACATGGCAGACCAGTACGGCATCGACGATCGGTGGCGGCCACTACTTCCGCGCGGTCACCAATTGGCCGCCGATATCCGACCGCACTACATAACAACAAAGCCCTTAAAAGGGGGCAGCGAGAAAAAGAAGGCCGGATAGACTGGCCCCTCGGATCGCGTCGAGCGTTCCGGCGGCCGGACGGCATCTGGCAGATTCAACCAGTCGGTAGGATACCAAAGTAGAGAATTGCCGAGCACCTGGCGCATTCGCCAGTTCTGGTACCAGACTCATTCGCGTTCCGAGTAATAGCTGTGGTAGAGTAGCGCCCGTCGCCAACCCGGAAAGGACACGAAATGACGCTGCGCATACTCCTCGGCTTCTCACTGGCACTCCTCACAGGCTGCCTCAACATCGATACGCATCTCGCTCCCGTCAATCCAGCCGTCAAGCCCGCGCTGATCGGTGAGGACTGCACCCCGATCGTATTCGGCATCGGGATCGGAACCAGCACCGTCGAGACCGCGCTGAAACATGGAGGCCCACCGGCGCAGCGCCATGGGAACTACATCAATCCCATCATCAAACCGATCAGGGGCATCCACTCCATTGCACTCAGCGATCAGTACCTGTTCGGATTCGGCCAGCGATGCATCGTCGTCACGGGTGAGCCATGAACAGAATGCCGCCACTATTCCTCATTCCATTCGCGATCCTGCTTCTATCTGGCTGCGCCAACCACTCAACCCTGATGCTCCCGGCATCAGGCGCGTGGACTTCCGACACCATCATGCTCGGCCCCGTCGTAGCCTGCCGCGGCGGGAACATGGATTTCTCCGAGCACAGCAAGGAATGCAACGACTGGCCGCTCTCCGTGCCCAGCCTGCCGCATCCGGAAACGCATCATGCCGAGCTGCGCACCAAAGCCGCCAAACAATATCAGGCCGATGTGAGCACCATTGTCCTGAAAGAGATCGAGGTCACCTACAACGCCGAGCTAGTCGGCACCATCCGTGGCTGGAAAGCCACCGCCATCGCGGGGAAGAATCCCAGATAGGAACACTACTCACACACCCATGGCCCCCACTACTCGCAGCCTCACCCGCCGCGTGAATGTGCACGGCGAGATCCGCTGGCACGTGCGCATGGTCGTCATGGGGAAGCGCGTGCGGTTCGGTCCTTTGGGAGGGTTCCCCACCATGGCCGAGGCCATTCGCTTCCGCGAGGACGCCAAAGCCAGGCTGCGCCTCGGGACGTTTTTTCCCGAGCAATTCAAAGCCACCGTCCTGCCGCTCCGCACGCTCCTCACCCGCGCGGCCGGATCCACCACCCAGGCCGACCGGAAAAACGCCCGCGCCTATCAAGAATTCTGGCTCGATCGCGCCGGCCACCTGGACGCCAAGCAGCTCCCCGCCTCGCTCATCGACGACGCCCGCGCCGCCCTCACCGCCAGAAAATTGAGCCCCCAGACCATCCATCACTATTTGAAATATCTCCGGCATGTGCTCAACCGCGCCCGGCGCGACGGCGTGATCGACGCGAGCCCGTTCGACCGCGCGCCGCTGCCCGCCGTGCATAATCTGCGCGTGCGCGCCTATGCGCCGCAGGAACGCCGGAAAATTTTGAAGGGGTTAGGCAAACAGGGAGACGAATGGCGGGACGCCGCCGAGCTCGCCGGATTGACCGGCCTCCGCTGGACCGAACAATTCACACTCGACAAACGGCACATCGATCTCAAGCTGGGCCTGATCCACCTGCCTACCACCAAAGCCGGCCGGCCACAAATCAGATTGGTCAGCCGCCGGGCCCGGCAGCTGCTCGCCCAACAGATCGCCCGGCATCGCACGAGCCGCTGGCTGTATCCCAACGCGGGAGACACCGGCCCGATCGACTATGCCAATTTCCGCAAACGCATCTGGCTGCCCGCCTGCCTGGCCGCTGGAGCCACGAACGCCCGGTGGAACGACTGGCGGCACAC
>LNFM01004366.1_pt1 | contig 26159 bp, 22 predicted proteins | sample 596031 | NCBI WGS metagenome assembly LNFM01 (sample SAMN04254537, study PRJNA301005) | activated carbon metagenome | isolation source: dual media filters at the Ann Arbor, Michigan drinking water treatment plant | place: USA: Ann Arbor | reverse complement strand
CTGCCCGACACGACGCGCATCGAGGAGTACGCGATCGATCAGGTCACGGCCACGCAGCTAAAAGACCGCGGCCAGAACCTCGATTTCGCCCCGACGTACTTCGCCTCCATCACCGCCATCGTGCGGACGTCGACGGGCTGGGATGGCACCGCTGATCCGCGCGGCGGCGGGGCAGCGAAGGGGGATTGAGCTAAGGTCTGGCTGTGCCCATCCGCGCGAGCAGCGATAGCGGGGAGATCATCCTCGACAAGCTCCCCGTGCCGAAGGCGGGGCGGGACAGCATGCCGCGCCTGCCGACGCCGCCGCGGGGCGCGCGCGACAAGAAGAAGTACCTGATCGGCGCGGCAGCCCTCGGGCTCGTCCTCGTGGGCTTCATCGCGCGGCCGTTCCTCCTGCCCGACGGCCAGCTCGACGTGCTCGCGGCGCAGGTACAGGCCGCGAACCAGGCGCGGATCGACGCGGAGAAGAAGATCGCCGTCGCCGAAGAGAAGACCCGCGAGGCCCTGTCGGCGAAGCGCAGCGTGCAGGAGAAGCTGGCGATCGCGGAGGCGGCGCAGTCCGAGCTCGCCGACAAGGCGGCCGCGCAGGACAAGAAGCTCGCCGCCGCGAAGGCGGTGCAGGACAAGCTCGCGCCCGCGCTCGACAAGGGCACGGGCACGCTGACGATCGAGGGCGAGGAGGTTCACCTCGCCCTTGCCGACAAGCTGCTCTTCAAGCCGGCCGACGACGTCCTCACCGAGAAGGGGACCAAGATCCTCGCCAAGCTCGCGACGGTGCTGAAGACCGATCTGCGCGACCGCACGATCTGGATCCAGGGCCACACCGATGACTCGCCGGTCCCGCAGCCGCCCGCGCCCAAGCCGCCGAAGAAGGTGAAGGGCAAGCCCGTCGTCGAGGCGCCGCCCCCGGTGCCGCGTTTCAAGACGAACTGGGAGCTGTCGTCGGCGCGCGCGCTCGCGATCGTCCACTACTTCCAGGACGTCGCCAAGCTCGAGCCCACGCGGCTCGCCGCGCTCGCCTTCAGCCAGTACAAGCCGGCGTCAGCGACGGTGAAGGCGCAGAACCGGCGCGTCGTGCTGGTGCTGGCACCGCGCCCCAAGACCTAGGCGACGAGCGACCAGCTGATCCAGCCAGCCCTGCGGCGAGCTCAGATCAGCGCGCCGAAGCCGGGAACGAGCTCGTTGGACCGAGGGTGGGACGCGAAGCCTTCATGCACGCCGGTGACAAACCGCTCGACGGCAGCGGGTGAGACGTCGGCGCCAGCATCGAGACTCCAATCGGAGGTCTTGATCGTCTTCCGTTTCACGCTGGCTCGCATGCCGAGCAAGATCGACACGTTCCCGGGCTCTGCCCAGCCACTCGGGACGTGAAGGAACAGCTCGTCGACGCGGCGCGTGTACGCCAGCGTGGCGCCATTCAACGGCGGTTGCCGGTGGTACCACCAGCGACGGAAGTGCTCGTGGTCGCGCGGCGAGACGATGACTTGTGGCTCGCCCGGTTCTCGCCAGATCGCGTAGCCATCCACGGGTGAACGCTTGCCATCGATCGTGAAACTAAGCACCTCGGCGACCACGTGACCGGCGACCCTGCCAAGCGCGCACACATCAGGGCGCGGTGAGCGAGTCAGCGTCTCGACCACGCCCTCCGCGAACGCGTCGCGAAGTCCGTCGATGAACGGCTCGATGGGGTGCCCCCACGACTCGACCTCCGGCGCGGCGATCGCGATCTGTCCATCGGAAATCTCGAACTGCACGGTGACGCGTCCCAGCAGCGGCCCCGGCATGACGCATGGTTCGCGCGTGATGAGCAGGATGTGGAGCTCGTCGCTCGCGATCGTGCAGATCGCAGCGAGTGGCAACGCGAGCCTGGCGACATGGATCTGCGCGGAATCGAGTGCGGTGAGCAGGTGCGAGAACGGCACGGCCTTGCGCAGGAGCTCGGCGTCCCAGTGAGGTACGGCCACGAGTCCATCGTCCGTGCTGGCGACACTGAGTGATTGCGCGTACGTAAAATCCGGATCATCGGCAGACTCCGAGTCGAGCGGCCATGGCCGGCGACCAGATGCTATGCGTCCGAGTGCCTGCACGAGCTCGACGCCAGTCCTGTAGCCGGTCGGATACATCAGCTCGATCCTGGCCGGGACTTCGTTAGAGCTGCTTCTCGACGAACTGCACGAGATCCGCGTCCACGGCCTCGCCGAGCGTATCGGCGCGACCAGCCGACACGGCGGCGCCCTGGCGCGCGAACACGAGGATCGGAATGGAGTCGAGCTCCTTCGCGGAGCGCAGGTCGCGCACGACGTCGTTGACGCCCTCGGACATGAGATCGAGCAGGATGGCGCGGGGACGGAGGGCGCGGGCGAGTCGCGAGAGCTGGACGAGCGAGCGCGTCATCGACACGACGGTGTAGCCGCGCTCGGAGAGGAGCATGTCGAGCTGCTGGAGGCGGGCGCGATCCTGCTCCACGATGAGCACGACGCCTCGATCATCGTCGTCGCGCGCGGCGGGCGGCGGCAGGGTGCCGGGAGAGCTGGCCGCGCGCACCGCCTCGCCCGAGTCTCGCGCCCGGTAGACGGCGAGGGCGACCTTGTTGAGCAGGTCGTCGACGTTGAACGGCTTGTAGACGACCTCGGCGGCCCCGAGCGTGGCGAGGTTCACTTCGAGCCCGTGCACGGCGGTCATGAGAAGGACGGGCAGGGTCGCGTGGGCCGGCTCGGCGCGGAGGGCCTGCAGGAACTGGCGGCCGTTCATGCCCGGCATCATGAGATCGAGCAGCACCGCGTCGGGGCGGGCCTCGCGCACGCGGACGAGCGCATCCTCACCGTCGATGGCGAGATCGACCACATAGCCTTCGTCGAGGAGCACCTGACCAAGGGTCTCGCGCACCATCGGGTCGTCGTCGACGACGAGCACGCGCCCTTCCTTCATCGCGTGTCGCACTGTACCATCGCGGACCGATGTCGACGTCGTCGGCAGTGCCGCCGCTGGCCCGGGCGTTCGAGGCACTGAAGCCCAGGGTCCTGCAGCGGTTGCTCGAGCGCAAAGGCTCGATCGATCCGTCGCTGGGTCGGCTCGACGAGCAGAATGCGCGCGCGCAAGTGGGCGCCGTGCTCGACCACATCGGCAACTTCATCGCCACCGGCGACCTGGGACTGCACCGCGCCTTCCTCCACACCTTCCTCGCGATGCGCGCCGCCGAGGCCCAGTCCCCGGCCGCCGTGCTCGCGATGCTCGTCGCCATCGGCGATACCGCGGCCCGGGTGGCGCAGGAAGCCAGCGGCGGGACGGCCGAGGACATGGACCTGACGCTGCTCCTCACGCGGGTGACCGCGAGCACGGCGCGCGCCGTGAACGATCTGATCGCGGAGGAGCTCGACCGCCGCGTGGTGAGCGTGGCCGAGATGCGCCGGCGGAGCATGAAGTCATGAGCACCCGGCAGACCGGCGCGGTGCCAACGGTCACGCCCCTGCGCATCGCGGGCGATACGCACGTCGGCAAGGTGCGCGAGAACAACGAGGACTCGCTCGTCGTGGATCCGGCCATCGGGCTGCTCGCCGTGTTCGACGGCATGGGCGGTGCGAACGCGGGTGACATCGCCTCGCAGACCGCACGCGACTTCGTGCGGACCTTCGTCACCGCACGCCGCGGCACGCTCGCCCCCAAGCCGCTCCTCGAGGGCGCGATCCTCGGCGCCTGCGCGGCCGTGTACGAGGCGGGGATGCGGCAGAAGGAGCTGCACGGCATGGGCACGACGGCCGTCGCGTGCCTCGTCGTCGATTCGAAGCACGTGGTGATAGGTCACGTCGGCGACAGCCGCGCCTATCTGCTCCGCGGAGGCCGCCTGCAGGCCCTGACGAAGGACCACACCATCGTCGAGGAGCTGGTGCAGCGCGGCCTCCTCAATGCCGAGGAAGCCGAGCGGCATCCGTACAAGAACATCCTGTCGCGCAACCTGGGCTCGCGGCCCGACACGCGCGTCGACCTGCTCGAGCTGACCCTCGAGCCCGGCGATCGCCTGCTCCTGTGCTCCGACGGCCTCTACGGCTACGCCTCGGCGGAGGCCATCCAGTACATCCTCGGCTCGGGCGATGCGCCGGAGCACGTCGCGCGGGACCTGATCGAGCTCGCGCTGCGGGGCGGCGGCGGCGACAACGTGACGACGATCATCGTCGAGGCGGCGGCCCCGGCCCGCACGTCGACGCAGGTGGTGCGGACGTCGGGCGCGACGGCGTGGTGGCAGATGCGCGGCCGCTTCATGCAGGCGGCGAAGGAGCGCGGCCTCGCCGGCAATCCGATCGTGCGTGGCCTGCCCCCCGACGAGGCGCTCGAGCTGGTGGGGTCGAGCCTGTGTCAGGCGGTGTTCCACGATCTCGAGAAGTCGACGGGCGTGAACGTCTGGACCTTCGCGCAGAACCTCGCCGGGGGCTGGTTCGAGCAGGGCGGCGACTGGGGATCGGTGCGCGGGATGATCGACATCCTCGGCATGAGCGCGCGCACCGTCGTCGAGGAGATCCGCGTCCAGGACGCGAGCCTCGGGTTCCTTCTCGATGTGGCCGTCAGCCGGGCGCTCGTGGTCGCGGAGCTCGCGCTCGGTGGCCTGCTCGCGGAGCGGCTGCGCAAGATGGACACGGATCTCATCGAGATCTCGACCGCGCTGCACGAGACGCTCGACGGTGGGATGACCGCCGGCAGCGGCGCCGCAGGGCGGCGCGGTGAGATCGATGCCCCGGCAGCGAGCGACTCGCAGGACGGCGAGGGCGGTGGCCAGTTCGTCGACCGCGCGACCATCCCGTTCATGCGCCTCGAGCGGGCGGTCACGTCGTCCGATGTGTCCGTGGACCTGCTTGATGCGATCAAGAAGACGATCACCATCGCGAGTGCCCGCCTCCCGCCCCGGGGCAGCGACCTCGTGAAGCAGATCCTCGGCTCGGTCGAGTCCATCGCCACCGAGGGCAGCGGCAACTTCGCGACGGCGGTGCTCGCCGCGCGCGAGCTCTACGGCACCCGGTCCGTCGACGAGTCCGGCGTGATGCCGTTGTTCGATGCCCTCGAGCAGGCGCGCGTGCTCGTCGCGTCGTCGGTGCAGCAGATCCAGACCACCGACGCGAACCGCGCGCGGTGCCTGCGGGCGGTGTCGTCCGCTCACCAGCGCCTCGTCGGCGCCACCACCGGCCTCGTGCTCGAGGCGGTCGCGCCGATCAGCGAGAAGCTGCGCGAGGCGCAGGCCGTGACGTCGGAGCTCCGGTCGCAGGTGGCCACCGCCGAGCGTCGCCGCGCCGACCTCGAGCGCCGCTTCGCGACCACGATCGATCCGAGCGCGCCGTGGGGTTCGCGCGGGAGCACGGAGTGGTGAGGCATGGCTGACTATTCGACCGAGGGCGAGCTGACCGAGTCCGTCCGCGTCCTGCGCGACGAGGTCCTCGATACCGTCGAGCATGGCGATCGCGATCCGCCGGGGGCCGAGGTCTTCGACGCCTTGCTCCGGGCCCTGTCCATCGGCGGTGAGTCGGTGCCGGGGCTCGACCTCGCTCTGCACGACGCCGTCTCGCGACGCCTCGCGTGGGGCGACACCGAGGAGGCGCTCCTCGCCGACGCCGAGCTCGTGTTCGATCGCCTGATGATCGCGGTCGAGCGCGCCTTCCGCGACCCGGCGGATCAGATGGTGGTGGTCGAGGCCGCGACGCTGGTGGCGGTCACGGTCGCCCGCGTGGTGTCGCTGGCCGCCGTGGCCCGCGCGTCGCGGGATCGGGCCGCGCGGGTTCGCGAAGAGCTCGCGCAGCGCCAGCTCCATGACGTGCTGGGCAAGCAGAAGCAGGTCATCAGCCGCCTCGAGACCTCGTCGGACTCCGGCGACTTCAGCGACCTGTCGGACGATCAGGGCTGAAGCTCGGGCAGCCCGGCCGTCACGGCGTCGAGGAGGGCATCGAGGCCCGCGTCGCGATCGACGTAGCGATGCACGAGCTCCGGCGACGGATTCTGACCCCGTCCGCGGGCGATCCGACGCGCGTCCGGCTGGGTGCCCTGGACCGCCGTCATGATGGCAACCAGGCGCGAATCGCTCGCGTCGAGCTCCGCGATCACGGCGTCGAGCTTGATCGACTCGATCGCTTCCTTCACGCTGTCGTCGTCGGTGGCGAACAGCACGTCCCAGCCGCTCGTGACGTAGAGGGCCATCGCGCTGCGCTGCCGATGCCCGTCGCCGACCACGAGCACGCGCAGCCGCTGGGCAGCCTTCGTCGGGGTGATGCCAGCGCGGGCGGCGGTCGCGACGAGGGCCTGCCACTCGGGCGGCGGGGCGATCAGGAGCACTCCGAGCGACCAGCCCGTCTTCTCGTTGGCCTCGCGCACGACATCCCCGATGACCTCGAGCGCGGTGCCGGTACCGGGATCGACGAGGGCGACCGAGAGCCGCGTGCCGAGGGCAAACCAGGCGGCGGTATCGAGGCACAGCCCTACGGTGCTGACGTCTCGGGTGCGACACACTGCCATGTCGCCGCCCAGCAGCGGGACGGCCGTGGCTGCGAGGTCGATCCGGTACCGTGGCGCTCGTCGAGACACTCAACCCAGCATCTTGCCACGGTGCCCCGCCCCGCGCGACGCTCCCATGTATGAGAGCGGCCGCGTGCGTCGTCGCAATTGTCCTCGCGGTAGGTCCCGGGCCGGCGGCCGCCCAGCGGCTCGACGGGACCGGATGGAACCGCTTCCCGGTTCGAACCACGAAGCACTCGCGCGACATCGTCGTCGAGATCCCCGGGGAGCGCTGCGCGGCGAACAAGATCGCCATCGCGAGCCTCGCCGGCGCGACCCTGCTCGCGGGGGTGTTCGGCCTCTACTACCACCTCGACTCGCGGGACCTCGCGGCGCAGGTGAGTGCCGATACCCCCACGGCCACGATCTGGACGCCCGAGCGGCAGGGGCTCGTCGAGGACACGGACCGGTCGCGCACGCTCGCCATCGCCGGCTACACGGCGGGAAGTGCGCTCGCCATCGGGCTGATCGTCTTCTACATCGCGACGAACCCGCCATCGGAGGAGCGCGTGATCACGACGACGGCCATGCGGCCGATCGTGCAACCCGTGCCGGGCGGCGCTAGCCTCGGCGCCGCGTGGAGCTTCTGATGCGCGCGTGGCTGCTGATCGTGCTGGCTGGATGCAGCGTGGACATCGCCTCGGGCGCCTACCTGTGCGGGCCCGAACAGCTGTGTCCCGAGAACCTCGTCTGCAACGGACCCGACAACCGGTGTGTGATCCCGAGCGTGCGCGAAGACTTTCGCTGCCTGCTGGGCAGTCCGCCGGAGGATCCCTCGGCCGATGATCAGGCGAGCACCGGGCAGATGCTCCCTGCGCTCGACTGCGTCTCCGCGTCCGTCGAGCGCGAGAACTGCCTCGACCTGGGCGATGCGGTCGACTGGTACCAGCTCGACACGCCCGCCGAGTGCAACGCCGTCGCGATCGAGGCCCGCGTCGAGTATCCGATCGCGTTCCAGCCGGTCGGGATCCGCTTCTCCGACGACGGCGGCATGGGGACGCCCATGGAGACGGAGTGCGAGGACCTCTCCAGCGTGGCGGGCGGGAACGTGGTCTCGTGCCTCGAGATCACCGTCCAGCCCGGCCGGCGCTATGCGATCGGCTTCGAGCGCATGGGGGTCGATTGCGACGGCGGCTGCCCCTACAACCGCTACTACTTCAATCTCCGCCTCAAAACACCTTAGTGCAGCTCACCTGGACGTGGCTGGCGGTCCCGTGGTTCCTGTGCGCGCTCGTGCTCGTCGCGGCCACACTCTCGGCCACGCTCGTCCGCGGCGATCGCGTCCTTCGCATCGGCACCGTCGGTGCTGGCATCGGCACGATGCCGTGGGCCGTGTGCTCCGGGCTCGCGGCGTGCTCGCCCGATGCGGCGCAAGCGACCCTGTTACTTCGGCTCGGTAACGGCCCCGTCGCCCTCGTCGGTCCAGGTCTCTTGCTCGTGCTGCTGGGAGTCGCCGGCCAGCTCGAGCGGCACCGCTGGCTCGCCCGGATCGCCGGCGCCGTCGGCGTGACGCTCACCGCGCTCTGCTGGCTGACGCCGTGGACGGTCGATGGGGTCCACGAGCTCTCGTCGGGCATCTACTACCCCGACGCGGCGCCGCTCACCGCGTTTCACTTCTCGCAGCTCGCGATCTGGATGGGCATCGGGCTCTTCATCGCGCGACGCTCGGTGCTCGGCGGGGGAGAGCGGAGGCGCCTCGTACGGATGTTCGTCGGCGTGCTCGCGCTCGGCGCTGTCGGCATCACGGACATGCTGCTCGTTTACGACATCGCCGGTAGCTATCCCATCGCGTGGCTGCCCGCGATGCTCGCGGCGGGCACGGCCATGTACTACGTGCTGCGGACGGATCTGCTGCGTCCGCAGGGCTTCGATCGCTTCGCGGCGATCGAGGTCCTCGGCTTCGTCACCGCGATCGTGATCGTGTCGATCATCGTGTGGGCGCTACCGGGCGCCGAGCCCGTGATGTACGCGTTGATCGCGGGGCTCGTCTGGCTCGGCGCGATCGTGGTGACCTGGATCGTACGGGGTGATGACGTGGCGCCGGTCGCGCAGGAGGCGGCCCTGGGCGACCTCATCGCGAGCCTCGGGGACGTGGAGACCGAACCGGCCGTGGCCGATGCCCTCACGGTCCTCTGGCGCGGGCTCGGCATCGAGGTGCGCGCGACCTGGGTCGTGACCGGCGCAGGCGAGCTGACGGAGGTCCACACGGGGGCGCGCCGCACGTGGGATCCCGAGCTCGCGGTCTGGCTCGCCGCGCGGGGGGAGGTCCTCGCCGCCGGTGACCTCGGCACGATGCGCCTCGGCAAGCTGCGCGTGAAGATCGAGGCGCTGCTGGGTCCAGCGGCGCTCGTGGTGCCCCTCGTCGATCGCGACACGCTCGTGGGGCTCGTCGAGGCGGATCGCGCGAGCGCGCTGCGCGAGGACGAGCGGGGGCTGGTCTCGGAGTCGGCGCGCGCCGCGGCGCGGGCGTTCACCTACGTGTCCCTGTCGCGGGCGGCGGCGAAGGAGCGCGAGACCGCGCGCGAGGTCGAGATCGCGGAGGCGATGCGGCTCCAGGCGTCGGCGAGTCGCGACGACGAGCTCGGCCGCTGGATCGTCGCCGCCGAATACCGCACGGCGGCGCACACGACCGGCGCGGGCTGGTCGACGATGCTGCTCCCCGACGGCCGCCTCGCGGTGCTCGTGACCGAGGCGCAGGCCCACGGCGTCGCGGCGGCCCTCGCCACGGCGGCGGTCACGGGAGCGTTCGCGGCGGCGGTGACCACCCCCGATCCCCTCGGCCTCGACGAGGTCTTGACGTCTCTCCGCGCGAGCGTCGACGGTGTGATGCGAGGGGGCGAGCCGGTGGCGGCGTTCGTGGCCCTCGTCGATGCCGAGGCGAAGACGGTCACGTGGGCCACGGCGGGCCATCCCGGTGGGGCCGTCGTCGGGCCCATCGCGGACCTCGGCGCGGTGCCACTCGCATCCTCGCAAGGCACGCCGCCGAAGGTGACCCTCCTCGGCGGCGGGGGCGATCGGTTGGGCGCCAGCCTCGTCACGGCCACCCGCGGGCAGGTCGCCTTCCCTCCCGACATGCTGCTCGTGATCGCGTCGAGCGCGGTGCGCGGCGAGGACGAGCAGATCTGGGAGAGGGCGCTGCGCGAACGTTCACCCGCCGGCATCCGCCTGGCCAGCTCGCTCGTCGATCTCGCCAACCGGCGCGGCACGCAAGCGGAGGATCTGCTCGCGGTGGTCGTGCGGCAGCGGTAACGTGACCGCAAGGGGGACTCATGTCCAAAGCGGCGGAGCAGGCGAAGCGCTCCATACTGGCGTTCTTGCGAGGCAACAAGGACGAGCCATCACGGTTGTGGCTCGCGGCGGCGGCTCTCGTGCTCGCGATGATCTCGTTGCGCTCGTGCACCACCGTCGAGGCGGGCATGGTGGCGGTGCGCATCAACAACATCACCGGGAGCACCGAGGTCATCACGCAACCGGGGCTCGTCATGGAGCTGCCGTTCGGCATCCATGACATCTACATGCTCGACGCGAGCCCTCAGACGTTCCACCTCCGCGGCACGACCACGAAGAGCCCGCTCGAGGCCCGCGAGCTGACTGTCCGTGCGTCAGACGGTTCGCAGTTCGCGTTCAACGACACCACGTTGCTCTTCCGCGCCATCCCCACGAAGGCCGACGAGACGCTGCGCGACTCGGGCCTCGGGCACGCCTACTACGAGTGGATGGTGCCGTACGCTCGCTCGATCCTGCGCGACGAGTTCGGTCGCGAGTCGACCATCAGCGTCTCGAACCCGACGAGCTTTGGCGAGGCGGAGAAGCGCGCGAAGGACCGGCTCAACAAGCTCCTCGGTGCGTTTGGCATCGAGGTCACGAGCATCGTGACGCCGCGCCCCCGCTTCTCGAAGGAGTACGAGGACCTCATCGAGTCGCGTAACCAGACGGAGAACCAGCTCGCCGTCATCGACTCCGAGCTGGCGCGCGCCAAGACCGAGCGCGATCGCAAGCTCGCCGAGGTGGAGCGCGACCAGAACAAGATCGTGCAGACGAAGCGTGCGGACCTCGAGTCCCAGCTCGCCACGGCGGTCACGGCCCAGACGGAGACGCACCGCGAGGTCGATGGCTACAAGATCCAGAAGCAGGGTGCCGGTCAGGCCGCTCGCTCGGCCGCGCGCAGCACGTCCGACGAGCTCAAGGGCCAGCTCGACGCCCAGTACCTCACGCGCAAGGCCGAGATCGATGCCTTCCGCAACCAGCCCATCGAGCGCGTGATGCAGCGCCTCGGCGAGAAGCTCGAGGGCGTCACGATCCAGATCCAGCCGTATCGCAATGATGGCTCACCCCAGCGGGTGCAGGTCGAGAACATCGTCGGAGGTGCGCGATGAAGGCGCTCATCACTCTCTCGAAGGTCGTCGTCATCGGCGCGATCCTGCTGTGGGTCGTCTCCGCGATCTTCACCACGACCATCGCCCCCAACGAGGTCGGCGTGCGCACGAGCGCGATGAGCGGCGTGCTGGAAGAGGACCTCGGTCCGGGCTGGCACTCGAGCTTCCCCGGCATCCACAAGGTCACGCGCCTGCCGAGCAGCTACTTCATGCTCGACTACACGAACGACGATCAGTCGCCGCTCGCGCCGCTGGTCGTGCGTACCAAGGACAACAACACCGTCGAGATCGAGGTCTCGGTGCCCGTACGCATCAAGCCCGGTCACGCGCACAAGGTGGTGGAGGTCGGCAATCACGCCAAGGACGGCGACGGTCGCTATCGCTACCAGCGCCTCGCCGAGGAGAACGTGACCAGCGTGCTCCGCGAGGAGATGGCGTCGCTCGACTCCGTCGGCTTCTACTCGACGGATCGTCGCCTCGCCGCGAGCGCGAAGGCGCTCGAGATGCTGAACAAGCAGCTCGCGCCGATGGATCTCGAAGCGGAGGCCGTCCTCGTGCGCTCGGTGTCGTTCCGCGCCGAGTACGAGAAGCAGCTCCAGCAGATCCAGCTCAACGAGCAGAACAAGCTGCTCGACGCGGCGTCGCAGAAGCTCGCCGGGGTGCAGCAGAGCCTCGACAACTATCACCAGGGCACGCTCGCGCAGGTCTCCGCACGCACGCAGGACTGGGTGAAGCGGCGGGCCGAGCTCGAGCGCGCGTATCAGGTCGGCCTCCTCGCCATCGAGGACGCCACGCCGGGGGCCGCGCGCGCCAAGCTCGCCGCGCTGCCCGCCGCGGAGGTCGAGGCCCTGCGCACGCAGGCCGCCGGCATCTTCGGCGTCGATGTCACGTCGGTCTCCGACGCCTATCTCATCGGCATCAACAACATCCAGGCCGAGACCCTCGAGTACAAGCAGCGCGTCATGTCGTCGGCCGATGCGATCGAGGAGCGCCTCAAGGCCGAAGGCGAGGCGATGGTGGCGCAGGTCCAGGGCGAGTACGAGAACCGGCTCAACGGCCTGCTCGGCACGCCCGCCGGTCGCGCCTACGTCGCCTACGAGGCGGCGGCCAACGTGAAGTTCGCCGACACGCTGACCTTCTCGTCGGCGGACGGCCTGCCCACGGTCCTTCGCTTGCGTCAGTTCGCCGAGCAGTTCATGGGCGGTCGCTAGCGATGAGGCGATCGAGCGCCGGCGCGATGCCGGCGGCGATCGTCGAGATGACCATGAGCTCGTCCGAGGCGAAGGTCATGCCCGAGGTCTTGCGGAGCGCCAGGACCGCACGCGCCGGCGCCCGGCCGATCGGCTGGATGATGGTGCTGCCCAGCGCCTTGCTGCGCCCGCTCCCCGCGACGTCGAGCACGAGCTCCTCGACCTGCGGCGATGACCGACCGGTGATCGACGTGGCCGTGCGGCGTGGCCAATCGATCCACACGCACGTTGCATCGGTGACACGGAGCAGCAGCTTCGCCGCGCGCTGGAGCGACGCGGCCGCGCGGACGAGCGAGGTCTCGGCGGCGAGGGACCGCGCGAGGTGCGCGAGGTCGAACATCGACGGCAGGTGAGGCGGCGGGATTGCCGCCCCGGGACGGGGGGGAGTGACGGACGGGTTGCTGCGCAGGACGCCGGGCCGGGCCGGGCCGTAGGCGGGGCTGTTCGAGGTCGTGCCCTCCGCGAACTCCGCCGGTGGCGTCGGAAGGGAGCCCCGTGGCGCGTTCGGCGCGACGAGGGTGGGGACCATCCCGGAGCCCTGCGCAGGAAACATTCGAACCGCCATCGTGGCGAGGAGCTACTGCGACGGATGTGCCACCCGGGCTCGTGGTGATCACCGTCGACACGCCGACGGCACCTCGCGCACCTACACCGTCCGACGGGTCCTTTCCGATCGCATGCTTGCGCGAGTCGTGCATCGGTGTGCACGCCGCTCTCTCGCATGGCGGGACTCGATTCGCCGGCTACAGACCCAGCTCCCCATCACTGCGTGACGCACTGAACCATCAGGTGCGTGTCCGCGGGAACCGTCCGATCCTCGGGGTGCACCGCCAAGACGAGCTTCGACGGGTAGTCCTTGCACTGCGCCGGGTCGGGCTTCACGTACCAGCATGGCTGCTTGGCATCCGCGGCGGGCGTCGTGGCATCGGCCATCCGGCATGCGGGGATGATGGTCTCGGTGGTCTCGGTCTTGTCGGAGACGGCGCACTCGAGCTGGAGGCCCGGGTTGCTGGGATCCAGATCCTCCTGCGTGACGTCACTCTCGAAGCAGGGGTTGCCGAACACGCGCTTGATGAGCTGGGCCACGAGCGACAGGCCCTGCTCGAGGTCGGCCTGGCCGTCGTTGTCATCGTCGTTGCACAGCGAGAAGAACGAGTTGCGATCGGGGAACTGCTCGGCGAAGTACGCCAGGCGCGGCATGGACGACGCGGACTGCGTACCGACGGTGCACGCGGGCGCGAGCTTGGGGCCACCCGTCACCGGATCGGTGATGACCGTCGTCGTCTCGGCGGCGGGAAACGTCGTCATGGACGGGCCCATGATCGTCGACACGATGATCTGCTTCGGGTCGGCCTTGAGCGCCTTGATGCGGTCGACGAACGTATCGGGCGCGTGGAGGAACGGCGAGTCCTCGCGCGGGCGGCAGTTGGTGTACGTGCCCGGCTCGCGCCCGAGCGGACCCTCGTCGCACTCCCAGCCCCACTGGAAGCAGCGAAAGTCGCCGAACGGACCGGCGGCGTTCGTTCCCGGCTGGAAGATGGTGGGGTCCTTCGCCGTGCAGTCGTCCTCGTCCGAGATGATGATGATCGCGAGGAGTGCGTCCTCGCGGAGAAAGCCGGTGTTCGCGGCGCTGTGCAACGCCTTGTCGAGCGAGCCGAGGTGTTGCTCGAAGCCGCAGCCATCGGGGCCGAGGCTCGCGATGCACGAGAACGTCTCCTCGAGCGACCCCGTGTAGTTCCTCATGCGGTTGCCGTTGCCCTGATCGATGTCGGCGATGAAGTTGCCGTTCGGAGGGGTACAGCCGGCGATACGCGGCTGGCTCAGCAAGCGTCCGTCGTCGCCCGGACCTTCGCAGTTGCCGCCGACGGTGAGCCCGCCCGCCCCGATGTCCTGCGAAATGACGCCGATGTGAATGCTTGGCAGGCCGCCCTCGACCTGCGAGAGGCTCTCGATGAAGCGCGGGAAGTTGGCCGCGAGCGCGGTCTGCTCGTCCTCCATGGTCGGGGACTTGTCGATCAGGAAGAGGATGTCGAGCTTCCGGTTCGGGTTGACCGGGATGTCCTTGCTCTCGACCTTCACCTGGTCGGGCTCGACGATGGCGATCTGCCGGTCGGGACACCCCGTGAGGAGCAGGGCGGCGGTGCTAAGCAGCATTCTGACCTTCACGCGCGATACGTGCGACGTGGCCCCCGCTTCCGTCACGCCGGCGCTAGATTCCGGGGGCAACGTGAGCGCGCGGTACCTCATCGGCATCGATCTCGGAACGACGAACTCCGCGGTCGCGTACGTGGACACGGCCGCGGCCGATCCACGTGTGCGTACGTTCGAGGTCCCGCAGCTGGTCGCACCAGGCGAAGTGGCCGATCGGCGGCAGCTGCCGTCGTTCGTGTACCTGGCGGGGGAGATCGATCTGGCGCCCCACGAGACCCTCGTGCCGTGGCAGGCCGGCCCCGCGAAGGATGTGCGGGCCGTGGTCGGCGAGCTCGCGCGGTCGCAGGGCGCGCGCATGGCATCGCGCATGATCGCGTCGGCGAAGTCATGGCTGTGCCACCCGGGCGTGGACCGCCAGGCCGCGATCCTCCCCTGGGGCCACACGGAGACCGAGGGCCCTCCCACGCCGAAGCTCTCGCCGGTGAACGCGCAGGCCCTGGTGCTGCGCCACATCCGCGAGGCGTGGGACCACCATCATCCCGACGACACGTTCGACGAGCAGGATGTCTTCGTCACGGTCCCGGCATCGTTCGACGAAGCGGCGCGCGAGCTGACGCTGCAGGCGGCGGTCTCGGCGGGCTATCCCGACGTGGTGCTCCTCGAGGAGCCACAGGCGGCGTTCTACGCCTGGATCGCGAACACGCGCGGCTCCAAGGAGCTCGCACCGGGCGAGCACCTCCTCGTGTTCGACGTCGGTGGTGGCACGACGGACTTCACGCTGATCGACGTCGATGAGGGCGGCGACGCCTTCACGCGGACCGCGGTTGGCGATCACCTGCTGCTCGGCGGTGACAACCTCGATCTGACGCTCGCGAAGATCGTCGAGCAGCGCGTGGTCGCGAAGAGCGGCAAGAAGCTCGATGCGTTGCAGTGGCACGGGCTGGTTCACGCGTGTCGGCTCGCGAAGGAGACGCTCCTCGCCGACGGGGCGCCCGACGTCGCTCCGATCAACGTCGCCGGTCGCGGCAGCAAGCTGATCGGCGGCAACCTGCGTGACGAGATCACGCGTGCGGAGCTGGAGAGCGTGCTCTTCGACGGCTTCTTCCCGCTCGTCGCGAAGGATGCGCCCGTCGCACGTGGCCGCGGTGGCCTGCAGGAGTTCGGGCTGCCGTACGCCGCGGATCCGGCCATCACGCGCCACCTCGCGAGCTTCCTCTCGCGCCACGGGGCGGACCGCATCGATGCGGTGCTGTTCAACGGCGGCGCCATGACCCCGACGTCGCTGCGGCAGCGCGTGCTCGATCAGATCGGACAGTGGCAGGACACCCCGCCGCGCGAGCTGCCCTCGGAGCTGCCCGAGCTCGCCGTCGCGCAAGGAGCCGCGTACTACGGCCTCGTACGCCGCGGGCTCGCCACGCGCATCAAGGGCGGGACCCCGCGCGCGTTCTACATCGGCGTCGAGACGGCCGATGCGAGTCGGCTCGCGGTGTGTCTCGCTCCGTCGGGCCTCGACGATGGAGCCCGCGTGCAGCTCGCGCGCGACTTCCAGCTCGTCACGAACCGGCCCGTCAGCTTCCGCCTGTATTCGTCGAGCTCGCGCGATGACCAGCCGAACGCGCTCGTGCCCGTCGGCGACGGCAAGGCGGAGACCATCGACGACGGCAGCGACTTGCTCGAGCTGCCGCCGATCGTGACGGTGCTGCGCGCGCGTGGACGCAGCGAAGTGACCGTGCGGCTCGAGGTGCATATCACCGCGCTCGGCGCGCTCGAGATCTACTGCGTCGACACGGCGGCGGGGTCCGAGACCTGGAAGCTCGCCTTCGACATGCGCTCGGGCGGCGTGGCCCCGACGCAGGAAGTGGAGACGACCGCGCATCCTCGGACCGAGGAGGGCAAGGCGATGATCCAGACCGCGTTCAAAACGGGCGCGCACCTGGCCACGCTCATGCGCGACCTCGAGACGCTGCTCGAGGCGCGCCGCGATGACTGGTCGCTGCAGACGGCGCGGGCGCTGTTCGATGCGCTCGCCGAGGTGGCGGCAGATCGCAAGAAGACCGCCGACCACGAGCAGCGCTGGCTGAACCTCGCCGGCTTCCTCCTGCGACCCGGCACGGGCGCACCCCTCGATGCGTGGCGGGCGCGGGTGATGTGGGGCGTCTTCAACGAGAACCTCACGCATCCCAAGAGCGAGCCCGGTCGCCTCGCGTGGTGGATCACCTGGCGTCGCATCGCCGGTGGGCTCGCGAAGGGCCAGCAGGATCAGTTCTGGGATCGCCTCTCGCAGCTCCTCCTGCCAAGCGCGAAGCAGCAGAAGAAGCTCGCCGAGCTGAAGGCCAGCAAGCAGGAGCTCGCGGAGATCTGGCGCGTGGTGGCGTCGCTCGAGCGACTGTCCGTCCAGCACAAGATCAAGCTCGGCGACGAGCTGATGCGGCGCATGGATACGCGCAAGGGCCGCGAGGACTCCGTGCACCTGTGGGCCCTGTCTCGCGTCGGCGCGCGCGTGCCGCTCTACGGGCCGCTCGATGCAGTGGTGCCGGCGTCGAAGATCCAGGCCTGGCTCGGTGAGCTGCTCGCGTGGGACTGGCCCGAGCCCGACAAGACGGCGTTTCCGCTCGCGCAGCTCGCCCGTCGCACGGGTGACCGCGCGCGCGATCTCGAGGACAACGTGCGGGCGCAGGTCGCCGAGACGGTGCGGGGCATGCCGGGCGGCGATCGCGCGGCCGTGCTCGTGGAGCAGATCGTGGCTCTCGAAGCGCGCGAAGAGCGTGTGGCTCTCGGTGACACCTTGCCGGCTGGTCTGCGCCTCGTCCTCGATGACGAGCGGCCGCCGGAGTGACCGATGCTCGCGGTGTCGCAGGGGTCGGACCCCTGCGACACCCTCGTCCTCGGACGACTACCTGGGCAGGGTGCCGGTCGGCCCGGTCTCGAGCACGTTCATGAAGCGAGCGAGGAACGCGGGGGCGTCGACAGCGAAGTCGCCGGTGAGCGCCGGGCCCTCGCCGTGCTTGATCGTCTCGCGGCCTTCCTTCTGCGTGATGATCGTGCGGTTCTGCTTCGTGGCGAGCACGTAGTCGTGCTCGAGCAAGTAGTACTTCGCCGTCCCCGGCTCGGTCTTCTTCACCGCGATGCCGCACATGTGCGCGTCGCCCATATCCTTCGGCGTGGGCAGTGACACCACGGCGACGCGATACGGATCGCGCTGCACGGTGTAGATCTGCGGGTTGTGGGTGACGTACGCCTGCTGCCACAGCGAGTCGAGATAGACCAGGTCCTTCCGCTCGAGCGCCGACATCGCCGTCGCCGGCCCTTTGATGCGGAGCCAGTTCGGGAAGATCGTGTGAGCCAGGGCATTGATCGGGGAGAGCGCCATGTCGCGCGCACGATACACCCCTGGACCGCTGCTACACGAGATAGCCCTCGTCACCCGGCGTGAAGAACGTCGCCGGATTGGCCGGTAGCAGCTCGGCGTTCGCGGAGAGCTTGGCTACCAGGTCGGGATTCGCGAGGAACGGCCGCCCGAACGCCACCAGGTCGCCGCGGCGCGCCTCGAGATCCGCCTCGGCTCGCGCCCGGTCGTACCCGCCCGACAGGATGTACGCCCCGCGGAACGTCTCGCGGATACCGCGCTGGATGCTCTCGGGCACCGGCGGGGCGCCCATCGACGAGTGGTTGGCCACGTGGATGTACGCCAGGCCGAGCTGCGACAGCTGGGCCGCGAGCTCGAGGTACGTCGCATCCGTCTTGTCGTCGGCCGTGAGCCCGCCGTTCACGCCGTACGGCGACACGCGCATGCCCACGCGATCGCCGCCGATCTCCGCCGCCACCGCGCGCGCCACCTCGACGGCGAACCGCGTCCGCTCGCCGTAGGCATCGGTCCGGTGGTTCGCGGCCCCGTTCAGGAATTGCTCGATGAGGTAGCCGTTCGCCCCGTGCAGCTCGACCCCATCGATGCCCGCACCGACGAGGAGCTGCGCCGCCTGCGCGTGCTCCGCGATCGCCACCGCGATGTCATCGGCCGTCATCGCCTCCGGCACGGGATGCGCCTGCATGCCGGCCGTGTCCGTATACATCTGCCCCGGCGCCGCGATCGCCGACGGGGCCAGCACCCGCGAGCCCGCGGGCATGTTCGCCGGATGCGCGATGCGGCCCGTGTGCATGAGCTGCACGAAGATGCGGCCGCCGGCGGCGTGCACCGCATCGGCGACCAGCTTCCAGCCCGCGGCCTGCTCGCGGCTGTAGGCCCCCGGGATGCGCGCGTAGCCGAGGCCGTTCGGCGATGGCGAGGTCCCCTCGGTGATGATCAGCCCTGCGGTCGCCCGCTGCGCGTAGTAGCGAGCCTGCCGCTCGCCGGGAACATTGCCCGGTGCGCGCGAGCGCGTCATGGGCGACATCACGACCCGGTTGGGCAACTGCAGGCGACCGAGCTGGAACGGCGTGAACAACATGTGCTCACGGTAGCGCCGGCCGTGCGCCTCCACTGTTGTCTCGCCACGAACGCGCTATTGCGCAACGAGCACGAGTCTCAGACGAGGCGCGCCAGCTCGTTGCCGAGCGCGGCGTAGGTGCGCTGCGCGGCACGCGTTTCCTCGCCGAAGCCGTCGCCGTCGACCGCGAGCCCCGAGCGGTTGGGCCCATGCATCCACGCGATGTGGGCGGTCTGCAGCGCAGCGAGGAGTGAACGCACCGCCTCCGGGGCGCGCTCGAGCTCGCGCAGGCGCCGCACGCACTCGTCCACGTAGCCCAGGTGGCTCAGGCCCCCCGTCGTGAGCACGAGCACGAAGGCGAGGGACTCATCCGCGAGCGAGAGCCGCAGGCTCGCTTCGACCGCCGCGTACAGCGCGGGATCGGCGAGCCACGGTCGCAGCGCCGTTCGCGCGAGGTCGGGCTGCAGCTCGAGCACCAGCCGGCGGAGAGAGAAGGGGGCCTCCGCGAGCACCTCGCACAGCCGGGCCGGGTCCTCGGCGCGAAACCAACGCGGGATCAGATGCGTGCGCTCGACCGTCGTCGCCGCCGTCACCAGCTTGCGGAGCGTGGAGATCTTGAACACACCACCGCGCGCCAACCGGGCGCACGTCTCGAACGCCTCCCGGCGCAGCTCGTCGTTCTTGTCGTCGAGCGCCGCGATCGCGGCGTGACGCAGCTCCGCGGGCCACGACGCATCGACCTGGCTGAACACGGCCGCGCGCACCTCGGGGGCATCGCCGAGGCGCTCGGTGATGAGGCTCCACGGCGCCTGTCCCGCGACGACGAAGCGCATGAGGATCTGCACGGTGCTCGCGCGCACGAACACGTTCGGATCGTGCCGCGTCATCGCTGCGAGCAGGTCGATCTCGCCGTGCCCCGCAAGCACGACGGCCAGCGCCCGCCGCACGCCCGGATCCGGCTCGCCGCGCACCAGGCCCACCACCGGGTCAGCGGACGCCGCTCGCAGCGCGAGCGCCCACATCGCGAACGCACGGTCACGCGCATCACCGAGCGCGAGCTGCGCGAGGAGCTGTCCCCGCGAGAGCGCGCTGGTTTCGCTGAAGTCCTGCATGCCGTCCCCGAAGAGAGGCTAGCAGGGGCGCTGGGGACCGACTACTCGCGTTCGCGGACCGAGTACTCGAGCTTCCAGCGCCCGCGACCGTCTCGGGCCGCGAGCCAGAGCTCGAGCGTCCCGAGCTCGGTGACGTGAGCCTCGAGGGCGACGGGCACGAGCTCGCCGGGCTTGCGATCGCCCTCCGCCGCGATGTGCTTCTCGACCGGGTCGAGCTCGGTGAGGCCGGCCGTATCGGCGTCGAGGCCGGGCGAACGCGCGGCCGAAGCACCACCGAAGGGTGGTGCGGGGAGATCGATGAGCGCCCCGGCGGTGTCATCCTTGCGGGTGGCCCCGGCGAAGAAGCGGAAGTTCGAAGTCTCGCCGACGACGACGCCGAGCTCGTCATCGGGGAGCTCGACGGTGGAGCCTTCCTCGAGGCCTTGCGGGGCGACGCAGAGGGCTTTGACGGGGGGCGAGAAGCCGGGGATGGCGGGCATCGCGGACTCGATGCCGATGTAGTAGGAGCGCGAGGTGCCGCCCCGGATGCGGACGCCCTTGCCCCGGCGGACCTGGCCGTAGTGCGCGGCCCCGAGGGCGACGGCGAGATCGAGGTCGGCGCCGGTGAGGACCTTCACGTCGCGCTTGCACCAGGCACGGAGGAGCTCGACGACGCGGGCCTGGATGGCCGCGGCCTTCATGACGCCGCCGTTGAAGAGGACGGCGTTGGGGAGCTTGCCGAAGCGGGAGAGGAACTCGGCGAGGTGGCGCGTGATCGCCGGGTCGTACGCGTAGGGCAGGCCGAGCTCGCGGAGGCCACCGGCGCGGCGGCGCTGGGCGGCGGCGCTGGCTTCGACCACGGGGAAGAAGCCGTCGACGAGGAGGTCGTGCGCTTGCTGGCGCGTGATCTCGGCCTTGACCGTGCCGCCGATGAGCTTGCTGCCGCGGCCGAGGACGGCGACGGGCGCACTCGCGGGCGGCGTGTCGCCGAGGAGCGACTCCTTGGCGCGGCGGGCGGCGTGGACGAGGGCGCGCTGCTGCAAGGCATCGAGCGTCTTGCCGGCGGCGGTGAGCTGCTGGCCCGCGATGGCGGCGAGCGCGAGGTCCATGTTGTCGCCGCCGAGCAGGATGTGATCGCCGACGGCGATGCGCTCGAGGACGAGGCTGCCGCCGTCATCGGCGACCTCGATCAGCGAGAAGTCGGTGGTACCGCCTCCGATGTCGCAGACGAGGACGACATCGCCGGGCGAGAGGTCCTTGCGCCAGGCGTCCCCGCGCGCGGCGAGGTAGGCGTAGAAGGCGGCCTGCGGCTCCTCGAGGAGCGTGACCTTGTCGAAGCCGGCCTCGCGGGCCGCGACCACGGTGAGCTCGCGGGCCACCGGATCGAACGACGCGGGGACGGTCACGAGGACGTCCTGCTCGTCAGCGGGTGCGTCCTCGTTCGCGTCGTCCCACGCGGCGCGCAGGTGGGCGAGGTAACGGGCCGACGCGTTCACGGGGGAGACGCGCTCGCCGCCGGCCATCTCCGCGTCGAGCTCGCGCTGGGCGCCCTTGAAGGGCAGCACCTGGCCCGTGCGATCGATCGCCGGGTTACAGAGCCACGACTTCGCCGACGAGACGAGGCGGTGCGGCAGCTCGGCGCCACGCTCGCGCGCGAACGTCCCGACCGCGTACCGGAGGGGGCCCGACCACGGCAGCTGGAGCTGGGCGGATGGCACCTCGAGCTCGCTGGGCAGGAGCAAGAACGACGGCAGCGTGGAGCGCTCCGCGACCTCACCGGGACCCACCACCTGCTGCACGCCCACGGCATGTGGGGGTTCGCCCTCGGCCGCGGTTGCGAGCGCCGAGTTCGTCGTTCCGAGATCGATACCGAGGACGCGGCTCACGCGGACAGCTCCACTTCGGCGGGCGCGAGCACGGTGCGATCGACTCCATCGGCGAGCGCGGGCAGCTTGGATTCGGTGACGCGCCAGCCGTGGTGGCGCAGGGTGCCCTTGAACGGGGGCTCGCCCTTCGCTTCTCCGATCAGGCGGACCTCGGCCGGGTCGAAGCCCTTGGGCACGGAGACCTTCGCCTCCTCTTCCCCCGGCATCACGGGCTCGAGGTTCAGGTGCTGCGCGAGCACCTTGCCGCAGCCGCGGTGGACGTCGCGCGCGGCCGCGCCGATGTCGGCGTCCGAGAACGACTCGAGGGATTCGCGCAGGAAGTCGACGAGTCGGCCCTCCCGCTGGAGGAGGGCGAGCAAGGCGAGGGCGCCGTCACGATGGTGCTGCGCCACGGAGATCTTGGGCTTCACTTCGCGCTCGACGACCTGGGTCACCACCTTCTCGACGACCTTGGTCTCGACCTTCGGCTCCGGCGTGGCGCCGGCCGGCAGCAACCGGGCCGCATCGAGGGGGAGCTGCTTCCCGAGCAGGATCCGCCAGAAGCACGAAAAGGCGAGCACGATGCGCGACATGCGGAGGTGTGCTTACCCCAATTCCGAGCAAATTCACTAGTTCGCGCCGGCCGCTGTCGAGGGTTATGCTGCCGGGGGCGTGGCGGCACGGGCTCCCGACGATGATCGGCCGACGGTGGACATTGGTCCCCGTGCGCTGCGCGATTCCGTCGGGACCGCCGGCGACGACGACTACACCGATGCCGAGGACCTCGACGCGGCCAGCCTGCCGGGCCTGACCGTCGGGACCGAGACCGTCACCAGCGGCGGGGCCACGTTCACGCGCACGGTGCAGCAGCGGGCGATCACGCCGGCCCCCGAGTCGGTGCACGCGCTCCAGACTCAGCAGATTCCCGGGACCTCGCGGCGCAAGCCGGGCACGGGGACGGCCGAGCTGTCGCGGCTCGGGCAGACGGGCACCACCTCGCCCGTCGAGGCGATGCGCCTCGAGGAGCTCGAGCGCACGCGCGTGTTCCTGAAGGTCGTCGTGATGCTGTGCATCGGCGGCGTCGTGATCGCGCTCAGCACGAGCGGCGATGCGATCGCCCAGCGCGTGGTCCTCGTGGGGACAGGCCTCTCGCTCGCCGGCGGGATTGGCCTCCTGATGCTGATCCGCAACCCGGCCAGCTACGACGGCCGGAAGATCGTCCTCCCGGCGATCGCGATCGTCTTCGGCTCGATGTCGGGCGTCTATTACTGGGGCACCGGTTCGCCGGTCGCCGCGATGCTCGTCTACGGCATCTACTTCTTCAGCCTCGGCTCGAACGGCAAAGTCGTCAGCGGCATGTACGTGCTGGTGGCCGTGCTGCATGGCGCGCTCGGCGTGGGGATCATCACCGGCGTCATCGAGGACCGCGGCGTGATCAGCATGGGTGGTCTGCGCACGCAGGACCAGGTCGCCATCGTCGTCATCATCGAGGCCCTCTACTTCATGGCGTTCTACACGGCGCGTGTCTCCCAGCAGGTGACGCTCGACGCGATGACGAAGCTCCAGAACGCGGTGAAGAGCGTCGCCCAGCGGGATGCGTTGCTCGCCGAGGCCCGGGCCGAGCTCGATCGCGCGCTCGTGGTCGGGGGCCCGGGCCGCTTCACCGAGCAGGTGGTCGGCGGGTTCAAGCTCGGCATCCTGATCGGCCGGGGCGGCATGGGCGAGGTCTACGAGGGCAAGCGCGTCGCCACCGGAGAAGAAGCCGCGGTGAAGCTGCTGCATCCCGGTACCCTCGCCGAGCCGACGCACGTGCAGCGCTTCCTCCGCGAGGCGCAGACGGCCGCGTCCCTGAACTGTCCCAACGTCGTGCGGGTACTCGAGGTCGGGACCACCGCGGGCGAGGTGCCGTTCCTCGCGATGGAGCGCCTGCGCGGCCACGATCTCGCGCACCAGCTCCGGCGTCATCGCAAGCTCCAGCTCGCGCAGGCCAGCGCGCTCGCCGACCAGACGTCGGTGGGGCTCGAGGCGGCGCGGGTCGCCGGCATCGTCCATCGCGATCTCAAGCCGCACAACGTGTTCCTCGCCGAGCAGGGCGGGGGCGAGCGGCGCTGGAAGATCCTCGACTTCGGCGTGAGCAAGTCGGGCGGCAGCGGCACGCTCACGAAGGGGCACGTCGTCGGCACGCCCGCGTACATGGCGCCGGAGCAAGCGCGCGGCGAGGACGTCGATCACCGCGCCGACGTCTACTCGCTCGCGGCGATCCTCTATCGCGCCATCACCGGGCACCCCGCGTTCACGGGCAAAGACGTCCCGACGACGCTCTACGAGGTCGTCTACCGCGTGCCGACCCAGCCGTCCTTGCACACGTCGCTACCCGGTGACGTCGATCGCGTGCTCGCCGTCGGGCTCGCGAAAGATCCGGCGCTGCGCTTCGCGACGGCGACCGAGCTCGCGCGCTGGTTCGCACAAGCGATTGGCGAACCCGGACTCGATGCCGAGCAGCGGCGTCGCGCGGATGAAGTGATCGCGAAGTACCCGTGGGGTACGCGACCCGGCGCGTGACGATCTCCAAATGACACGCGCGGCGCATGCGTGTAACTTCGTGACCAGTCGACGCGCATGGGACGGATCCTCATCCTCTGGAATCAGATCGACGACGATGTGTACGAACACTATCGTCGTGATGGGAAGACCACCCCCGACTGGGACCCGTCGCTCACCGTCGAGCCGTGGGAGACCGTCGAAGAAGAGATGCAGCTGATCCAGCGCGCTCTCGAGAAGGCGGGCCACACCGTCACGATCGTGAACATCCGCGACAGCTTCGCGACCCTCCAGGACGCGCTCCTCAAGCACAAGCCGGACGCGATCATGAACCTGGTTGAGTTCTTCCGTGACGACCCGGAGCAGGAGCACCACGTGCCGGCCGTGTTCGAGCTGATGGGGATCTCCTACACGGGCAACCGGCCGCTCTCGCTCTCGCTCTGCCAGAAGAAGCCGCAGGCCAAGGCGGTCCTCGCCGCGCACGGCGTGCAGACGCCGAAGGGCTTCGTCATCGAGTCGGGCAAGACGCCGAAGCTCATGGAGCTCCGCTACCCCCTCATCGTGAAGCCCGCGTTCGATGACGCCTCGGGAGGCATCGACGCCGGCTCCGTCGTCCATGACCGCGCGGGCCTCGATGCGCGCGTCGCGCACCTCCTTGGCGAGAACCGCCAGGCCGCGCTCGTCGAGGAGTACATCGAGGGCCGCGAGATTCACTGCGCCATCCTCGACGACCAGCCCCTCCCGCTCTACGAGATGGCCTTCAAGGGCGGCCTCGACGCCCAGGGGCAGCCGCTGCCCCGCATCATCACGTACCGCGCGAAGTGGGACCCCTACAGCCGCGACCACCACAACGTCGAGTCGAAGTGCCCGGTCGATGACCTGTCGCCCGAGCTCACGGCCAAGATCCAGGGCATCGCGCTCGCCGCCTACCAGGCGCTGGGCTGCCGCGACTACGCGCGCGTCGACATGCGCGTCACCCCGGAGGGCGAGGTCTACGTCCTCGAGGTGAACCCCAACCCCGACCTCGCGGACTCCTGCGCCTTCGCGAAGTCCGCCGAGGCAGCCGGCCGCAAGTACGACCAGATGATCGTCGAGATCGTCGGCCTCGCCCTCGCGCGCCAGGGCAAGCACAAGCCCGCCGCCGCCGGCTTCGACCAGCTCCTGAACGAGTACAAGGCCAAGAAACGCAGCCAGCAGGGCTAGCGCCTGCGGCGCCTTGACAGACCCACCCCCTGTAAGTCATCTATAGGCCGCTTCCACGTATTCCGAAGTAGCTCAGTGGTAGAGCAGGCGGCTGTTAACCGCCGGGTCGTAGGTTCAATCCCTACCTTCGGAGCCATTTTCCTCTCGTCACCAAGCGGGGGCGAGGATCGGTAAACAGAAGCCCCCGAGGGGCTTCACCGTTTCTGCCCAGAAGTCCGAGCGTTTCGGGCGCGACGTGTGTCGCGACGGAGCTGCGGTGTCTGCTAGCTGGCAAGACCTGACAAGAGGACCGAGAGCGCACGTTTGGACTCCTCGAGTGCCCGTGATCGATTGGATGAGTCGGCGATGACGAACACCGCCTCGTTCATCGCGCCGGAGATCCAGTGCGCAAGCACGTCGAGATCCACGTCGTCCGCCTTGATCGCGCCTGCCTCTCGACATGCGACGAGGCCCTGCTTCAAGGAACCGAGGCCGTACTCGGCATCGATGGCACGCCACTTCGACCAGCCAAGTACGCTCGGTCCGTCGGCCAATACGATCCGCCGCAGCTCATCGTCGGTGGCCAGCTCGAGGAACATCTCGCAGCCCGCTCGCACCGCTTCCAAGGGAGCTACGCTTTGGTCGGCGTGCGCCTCGATCCTGGCCACGAGATCTCGTTGCACTTCGCGAAGAACAGCCTCGAAGAGCCCTTCCTTGCTCCCGAAGTGGTAGTAGACCGCGCCTTTGGTCAG
>LNFM01004365.1_pt1 | contig 26159 bp, 19 predicted proteins | sample 596031 | NCBI WGS metagenome assembly LNFM01 (sample SAMN04254537, study PRJNA301005) | activated carbon metagenome | isolation source: dual media filters at the Ann Arbor, Michigan drinking water treatment plant | place: USA: Ann Arbor | reverse complement strand
CACATAGCATTATGAAAAGGGCACAGGAGAAAGGATTATTGACCGTAAAAGTTCACCAGCTGCGTAAATGGGCCATCAACGAATATGGGATGGTAGATGATTACCAGTTTGGCGGTGGTGCTGGTATGTTGATGATGTGTGAGCCGCTAGCGAAAGCAATAGAAGAGTTATCAAAAGACCGAAAGTTTGACGAAATAATTTTTCTAACTCCCGACGGTGAATTATTTAACCAAAAAGCGGCAAACAGTTTATCGCTAAAAGAAAATCTTCTATTGATCTGTGGTCACTACAAAGGCATTGATGAAAGGATACGGGAACATTTTGTAACCAAAGAAATTTCAATTGGCGATTATGTATTAAGTGGAGGCGAATTACCCGCCGCTATTTTGGTGGATGCAATTGGTCGTCTATTACCCGGAGTATTGAATGATGAAACCTCGGCGCTTACGGATTCATTCCAGGATAATTTACTAGCGCCTCCTGTGTATACCCGGCCTGTAGAATTTCGTGGCTGGAGAGTGCCCGATATATTAATGAGTGGCGATCATAAAAAAATTGAAGAATGGCGACACGAGCAATCCATTTTACGAACCAAAGATAGAAGACCCGGATTGCTGGATGACTAATACACATGAATTTTTGTTACAACTTGCCGTCTATCCGTGAAAACGTTTACAAGAACACAAAATATGTGTAACAAATATTGATTTACAGACGTTTATCGTTAAACCCTGACAACAATCAGGTACAAATTAGCCGGAATGCCTTAGTTTTACGCCGCCCGAACCACCTATATTTCTGGAGCAGATTATAGTTTTCAGCGGCGATTTAACTGGTATAGAACAACTTAAGCGAATCTACATGAAGGCACTGACTACTCTTACTGATCCTATTTATAACGAACCCGAAAGTTTCAGCTGGTACGAACGTTTTTGGCTGAAATACATAAACGACAAACGGGATCTTCCGTTTATACACTTGCTTACTGCAATCCATTTGTTAGTAATTCCGGTAGCTATAATATTATACACTCCTTTATTACAAGATGGGTTTTGGTGGCTGCTTTACATTCCTTATTTCTATGTTTCTCAAATGTATTTTAAAGGCCGGTTTGGTTTGATGCTACATTGCATAAGCCACCGCAAACTCTTTAAAAAAGAATATAACTGGCTTTATCATTATACTATCTGGTTTGTGTGTCCATTCTTCGGCCATACGCCTGAGACCTATTTTGTACATCATATGGCGATGCACCATGTAGAAAACAACCAGGAAGATGATGCAAGCAGTACGATGAAGTACAGAAGAGACAGCCTTCCCGATTTTTTAAAATATGTAGGACGATTTTTGGTGATGGGCTTTGTAGATACATTCATGTACCTGTTCAATCGTAAAAGAAAGAAATTATACATGCGTCTTACATATGGTGAATTAACTTTTTATGCCTTTTGCGTAGCAATGTGCTTCGTAAATCTTCAGGCCACACTCTGGATATTCATCATACCGTTTGTATTTGCACGGATAGTGATGATGCTGGGCAACTGGGCGCAACATTCTTTTATTGATAAAAATAACACCGAAGATAATTTTACCAGTGCTATCAATTGCATTAACACTCCTTACAATAAAATGTGCTGGAACGATGGTTATCATACGGTACATCATCTTCGTCCGGGTATGCACTACACCGAAATACCGGGTGAGTTTTTAAAAATGAAAAGTGAATTTGCCCAAAAGAAATCATTAATATTTGATGGTGTTCATTACCTCCATATTTTTATCTGGCTAATGACGAAGAACTATAATAAACTAGCCGACAATCTGGTGAACATTGACAATACTTTTTCCAGCAAAGAAGAAGCAATTGCTTTAATGAAAGAACGGGTAAAAAAAATAGATACTGCTGCATAAAAAAGAAAGGGCTTCGAATGAAGCCCTTTCTTTTTCTCTTAAACTACCATCACTCTTTCTTCACTCCTATCACCGGTAATGTTTTCTCATGAATCAATAGATTCAATTTCCCCACATCCTCTATCATTATTTTCTTTAGCCTGGCAAGTTGTATATCAATTAAACCAGCCAGTTCCGCATATGCTTCTCTGGCTTGTTTAGATGGAGCCGATTGTCCTGCAGAAGCTGCACCATACAATCCTGCTAATTTATCATCCAATCTGATCGGGAAGTTCAATACATCCTGTCCGCTCTTTGCTTTGGTCTGGTGTAATGCTTCTTCTACGGCTGTCATTTGTTTATTGATCGTATCAATTTGTGTTTTTATTTCTTTAGGCATTTCTTTTCCAGCTCTTGTACTAAAATCACTCATTTGTTGGCGCACTTCCCTGATACTTTTAATACCTTTCATAACATCAGAGAATTTATCCCGCACAGTAATTAGAAAATCAAATTGCTCCTGGTGTTCGGCAGTGGTAATTTTATAATTAGGGTCTGCCAATATTGTAAATGGCACTTCAGCAGAATCTTTACCCACTTTTAGTTTAGCAAAATATTCTCCCGGAGCGGCTTTAGGTCCGCCAACAAAACCATTCCAGAGTATTAACCCATCAACTCTTTCTGCCACAGGATAATTCATATCCCATACAAACTGGTTCATCCCTTTATTTACATCTATCTTATTATCTTTTGAGGTAGTAGAAAATGTTTTGATCGTTTTTTTATTCTTATCCATTACCTCTATAGAAACTTTGGCAGAATCTGTTGCTTCTTTTAAAAAGTAATTAATAACCGTTCCATTCGGCGGATTCATTCCTGCATTGCGTACTGCACCACCGCCGCCACCAAATCTTCTACCTCCGCCCTGCATACGGTAAGCAGGATTTATCTCAAACACATGTAGATTTTTATCTGCAACATTTGCATTTAATTGTTGCACTACAGTTAAGTCGTCCAATATATAAATACTGCGGCCTTGTGTACCAACTATCAAATCGTTATTCTTAATAGTTAGATCTGTAATGGGTACTACCGGCAAATTCAACTGGAAACTTTTCCAGTTGCTACCTCCGTCATACGAAATATACATTCCATATTCTGTTCCCGCATATAGAAGTCCTGCTCTTTTTCTATCGGCCCTTATTGCCCTTGTAAAATGCAATGCCGGAATTCCGTTGGTGATCTTCTTCCAGGTTTTACCATAGTCTTCTGTTTTGTAGATGTAGGGAGCAAAATCATCCAGCTTATATCTTGTACCGGCAAAATAAGCTGTCCCTTTTTTGAAAGGATCTGGCTCTACACAATTCCACATTATTTGGGGTGGACAATCCTTCGGTGTTACATTCTCCCAATTTTTGCCTCCGTCTTTGCTTACATGTATCAAACCATCATCACTACCTGCCCAGAGCAGATCCTTTTCTACCCATGACTCTGTAGTAGTAAAAATGGTACAATAATACTCAACACTTGTATTGTCCTTCGTTATCGGCCCGCCGCTTGATGCTTGTTTGCTTCTGTCATTCGTTGTAAGATCAGGGCTTATTTTTTCCCAGCTTTTCCCTTCATCTTCTGTTACGAACAAATGATTTCCGGCCGCATACAATCTTTTTGGATTATGTGGTGAGAAAAATATTGGGTAGTTCCATTGAAAACGATACTTAGCTGCTTCTGCACCTGCGCCCATATTATCAACCGGCCATACATTTATCAATCGGCTCTCTCCTGTTCTATGATCCAATCGCTGCAACATACCCATGTAATTTCCTCCGTACGTAATATCTGGATTGTTTGGGTCCGCCACTACATACCCACTTTCACTACCCGCTGCAACTTCCATATCTGTGGCGGTAATTGCAGCACCATACGTACGGCTTCTAATACGAAATGCTGTGTTGTCCTGTTGACCTGATAATATTCTATATGGAAAAGCATTGTCTGTACTTACTCTATATACCTGTGCCGTAGGTTGATTTAAATAGGTGCTCCAGTTTGTACCTGCATCAAAAGAAACCTGTGCGCCGCCATCATCTGCTACTACCATTCTATTTCCGTCTTCCGGGTCAATCCAAAGATCATGATGATCGCCATGTGGTGTATTTATACCCCGAAATGTTCTTCCTCCATCTGTACTCACCATAAAGTTTACATTGGGACAGTACACTTTATTTTCATTTTGAGGATCCACATATACTTTGGTATAATACCATGCCCGCTGACGGATATTATTATCACTGCTCATTAAAGTCCATGTTTCGCCGGCATCCGGGCTCATATACAAACCGCCGTCCTTATTTTCTACAATACAAAATATTTTATCTGTATTTGATGGTGCTACTGCTACACCAACAATTCCCCAGGTGCCTTTTGGCAATCCTTTTTTGGTAGAAATGTTAGTCCATGTTTCTCCACCATCTGTACTTTTATACATTCCGCTTCCATCACCACCACTTTCTAAACTATGTGGTGTTCTAATTACTCTCCACATTCCCGCATAAAATACATTGGGATTACCCGGCTCCATCACTAAATCACTACAACCTGTTTGATTATTGATGTATAAAGTTTTCTTCCAGGTTTTTCCACCGTCGGTGGTTTTAAAAACTCCCCGTTCTTCATTTGGACCAAATAAATGTCCCACAACAGCTACCCATGCTATATCAGCATTTTTTGGATGCACAATAACACGAATAATATGACGTCCATCTTTCAAACCAATATTCTTCCAGCTCTTTCCACCATCGTCGCTTCTCCACATACCACCCAATCCTTCACTTACATTTCCCCGCATGGTATTTTCTCCTTCACCAACATATATTACTGTTTCATCGCCTGGAGCAACAGCTACTGCACCAATGGAACTGCCGAAAAATTTATCCGAAATGTTCATCCAGTTGTTACCAGCATCGGTAGTTTTCCAAACACCTCCCCCAGTGGCACCAAAATAAAAAGTGTTTTTATTTTTATAACTACCGGCTACTGCAGCACTTCGGCCACCACGAAAAGGACCAATCAAACGATACTTCTGGCTTTTTAATAATTCATCTTCTTTAGTTGCAGATGTTGCGACAGGAGATGTTACAGTTTTTGTTTTTTGTGCAAAAATGTTTGCAGCAAATCCTGTGATGACTAACAGTAAAAAATATTTTCTCATATAATAGCAATTAGGATGATGAATGTACGAATTGTATGTCGCAAAAAACAATAGCTACCCCTTAAAGGATAGCTATTGCATACATATATTTTTTTATTATTAGAACCCTTTCTTTTCGCCAGAAGGAATTAAGCCCTCTTTTTTCAAACCATCAATTACCTGTTTATCATATTTTTTCAATATCTGCTCATTTTCTTTTTCTTTCTTTTTAAGCTCTGTTTGTAATACAGGAACCCGCTGCAACTGCATATTAGATGGGGCTGCCTCCTGGCCGCTTACCCCTGCATATAGCTCTGTAATTTCTTCCCGCAGCTTTTTTTCGTCCGCAAAAATAGATTTTTGTTTGGTAGCCAAACACTCTGCCCGGAGTTTTTCCAGCTCATCATTATAGGCAACCATTGTTCTTTTTAAAGTGGAGTCTTTTACTTTACTAAGATTATCCTTTATCAATTTTTGCTTTGCATTAATGGTATCAACAACAGCCGCTAATTGCTCATGCATTTTATAAACTTCCATGGCTGTTTTGTGTTGCAGCTTTCTATCTTCCAACGTAAAATTCTTATCCGTAGCATCATGCACCAGTTTTACTTTTGATGTATAAGTTGAATCTCCAACTTTCAATTGAATGGTATAATCACCGGGCAGTACCATGGGTGCAAGAAAAGCACCAAAATCAATTTTAGCTCCCCCAGATGCAACTTTGGGTGGCTTCATACTCAAATTCCACTGCACCATATTTACGCCTTTACGTTTGCTACCAGGTATGGATTGAATTAATTTTCCAGCAGCATCATATACATCCACTTTTACATCACCGCTACTAACCCTGTCTTTCAAATAATATTTTATTGGCGGAATTGATGGCGGGTTGGGTGCTACCCATCCACCGGTGCTTGGAAAGCCACCATTGCCAAATTGTCCCATCGTTAAAGTAATAGGTGCTGTAGGAAATATAACCACTTCCTTTTCTGCAGTTTCCTTTGTCATACTTCTGATAGGGGAAATATCGTCAACGATTAAAATTCCACGGCCATGTGTTGCAACAATCAGATCATGTGTGCGGGGATGAATTTGAATATCTCTTGCCAATACATAGTCAGGAATTTTATTTTTCATCCGGAACCAATTTTTTCCACCATCCAATGTGGCAAACAATCCCATTTCTGTTCCAAAGAAAAGTAAGTCTTTGTTTATCAGATCCTCCTTTATTTTATGTGCAAAGCCGGTAAACTCGGTGCTGTTCATCAACGTCCATGTTTTACCCATATCTGTTGATTTACCAAGATATGGTTTATGATCTCCATACATGTGATTATCAAAAGTGGCATACACTACTTTCTTATCAAACTTTGATGGTTCAATACTGCTGATCCATGTTTGTGCAGGGATACCTGCTTTAGCATAGTTAGCAGCAACATTCGTCCATGTTTTACCTCCGTCCAATGTGTATTGTAAATTACCATCATCAGTTCCTGCCCAAACCATTTTTTCATCTAACGGTGACTCAGCTATAGTAAAAATGGTACAATGGTTTTCTGCAGATGTGTTATCCGCACTAAGGCCACCACTATTTTCCTGGTCTTGTTTCTTTTTATCATTGGTAGTTAAATCAGGTGAGATGCGGGTCCAGTTTCTTCCCTGGTCGGTTGATTTATACAGGTATTGACTTCCCATATATAAATTCTTTTTATTAGCTACACCTAATACAATGGGTGTATTCCAGTTCCAACGTAATTTTTCTTCATTGAGAGCTTGTTGTGGTTTTATGTTTACTGCTTTAGTTGCTGTAAGATTAATACGGTTAATATTTCCACCTTGCGATTCTGCATAAGCAATGTTTGGATCGCTGGGATCTGGTTGAACCCAAAAACCATCACCCCCATTAATTGATTTCCACATTCCATTGCTTACACCACCTGCTGCTGCTGATGGGCCAACCCAACTACCATTATCCTGCAAGCCACCATATATATTGTATGGCTTTTTATCATCAACTGCTGCATGATAAAATTGTCCTACCGGTAATGATTGAACAAAACTCCAGGTAGCTCCTTTATCTAAACTGATATAAACACCGCCATCTGTTCCTAAATACAATTGATTAGTATTATTGGGATTGATCCACAAAGCATGATGATCGCTATGCACCCAACCGCCTTCGTTACTTGCATCTGCAAATGAATAACCACCATCACTGGAATACGAAAATGATAATGCCGGACGATACACTCTTTTAGGATCTTTTGGATCGATAACGATGGTGGCAAAATAAAATGGTCTTGATACTACATTAAATGTGGCACTTTGTTTTTTCCAATTCTCGCCACCATCAGCAGAAATAAATAAACCAGTTTCGTTTGACTCTACGATAGCTACTAAATTTTGCGGTGCACTTGGTGCTACGGCAAATGCAATACGACCAAATGGTTTTGCCGGCAATCCATTCGTTAATTCTTTCCATGTTTTTCCACCATCTGTACTCTTCCACATTCCGCTTCCTTTACCGCCGGAGTTAAATGAATAGGGCAATCTTCTAAATTCCCAATTAGAAGCATACACTGTATCCGGATGCAGGGGATCGATAGCTACATCGGCACAACCGGTATTTTCATCGTGGTATAATATTTTTTCAAATGTTTTTCCAGCGTCAGTTGATTTATACAATCCTCTCTCCTTGCTGCTACTCCACAATGGACCAGGAACAGCTACATACACGATATTAGTATTGTTAGGATTGATGACAATCTTGGCAATGTGTTCTGATTTATCAAGACCAATTTTTGTCCAGTTATCTCCGCCATCCGTTGATTTATACATTCCATCGCCAATAGAAACTGAGTTGCGCATATTGCTCTCCCCTGTTCCTGCAAAAATAACTTTCGGATTTTTTGGATCAATAGCAATAGCACCTATGCTCTGACAATATTTATCGAAAATTGGTTTGAATGATGCACCGGCATTGGTCGTTTTCCAAATACCACCTCCGGCAGTGCCCACATAAATAGTTTTCCCATCCTGTGCTACTCCTTCAATAGCAGTGATGCGGCCACTCATAGTTCCGGGGCCAAGCCAACGGGCTTCCATCATTCCAAAAGTGCTGCTGTTAATATTTGTCTGTGCAATGGCAGTAATTCCTGTTATTGCCAGTAAAAATGAAAAGATAATTCTCATAACAATTATTTAATAATGAAAAGTAATAACAAACCCCGACTTTTCAATCGGGGTTCGGAAAATAACTATTGTTCAAACTTAGTTTTTAAAAATAGCTTCGTCAACAGTACCATTGATAGTTAATTTAGTAACGTTCAGTTCACCAAATGGAAGCGTCATTGATTTAGACATCACAATACCCTCTGGTAATTTCTCATAATTACTAAAATTAGTTGTCGTTTCAACTTCTTGCCCGTTTGCCTTTGTTATTGTAACGCTTCTGATCAGGTAATTAGTTTTAGTATCAATAAACATTGTTTCAGGAGTACCGCCTTTCTTAGTCATTTTTAATTTATAGCACTCTGTGCCATCCACATCTTCTTTACCAAGTAATTCAACCGTATGTCCTTTTGCAGCGTAATCTATTAATGAACCTTGCGCATCTAACTGATCTTGAGATTCAGCAAGGTCCTCTGCCGTCATAGCTTCCGGAGCTGTTTGTCCCTGGAAAGGCATAAAATTCCAGCCTGCGGTTGGTGTAACAATCATAAATCCTGTCATTCCCATTACAGAAATTTCCTGTTTTGAGCCTTTACCATGAAGAACAGTCTGAGTAATGGCCACTTCAGCACCCTGCACCTGCATGGTACCTTCCATTTTTATTGAGGACACTTTTCTCCATGCATCCGCACCTCCTATTGCATTAATATGCAAATTAATTACCTCATCAACAGTTTGAGCTTTTACCATAAAAGCAGCTCCCAAAAAGAAAAGAGAAAATAGTATGCGTTTCATTTGTTTAGTTTTCAATTTATAGAGCAAATTTAGATAGCAAATGTAAAGTTTGGCCACATCAAATGAGTATTTTTAGCGTAAACTAACAAAATAACAAGATGAACGGAGATTTTTCAATTACCGGACAACTCGTAGATGTGCACCAACAGACGGTGTACCCGGCTGAAGTGGTTGTATCAGCAGGCAAAATTCAAGCCATTCGTCCTGTTTCCCAATTAACTGGCGGTACAAATCACTATATTCTTCCTGGTTTTATTGATAGCCATGTACATATAGAAAGTTCCATGCTGGTGCCTTCAGAATTTGCAAGACTTGCTGTTGTTCACGGTACTGTAGCCACCATCAGCGACCCACATGAAATTGCGAATGTATGCGGCATGGAGGGTGTTGAGTTTATGATTGAAAATGGGAAAACTGTTCCTTTTAAATTCAATTTTGGTGCGCCAAGTTGTGTACCTGCTACAACTTTTGAAACGGCGGGGGCTTCATTGAATTCCGCTGATGTAGAAAAATTATTGCAGCGAGATGAGATAAAATATTTAAGCGAGATGATGAACTTTCCCGGTGTGCTTTTCAAAGATGAAGAGGTAATGAAAAAAATCGCAGCAGCGCATCGGCTTGGAAAACCTGTTGATGGTCATGCCCCGGGATTGAGAGGTGAAAAAGCAAAAAAATATATTGATGCCGGCATTTATACCGACCATGAATGTTATACCGCGGAAGAAGCTCTTGACAAATTACAATACGGAATGAAAGTCTTGATCCGGGAAGGCAGTGCCGCCAAAAATTTTGATGCCTTAATTGATCTGTTGCATGATTATCCTGAAATGATAATGTTTTGCAGCGACGATAAACATCCGGATAATTTGGTACTCGGCCACATCAACCAATTATGCGCAAGAGCCGTTGCAAAAGGAATTGGCATTTTCAAAATATTAAAAGCCGCTTGTGTAAATCCTGTTCATCACTACAAATTAGATGTAGGCTTATTAAAAGAAAGTGACGCAGCAGATTTTATTGTAGTAAAAGATCTGAAAAATTTTGAAGTAGTAAAAACATTTATTGATGGCAAGTTGGTGGCCGAAGAAGGGGTATCAAATATTAAAACAACAAAGTCGGGAATAGTCAATAATTTTTCCTGCAATAAAAAAACAGTTGAAGATTTTGTGGCAAAATGGAACGGAGAAAAGGAAATAGATGTAATAGAAGCATTGGATGGTCAGCTTATCACCAACAAACTCTCTTTTGAACCTAAAATAGAGAATGACAAAATTGTAAGTGATGCTGTAAAGGATATTTTGAAAATAGTTGTAGTAAACCGCTACAACAATGCACCGGTCGCAAAAGCCTTTATTAAAAATTTTGGATTGAAGAAAGGTGCAATGGCTTCGTCGGTTGCACATGATAGCCATAACATAGTTGCAGTAGGTGTAGATGACGAAAGCATTTGCAAAGCAGTGAACCTGGTGATTGAAAAACAAGGTGGCGTAAGTGCTGTTAGTAACAACAAAGAAATGATCGTAGCATTACCTGTTGCTGGCTTAATGAGCAATGAAGATGGTTATACAGTAGCAGCTAATTATACAGCTATTGATAAAATGACGAAAGAAGAGTTAGGGTCTACACTCGGCTCTCCTTTTATGACACTTTCCTTTATGGCCTTATTAGTGATACCCCATTTAAAACTTAGTGATAAAGGATTGTTTGATGGAGATAAGTTTGAGTTCATTAAGTAACTGCACAAAGTAAAAATTAATTTTATCCTACCTTTATACCATGCCGGAAAAAGCAAAACCCATATTTAACAAACGAATTTTTTGGGATGTTGTATTTGAAAATATCAACTACGATACCAAAGCCAATTTTGTAATAGAACGGGTATTTGAGCGGGGCGATGTAGAAGACATTCGCAATTGCCGCCGCTATTATGGAGATGAAAAGGTGACTGAAGCATTACTACATGCCAAATTTTTACCGGAGCATACTATGTATCTTGCCAGTGCTGTCATCAACAAACCACTAAAAGATTTTAGATGTTACATCTTGAGACAGTCGAACCCCACACTTTTTCCATATTAAAACAATTAATGGAGCTACCGGAGCTAAAGGATTTTTCTTTAGTCGGCGGCACGGCGCTGTCACCTTTTATATGGACATCGAATATCTGTAGACTTAGATTTGTTTTCTAATAAGCCATTTGAAAACGAAACAATTATCAGTGGTCTCGAAGAAAAATTTGGATCCACTTTTGTTAACCGTTCAACAAATCCACGGTTTGGAATTTTTGGATTTATTGAGAATCTTAAAGTTGATATTGTTCGACATCCGCATCCCTTAATAAGGCCGGAGTTAACTATAGATGACATTCGAATGTTCTCTACCGAAGATATTATTGCTATGAAAGTGCAGGCGATTTTAGGAAGAGGAAAAAAGAAAGACTTTTGGGATATAGCAGAACTCTTGCAACATTTCTACATAGCCGATTTCATACAATTTCATAAAGAAAAATACACCACTCAAAATTTATTGATAACGGTTCCACAAGCTATTATTTTTTTTGCCGATGCAGAAGAAAGCGAAGACCCTATTAGTTTGAAAAATCAAACCTGGAATGAGGTGAAAAAATCAATTACTGCCGAAGTAAGTTCCTATTTGAAATAGCAACCTGGTAATAAGGCATTTTTGATGGAGTTTCGTTTACATTCTCTCAGCTACTTACTCATCAAAACATATTACCAACTTTCACAATCCCTTAATAAGTAAACAAGGCTATTTCTGCATCTAATACGTAACTAAGGTATAGACCCGGCAGGGTTGATAAGTGAGGATGGGAAAGGGTCGAGCCGATTAAAAAGCCCTTGTTATGAAAAAACATCTACACATCTCCGCAACCTTCGATGAACCAGCTTTTGTACAAAATTTGGTGGAACAATTAGCCTATCGCCGTTATGAAATGGGTTATGGCAATGTTCAGGTTCCCCGTGGATTTAAAGCTATTGAAACATCATCTACAGAAACATATGTAAGCGGAACATTAGCTATTAATATTACGGATGAAGAACCCCTCAATATGCCTTTTATTACCTGCTTTATTTTTACCTGTGTAAAAGGAAAAACAGACCCTTACCAGCTTATTTGGAGTAGTTCGTTGAATTAAACTGCCCTTTTTTAAAATCTGGTTCCTTTTTCACCCTTCGTTTCCTGTCATTCACCGAGTTCTGGCGGCAAAGCACCCATTCGCTATTGTCTTTCTCCAATACGCCACTTAGTTTTGGTTAAAATAAGAGCAAGATGAGAAACGATTTCAATAACTCAAGAGACGAACGCCGCAACAGCTGGAATGATGGCTTAGATTTCGATGGCAATAAAGGTCATATATGGACGGGTGTTTTCATTTTGGCAATTGGTGTAGCCGCTTTAATTAAAGTAAGCAACCCAGATCTGCCCCGTTGGCTTTTTAGCTGGAAAACATTTTTGATTGCTCTCGGTCTTTTTATAGGTGTTAAACATAGTTTTAAAGGAGGCACCTGGGCAATAATGATATTGATCGGTGGAGCTTTCTTGCTTACTGATATATATCCTGAGATTTCTATTCGCCGCTATATATGGCCCGGCGTTTTAATACTGGTTGGTATTGCACTTATTTTAAAACCTAAACGCAGTTTTCAAAGCTGTGATACGGTAGGTTCAAAAAAAAAAGATCCCAACTCTGGAGTAGCTGATGCAATAGTAATTGAAGAAACCTACGAAAGCCAGAAAGATGTGCCAGAAGATTTTGTAGATAGTACATCCTTTTTTGGCGGTGCTAAAAAAAATATCATTTCCAAAAATTTTAAAGGCGGCGACATTGTAAATGTTTTCGGAGGAACCGAACTCGATCTTAGCCGTGCCGATTTTAATGGCACTGCTATTATTGACCTGACTACCATTTTTGGCGGCACCAAATTAGTAGTGCCTTCCAACTGGACAGTTAAGTCGGAAGCGGTTACCATTTTTGGTGGGATGGAAGACAAAAGGAATGTGCAAGCATTAAGTGATTCAGCACAAAAGATTTTGATCTTAAAAGGCACAATAATTTTTGGTGGCATTGAAATAAAAAGTTTTTAACCTGATGCAACGTAGTAATACGTAAATGTTGTAATCAACAATCAAAACCAACAACCATGAACTGGTATCTTGCAAAAATGGTCTTTCGCATAATTTGTGGAGATGGCAATCATACTGCACAATTTGACGAACAACTTCGCCTGGTAGCTGCCGGCAGCCTGGAAGAAGCTTTTCATAAGGCCCAATTAATGGGTGGAAAAGAAGAAGAAATGTTCTTTAATAATAACCAGCAATTAGTGCAGTGGCAGTTTATTAGTGTTAGCGAATTGTACCAATTGAATGAATTGATTGATGGCGCAGAAGTATATTCCAGAATAGAAGAAAAGGAAAATGCGGATAGCTACCTGCATATTGTACATAAAAAAGCAGAGCAAATAAGGTTTGGAACTCCAATCGATTTATTGAACCTTGCATAAGCAGCATGACCAACTCACCGCTTTCTATATTAAAATTCCGCATCATTTTCATACTGGTATGGCTTGTACTTTTGGCGGATAATGCTATGGTGATCCATTTTTTTGGAATGCCCTGGACCGCTGCCATTATTGACAGTGCCATTGGCAATACACTATTATTATTGGCGAGCCTTTTAGTAATGAATACACTGCGCTTCTATTTGCCCCGTGGCACCCAGTATATCAATATTTTTTCTATCTGCCTTTTTCTTACTATTCTTTGGTTAATACTTACCAAGCTTTTTTTACGGCTGGCGTTAAGTGAGTATGAAGGTTATAGCAACCTGTTGCAACATTCTTTATCGATCCGTTTTAGTATTGCTTTCTTATTGCTCGGCTGCATTACCTTAATTAGTATTTTATGGTACAACCAGCAGGAGCAAAAAGAAAAAGAAGATCGGAAAACAGATGCCGAAAAATTAGCGAAAGAAGCGGAATTATTTAAACTACGCCAGCAATTGCAGCCTCACTTTTTATTTAATAGCTTGAATTCAATTAATGCCCTCATTGGAAGCCGTCCCGTAGAAGCAAGAAAAATGGTGCAGCAGTTATCAGATTTTTTAAGAGGCACTATCCGCAAAGAAGAAACACAATGGGTAACTTTCAGTGAAGAATTACAATACTTACAATTATATCTTGATATTGAGAAAGTTCGGTTTGGCAACCGGCTTGCTACCGTTATTGATATGGAAGAGAGTACGGAAGAATTAAAAATTCCTACCTTACTGTTGCAGCCAATTGTAGAAAATGCTATTAAATTTGGACTATATGATACAACAGGTGAAACCATCATTCGATTGTATGCTAAAAAAGAAGGCGATGATCTCCTAATTCGGGTAGAAAATCCATTTGATCCTGAAACATCATCACCAAAACTGGGAGTTGGGTTCGGTCTTCAATCGGTGCAAAGAAGATTATACTTATTGTTTGCAAGAACCGATCTCTTAGTAACGAATGCAAAAGAAAATATTTTTACAACTATCGTAAAAGTTCCGCAAGGATTAATATCATGAACAAAGTAATTATTATTGACGACGAGCCATTGGCAAGAAGCATTGTAGTTGAATACCTGCAAAATCATCCGGACCTGGAAGTAGTGCAGCAATGTGGCGATGGTTTTGAAGGTTTAAAAGCTATACAGCAGCACCAACCCGATCTTATTTTCTTAGATATTCAAATGCCCAAGATCACCGGCTTTGAAATGCTGGAATTAATTGAGCAACCACCGGGAGTTATTTTCACCACTGCGTTTGATGAATATGCGATAAAGGCATTTGAATCGCATGCAGTAGATTATTTATTAAAACCATTCAACCAGGAACGATTTGATAAAGCGATCGCTAAATGGAATGAGCAAAAAACAAATTTGCCGGAAAAGATGACGCAGAGTGTGTTGGAGTCTGCTTCTTCATCTCCAGCACAGCGGCATCGTATCGTTGTAAGAAACGGCAGCAAGATCAAGATCATTTCAGTTACCGATGTATTTTATCTGGAAGCGGCAGATGATTATGTAAAAATTCATACACAAGAAGGTTACTTCTTAAAAAATAAAACGATGACGCATTTTGAGCAGTCGTTAGATGAGCAGTTGTTTGTTCGTTCGCATCGTTCCTACATTGTAAATGTACAACAGATAACAAGAATTGATCCTTATGAAAAGGATAGTCATGTAGCTATACTTCGTTCAGGTGCAAAAGTGCCGGTTAGCAGAAGCGGATATGGAAGGTTAAAGGAAGTGCTGGGTTTATAATCATTCGTAATGTACTTCGAAAACATAGCCTAACCAGGAAGGCTTCATGTACAAACCTTTTAAATGCCACGGTTTGTAAGTAGGCGAATAAAATAATGCAGTACGGGGAAATTGCGGGGAAGTGAATTGATAACATTGGGCCTCTGTAGCATAATACCGGAATGAATCAACCAACACAAATCCTTTCTGCATAAACTCATTCATTAACAGGTCGCTTAAATCTTTTTTATGAACTGTTTGTGCTATGCGCCAGGTAGCTTGTGGTTCTGATGAAAAATAAACAGTAGAAAAAGGCATCACAAATTCTTTACCGGATGAATCCATAACCATTCCCCTGTTCAAACTGGTGTACTCTCCCTTCTTGGTATAGAAAAAATCCTTCGATCTTTCTTTCATAAACAACTGAATACAGGAAATATCTTCGCACCTGGATAATTGCATCAGATCATCGCTACTTAATGTGCTGCGGGTAGGTCCAGCGGGAGCATTAGCCGCATCTTCCTGCATTACTTTATCCAGGTCAGCAGCATCTACTGCTCTTTTATTAGATTTACTTCCACAGGAAGAGAACAGCAGTAGCAAAATGCAGGCTTTGATGAAAATGATTTTTGTATTCATAATTTCTATTGCTTTATGCGATAAAATTTATACTCCACTGTATCAAATAAGCTATTGTCGCTCAATATTAAGTTATCGTACTTGCTTACTGTAGAGTTATAAGGTGTAACAGACCTGATGTAATAGTTGAATAGTGTATCACCATTTTCCCGAAAGCCATACAGACGGGGGAAATAATTCATATTGCGACTGGTGGAAGATGTTATTGAAAAATCCCCTTTCACTTTTATTGTATCATTAGCTGGAAATTGTATTTGCATATATTCTAGTGTACCGTCTCTTTTCAACCGGAATTGTACATATCCATTTGATGATTTACTAGCCCATGTGCCAAGCATTTCTTCCCCTTCCCTCACCACATCTTTACCGGTAACTTTCTCCACCTTCTTGTCAACACATGTACGAAGAAATAAAAACAAAGAGACCGCAACTACTAATATGAATATATATAACAGACGCATTAACAACTTAACATTTTAGTGTGCCCTTCTTCTTTTAATAATTCCACCCGATGCTTCCTTAATAGTGCTGGCAAATACAAATGCCTTAGGGTCTACATTATGCACCAGGTTGTTTAGTTTTCTAAGCTCCAGACGGGTAATGACGGTGAAAATAATATCAACATCTGCACTTACTTCAAAATTGCCGGGCAAAAATCCTCGTTCGCCTTTGTACACAGTGATGCCTCTGCCTAAATTATTTACTAATTCATATTTGATGGCTTCACTTTCAGCAGAAATAATAGTTACGCCGGTATAAGCCTGCAAACCTTCAACCACATAATCGATTGTTCGTGTAGCAGCAAAATAAGTAAGGATGGAATACAATGCTGTTTCTATTCCAAACTTCAAAGCAGCAATGGTGAAAATGAGAATATTGATTCCTAATATAATTTCTGTAATGGTAAAAGACGTTCTCTTCAACGTATATAATGCCAATACTTCTATCCCATCTAATGCCGCACCTGCCCGCATTACTAAACCAATGCCGATACCCAGAAATACGCCTCCGAAAATAGAGATCAGTAATTTATCATCGGTTAGCGGGTAGCCTGGTATTAAAAACAAGCAAAGACCGAGCAATACCACACTGGCAAATGTTTTAATCGCAAAACTTTTACCTACGGAAAAATAACTGATGATAACGAGTGGCAGGTTAAATATTACAATTACGACTGCCAAATTAAAATGATACAACTCATGTGTAAGTAATGACAATCCAGTAATACCCCCGTCAAAAAAATGATTGGGCACCAAAAATTCTTTCAATGCAAAGCTGGCAATGATGACACCAAAAATTATAAAGCATGCATCTTGCAAATTTTCTGAAAAGCTTGGTTTATGCGAATGGCCGGCTGTAGCTCTGATACCTGACTTTATTTCTAACAGTGTCATTTTCTTTTGAGACTCATTTTCCATTTTAGCAGTATCTGTAAAATAACTGTGAGCAGATAAAAAATCAGCTTGCTTTAATTGCCACTCTTCCTTGGTTTTTACAAAGCCGGTTTTTTTAAATTCCGCCAACATTTTATCTGTGTTGGCTTTGTATTGATCGGTACCGAGGTAGTATAGATCCGCATCACATAAATATTTCGCAAGTTCCGTTTTGGGTGATTGTGGCAGGCGGGTTGCCATGATCATTTCACAAATGGTAGCAATTTCATTTTCGCCATACCCAAATTGCGGAAGATATTTCTTTGCCAATTTGCAGGAGAGTTCTTCATGCTTATCATGATTTTCCAGAAAACCGGCATCATGAAATAACGCTGCTGTTTTAAGTAACAGCAAATCTTGCTCTCCAATTTTCTCTGCTTTAGCCAAATGCTCTGCTGCTGCAATTACGCTTTTTGTATGTGCAGCATTATGATACGTAAGCCAGGCTGGCAATTCTTTCTCCAGCTTTTCTATAAGAAATAAATAGGCTTGTTCGTATTGCATTGCTTAGGCTTTCAGTTGAAGTAATTAATCCAGTACTTCATAAATCATTATGGCGTTCGATTTATTTTTTACATTCACTTCTCCTACCTGGCGACAGTTGAATGATTCTTTTACTTTCTCATAAGATGTTTCACTAATAATAATTTGCCCGGGTGATGCGGCAGATTGTAGCCGTTGTGCTGTATTAACAGCATCACCAATCACCGTGTAATCTAAGCGACGCAAACTGGCAGAGCCAATATTACCGGAAATCATTTCACCGCTGTTTACACCAATTGAAACCTGCGGTGTAAAAGCAACATGCTCATTTAATGAAGGAAGAGTTGCAATTTTGGACCGAACAGCTAATGATGCGTCTATCGCCCTGTCTAAATGATAATCGCCACGGAATACCGCCATAATTGCATCGCCAATAAATTTATCTACATAACCACCCTGTTCAATAATCTCTTTCACCATTACATCAAAATAACTGTTCAGCAATTTTACCACCATATCAGGTGATTCATTTTCGCTGATAGATGTAAAACTGCAGATATCGAAAAAAGCTACAGAAGCTTCTACTGTTTCGTTGGCAATTAGAGAAGATTCAAATTCCCGGCCACCCATAAAGTTGAGTACCGTTTCATCCACATACATTTTCAGGATATTATTTTCCTTTATGGCCTTCATCGTTTCCCGTAACTGGCCTACATGCTTGATGGTTTTATCCATTGTAAGTTCCAGGTCTTCAAAATTTACTGGCTTGGTAATAAAATCAAAAGCACCCCGGTTCATGGCGGTGCGGATATTATCCATATCACCATAGGCAGAAACTATAACCGATTTAAGCAGACCGTTTTGTTCACTCAATTTAGTGAGCAATGTAAGTCCATCCATTTCCGGCATATTAATATCACTCAATACCACATCTACATCCTGGTGTTGCTCTAATTGCTCTAAAGCTTTTACACCATTGATAGCAAACACAAATTCGTATTCTTGGGCTCTGATCTTCTGCCGGAATTTTTGTTTTATTAAAACTTCCAAATCAGTTTCATCATCAACCACTAAAATCTTTGCCATCAGCTTATGGTTTTTAATTTTTCCTTTAATGCTGTGAAGTCAACGGGCTTGGTCAAAAAATCATCAGCGCCTAATTGCTTTGCAGTATTATAATTTTCTGCATCACCATATGCTGTTATCATCATTACTACAGGTGGCGGCTTGTGGTATTTCTTTTTTATTTGATCCAGCAGATCCAGGCCACTCATGCCCGGCATATTTATGTCGGATAAGATTAAAACAGCCTCCTGCTCATGCTGATTAAGGTAGGTAAGGGCTTCCTCGCCGGAAAAGGCGAAGTCAAATCTTAATTCTCCGCTTTTAATTTCCTTGCGGAACCGTTGTTCAAAAAGGGTTTGAACATCTTTTTCATCATCAACTACCAGAACTTTCATTTATGGGTGCTTTATTGGTGAATGTATGATTTATACTGGCAAAATAATGGTGAATTGAGCAAATTCCCCTTCTTTGGTTTCCACTTTCAATTCACCAGCATGGCCTTTAGTTATAATATCATAACTCATGCTCAATCCAAGGCCAGTTCCTTCGCCAGTAGGCTTGGTGGTAAAGAAGGGCTGGAATATTTTATCAATTACTTTTTGTGGAATACCATTACCGTTATCTCTTACTATAATTTTTACCGTATTTCCCTCTTTTTGAGTAGTGGCTGAAACTACAGGGCTGTAATTTTCATCCAGCTCTTTTTTCTTTTGCATAACGGAGTAAAAGGAGTTAGTAAACAGGTTGAGAAATACCCGGCCTATTTCCTGCGAAACGATATTGATAGTTGAAAGGCTGCTGTCAAAAGAAGTATCTGTTTTTGCATTAAACGATTTATCCTTTGCCCGCATACCATGAAAACTCAGGCGCATACATTCATCCAGCAAATTATTAATATCGGTAGGTTCTTTTTGGCCGCCGCCACTACGGCTATGCTGCAGCATTCCCTTTACAATAGAGTCGGCCCGTTTGCCATGAAAAGCAATTTTTTCATTGTTTGCCTTTATATCATCTGCAAGACTGATGGCATCTTCCGTTTTACCTGCTTTTAATTCTTCCTTCATTTCATCAATCAGCTCGGTATTTACTTCAGAGAAATTATTTACAAAGTTTAACGGGTTTTGAATTTCATGTGCAATGCCTGCGGTGAGTTCTCCGAGTGAAGCCATTTTTTCGGATTGGATGAGTTGGGATTGGGTGGATTTGAGATTCGTCAGGGTTTCTTCTAAAACCAAATTAGCTTTCTGTTTTTGTTTGTTGTTGCGATAAAATACAAAGGCAAGTATTGACAATAAACCCAAACCAGTGATTAGTCCAATGGTACGGATTTTATTTTTTGAAGCAACACTTTCCTGTGCCGCTTTCTCTAATCGCATCTGCTCTTCAAAGTTGCTATTTTGAAATTGGTTGATTTTATCGATGCGGTCTTTATTCAAACTATCGCTCAATGTTTTCGCAATAGTTAGATAAACCAATGCGCTGTCTGCATTGCCCTTCATTTTCCAGGCAGAGGCAATCAGGTTGGTTGATGTGCTTATTGAAGGTGCCGCTTTTAGCTGATATCCTAGTCTCAGAGCTTTTGAAGCATAGATTAGCATCGAATCGGTCTGATTTAGCTTTTCAAATAAGTCTGCCATAGCATTATTACTCGAGATTTCACCCTGCAAATTGTTTTGTTGATTAGAAACAAAAATTGCATTTTTAAAATAAGTTTTAGCTGAGTCTAATGAGCCTCTTTTTAAGTATATATATCCGATATTTACAAGGATATTACCTAAATAGGTTTTCCAGCCTCCTGTGCTATTAGCATTTTTCAATGCACGGTTTGAATATATCAAGGCAGAGTCTAATTTTTCCATACTGAAGTAAATAGACCCTATATTCATATTGGCGGTAACATTACCGTATTTACTTTTGATTTCTTCTTGAATCAATATAACTTTTTTAAAATACTCAATGGCTTTTTCAGGATTACCTGCACCCCTATAAGTATTGCCTAATTGATGAAAGACGCCCACTTTTCTTGAAATCCTGAATTTTTCAACGTCAGCTGCAAATTCATCATCAGGCGGTATGTATGCACCTTTTTCATTTTTTTTATCTTGTATAATTGCCAGTGCTTCATTGCACAATTTAAAGCTGAGTGAATAATTGGATTGCTTTTGAATTAAGTAGGATTTATTTAATAGAAAACCTGCCACCCAAAGTGGTTGATTGATTTTATAGGCAATAGCTATTGCCTTTTCTATATGATACATGGCACTATCCCTGTTAGTTTCTACATAATATCTATTCAGCCCAAAAAGTGTGAGCATTTTTACCGTATCATTAGCTGAATATTTCAATGCAGCATGTAAACTGTCTAATTCTTTTTCCTTCGATTGAGCTTTAGCGAAAAATGGCAGTAAAAGCAACAATGATATTTTAATAAATGATTTCATTATGTAGCTGGTATCTGAATAGTAAATATTGAACCTTCTCGCTCTGTTGTTTCTACTTTTAACTCACCGCCGTGGGCTTTAACAATATCATAGCTTAAAGATAAGCCTAATCCAGTTCCCTGCCCGGTGGGTTTGGTGGTAAAGAAAGGTTGAAATATTTTATCTAAGATTTTTTGAGGTATGCCATTGCCGTTGTCTTTTACTGATATGAGAACTTTGTTGTTTTCTTTCTTTGTATTAACTGAAACAGTAGGCTCATAACTACTATCCGCCGCCGCTGAAGCTTTGGCGGACACAGCATAAAATGCATTGGTAATTAAATTTAAAATTACTCTTCCAATATCCTGCGGTATAATGTTGATGTTGCCGATGGTTTCATCAAGCTCTGTTTTTAATAGCGCATTGAACGTTTTGTCCTTTGCCCTTAACCCATGATAAGCCAGTCGCAAATATTCATCGGCTAATGCATTGATATTGGTGGGTTCTTTTTTACCACTACCACTGCTGCTGTGTTGCAGCATGCCTTTCACAATGGCATCAGCTCTTTTGCCGTGGTGGTTTATTTTTTCTTCGTTAGCTTTAATGTCATTTGAAAGTTCAATCGCATCATCAATTTTTCCTGCTTTTAATTCCTGTTGCATTTCATCAATCAATTCTTTGTTTACTTCCGAAAAATTATTGACGAAGTTCAACGGGTTTTGAATTTCATGTGCAATGCCTGCGGTAAGCTCACCAAGGCTGGCCATTTTTTCGGATTGAATGAGTTGGGACTGTGTGGATTTTAAATCTTCCAATGATTTCTTAAGCTCACTTGTTCTTTCTTCCACCTTTACCTGGAGTGTTTCCTTTTCCTGTCGCAATCTTCTTTCTCTCCACAAACTGAACACTCTTAAAGCAAAAAGAAACAGCAATGCATACAAAGTATAAGCCCACCATGTTTTCCACCAGGGTGGTAATATTGTAAAAATATAATCGAAAGACTTACTCCATTCTCCACTTTCGCCAATGGCTCTTACCTGGAAAATAAATTTTCCATTGGGCAGGTTGCGGTAATCGGCCATCGTTTCTGTAGTGGGGTTACTCCATTTATTATCCAAACCCAGCAAACGAAAGCTGTATTTTATTTTAGTGGGTGCATGCCAATCCATAGCCGAGTATTGAAAGCCGAGGTGATTTTGGCCGGATGGTATTCTTGGATTGATGGGATAATTCTCATACAACTGCACACTATCAAACTTTAATTTTTGAATGCTGCTGTCTGATGTGTTGATGTAAGCCGGCAATGCTTCGTTGATGTACAACTGCCGCAGACTTACGACCGGTGGTAGTTTCGAAGGCTTGTATATATCCTTCTTCATTTTATTTACACCTCCGCCGTATGTAGGAATCCAAAAATTGCCATCCTTATCTTCTACCACCTTGCTTAAAATGTTATTGGATAAGCCTTCCGCTGTTGTAAAATTGAGAAAAGTTTTGCCATCGAATTTTATCAACCCACTTCTTGATGTTATCCATAAAATGCCTGTTTTGTCTTCAAATATTGACCCAACACTATTAACGGGTAACCCTTGTGCTGCCGTAAAATTTGTGAATATGCCCGAATGGCCTTGCTTAGATGGCTCATACCTAATAAGCCCGTTACCTGTAGCAAACCAGATATAACCATTGTTATCTTCTAAAATGCTGCTAACACCGCTGGGTAACCCTTCTGCTTCAGTATAGTGTACAAAAGTACCCGACTGCCCATCCACTGCAGGTGTATATTTGGTTACACCAATACCCGATGCAGCAAACCAAATGTTTCCTGATTTATCTTCCCTTATTGAACTTGTAGCTCGGTTGATGTAACCTTCAGCTTCCGTATAATGAAAAAAAGCAGCCGGCTTACTATCTTTTGCCGGTTCGTATCGGGTAATGCCACCGCCATTTCCACCAAACCACATATGCCCTCTGCTGTCTTGCAAAATAGGCCGCACATCGGGCACGGAAATCCCTTCAGCCGTTCCAAAACGATAATAAGACTTACCATCATATTTTATTAACCCTCGGGTTGTACCAAACCAATGATTTCCCTCATTATCTTCATAAGTTCCAAAAGAATAAGTGAAAGGATATTGAGTTATGTTTTTCGTTTGCCCGGCTTCATTGTATTTATTGACGGCTGTTATTGAACTAAACCATAAGTTATCCTTTCTGTCTCTATAGGCATTGGTGATAAAATTATCAGCAAGCCCATCTGATTTTGTATAATGTTGAAAATGGCTTGTGTTTATCCGGTTTGCCCCCGCCCCCATAGTACCAATCCATAAATGCCCCGACCTGTCTTCAATAATGCCATTTTGGGGAATTAAATTAAATGAAAGACCTTCTTCTTCTGAAATATGAATAAACTGTTTCCCATCAAAACTGAATAAGCCACTTCCAATTGTTCCGAACCATATTTTACCTGACTTGTCTTCTATGATAGAACTAACATCGTTATTGGAAAGTCCATTGGTTGTAGAAAATTGAAAAGGAAAATTAATAAAATTATTGCCCTCCAATTTACTAACACCACCCCTGGTGCCAAACCAAAGAGCACCTGTTTTGTCTTGCATGATACACATCACCGAATCGTTTACAAGCCCTTGCTTTGTGGTAAAATGAATGAAAGACTTGCCATCAAATTTGTTTATTCCTTCCGCTGTGGTGAACCATAAATTACCGGCCCTGTCTTCGAGTACAGAAGAAACATCATTATTAGAGAGCCCTTCATTAGTGGTATAGTTGGTTAAAGTTCCACCCGCATTGTTTTTAGCTGGTTCCAGTTTGCTCACACCACCATTAGTGGCAAACCAAATATTACCCACCTTATCCTCTATGGTTTTCCAAACCCAGTCTCCTGCAAGCCCTTCGGTTTTGCTAAAAGTGGTGAAGGTTTTGCCATTAAAGTGGCTTACCCCGCTGCGTATATGACCAAACCAGAAATTGCCTTTACTGTCTTGAAAAATAGAACGGAGATCATTATTCAACAATCCATTATCGGTTCTGTACAAAACAAATGATTTACCATCATAGCGGCTCACCCCTCCACCACTGGTGCCTATCCAGAGATAGCCGTCTTTATCTTGAAACATAGCACCCACCCATTGCTGTTGCAGGCCCTGGTCTATATTTAATTGCTGTATATCGTATTTGGCATTATCATTTATACGCAATGGCAGGGCAGGGTTTGTTTTGGGAGAAAATAGCTTTGATGTTTTGCCTTTGGTAGTAAAGGAATTACCTGTTGGCGTAGTGCCGCCCAGCAGGTTTTGTATATTGTAGCCCTGCAGGCTGTTTGCAGCATTGTGTTTGGTGAGTTGGCTTTCATCCACTGTTGTTTTTTTCAAATTTTCTGGTATAGGAAAAACATTATCCATTGGTTTAATGGGGCTCACTTTGGGTGTTACCAGCAGCACCTGTGGCTTGGCAATACTATCCATGTTTATTCTTTTGCCAATAGCAGGTATGGGTATGCCAGTTGGTATAATTTTACCATCAAAGGTGGTTATAGGTTCCACCGCTCTACCCGTTACTACATTTACTTTGTAGCCACCCTTGGGGTTGGCTTCCCAACTTTTGGGTGGGGTATAGAGCGATGGTGGTGCAGTTCTATCATCTTTGGGGGTGCTGGTGCAGGCTGCTACGAGGAGCAGTGGCAAGAGGAATTTTAGATTACTTGCCTGTATCATTAATTTTATCATTATGCAGTTGGTATTTGAATAATAAATGTTGACCCTTCGTTTTCTTTGGTTTCTACCTTTAACTCTCCACCATGTGCTTTTACAATATCATAACTCAATGATAAACCTAAACCTGTACCCTGTCCTGTTGGTTTGGTAGTAAAGAAGGGTTGAAATATTTTATCCAATATTTTTTTTGGAATGCCGTCTCCATTATCTGCTACACTGATCTCAACTTTATTGCTACCATCCTCCTGTGTTGTTTTGGAAGTTTTAACCGTTACACTCGGTTCATAAATATCAAAACCTGATTTAGCTTTCTCATTGGTAGCATAAAATGCATTGGTAATCAAATTAAGGATCACTCGTCCTATATCCTGGGGAATTATATTGACGTTACCAATATTTTTGTCATACTCCGTTTTCAACGTTGCATTGAAATTTTTGTCTTTTGCTCTTAACCCATGATAAGCCAGTCGTAAATACTCATCAGCCAGTTTATTAATATCCGTTGGTTCTTTTTTACCGCTACCGCTGCTGGAGTGTTGTAACATTCCTTTTACGATCGCATCGGCCCTTTTGCCGTGGTGATTAATTTTATCTTCGTTTGCTTTAATATCGTTTGATATTTCAATCGCTTCATCAATTTTTCCGGCTTTTAATTCCTGTTGCAACTCATCTACTAATTCTTTATTCACTTCACTAAAATTATTGACAAAGTTTAACGGGTTTTGTATTTCATGGGCAATGCCGGCGGTTAGTTCACCAAGGCTGGCCATTTTTTCGGATTGGATGAGTTGGGATTGAGTGGATTTTAAATCGGCTAATGTTTTTTCTAACATACTATTAGCTTTTTGCTTTTGCCGGTTGTTGCGGTACAGAATGATTGCTACTATTGAAAACAGGGCAAGCCCCCCTAACAACAAGCCGGTGCGAATTTTATTTTGGTAGGCCACTTGCGCCGCTTCAATATCTCTTCTTCGTTGCTCTTCTTCAAATGTCAGCATTTGAATTTGCTGATTGGTACGTATGCTGTTAACACTATCGTTGGCAGCGG
>LNFM01006972.1_pt1 | contig 26162 bp, 25 predicted proteins | sample 596031 | NCBI WGS metagenome assembly LNFM01 (sample SAMN04254537, study PRJNA301005) | activated carbon metagenome | isolation source: dual media filters at the Ann Arbor, Michigan drinking water treatment plant | place: USA: Ann Arbor | reverse complement strand
AGGTCGGCGCGTCGCTGCAGGCCACGCTGGCCATCACCGCCGGTGCCGACGACGCCGCCTTGCTGCGGTCGCTGGGCGCGGACCTGAAGTTCGTGACCATCACCTCGGCCGTGAGCGTGTTGGACGGCGCCGAACTGGCCGTGAGCGTGGCGCCCAGCACCGCCACCAAGTGCGAACGCTGCTGGCACTACGCCGACGACGTGGGCACACACGCTGACCACCCGACGGTGTGCGGCCGTTGCGTGAGCAACCTGGCCGAAGCGGCGGGCACCGGCGCCGGTGAAACCCGCAAGGTGGCCTGATGGCAAAAAGCAAAGCCTCACTCTGGCCGTGGTTGGGCCTGGCCGCCGCCATCCTGCTGCTGGACCAGTTCACCAAGACCCTGATCCTGGGTTTCTACCAGCTCGGGGACAGCACCTATGTCACCAGTTTCTTCAACATCGTGCGCGTGCACAACACCGGCGCTGCATTTTCTTTCCTCGCTTCAGCCGGTGGCTGGCAGCGCTGGTTCTTCACCGGCATCGGCATCGCGGCCTCGGTCTTCATCGTCTGGATGCTGCGTTCGCACCCGGGGCAAAAACTGTTCGCGTTTGCGCTGGCTTGCATCCTGGGTGGCGCCATCGGCAATGTGATCGACCGCGTTCTGCACGGCTACGTGGTGGACATGCTGGACTTCCACTGGTCGTTCCTTTCGGGCATCTTCCACGGCGGCCACTTCCCGGCCTTCAATGTGGCCGACATGGGCATCAGCATCGGCGCCATGGCGCTGATCCTCGACGAAATCCTGCGCGTCAGAAAAAGCAAATAGCGCCTGCTCGCCGACCGGTGCCGGGCACGTTCCGCATCAGTCACCCATCTGAAACCACCCCTTTTCCGGCGGCCGTGTGCTAGTCTGGCGCCCCGCCTGCACTCAGGCGCCCCGACAGGAGACACCCCATGCCCGGACTGCTGCCCCACGTCGACCCCGATGGTCTGCTCGAGTTCTCGGTGGTTTACACCGACCGCGCGCTCAATCACATGTCCAAACGCTTCCAGGGCGTGATGACGGACATCTCCACCATGCTCAAGCGCGTGTACGGCGCGCACTCTGCGGTGCTGGTGCCTGGCAGCGGCACCTTTGGCATGGAGTCGGTGGCGCGCCAGTTCGCGCACGGCAAGCACGTCATGGTGATCCGCAACGGTTGGTTCAGCTACCGCTGGACGCAGATTTTCGACATGGGGTCCATCCCGGCCACCCACACCGTGCTCAAGGCGCGCCAGACCGCAACCGGCGAGAGGTGAAGGCCGCGATTGAAAAAGAGAAGCCCGCGCTGGTGTTCGCACCGCACGTGGAAACCGCCGCCGGCATGATCCTGCCCGACGACTACCTGAGCGCCGTGGCCGACGCGGTGCACGCGGTGGGTGGTCTGTTCGTGCTGGACTGCATCGCATCCGGCGCCATGTGGGTGGACATGCAGGCCACAGGCGTCGACATCCTGATCTCGGCACCCCAGAAAGGCTGGAGCAGCTCGCCCTGCTGCGCCATGGTGATGCTCAGCGAGCGGGCGCGAAAAGCCATCGACGCCACCCAGAGCACCACCTTCGCCATGGATCTGAAGAAGTGGCTGCAGATCATGGAAACCTACGAAGGCGGTGGTCATGCGTACCACACCACCTTGCCGACCGACGCGCTGGTGCGCCTGCGCGACACCATGAGCGAGACCGAGGCCTATGGATTCCAACGGGTGCGCGATGAACAACTGGTACTGGGCCGTGCCGTGCGCGCTCTGCTCGAAAGCAACGGGTTCCCCAGTGTGTCCGCCGCGGGCTTCCAGGCGCCGGGCGTGGTGGTGAGCTACACCACCGACGCCGACATCCAGAACAGCAAAAAGTTCCTGGCCGCCGGCCTGCAGACCGCCGCCGGCGTGCCGCTGCAGTGCGACGAAGGCCCAGACTTCAAAACCTTCCGCATCGGTCTGTTCGGCCTGGACAAATGGCACGATGTGGACAGCACGCTCGCCCACCTGCGTCGTGCACTGAACGAAGTGGCGCACAAGCCGGCTGTGGTGGCCTGAAGTTCCTGGGTTGAGACCCTTTGTGGGCGCTGCAACATGCGCTCACACAACTTCACCCGCAAGACACCGCAGCGATACCGCCGAGCCAAGTCTGGCCTCCACCATGGGGGTGTGCTGAATCCCAGCGCATTTCCTCAATTTCCCTGGAGGTCTCATGACTCGCATCGCAAAAATTTCCACCACCCTGGGCCTGGTTCTGCTGGCCGCTGGTGCACAGGCTCAGAGCATGTACGGTGAGGTCGGCTACACCGGCCTGGAATACAAGGCGCCCGGCCTCAAGGCGAGCCCCGGCATGGTCCGTGGCGTGGTGGGCTACGACATCATGCCCAACCTGGCCGTGGAAGGCATGGTGGGCCTGAACGGCGGCTCGGACACGTCGTCGGGCACCACCCTCAAGCTCAACAACATGGTCGGTGTGTTCGGCAAGGTGCAGGCACCGTTGACCGATTCGCTGAAGGTGTATGGCCGCCTGGGTGTGGCGCGCACCAGCCTCAAGGCCAACGGCGTGTCGGACCACGAAACCGGCCTGGCCTACGGCGCCGGTGTCACCTACGACCTGAGCCAGACCACCTACCTCAACGCGGACTACACCACCTATTACGACCGCGACAACCAGAAGCTCGACGGCTTCACGGTGGGTGTGGGCATGCGTTTCTGAAACCCATGACATGATGCAAAAGGCCACCCTCGGGTGGCCTTTTGCACGACTACGTTCCGGCTCCGGGCCGTCAGGGCAGCAAGATGGTGCACCCTGTGGTGGACCGGCTCTCCAGGCTGCGGTGCGCCTCCCGCACATCGGCCAGGGCAAAACGCTGGTCGATGCGGATCTTGACCTGCCCGCTGGCCACCACCGCGAACAGGTCGTCGGCCATGGTCTGGGTGCGTTCGCGGCTGGTGATGTGGCTGAACAGGGTCTGGCGCGTCACGTACAGCGAACCCTTGGGGCCGAGGATGCCCGGTGCAAACGGCGCCACCGGACCGCTGGCATTGCCAAAACTCACCATCAGGCCAAAGGGGCGCAGACAGTCGAGCGATTTGTCGAAGGTGTCTTTGCCCACCGAGTCGTACACCACTTTCACACCCTGTCCACCGGTGATCTCTTTGACACGGGCGGCAAAGTCTTCGGTGCGGTAATTGATGGTGAACTCGGCGCCATGCTCGCGGGCCAGGGCGCACTTCTCGTCCGATCCCGCAGTCCCGATGAGCCGCAGCCCCAGCGCCTTGGCCCACTGGCAGGCGATCAGGCCGACACCACCGGCCGCCGCGTGGAACAACACGAAGTCGCCCGGCTCCAGCCCCTCGACTGGCTTGCAGCGCTTGAGCAGGTACTGCGCAGTCAGGCCCTTGAGCATCATGGCCGCGCCGGTCTCGAAGCTGATCGCGTCGGGCAAGTGGCAGACGTTCATGGCCGGCATCACGCGCACATCGCAGTAGCTGCCGGGCGGGTTGGCCGCGTAGGCCGCGCGGTCGCCCGGCTTGAGGTGTGTCACCCCCTCACCCACGGCTTCGATCACGCCCGCGCCCTCCATGCCCAGTGCCAGCGGCATGGCGTTCGGGTACAGGCCGGTGCGCTGGTACACGTCGATGAAATTCAGGCCGATGGCGTGGTGGCGGATGCGCACCTGGCCGGGACCGGGTGCACCCACCTCGACGGTGTCGATCACCATCTGCTCGGGGCCGCCGGGGGCGTGGATGCGCACGGCGCGGCTGCTGTTCTGGGTCATGCGGGTCTCCTGTGTATCTGGGTTTCCAATGCTGCCACGAAACGCCCTTGTCGCCTGCGCGCCTTCGCGTCAGCCCCGTGCCAGCGCCGGGCATGGCCCAGTGGGTACAGTCCCTGCATGTCTGCCACCGCCCGCCTCACGCCGTCAACCATCGCCCTGCTGCTGATTCCGCCCCTCATGTGGGCGGGCAACGCGGTGGTGGGCCGACTGATGCAAGGCACCATCCCGCCCATCACCTTCAACCTGCTGCGCTGGGTGATCGCCGGCGCCCTGCTGCTGCCGCTGGCGGCCTGGGTGCTGCGCCCCGGCAGCGGTCTGTGGCCGCAACGGCGCCGCTTTGCGTTGCTGGGCCTGCTGGGCGTGGGGCTGTACAACTCACTGCAGTACATGGCGCTCAAGACGTCCACGCCGATCAACGTCACCCTGGTGGCCTCCAGCATCCCCATCTGGATGCTGCTGCTGGGCCGTGTGCTGTACGGCGTGCCCATCGCACGCCGAGCAGCCCTCGGCGCGGTGCTGTCGCTGGCAGGCGTGGCGGTGGTGCTGGCGCGTGGCGACTGGGCCCAGCTCGGCGCCCTGCGACTGGTGCCAGGCGACGCCTGGATGCTGCTGGCCGCCCTCACCTGGGCCTGGTACAGCTGGCTGCTGGTGCGCCCGCCCGCTGGGGGCTATCCGCCCGACATCAAGGCCGACTGGGCCGCGTTCCTGCTGGCGCAAATCGCTTTCGGCCTGGGCTGGTCGGGCCTGATGACGGCGGGCGAATGGCTGACCTTGCCAACCGCGCCCGGTGGGCACCTGCAATGGGGCTGGCCGCTGGCCCTGGCGCTGGTCTACGTGGCCATCGGCCCGTCGCTGCTGGCGTACCGCAGCTGGGGCATCGGCGTGGCCCGCGTCGGCCCCACCTTGGCTGGTTTCTTCAACAACCTCACGCCCCTGTTCGCCGCGCTGATGTCGGCCACGCTGCTCGGCGAGATGCCGCAGCTGTACCACGCGGCCGGTTTCGTGCTGATCGTCGGCGGGATTCTGGTCAGTTCGCGACGATAGCCAGGCCCGCCTGCGACGCGGCAGGAGCCTCAATACGTCCCCGGATACGCCCCGCCATCGGCCAGCACGTTCTGGCCCGTCATGTAGGCGGCCTGCTGGCTGCACAGAAAAGCGCAGATGGCGCCGAACTCCCGCGGGTTGCCGTAACGGCCAGCGGGTATCTGCGCCTGCTGCTGGCGGCGGATTTCCTCCACGGGCTTCCCGGTTTTTTCAGACGCGCCTTTGAGCGTGGCGGCGATGCGGTCGGTGTCGAACTTGCCGGGCAGCAGGTTGTTGAGGGTCACGCCCTGCGCCGCGATGCCGCTGCGCGCCACACCCGCCACAAAGCCGGTCAGGCCGCTGCGCGCGCCGTTGGAGAGGCCCAGGATGTCGATCGGCGCCTTCACCGCGCTGCTGGTGATGTTGACGATGCGGCCAAAACCGCGCGCCGCCATGCCGTCGACCGTGGCCTTGATGAGTTCGATGGGGGTGAGCATGTTGGCGTCCACCGCCTTGATCCAGGCCTCGCGGTCCCAGCTGCGGAAGTCACCCGGCGGCGGACCGCCCGCGTTGGTGACCACGATGTCGAACGCCGTGCCGGGCCCGCCCGGGGCCGCGAAGGCCGCGGCACGCCCTTCGGGGGTGGTGATGTCGGCCGCGACAGCGATGACCTGCACGCCGGACGAAGCCAGGCGCAGCGCGGCGGCCGAGGCCTCCAGCACCTCGCGACCGCGCGCCACCATCACCACGTGCACGCCCTCACCGGCCAGCGCTTGCGCGCAGCCCAGGCCCAGCCCCTTGCTCGCGCCGCAGACCAGCGCCCATTTGCCCTTGATACCCAAATCCATCTCGACGTCTCCTGTTCAGAACTTCATTTCGCCGCGCCGGCCGGGCCGAAACGCGTCACCAGAAACACCCCCGACACCACCAGCACCGTGCCCGCGATGATCCAGCCGTTGAAGGGCTCGCCCAGGATCAGCACGCCCATGGCGATGGTGGACATGGGACCGATCATGCCGGTTTGCGCCGCCAGGCCCGCGCCGATGCGCTCGATGCCCATCATCACCATGATCACCGGCGCGAAGGTGCACAGCGTGGCGTTGAGTATCGAGAGCCAGATCACCTCGGGCGCCACCGCGGTGGCCGCGTCCAGCGGGCGCAGCAGCACAAACTGCAGCAGGCACAGCGCGCAGGCCACGCTGGTGGCCAGCCCCACCAGCCGCATGGAGCCCAGGCGCTTGACCAGTTCACCGCTGTAGACCAAGTAGATCGCGTAGCTGATCGCACTGCCGAACACCAGCGCCGCGCCCAGCAACGCGTCGGGTCCGGCAAAGTCGGCCTCGTGGCCAAACACCACCAGCACGCCAGCGTAGCTCACCGCCATGGCCATCGCCTGCAGGCCGGTGATGCGGCGCTGGTAAAGCACCCAGCCCAGGATCAACACCAGCGTGGGGTTGAGGTACAGGATCAGCCGTTCCAGGCTGGCGCTGATGTATTGCAGACCCCAGAAATCAAGAAAGCTCGCGAGGTAATAGCCGGTGAAACCCAGGCCCAGGATGCCCAGCCAGTCTTTGCGTGTGAGCGGTGGTTTGCCCCCGCCCCCTTGCCGGTAGGTGGCCCACCACGCCAGCGCCAGAAACAGCGGCAATGCGAACAGCATGCGGTACATGATCAGCGTGACCGCATCGACCCCGTGGCGGTAGGCGAGCTTGACGATGATGGCCTTGCCCGAAAACGCAATCGAGCCCGCGCTGGCCAGCAACAGGCCGGAGACGAGGTGGGGGTGGTGGGGTGTGACCACTGGGGACATGAACCCGATTATCGACAGCGGTGGCGAGACAGGGTCTCGCCGCGCCGGCGGCTTCAGTCGGCGCCGCCCTTCGGGAGCAAAAGCCGCCCCGCATCCACCACGCGGTAGACGCGGCCCTGCTTGTCCAGCGGCTCAATGAGCCCTTCGCGTTCAAAGGCCGAGAGCGTGCGGCTCACGGTCTCCAGCTTCAGGTCGAGCATGGCGCCCATGTCTTCGCGCGAGAACAGCGTGACGACGGAAGCATCGGCGCTCGATCGCATCTTGAGGATGAGGCCGGCCACGCGCTGGCGGGCATTGCCGAAGTTCAGTTCGGCCAGCCAGTCGTCGGCCGCTTTCAGGCTGCGGTGCCACTGCTCCAGCAGGCGCTGGTGCAGGCGCGGCGTCTCGCGGTTCAGGCGCTGGATCACCTGCAGCGGCAAGCGGCAGACCTGGATGCTGGAGAGCGCGATGGCGTCGGAGTCGTAGGTCGGCCCCATCAGTGCTTCCAGGCCCACCACGTCACCCGCGCGCAGCACGCGCACGATGCGCTGGCGCCCGTCCACCGTGTTGCGCACCAGCTTGATCATGCCGCTGCGTAGGGTGTAGAGCGAGGTGGCTGTTTCACCCATGCGCACCAGCGGCTGGCCGGCGGCGTACTCCAGGTCGTCGATGGGCGCGTGGATGAGCTTGAAATCGTCCTCGTGCAGGTCGGCGAACAGCACCATGTCGCGAATGCCGCAGAGGCGGCAGTCGGCGGTGCCTCGCCAGGCCGATTCGGTTTTGATGGGAATCATGACGGCTGCGCGCTCAGCTCACCGGTGGCGTGGTGGCCAGCACCTCGTCCAGTGTGGTCAGGCCCTCGGCCACCCGGGCCGCGCCGGCCAGGCGCAGCGGGCGCATGCCGTCGGCCACGGCCTGGCGGCGCAGCACTTCCATCTGCGGCTCGCGACTGACCTTGTCCTTGAAGGCTTCGGTGACCACCAGCAGCTCGTACAGGCCCATGCGGCCGCGAAAGCCGGTCATGCGGCAGTCCACGCAGCCCACCGGCTGGAAGGGCCGGTAGCTGCCAGTCACTTTCCAGGGCTTCACCAGATCGGCCAGGGCCTTGCTCGATGCCTCGGTGGCCGCGTCGTCTTCGCGCACGCGGCAGGCCGGGCACAGGGTGCGCACCAGTCGCTGCGCCAGCACACCGAGCACGGTGGCGTTGATGAGGTAAGGCGGAATGCCCAGCTCCATCAGCCGCATGATGGCGCTGGGCGCGTCGTTGGTGTGCAGGGTGGTGAAGACCAGGTGGCCGGTGAGCGCGGCCTGCACCGCCATCTCGGCGGTGTTCAGGTCGCGGATCTCGCCCACCATGAGGATGTCCGGGTCCTGCCGCATCAGGGCGCGCAGGCCCTGGGCAAAGTCCAGATCCAGGTGGGGCTGCACCTGGGCGATCGGGTCTTCCACCGTGCTCACGTTCACCTCTTCGGTGGCCAGGCGCTTGAGCGTGGCGTACAGCGTGGTGGTCTTGCCCGAGCCGGTGGGGCCGGTCACCAGGATGATGCCGTGCGGCCGTTTGACCAGACCTTCCCAGCGCTGTGCGTCGTGTGGTGCAAAGCCGAGCGCGCTCAGGTCCTTGACCGTGGCGTCCGGGTCGAAGATGCGCATCACCAGTTTCTCGCCAAACGCGGTGGGCAGGGTCGAGAGGCGCATCTCCACCTCTTCGCCCCGGCCGCCGTTGCGCTCGGGCCGCAGGGTCTTGATGCGCCCGTCCTGCGGGCGGCGTTTTTCCACCACGTCCATGCGGCCCAGCAGCTTGATGCGCGCCGTCATGGCACTGAGCACGCCCATGGGCATCTGGTAGACCGGGTGCAGCACACCGTCGATGCGGAAGCGGATCACGCCCTGCTCGCGCCGGGGCTCCAGGTGGATGTCGCTGGCCCGCTGGTCAAAGGCGTACTGCCAGAGCCAGTCGACCACCTGCACCACGCCCTGGTCGTTGGCGTCGAGCTGCTTGTTGGCCTTGCCCAGCTCCACCAGCTGCTCGAAGCTGGCCATGGCGTTCTGGCCACCGCTCTTGCTGGCCGCGCGCACCGATTTGGCCAGCGCAAAAAACTCGGCCGTGTAACGCTTGATCTCACCCGGGCTGGCCAGCGCCAGGCGCACGCTGCGGCGGCTCTGGCGTTCCACCTCGGGCACCCAGTCGCGGATGAAGGGCTCGGCCGTGGCCACCACCACCTCGGCCGGCCCCACCAGCACCGGCAGCACATGGTGGCGCTCGGCGTAGGCAGCGCTCATCACGTCGGCCACCTTCGCCACGTCGACCTTGAGCGGGTCGATGCGCACATAGTCCAGCCCGCTGCGGTGGGCCAGCCATTGCGTCAGCGCCTCCACGTCCAGCAGCGTGCCGTCGGTGCGCGCCACGCCCACCACCGCCAGCCGCTCCAGCGGGTGCAGGGTGCTCTGCGCGCTGGCACAGCGCGCCACCGTGCGCGCGGCTTCGTCGGCAGAAATGGTGCCGTCTTCGCGCAGCCAGCCCACCAGCGCACGCCAGTCGAGCGGGCCTTGTGGCGTGGCGGGCGGGTGGGCTTTGGTGGAGGGTTTCATCGGTGCATCTCGACGGGTTTCAGCGGTTCAAGCCACTGGCTTGAAGATCTTGAGCCACTTCACGGCGGGCAGGCCCCAGCGCGACTGGATCTCTTCGGCCCGCGCCAGCAGCTGCATGCGGGTGGGTCGGTCGGCGGTGCGCTGCGCGAGCACCACGGTGTTGCCCTCGCGCGTGGGCTTGAAGGCCCAGACCGCGTCGTCGCCGAACGCGGCGCAGATGCTTTGCAGCGAACGCTCGTAGCTGGCGTCGCGGCCGAACAGATTGACCGTCATGGCGCCGTCGTCGGTCAGCACCGAGCGGCAGTCGGCGTAAAAGTCCGGGCTGTCCAGCACCGGTGCGGCGGCTTCGTGGTCGTACAGGTCCACCTGCAGCGCGTCGATCTGCCCGGTGTAGTCGGGCGTGCGGATTTCTTCACCCGCGTCGGCCAGCACCACGCGCAGGCGCGGCCCGTCATTGGGGAGCTTGAACCACTGGCGGCACACGGCGATCACCTGGGGGTTGATCTCGATCGCGGTGGTGTTCATTCGACAGGCTTTGAAGCAAAACTTGGTCAGCGCCGCCGAGCCCAGCCCGAGCTGCAACGCGCGCCGCTTGGGCACCGAATCGGGCTCCACCAACAGCAGCCAGGCCATCATGCGCTGCACATAGTCCAGCTCGATGACGAACGGCGCGTCCAGCAGCATGGAACCTTGAATCCATTCGGTGCCCAGGTGCAGGAAACGCACCTCGCTGTCCTCCGAAATGGTCACCTCGGGCAGGGTCTGCGCCCCGGTGCGGCGGCGGGCGGTGGCGTTGGCGCCGGTTTTCATGCGCGACGCCCGCCAAGGCCGCAAAACAACACACGCACGCAGAACAGCACGGCGAACGAATGGGGCTTGCCCCGGTTGTCACACCGGAAGCAAAAAGCCGAGGAATACTGCATCTTGGACTGTTTGATCTTTGAAAGGATTCATTATGAACATGGAAGTGGTCTGGAATTTTCTGAGCACCCAGGGTGCCGACTTCGGCCTCAAGATCCTGGGCGCGATCGCCGCCTGGATCGTGGGCCGCTGGCTCATCGGCTTTGCGGTGCGCCTGATCGGTGCGGCGCTGGAAAAGGGCAAAAAAATCGACGCCACGCTGACGCAGTACCTCAAGTCGATCATCTCGGTGTTGCTGACACTGATCCTGGTGCTGGCCATTCTGGACATTTTCGGCGTCAAGACCACGTCGTTCGCGGCCCTGCTGGCCGGCGCGGGCCTGGCCATCGGCGCTGCCTGGAGCGGCATGCTGGGCAACTTTGCGGCCGGTCTGTTTTTGCAGGTGCTGCGGCCCTACAAAGTGGGCGATTTCATCAACGCTGGTGGCACGCTGGGCACGGTGAAAGAACTCGGCCTGTTCGCCACCACGGTGCTGACGCCGGACAACGTGCTGACGGTGGTGGGCAACAACAAGGTGTTTTCGGACAACGTGCAGAACTTCAGCGCCGAGCCGTTCCGCCGGGTGGACTGCGTGGCCAAGGTGGCGAACAGCGTGGACGTGATGGACGCCATCGCCCGCCTGCGCCCGGTGATCGCCGCGATCCCGAACGTGAAGGACACGCCCGCGCCGGACATTGAGATCCTGCAGTTCACGCCCGAAGGTCCGCTGCTGTGCGTGCGCCCCTACACGCACACCGACCACTACTGGCAGGTGTACTTCGACACCAACAAAGCCATCGTGTCGACCTTCGGCGCGGCCGGGTATCCGACGCCTGAGACGCCGATGGCGCATCGGACGGTTTGATCCTCTGACCTGCTTTGAAATGAAGCCGCCCGGTGCTCGCGCCGGGCGGCTTTTTCGTTGGGGCTGCGGTTGGCTGGCTTGCACCTCGCTGGGAGGCTGGCGACCGACGGCCAACTCCGCGAATGTCCCCCGGGCCGTTCCGGCCCGGGGGGCACGAGCGGCGCAGAGCGCACCGCCGCAGCGAGCCCGCGAGGTCAAGGGACGAAAGGACTCAGTCAGCGACGCCGTGCAATCGAAGCACCTCAGCCCAAGACGCCAGCTTTCGATCGAACGACCAGCTCGCGTTCGCCGGGCTGGTGGACGGTAGCTTGTACACCGGCAAGCCCAGCGCCTGCGTGTGCTTGGCGTGGCGAAAGCTCTCGCCGCCGTTGTGGGCAACGGCTTTCAGCTGCGGGCATTCGCGCAGCACGCGCGCGAAGTCGTTGAGTTCGGCGTGACGGATGGCGGTGTCCAGGCTGCCCTCGCGTTCGCACGCAGCGTACACATCCCAGATGCCCAGCCCGTGTGCCTGCGCAGCTTCGATGCGCTGCGCGTAGGGCAAGGCCAGCAAGTCCAGCGACCAGAGCGCGCCCAGGATCTTCCAGAACTGGTTCTGCGGGTGGCCGTAGTACTGCTGTGCGCGCAACGAGGCTACACCCGGGAAACTGCCCAGCACCATCAGGCGGGTGCGCGCGCCCAGCACCGGCGGCAGCCCGACCAGCCGTGTCATGGGGTTGCCGTGGCCAGCCGGGCCAGGCGCGGCAAGGCGGCCACCGCGTTGGCGGTGGTGGCTTGCGCCAGCACAGCCGGTTCAATACCCCGCAAGGCCGCGACCACGCCGCCGATGCGGGGCAGCTCGGCGGGCGTGTTCACCCCCTGCGACTGACCGGCCGCGCGTTGTGCAGCGGTGGCGTACAGCCAGTGCGGCGGAATGTCGGGCGCGTCGGTCTCCATGACCAGCGCCGACAGCGGCAACTCCGCTGCGAGCTGACGCAGCTTCAAGGCGGGCTCGAAGGTCACGGCTCCGCCAAATCCCAGCTTGAATCCGAGGTCGATGAAAGCCTGCGCCTGCTGCTCGCTGCCGTTGAATGCGTGCGCGATGCCGCCGCTGGTGGGCAGCTCGCGCAGGTGCTTGAGCAACCCATCGGCGCTGCGACGCACGTGGAGGATCACCGGCAGGCCGTGGCGGCGGGCCAGCCGGAGCTGTTCGCGGTAGAAGCGCTGCTGCCGCTCGCGCATGGTGGGCTCGCAGAGCTCAGGCACGAAGAAGTCGAGCCCGATCTCGCCCACCGCCACCAGGCGCGGATCGTCGCGGTGTTCGGTGAGCGCGGCGTCCAGCGCGGCCAGGTCGTCGTCTGTCGCGCGTGGCACGTACAGCGGATGAATGCCCAGCGCATAGGCGTCGCCCAGCCGGTGCGCGAGCAGGCGCACGGTGTCCCAGTTGCTGCGCTCCACCGCCGGGATCACGCAAAGGCTCACGCCTTGTGCGGCGGCCCGCTGGCGGGACTCCACCGCCAGGACGTGCTGGTCGCCGAACTCCGGCGCGTCGAGATGGCAATGGGTGTCGATCCACATGGTGGACTCGGCGCAGCGGGTCAGGTGAGCACGCCAGTCGTCAGGCGCAGGACGCGCCCGCAGCGTGCTGCCAGCGCTTCGTCGTGCGTGACCACGATGAAGGCTGTGCCCTGATCGCGCGCCAGCTGCATCATGAGTTCGAACACCCCGTCGGCGGTGGCGCGGTCGAGGTTGCCGGTGGGCTCGTCGGCCAGCACACAGGCCGGGTTGGCCACCAGGGCGCGCGCAATCGCCACGCGCTGGCGCTCGCCGCCCGAGAGTTCGGCCGGGCGGTGGTGCAAACGTTCGGACAAACCCACCTTGGCCAGCACCCTGGCCGCCTGTTCGCCCGCCTCGCCACGGGCCATGCGGCGGATCCACAGCGGCATGGCCACGTTGTCGCGCGCGCTGAACTCGGGCAGCAGGTGGTGGAACTGGTACACAAAGCCGAGGTGCCGGTTGCGCAGCTCACCCTGCTGCCCCGCGCTCAGGCCCGACAGCGTCTGCCCCATGAGTTGCACGCTGCCGCTGGTGGGTGCGTCGAGCCCGCCCAGCAGGTGCAGCAAGGTGCTCTTGCCGGATCCGGAGGCGCCGACGATGGCCACGGTTTCGCCCTGGCGCACCGTCAGGTCCACGCCCTGCAGCACGGTGACGTCGAGCCGGCCTTCGGTGAAGCGTTTGGTCAGGCCTTGCGCCTGCAAGACAACGTCATTCATATCGGAGCGCCTCGGCAGGATTCACGCGGCTGGCGCGCCAGCTCGGGTAGATGGTCGCCACGAACGACAGCGCCAGCGAGATCAGCCCCACGGGCAGGATGTCGCCCTGCTGCGGATCGCTGGGCATGCGGCTGATGAGGTAAACGTCTTGCGGCAAGAAACTGGCACCCAGGGCGCGTTCCAGCGCAGGCACCAGCGTGTCAATGTTGAACGCCACGCCCAGGCCCAGCAGCAACCCGGCACCGGTGCCGATGATGCCCACCATCGCGCCCTGCACCATGAAGATGCCCATGATGCTCTGCGGGCTCGCTCCCAGCGTGCGCAGGATGGCGATGTCGGCGCGCTTGTCGGTCACCGTCATCACCAGGGTGGACACGAGGTTGAATGCCGCCACCGCCACGATGAGCGTGAGGATGATGAACATCATGCGTTTTTCCAGCTGCACCGCCGCGAACCAGGTGCGGTTCTGGCGTGTCCAGTCGCGCACCAGCAGACCGGGGTCGAGCTGGGAAGCGAGGTCGATCGCGACCTCGCGCGCTTCGTGCAGATCCTTGATCTTCACGCGCACGCCGGTCGGCCCCTCCACCCGGAAAATGCGCGCCGCATCGTCCATGTGCAGCAGGGCCAGGGCCGAGTCGTATTCAAAGTGGCCCGAATCGAATGTGCCCACCACCGTCATCTGGCGGATGCGCGGCACCACACCGGCCGGCGTGACCTGACCGCTGGGCGCGATCAGCGTCACCGTGTCGCCCATGCCCACGCCCAGGCTGCGCGCGAGTTCACCCCCGAGGATCACGCCGAACTCGCCCGGCACCAGCCGTGGCAGCACGGTGGGCGCCAGCTCGGCGGCGAGGTCGGTCACGGTCGGCTCCAGCGCCGGGTCGATGCCGCGAATGAGCGCACCTTTCATGTCTTCGCCGCGCGCCATCAGCGCCTGAGCGCCCACAAAGGGCGCGGCACCCAGCACCTCGGGGTTTTGTCTGATGGTGGCCAGCGTCTGGTCCAGGTTCGGAACGGCCTGGCCACCGGGCTCGAACACCTCGATGTGCGAGAGCACGCCCAGCATGCGGTCGCGCACCTCTTTCTGAAATCCGTTCATCACCGACAGCACGATGATCAGCGCGGCCACGCCCAGCGCGATGCCCAGCATGGACACGCCCGAGATGAAGGAAATGAAGCCGTTGCGGCGGGTGGCGCGGCCGGCGCGTGTGTAGCGCCAGCCCAGGATGAGTTCGTAAGGGGTTTGCATCGGTCTGGGATTGTGGCATCCCCGACAATGACCCCATGTCCGCCCCCACCACCGCACCCGCGGCCGCCCGCCACCTGCTGATCCCCTTTGCCGCGGCGAGCGATGGCGGCTGCCGCGCCCTGCTTCCCGCGCTGCAGCTGCCGAACCTGCAGGCCCTGATTGGCAGGCTGACCAGCATGCACACCGACAGCGGCGGCGACCACACGCTGAGCCTGCCGCACGAACGCGCGCTGGCCCGCGCGCTCGGCCTGGCCCCCGGCGACGGCCAGATCCCCTGGGCGGCGCTGCACAGCGACAACCCGACCCGGCCCCAGGCCTGGTTCAGCCCCTGCCACTTCCAGATCGGCACCGACCAGATCAGCCTGCTGCCGGGCGAGCAGATCGGTCTGGACGCAGCGGAATCCCGCGCCTTGCTGGATGCGCTGGCCCCATTTTGCGCAGAAGACGGCATCGCCCTGCGGTTCGACACCGCCACCCGCTGGCACGCCAGCGGCGAGCCGCTGCGCCACCTGGTCTGTGCCAGCCTGGACCGGGTCAGCGGTCGAGCGGTCGACGCCTGGATGCCAGCCAGCCCCGCCAACCCGGCCGGGAGCCAGGTGCTCAAGCGCTTGCAGAGCGAGGCGCAAATGCTGTTTTACAGCCACCCCGCCCACGACGCGCGCACCGCCCGCGGCCTGCTGCCGGTCAACGGCTTCTGGGTGCACGGCGCCGGTGCGCTGGACGCCCCCATCCCGGGGGCAGTGGCGCCCTCGGTGCCTGACACGCTGCGCCAGGCCGTCCTGCGCACCGACTGGCCCGCCTGGCAACAGGCCTGGGCACAGCTCGACGCGACCGACATCCAGAGCCTGCTCGACGCCGCCCGCCGTGGCGAGCCTGTCATGCTCACCCTTTGCGGGGAACGATGCGCCCAGACCTGGGTGAACGCGCCACGCAGCACCGGCGCCAGCATCGCCCGCCTGTTCCAAAACCTGCTGGGCACCGCCCCGGCCTGGAAAGCCCTCGAACCCTTATGAAGATCATCACACGCGATGTACCACCCCGCGCCGCCTGGGCGCTGGAGCAAGGCGGCGTGCACCCGCTGCTGGCGCGCCTGTTTGCCGCGCGCGGCATCACCGCCAAAGAACAGCTCGACGACGCGCTCTCGCTGCTGCTGCCACCCGCCTCGATGAAGGGCGCGCAAGAAGCCGCGCGGGCGCTGGCCGACGCCATGGCCGCCAACCAGGCCATCTGCATCGTGGCCGACTACGATTGCGACGGCGCCACCGCCTGCGCCGTGGGCCTGCGCGGCCTGCGCCTGCTGGGCGCGCCCATGGGTTTTGACCGGGTGAGTTACCTGGTGCCCGACCGCGTCACCGACGGCTACGGCCTCACGCCCGCGATCGCCAAACGCGTGAAGGCGCAGGGCGCTGATGTGCTGGTGACGGTCGACAACGGCATCGCCAGCCTGGACGGTGTGCGCGCCGCCCGCGAACTCGGGCTGCAGGTCATCGTGACCGACCACCACCTGCCGGCGCTGAAAGGCGGCGAGGTCGTCGTGCCCGGCGACTGCGTGATCGTCAACCCCAACCAGCCGGGCTGCAGCTTCGAGAGCAAGTCGATTGCCGGCGTGGGCGTGATGTTCTACGTGCTGCTGGCGCTGCGCGCCGAGCTGCGCGAAAGGGGTGTGTTCACGGCACAGACGCAACCGAAGATCGACGCGCTGCTGCCCCTGGTCGCACTCGGCACGGTGGCCGACGTGGTCAAGCTCGACGCCAACAACCGCCGCCTGGTGGCGCAGGGCCTGAAACGCGTGCGGGTTGGCGCCATGCCGCCGGGCATGACGGCGCTGTTCCACGTCGCATCGCGTCAGCCACAAAAAGCCACCAGCTTCGACTTCGGCTTCGCCCTCGGCCCGCGCCTGAACGCCGCCGGCCGCCTGGCCGACATGACGCTGGGCATCGAGTGTCTGACCACCGACGACGGCCTGCGTGCCGACGAACTCGCGCGCACGCTCGACGGCATCAACCGCGAGCGCAAGGCGATCGAAGGGGAGATGCGCGACCAGGCGCTGATGCTCGCCGAAGAGATGTTCGACGCATCCGAAGAGCCGCCCCCGGCGCTGATCGTGTTCGACCCGGACTTCCACGAAGGCGTGGTCGGCATCGTCGCTTCACGCCTGAAGGATAAGATGCACCGCCCCACCTTCGTGTTCGCCGCCAGCGGCGCCGAAGGCAAGGAAAACGAGCTCAAGGGCTCTGGCCGCTCCATCCCGGGCTTCCACCTGCGCGACGCGCTGGACCTGGTGGCCAAACGCCACCCGGGCGTGCTGCTGCGCTTCGGCGGCCACGCCATGGCGGCGGGCTGCACCATCGACGAGGAGCAACTCGATGTGTTCGAGGCCGCGCTGCAGCAGGTGGCCCACGAGTGGCTGGACGCCGCCACCCTGCAGCGCCGCATGGAGGCCGACGGCGCGCTCGACAAGCAGTACCGCCGCACCGATCTGGTGGACACGCTGCACCAGGAGGTGTGGGGCCAGGGCTTTGCGCCGCCGGTGTTCTGCGAAGAAGTGCAGATCGTGTCGCAGCGTCTCGTCGGAGAGAAGCACCTCGCGCTAAAGATGAAGCACCAGGGCGACCCGGTGGACGGCATCTGGTTCGGCCACACCGAGCCTTTGCCTGAGCGGGTGAAGCTCGCCTTCCGGCTCGATGCGGATGAGTGGCAGGGGCAGCGCCGCGTCAGGTTTCTCATTGAAGCAGCGGAGGACTGATTTCTTTCTTGCACCTCGCGGGCTGCCGAGGCCTTGGCGCTCTGCGCCGCTCATGTCCCCCGACGGCCTGCGGCCGTCTCCTCCTTTACTTCGCTTTGCAGAACGCCAAGACCTCAGCAGCGAGTAGCGTGATTGGAGTTCTTACGACTGGTACGCCAGGAGGTCTTCGGTGATCGGGGTGACCGGCGCAGCGAAGTAAAGGAGGAGGTTTGGGCGCAGCCCAAACTGGGGGACATGAGCGGAGCCGGTCACCCCGGTCGCCGAAGACCGGAGCCACGCTAAAGAAGAAACGTCAGCTCACCAAAGCTTCACGCACAGCAGCCAGTTGACGACGCGACACAGCCAGCCGCTCGTCCACCCCGTCCAGCCGCACCATCCAGCCCTCGCCCTCCACCGGGTCGTTGTGCTTCTCCACCGCACGAACCCGGCGGCGGGCCACCAGGGCGTTGCGGTGCACGCGCACGAACAGATGGGCGTACTTCTGCTCCAGGTCGCTCAGGGCACCGTCAAAAATGTGCTCTTTTTCGGCCGTGCGCACGGTGATGTACTTCAGCTCGGCCTTGAGATAGATCACATCCGCCAGCGCCACCCGCTCGCTGCGCCCGCGCTCCTGGATGATCAGGCTCTCGCCCGGTCCGGTCGCTTCGCCGTCCGCGCCACGCAGACGCTGCGCTTTCTGCAGCGCCTGCTGCAGCCGCTCCAGACGGACCGGCTTGGTCAGGTAATCCACCGCCTCCAGCTCGAAGGCCGCCAACGCGTGCTCGGCGTGCGCGGTGACGAACACCACCGACGGCTTGGGCTGCAAATCGCGCAGATGGGCCGCCAGGGTGACTCCGTCGGTGCCGGGCATGTGGATGTCCAGCAGCACCACCTCGGCCGGGGTGCGCTGCAGCTGCTCCATGGCCTGCACCGCGTTGCCCGCCTCGCCCACGATCTCGACCGGCGGATCGTTGCAATCGCCCAGCAGCGTGCGCAGCCGGGACCGGGCCAGCGCTTCGTCGTCAACGATCAGTACCTTCAGTGCCATGCCATGCTCCCGTGCATTTGCTTCGTCAGAAGAGCTTATAACGGTATTTCCAGGCGCACCTGAAACACGCCATTGACCAGTGCGCTCTGAAACCGGCCCTGCACGTCGTGCAGCAGGTTCAGGCGCTGACGCACATTGTCCAGCGCCAGGCCGTTGCCCCGGGCCCCACTGCCGGCCGGCACTGTGTTGGTGACCTTGATCACCACCATGCTGCCGCGGCGCTGGGTGGTGATGCGCACCGTGGCGCCTGTGGGGCTGGGCTCCACGCCGTGCTTGACCGCATTCTCCACCAGCGGCTGCAGGATCAGGGGCGGCAGCTTGGCCCTGGACGCAGCCTCGTCCAGGTTCCATTCCACCTTGAGCCGGTCACCGAACCGCACTTGCTCGATCGCCAGGTAATGCTCGGCCAGCTCCAGTTCCTGCCACAGCGGACGCGACTCCTTGGAATCGGCCAGCGCATGGCGGAACAGCTCGCTCAGGTCTTCGAGCAGGCTCTCGGCCTTGGCCGGCTCTTCCCGCACCAGGGCGATGGCGCTGTTGAGCGAGTTGAACAGAAAGTGCGGCCGGATGCGCGCCTGCAGTTCAGTCAGGCGCGCGGTGGTGCCGGCTGGCATGCGCGCGCGATCGCGCCACACCAGGGCCGCCACCAGCACCGCCGCCACCAGCATGCCGGAAGCGGCGCTGGCCAACCAGGGTGCGGGCTCCACCAGACCCAGCCACCACAACATGGCACACCCGTACACGCCCGCCAGCCCGCCCAGCCCGATGGCAGCGGCCCACTGGGCTGTATTGTTCAGGCGGTCCAGTGGCTTTTTGAGCACGCACACCACCAGCAGCCAGACCACCACCGCCGGTTGGGCGGCCCCCGTCAGGACCATCGTCTGGCTCAGCCAGGCCATCCAGCCGCTGGTCTCGAACAGGGAAGCCACCAGCACGATGGCCTGAACAAACAGCACCGCCCGGAGCACCACGCCCACCTGGCAGGTGTCGAACAGGTAGGCCTTGTTGCGCTTGAGCTCGGGCATCTGCGACAGCGGCAGCGCGCCTTGCGCGTGGGGCAACTCCTGGAAGCTGGATAAAATTCGGGAGTCTTTCATGGCTCGCACTATAGGCCGACGCGGGCACCGCTGGCCAGAATCTCACAGGGCTCCCGCGCCCGTGCCACTTTGCGGAACCTCCGCCCCGACCGCCTCACCCTGCCGCTGGCAACACCATGTCCACCAACCAATTCGACAAAAAATCCGAAGCCTGGTCCGCCCTGTTCTCGGAGCCCATGAGCGAGCTGGTCAAGCGCTACACCGCCAGCGTCTTCTTTGACAAACGCCTCTGGCTGGCCGACATCACCGGCAGCCTGGCCCATGCCGAGATGCTGGCCGCGCAGAATATCATCGACGCCAGCGACCTGGCCGACATCCAGCGCGGCATGGCGCAGATCCGCGCCGAGATCGAGGCCGGCAGCTTCGATTGGAAGCTCGACCTGGAAGACGTGCACCTGAACATCGAGGCGCGCCTGACCCAGCTGGTGGGCGACGCCGGCAAGCGCCTGCACACCGGCCGCAGCCGCAACGACCAGGTCGCCACCGACGTGCGCCTGTGGCTGCGCGGCGAGATCGACCTGATTTCGGACCTGCTGAAAGAACTGCAGGGCGCCCTGGTGGACGTGGCCGACAAGAACGTGGACGTGATCCTGCCCGGCTTCACCCACCTGCAGGTCGCCCAGCCGGTGAGCTTTGCGCACCACCTGCTGGCCTATGTGGAGATGTTCAGCCGCGACGCCGAGCGCATGGCCGACGTGCGCCGCCGCACCAACCGCCTGCCGCTGGGCAGCGCCGCGCTGGCCGGCACCACCTACCCGCTGGACCGCGAGAGCGTCGCGCGCACGCTGGGCATGGTGGATGAGCAGGGCAAGCCGCAGGTCTGCCAGAACAGCCTGGACGGCGTGAGCGACCGCGACTTCGCGATCGAATTCACCGCCGCCGCCTCGCTCTGCATGGTGCACATCAGCCGCTTCAGCGAAGAGCTGATCCTGTGGATGAGCCAGAACTTCGGCTTCGTGAAGATCGCCGACCGCTTCACCACCGGCAGTTCCATCATGCCGCAGAAGAAAAACCCCGACGTGCCCGAACTCGCGCGCGGCAAGACCGGCCGTGTGGTCGGCCACCTCATGGGCTTGATCACCCTCATGAAGGGCCAGCCGCTGGCCTACAACAAGGACAACCAGGAAGACAAGGAGCCATTGTTCGACACCGTGGACACATTGAAAGACACCTTGCGCATCTTTGCCGAGATGGTCGGCGGTCAGCTGAACCCGGCTACCGGGCAGAAAGAAGGCGGCATCACCGTCAACGCCATCGCCATGGAAGAAGCCGCCAAGAAGGGCTACGCCACCGCCACCGACCTGGCCGACTACCTGGTGAAGAAGGGCCTGCCCTTCCGCGATGCGCACGAAACCGTGGCCCACGCGGTGAAGGCCGCCACCAGCCACGCCTGCGACCTGTCCGAACTGCCACTGGCGGTGTTGCAGGGCTTCAACGCCAGCATTGAAAAAGACGTGTACGAGTGCCTGAGCCTGCGCGGCAGCCTGAACGCCCGCAACACGCTGGGCGGCACCGCTCCGGCGCAAGTGAAGTCGCAGATCGCGCGCCACCGCCAGCGGCTGGACTGAGCGGCTGAAAGGGCGTCGGACGCCCAGGTGATTGCGGCAAGCCTGCATAGTTGCTAGGCTGTCATGGATCACATTAGGGCGCTCCATGGTGCTGTTCACCCCACACGGCTGGCTGGAAAAACTGCTGGCCGGTCTGCAACGCAAGTCGCTGCAGGCTTTGATCAAGCCGGTGTTTTCGCCGCGCTTCTCCATCGCGTTCCAGCGCCGCTGGCTGGAGGTGCTGGCCCGACTGTCGCTGCCGGTGCCGCGCGCCGCCGAAGCCACCCCCGCCCAGGTGGGCGGCGTGGCGGGCGAATGGCTGCGCCCCCACCTGGCCGGCCAGGGCGCGCCCGCGGCCCGCGTGCTCTACCTGCACGGCGGCGCCTTCTGCATCGGCTCGCCGCGCACGCACCGCTCCCTCACGGCACGGCTGAGCCTGGCCAGCGGCCTGCCGGTGTTTGCGCTGGACTACCGGCTGGCACCCGAACACCCCTACCCCGCGGCGCTGGAAGATGCCCTGGCGGCCTTCCGCACCTTGAGGACCGAGGGCCCTGTCGTCGTCGGAGGCGACTCGGCGGGCGGCAACCTGGCGCTCGCGCTGGCCATGGCCCTGCGTGACGCCGGCGAGCCCGGCCCAACGGCGCTGCTGCTGCTGTCACCGCTGGGCGACGCGGTCGTACCCGACCCGGCCCCTGTGCCGCCACCCGGTGAGGCCATGCTGAGCGCCGCCTGGGCCCAGGCCTGTGTCGGCTTCTACCGCGGTACCCACAGCGAAGCGGTGCCCGGCATCTCGCCGCTGCGCGGCGATCTGGCGGGCCTGCCACCCACATTGATCCAGGCCGGCACCGACGAACTGCTACACGACCAGGCCGTGGCGCTGGAGGCCGCGCTGCAGGCCGCCGGCGTGCCGGTGCGCTGCGAGATCACCCAGCACCGCTGGCACGTGTTCCAGCTGCACGGCGGTGTGCTGCGCAGCGCGGACGAAGCCATCGTGCGCCTGGCCAGCTTCGCCCACGCCCACCTGCCGCGCGCGGTGGACGGGGTGAGTGACCACGAGGTGGTGATCCTGGGCGCGGGCATGTCGGGCCTGTGCATGGCGATGCAGCTGCAACGCACCGGACAGCACGACTTTGTGCTGCTGGAAAAGCAACCCGGCCTGGGCGGCACCTGGTGGGACAACACCTACCCGGGCGCGCACGTGGATGTGCCATCGCCGGTCTACTCGTTTTCTTTCGCACCCAACCCGGGCTGGACGCGCCGCTTTGCCGGTGCCCGCGAAATCCAGGCCTACATGCAGCAGCTGGCCGAGCGCCACGGGCTGACCGAGCGCATCCGCTTCAACACCCGTCTGGCCGAGGCGCGCTTTGACGAAGCCAGTGGCCGCTGGCACTTCACGACCGAAGACGGCCGACGGCTGCGAGCGCGATTTTTCGTCTGCAGCACCGGCCCGCTCAACCAGCCGCGCTGGCCCGACATTCCCGGGCTCGACAGCTTCCGGGGCGAACGCCTGCATTCGGCGCGCTGGGACCACAACCTGACCCTCGCGGGCCGGCGCGTGGCGGTCATCGGTACCGGATCCACCGCGTCGCAGCTCATCGCGCCGGTGGCCGGGCAGGCCAGGCAACTGCACGTGTTCCAGCGCACCGCCAACTGGGTCATGCCCCGGTTGGACCGACCGTACTACGCCCTCGACCGGGCGCTGGCCCAGTCCGCGCTTTACAACCGCATGACGCGCTGGTGCTGGATGCATCTGCTGGAAATGGGCCGCCGCGGGTTTGACGACGGCACGCTGGCGCGCAAGGGCATGCTCAAGACCGCAGCCGCCCACCGCCACCGGCAGGTGCCCGACGCCACGCTGCGCGCCCAGCTCACACCCGACTACCCGCTGGGTTGCAAACGCATCATCTATTCCAACGACTTCTACCCTGCGCTGGGCCAGCCCCACGTGGAGCTGGTGTCCACGCCCATCGAACGCTTCACAGAAACCGGCATCGTCACCAGCGACGGCAGAGAGCGCGAAATCGACGTGCTGGTCTGCGCCACCGGCTTCGACACCCAGCATTTGTTGTCCAGCATCACCGTCACCGGGCGCGGCGGCCTCACGCTGGCGCAAGCGTGGCAGGCCGGGCCCGAGGCTTACCAAGGTGTCAGCGTGGCGGGCTTTCCCAACCTGTTCCTCATGCTCGGCCCCAACACCGCCACCGGCCACACATCCACCCTCTTCTACATCGAGGCCGAGGTGCAGCACACCATCGCCTGCATGCAGGCGGTGCGTGCCGGTGGCCACCGCAGCATCGAAGTGAGCCAGGACGCCATGGACGACTACAACCGCAGTCTGCAGGCGCGGCTGGCGGGCTCGGTCTGGAGCCAATGCCGCAGCTGGTACCGCATGGACAGCGGCAAGATCGTCGCCCTCTTCCCCGGCTTCACAGCCGAATACGTGCGGGCGGTCAGGCAGCCCGATCTCGCCCGTTACCGGCTGGCATGAACGCCCACAGCCAGCGGCGGCTGCGCCGCTCGCTACAGGCACAAAATGGAACGCGGCGGGTGGTCCGTTTCAGTGCATGAACGCACTCAAGAAGCACGCCGGGGCGCCGATGTAGAAGGACATGTTGCCGCAAAAGAAGTGCGGCCCCTTTGACCATCGGGAGTGCCTGCCGTGACGTATTTCGTGTTGTTGATTGCCGCTGTCGTGGCGTTCGCCCTGGTCTGGTTTGTGCTGCGCCGACCGGCCGCCGCAGCAACCCGGACGCTGCCCATTCCGGTGAATGCCGCCAACACGGTGACGCAGCGCCGCGCCGCCACCGAGGCGCTGGCCAGCACCTCGTCTGCGCCCAGCTGGCGCGCCCCGGCACCCGCCGCACCGCTGCCCCCCGAGTTGGCCGGATTCCAATGGCTGAGCGAATCCGATCTGGACGCTTCCCGCCGCGACACGCTGACGGCCGCGATCCAGGGCGTACCGCGACCGCCGCGCTCCATGCAGCAGCTGCTGTCGCCGGAGTTCGTGGCCAAGGCCAGTTCGGCCGACCTGAGCGAACTCGTCATGGGCGAGCCGCTGATCGCCGCCAAGGTGCTGTCCACCGTCAACGGCCCGTTCTACGGGTTGCAGAAACCCGTCACCAACATCGGTCAGGCCGTCACCTTCCTCGGCATCAACACCGTGCGCAGCATCTGCCTCCAGTACATGCTGGCCGAGGCTTTCAAACCCAAGCTGGCCGAATCGCAGAAAGCCTTTGACGCGATCTGGAAAGCCAGCGCGATCGCCAGCGAACTCGCGGTACGCCTGGGCAAAGCGCTCAACCTGCCCGACCAGGGCGGCATTGCCACCCAGGTGGTGCTCGGCTTTGTGGGCCAGTTGGCCACCGCCTCGCTGATCCCGCCCGCCGGCCTGCCGCAATGGCTGGCCCGCGACCGCCTGGAACGCGCCCGCTTGGAACAGGACCTGCTGGGTCTGAGCGCCACCGAATGCGGCGTCCTGCTCATGAAAGGGTGGGAGTTGCCACCCGGCCTGATCGCCGACGTGGGCGACACCGGACGACTGCTCGTCACACCACCGGAGCGGACCGACCCGGCCCGCCTGCCCCATCTGGCGCTGGGCTACCTGTGCGCCCGCCTGGGCGAGCGGCTGGCCCTGCGGCAACTGAACGTTCTCGACGGCTACGATCTGCTGAAAGACGACGCGGTGGACATGCACCACCTGCGCCAAAGCCTGAACCACCCCGCGCTGGCGCGGCTGGACGCAGCACTGCAAGCGCCCGAGCTGCTGATGGCGGTGCGCCTCATGCTGGGCCAGGCCACGTCCTGAGCCTGCGGTTGCCGCCGGGCCGGCGGTGGCACGGCACAATCGGGGCCGCCGGGAGCTTGACCCGGATCAAGCCGCACCGGCACCGCCCCGCTTAGAGTCGCGCACCATGAACACCACCGCCACGCCAGACGCTCCCATCACCACCACCGGCCTCACCTGGGCGCCATCGCTCGAAACCGGCGACGCCCGCATGGACGAGACGCACGAAGAATTTGTGACCCAGCTCAACCAGCTACTCGCCACCCCTGCGTCCGAACAGTTGCCGCTGTACCTGCGGTTCGTCGAACACACCCGGGAACACTTTGCACAGGAAGAGCGCTGGATGCTCGCCACCGGCTTCACCGCCGACAACTGCCACGCCAGCCACCACGCGACCATTCTGGAAACGCTGGACGCCGTGGTGGCGCACTACCAGAACGACGATCCGGAGATCATCACCCGCCTGGCCGAAGCGCTGGTGGAGTGGTTCCCGCAGCACGCCGCCAGCATGGACGCCGGCCTGGCCCTGCATTTGAAGGACGTGGACTTCGACACCCGCACCGAAACCCTGACCGATCCGGCCAAGGTGCGCCCCGCCGCCATGAGCGGCTGCGGCAGCGTCAGCTGCAGCTGAACCGACCTTCTCCCGCGGCGCGGGCGGCCGGGCGCCGCGAACCGCTCACTTGCGCTGGTCGCTGATCCAGTCGGCCAGCGCAAACAGCAAGCCCGAGATCACGAAGGTCAGGTGGATGGCGATCTTCCACTTCAGTTGCTCGCTGGTCAGCGTGGTGCTGACCAGGAAAGCCTTGAGCAGTTCCACCGCCGAAATCGCCACGATGGCGCCGATCAGCTTCATCTTCAGGTCTGAAAACCCGACCTTGCCCATCCAGGCCGGCCGGTCCTCGTGGTCGCCGATGCTCAGCTTGGAGACGAAGTTCTCGTAGGCGCTGAACACGATGATCAGCAGCAGCACCGCGATGAGGGCGGTGTCCACCAGCGTGAGGATGGAAATCACCGTGTCGTGCTCGATGATGCCCAGCACGCCCTGGATCAGCAGCGCCATCTCTTTGAAGAACTTGATCAGCAGCACCGCCATGCTGACGATGAGGCCCAGGAAAAAAGGCACCAGCAGCCAGCGGCTGGAGAAGATGAGCTTTTCCAGGCTCAGTTCGAACTTATTGGGGGTGGCAGGCATGGGGCAGGGCTCGCGTTGAACAAGCGCCCAAGCATAGCGAAAGATGGGGGCGGGGGTATGCAGGTGCCCCCGGCCGGCCGCTGGTGACGCGGCGCCGCACCTCAAACCAGGGTGTTCACCTGCGTCCCCACCGCTCCGCCGCTGGCCAGCGGCAGGTTGCCCGCCACGGCGTTCAGCAGCGCCGCAGACGCCGACTCTTGCAGGTCCATGGACTTTTTCAAAACGAGGATTTGCGCTTCCTGCGCGGTCTGGCCCTGGCGCGACTGCAACACGCGGTCAACAATCAATGCGGGAGAAACGGCCATGTCCATGGTGAAACCTTCA
>LNFM01006456.1_pt1 | contig 26162 bp, 22 predicted proteins | sample 596031 | NCBI WGS metagenome assembly LNFM01 (sample SAMN04254537, study PRJNA301005) | activated carbon metagenome | isolation source: dual media filters at the Ann Arbor, Michigan drinking water treatment plant | place: USA: Ann Arbor | reverse complement strand
AACGCTGCCGTCAACGTGGTCTTGCCATGGTCCACGTGACCAATCGTGCCTACGTTAACATGCGGCTTGGTACGCTCAAACTTTCCCTTGGACATCCCGCGACCCCCTCACTAGCTATTAAGTAAACTTAACACAACAAACCTACAAAACCCGCCAATGGCGCCAACCATCACTCGCCACCTTAAAGAACTCAACCAGCATGGGCCGGCAACCCATCAAATTTGGAGCCCATAACCGGATTTGAACCGGTGACCTCTTCCTTACCAAGGAAGTGCTCTACCGACTGAGCTATATGGGCATTTTTATTTCCAGCAGCTCGCTCGGTTATACTTGTCAGACCTTGGCAAACTTTGGAGCGGGTGATGGGAATCGAACCCACGCTATCAGCTTGGAAGGCTGAAGTTCTACCATTGAACTACACCCGCCTTCTCTTTAAATCCTGACCTGGTGGAGGGGGGAGGATTCGAACCTCCGAAGGCAGAGCCGTCAGATTTACAGTCTGATCCCTTTGGCCGCTCGGGAACCCCTCCGAAAATATCTAAGTCGACTATTATGATTGTGGCGCCATAACCTGTCAACCACTTGCGTGCCAACAAATCAGGATTATCTATCATTAATCAATCAATCTGCTATCGCGGATCATAGAGGATGGACACATGAAAAACCGCCACCCATTCGAGGCTGCGCAGCAATCCTTTCTGTCAAGCTCGCTGACAGACATCCTGACGCGCCACCAGGAAACATCGCCTCAATCCGCTGCACTGGCGCTATTTCATTCTGTAGCCACCGAGGTTCCGGCCTACCGTGATTTTTTAAGGCAGCACGGCGTTGAGCAAGGGAGCGTTTGCGGCCACCTCGAGTTCCAGAAGCTCCCGCTCGTCACCAAGCAAAACTATATGCTGACATACCCATTACCCGCCCGGTGCCGCAACGGAAAGCTGGAAGACACCGAGATGATTGCCGTTTCATCAGGCTCCACCGGCACACCTCTGTTCTGGCCGCGCTCAACACGCCATGAACTGGATGTCGCAACACGCTTTGAGCAGGTTTTTAGCGACAGCTTTCATGCCGATACCCGCAGCACCCTGGTGGTGGTGTGTTTTGCGCTCGGCACGTGGGTGGGTGGTATGTATACCACCCTGTGCTGCCGTTATCTTTCACAGAAGGGTTATCCTATCACGGTGGTAACACCGGGCAACAACAAGAGCGAGATACACCGTATCATCACGGAGCTCAGCCCCCACTTCGATCAGACCGTCCTGGCAGGCTACCCGCCTTTCATCAAGGATGTGATCGACAGCGGAATTGCACAAGGTATCGACTGGCCACGATACTCCGTGAAACTGGTATTTGCGGGCGAGGTGTTCAGCGAAGAATGGCGCAATCTGGTCTGCGCAAGAATCGGCTCAAGCAACCCCTGTTACGATACAGCATCGCTCTATGGCACGGCGGATGCCGGGGTGCTGGGCAACGAAACTCCATTGAGCATCGCCCTGCGCCGCTTCTTCTCCAACCATCCCGAGGCTGGGCGCGCGCTGTTTGGGGAATCACGCCTGCCCACGCTGGTACAATACGACCCGCTGAGCCGCTTTTTTGAAATTCACGAAGGTACGCTGGTAGTGACGGGTGACAACGGCGTGCCCTTGCTGCGCTATCATATCGCCGACAAGGGCGGCATCACCGGATACAATGAAATGCTAAACTTTGCCAATGAATGGGGCGGCAACCCGCTAGCCGAGCTGCAACCCCATGATCTGAGAGGCGCCCGCCCCCTCCCCTTTGCATACCTGTTCGGCCGGGCGGATTTCACGGTCTCTTATTATGGAGCAAACATTTACCCTGAAAATATAACCGTGGGTCTTGAGCAACCGGCGATCGTAGACTGGGTGACGGGCAAGTTTGTATTGGAGGTCAAGGAAAATACGGACCGGAACAAAGTTCTCGGCGTGACGGTCGAACTGTTACCCAACGTTGCCGCAACCACTGACATGCGGGATGCCATCAGCACTTCGATTCGGCAGCATCTATTGCGCCTCAACAGTGAATTTGCGCATTACACGCCCCCGGAACACCAGACTCCCGAGATCACACTGCTGCCGGCGGGCGACCCGGACTATTTCCCTGCCGGGGTCAAACATCGATACACAAGAAAGTCCTGAGGAAGCCTCATTGTCTAAAATAGAAAAAAAGCTGCTGCACTATGTCGGCAAGGCGATTGCCGATTACAACCTGATCCAGACCGGGGATCGCGTCATGGTTTGCCTTTCCGGCGGCAAGGATTCCTACACGCTGCTCTCCATTCTGCGCCTGCTGAGAATGCACTCGAACAACAAATTCGAGATCCTTGCGTTCACGCTGGATCAATCACAGCCCGGCTGGGACGACAGCGGCATGAGGGCATGGCTGGAACACCACAAGATCCCTTACGAGATACTCAAGAGGGATACTTATTCGGTGGTTGTAGAAAAAGTGCCAGAGGGAAGCACCTATTGTTCGCTATGCTCACGTCTGCGCCGTGGCAATATTTACAGATATGCCGAAGAGCACGGCTACACTAAAATCGCACTGGGACATCACCGCGACGACATGATACACAGCCTGCTGATGTCGATACTCTATAACGGCGAAATACGCTCCATGCCAGCCAAGTTACTCTCCGACAACAAGCGTCACATCGTAATCCGCCCTCTGGCCTACTGTCAGGAGCAGGACATCATCGAATATGCAAGGGAGCGGGAATTTCCCATCATTCCCTGTAACCTGTGCGGCTCGCAGGAGAATTTGGCGCGTCAGCGCATCAAAAGGCTGGTCAATGAGCTTAGCCAGGAAAACCCCAAAATACCCAGCAACATTCTCCATGCGCTAAGCCATGTCAAACCTAGCCAGCTCATGGACAAACAGCTCTGGGATTTCAAGGGCCTGGAAGCACGACGTGAAAACGAGGGGGTGACTTTTGATCTTGAAAAAAAAGGGGACCAGGAAATTATATTTCCTGATCCCTTTCATAACCTGAGAGAGGTGGTCTGAAAAATCATTGCGGCACGGCGCCGGCAAATCCATCCATGGCTGCACAACACCTGCCCGCATCCGGGAGACGGCTTATAACTGAGAGCCGCCTATCCCTATACTCAACGTGCTTTAGTGGCCTACCGGGTAGTGAGCCAGGACGTTGGTGCCAAGCCAGATAAGGAACAGGACGAACGCGAAAACCGAGATTGGGATAATCGTATCGTCATTGGTATGTTGTTTGTTAGACATGGTCTTCTCCTCGTGCAATTAGTTGACTGGAACCGTAAGGCATTAACCACAATAACTATAAGGCTAATGTCAAGCTACTATATACACAATAACCATACTAATATCAATATATTTTTACCTCACAAAAGGAAAGGTATTAAGGTAATACTATGTTTACGGGATTGGAGATGATCGGCCAGCATTTTCCCAGAGCAACAAAAAATTTTATTCACTTAATTATCAATATGTTGACAGAAATAACAATATCAACAACTTTCGCACGGCACATTTCCAGGTGATTGCCCGTGCCTATGGATAACCCGCGCCGCCGCTCGGTGGCCGTCATTGGCGGCGGCCCTGCCGGACTCATGGCGGCGGAAGCGCTGATTAACGGTGGTGCAACCGTTGATCTCTATGATGCAATGCCTTCCGTCGGACGCAAATTCCTGATGGCGGGCAAGGGCGGCATGAATCTCACTCATTCAGAACCACTTGAGCAATTTCTTTCACGCTACGGCACACGCCGGGCGCAACTCGAAGCAATGCTAAACGCCTTCGGACCAGAGGAGCTGCGCGCCTGGGCGCGTGAGCTGGGTGTTGAAACATTTATCGGCACATCCCGCCGCGTGTTTCCCGTTGACATGAAAGCAGCGCCGCTGCTGCGCGCCTGGTTGCATCGCTTGCGCGAAGCCGGTGTTCGTTTCCACATGCGCCATCGCTGGCAGGGATGGAATGCAGACGGCACACTTCGATTTGCCGCGCCTCAAGGCATACAATCCATACATGCCGACGCCGTGGTGCTCGCCCTGGGCGGCGGCAGTTGGGCACGGCTGGGCTCCGATGGCGCATGGGTGCCCCTGCTGGCTGAGCGTGGCATTCATGTTGAGGCACTACAACCTGCCAACTGCGGTTTCGATGTCGGCTGGAGCGATCATTTTCGCGAACGATACGCCGGGCAGGCGCTGAAAGCGATAAGCATTAACTTTACAGGTTCCACCCATGCTGCCGTTCACCAACAGGGCGAACTCATGATAACGGATAGCGGCGTTGAAGGCGGCGTAATCTATGCGCTATCGGGGCGCTTACGTGACGAGATAAGCGCCTCGGGCTCCGCAACCATCCACCTTGATCTGGCACCCGGACGGGAACTCCCCCGGCTGATCAGCGACCTCTCACGGCCACGTGGCTCTCACTCGATGGCCAAACACCTTCGCCGGGCGGGCATCGAGGGTGTGAAAGCAGGGCTACTGCGGGAACTCGTGCCTACGCAAATCTTCGCAGACCCAAGCCGCCTCGCCGCAGCAATCAAAGCACTACCGCTAACCCTCATCGCACCCCGCCCCATTGATGAAGCCATCAGCAGCGCAGGGGGCGTCGCCTTCGACGCGCTCGACGAACATCTGATGATACGATCCTTGCCGGGTGTATTCTGCGCAGGTGAAATGCTGGACTGGGAAGCACCAACAGGCGGCTATTTATTCACCGCCAGCTTCGCCAGCGGCCAGGCAGCGGGACGTGGGGCCATCACCTGGCTCAATAAGAACCTGTTCACGATCTCGCTGAAGGGCACATCGCGGCGTTAAAAGTGGCCTCAAAATGCTCACATACTCCGTGTATGCTCCGCTTTTTCGGACACTTTTGCCTTGCGCTGCATCCCTTGATCGAAATCGTGAACAGGTTCTAAGGAGGTAACGTGAAATCGCCATTTTTAGGATTACGAACCACATATGCAAAACACCCCTGAAATCTACAATCTGTTAGCGGATTTAATGTCAGACATGCAGCAAACCGCGCTGCTATGGCAGCTTGCCGTGCTCACGCTGAGCCTTGGTGCGGGGTGGTGGGTCGGGCGACTGGCAAGCCGGCGTTTTGCCGAACACCCGCTCTCTGAAGAGGCATTCGCCGGGATGAGCGCGCGCCGGATGTTTGGCGGCTTTAACCGCGTGATTTTCCCTCTCACATCGTTATGCCTGGTGCTGATTGGCAAGGCGCTGCTGCGGCATAGCCATCACGTCAATCTGCTCAACATCGCGGTGGCGCTGCTGATTTCGCTGGCACTAGTGCGCTTGACCGTATACGTGCTGCGTAACATCTTTGCCCCCAGCGGCTGGCTGCACACTTCCGAACGCTTCATCGCCGGTCTGATCTGGCTTGGCGTTGCCTTGCATATCACGGGTTTCCTGCCGGAAATCGAACGGGTTTTTGACGAACTCAGCTTCACCGTTGGCAAGCACCGGTTTTCGTTGCTGCTCGTTGTGCAGACTGTGTTTACCGTCGGCATTACCCTGTTGTTGGCGCTATGGCTGGGCAGTGTTCTGGAACGGCGCATTTTAGGCGCTGGCCAGCTTGACATGAATCTGCGCGTGGTGGCGACCAAACTGGTCCGGGCGGTGTTGCTCGTGGCGGGCATTCTGATTGCGCTGCCAATACTGGGCATCGATATTACCGTGCTGTCCGTGTTTGGCGGCGCGCTCGGCGTGGGGTTGGGACTGGGGTTGCAGAAAATCGCCAGCAATTATGTCAGCGGGTTTATCATTCTGCTCGACAAATCCATCCATCTAGACGACATCATCACCGCCGACAATCGTTATGGCACGGTATCACGCCTCACCGCACGATATATAGTGCTGAAAGCAAACGACGGTACCGAGGCGATCATCCCCAACGACACGCTGATCACCTCGACCGTGGTCAACCACTCCTACTCGGACCGCAAAGTCAGAATCGGGATCCCGGTACAAATCAGCTATGGCAGCCCCCTTGAAACCGCCATGAACATAATGCTGCACACAGCGCAACACCATCCACGCGTGATCAATGACCCTGAACCTAAAGTCTACCTCAAGGAATTGGCCGAAAACGGCATCAACCTGGAGCTTGCAATATGGATTAGCGACCCGGAGGAAGGCCAACTCTCGCTGCGCTCCGAGATCAACCTGGAAATCTGGCACGAATTCCAGAAGCAGGGAATTGAAATCCCTTATCCGCAGCGCGCCATACATGTCGTCGGCCAGCTGGCTCCACCCAATGCCTAAGAACTATGATCAGTTTTTCCAGACAAATATATTGATACCCTTACTATGGCCCTTATTGGCCTTATAACCCTCATCCCTGGTGGTAACGATGAACACATCACGCTGGCTCGGCTTATTGATGGTGATGGCGCTAGCAAGCGGCTGCGCCGTTAACCCGCCTTTCTCTGGGGAGAAACTGATGATGGTGGACCGCAGCATCACCCCCCAACAAATAACACAAAACAACATCCCGGCAAAAACCGCCGTATTATGGGGAGGGGTGATTGTCGGCAGCAACAATATGAGCGATTATACCGAGCTGACTGTGCTTGGTTACCCGCTCAACTCCAGCCAGCGGCCCGAAACCGACAATGCGCCCATCGGCCGCTTTCTGGTGCGGCGGCCTGAATACCTCGAACCCCTGGTATACGCCCCCAAACGTGAAATCACCGTAGTAGGGACGGTGGAGGAGATTAAGGAGGGCCACGTAGGCGATAGCCCCTATCGCTATCCGGTCGTAAAGGCAGACGGCCTTTATCTCTGGCCGCTCCGCAGCGCCGGTGCGCCTCGGTTTAGTATTGGTGTCGGTGTCGGGGTTATACGCTAGAACCTGTTCACGATGGCAAAAATGGCCGAAAAAGCGGAGCATACACGGAGTATGTGAGCACAAGAGGCCACAATAACGCCGCGATGCGCCCTTCAGCGAGATCGTGAAAGGTTCTTAGCCATATGAAAAGGCATCCAAGGGTAACACTGGCTGATTGAGCGCTGCCCTCGTCACGCACGCCGTAATCGTATTCCTGTGAGAATTAGCATCAGCGATATCTGGCAGCACCCCCTTCTATGTTAGGTATGTTAGGCGCTTACAAAAGAGCAATAAATGAAAGTCAATGATAGTGGAATGCCAGAAGAAGCCTATTGGAATAGCTTGCTTGACATCGAAGGCATAGTTGATTGGCTGGCTATTACAGAAAACTCCGCGATTGTTGAAATTGGCTGCGGGTATGGCACCTTCACTGTCCCCATAGCAAAGAAATCGGGAGGCAATATCTACGCTTTTGATATTGAACCATCAATGATTGAAATCGCGCGGGAGAATGTATACAAATCCGGGCAGTCAAACGTAATATTCAGCTTGCGAGATATTCTTGAGCAGGGGACAGGCATTGAGTCCAATAGCGTAGACATGGTTTTGCTTTTTAATATACTTCACTGCAATGAAAGAAGAATGCTACTTGCAGAAGCATCACGCATCCTTAAGAAAGGAGGCATTGTGGCAATCATTCACTGGAGAAAGGACATTCCTACCCCACGTGGGCCAGCTATTGATCTTCGGCCAGATATAACTCAAATACTCAATGCATATGAAGGGCTAAACTTGCGCTATCAAGGCAACAGTAGAATACTGGAACCATACCATTGGGGTATTCAATTGATCAAAGGGGATCCGGCATGAAAATGGGAATCATCATTGAATCAAATGAACCGGAAAAAGCTTGGAACGCAGTTCGCTTCGGTAACGCCGCCCTGAAGCAAGGGCATGAGGTAAAAATATTTTTAATGAGTGCCGGCGTTGAAATAGAAAATATCACTCATGAAAAATACAACGCAAAAGTGCAGATTGAAGAGTTCGCAAAAAATGGCGGCACTGTTTTGGCTTGCGGAACCTGCCTTAAATCACGCAACCAAAGTGAAACGGATGTTTGCCCAATATCAACAATGCTTGATTGTGTGAATATGGTTGAGTGGGCTGACAAGGTTATTTCATTTTGAATCACGTGCCACTGAACTCCAACGATATGCACCGAGCTTTTGTGTTCGCCCGAAGTTTATTGGCTCTGCTGTGCGGCAAAGTGATCAAGGGATGCAGTGCATGCCCGTAAAGGGCATATTATCCCCCTTCACGGGGACAATGAGGCAAAGTCGGGCGAAAGAGCGGGCATTCCTACTTCTATGACATTCGTGCATTCATGCAAGGTACTGCTTCATGCCGCCTGCCGATTCGCAGCCCAGTCTTTCCTGACGCCCTTTGGGTATGATGCCGCAATGCGCCCTTCAGCGCTTTGTAACGCAGCAGGATTAAAATCCAAATATACACTCGTTCATTTCCTCGCCATACTCTGTCTACTAGGCCCGGCGGATGCACTTCCGGCATCATTATTTAATAATGTCGATGACCCTTTCTCCACCGGCTCGCTGACGAGCGCGAGTCCTGCGAACCGTGGCGGGACAGAAGGCGGTGAGTTATCCTGCGCCTTCCCTCCTGATGGAAAGAATGCACTGGAATTGGTTGGCGTGATCGAGCACGCACTGTGCAACAACCCGCAAACCCGCCAGGCATGGGCAGCCGCAAAAGCGCAGGCGGCACAGGTTGGCGTCGCTGAATCGGCCTATCTTCCTAGCCTGACTCTTCCAGGCCGGGCTACGCGTTCATTCGCCTCTTCCACCAACACCAGTTCATCCCTGGCGCAAACGCTAATCAGCGCAACGCCTGTGCTGAACTACTTGTTGTTCGATTTTGGCGGCCGCAATGCCACCCTTGAAAGCGCACGCCAATCGCTCGCCGCTGCGAACTGGACGCAAAATGCGACACTGCAAAATGTGTTTTTTTCCGCGGTACAGGATTATTACCTGATGTTCGCGGCGCAAGCCACTATCATCTCGGCGTCAGAGGCGGAAAAATCCAGCCTGGAAGCGATGAACGCCGCTGAGTCGCGCTATAAGGCGGGCGCCGCGACACCTGCCGACAAATTACAGGCTCAAACTGCTTATGCGCAAGCCAAACTCAATCGCATACAAGCGGAGGGAAACGCGCAAATTGCAAAAGGAACCTTGGCGAATATCATTGGGATAGATCCGGATTATGGCATTGAGATCCTGCCGCCGCGAATTCAGGAGCCGGATGAAGGCCAGGAACAAAAGGTACACGAACTGATTGTCACCGCAAAACAGCAGCGTCCCGATCTCGCCGCAGCGGAAGCCAAAGTCAATGCCACGCTACAGAACATCAAATCGGCGGAGGCATCCGGAAAACCGGCAATTTCCCTGTTCACCAATTATGGATACAGTCATTCCAACATCATCGAGCAACCGCAAACCATGGCTATGGGAGTCTCGATCAACTTTCCCATATTCACTGGTTTCAATAACACTTACCAGATCCGCGCGGCCCGCGCGCAAGCAGAGGCCAGTGCCGCGCAGCGCGACCTGGTTAAAAACCAGGTCGCGCTGGATGCCTGGAATGCCTACCATACGCTCAACACAACGAAAGAGACGCTGAAAAGCACCGCTGACCTGGTTGCCAGTGCCACACAGGCGGAACGTGTCGCGCTCGGCCGGTACAAGGCGGGAGCGGGAACCATCCTTGATTTGCTCACCGCGCAGACAAACCTTGCCAATGCGCGCCTGCAACGCATTCAGTCGCAATACAATTGGTATGTTGCCAAAGCGAAGCTCGCGCAAGCAATCGGGCGGCTGGATTTTTCCACCATCGCATCAAGCACACAGTGATAACCGCAGCGCAGCAACCCTGACCAGAAAGGATCATCAAGCATGGCGCAGTCGAAGTTTTCCCTGGCAAAAATAGTCGCAATCGTAGTGTTGCTCGCGATTATCGCCGGAACCTATTCCTGGTGGAACACGAAACACACTGTCCCTGCGGAGAAACGTTATGTGACCGAAGTGGTGGGCAATGGCGATGTCGCAATGACCGTTACCGCCAACGGCACGATCAACCCCGTGGTGCTGGTGAATGTGGGTACGCAAGTATCGGGGACTGTCAAAAAGCTCCATGCGAATTTCAACGACCAGGTCACCGCAGGCCAAAAGTTGCTTGAGCTGGATCCTTCAATCTATGAGGCAGCCGTCGGACAAAGCAGCGCCTCCGTCGCCAACGCTGAAGCAGCACTGAAGCTCGCTCAGGCGAACGAAAAACGCGCCAGGGAATTATATGCTCAAGAGTTCGTATCCAGACAGGAACTCGACCAGTCGGTGCAGGCCCGCGAATCGGCACAGGCGCAGCTCAATCTAGCTCTGGCACAGCTCAAACGCGACAGGACAAATCTTGGCTATACCATCATCCGCTCCCCGGTTTCAGGCGTCGTCGTATCCCGTGTGGTCGATCTTGGCCAAACCGTCGCTGCCAGCTTCCAAACGCCGGTACTGTTCACCATCGCCCAGGATGTGCGCCAGATGCAAATCGACACTAATGTCGCGGAAGCTGATGTAGGTAACGTCCGTGTCGGCCAGTTGGTGCGGTTCAACGTGGATGCCTTTCCTAACCGTTCGTTCCAGGGTACCGTGAAACAAATCCGTCTCAATCCGATCACGGTGCAGAATGTCGTAACATACGACGTGGTCGTGGGCGTCGCGAACCCCGACAAGACTCTGTTTCCCGGTATGACCGCGTATATCAACATCGTCATCACCCAGCGCCACGACGTGCCATTAATTCCCAATGCGGCGATGCGTTTCAAACCCAAGGAAGGGCAACAACCGCCCGGTGCAGCTCCACCCGCGAGAAAAAAACGGGAGCCTGGAACTGCAACTGTCTATGTGTTGAAAGAGGGACAGATGAAGCCCTTAAAGGTACGGATCGGCATCACAGACAACAAATACACCGAAGTACTGGGCGGCGATATCAAGTCCGGTGACAAGGTCGTTACTGACGATTTGAACGAGCAGGCCGGCAACGGCGGGGGCAAGCCGCCGCAATCATTCCGTACCAGGATGTTTTAAATGCCGGGGCACGTCATCCATACAGAACACCTGTTCAAACAGTACGAGACTGCGGCAGGCATCTCCCCAGTGCTAAAGGGTATTAACTTGACGGTTGCGCGGGGGGAATTCGTGGCCATCATGGGGCCGTCAGGTTCCGGAAAGTCCACCTTCATGAATATTCTCGGCTGCCTGGATACGGCCACCAGCGGGCACTACTACGTCAATGGACAGGATGTTACCGTGCTTGATCGCAATCAGCTTGCACATCTTCGCAACAAGTTTATCGGCTTCGTATTTCAAGGCTACAACCTGCTGCCACGGCTAAGCGCGCGCGACAATGTTTCGCTTCCGCTCGTGTATTCGGGCGCATCGGTTCCCGAAATGCGAACACGCGCCCAAGAATTGCTGGAGAAAATGGGCCTCGGCCAGTTTTCGGATTTTTTGCCCAACCAGATGTCCGGTGGACAGCAGCAACGGGTAGCGATTGCCCGCGCGCTCGTCAACCAGCCGAGCCTGATCCTGGCCGACGAACCCACCGGCAACCTCGACACGGCAACCAGTTATGAAATCATGGATATCCTTACGAAACTAAATGAATCCGACAGCATTACCATCGTTCTGGTCACCCATGAACCCGATATTGCCAGTTACGCCAAGCGCCTGGTGCGATTCGTCGACGGACAGATTGTTTACGATGGGGCGCCGCCGCCCCGCAAGGCAAGGGAGGCGGCATGATGTTCTTCTCCATGCAACGGCAAGCCTGGCACGCCATGAGTGCAAACCGGCTACGCACGTTCCTGACGATGCTGGGGATGATGATCGGCGTCGGCGCGGTAGTCCTGATGCTCGCCATCGGCCAGGGTGCGCAGTACATGGTTGAGCAATCTATCTCCTCGATGGGCAGTAACCTGTTCATGATACTGTCAGGGGGCACCACCTCGGGAGGAGTGCGCACTTCCACTGGGGCCGCACCTACGCTGACGGCTGAGGATGCTCAGGCGATGACCGATCTGCCTTCCATCGCGGCGGTTGCGCCCATGGCGTCGGGTTCCGCTCAGATCATATACGGCGCCAACAACTGGGCGACCCAGGTATATGGCACTACACCGAGCTTCCTCATAGTAAGGGACTGGAACGTGTCATCCGGCTATCCATTCACGGATTCGGACGTGCGCTCGGCAACACGCGTCGCCTTGCTCGGCCAGACAGTCGTGGCAAATCTTTTCAATGATGAAGATCCGGTCGGCAAAACCATCCGCATCCGCAACAGCCCTTACCTCGTGGTCGGCGTACTTGACATCAAGGGACAAAGCCTCGACGGCCGGGACCAGGACGATACAATCCTGGTCCCGGTCACGACGGCCCAGCGCAAATTGTTTGGCAGCCAGTTCCGGGGTAGCGTGCGCATGATCATGGCGCAAGCCACTTCGGCCCAAGCCATGAATAAAGCGGAACGGGACTTGAACGACTTGCTGCGTCAGCGCCATCATCTGTCTGAAAACACCGAGAGCGATTTCACCGTGAGAAATCTCACTGCCCTGGCGGAGGCCACCGCCCAGACAACCCGTATCATGTCTATGATGCTCGGGGCAATCGCTTCCATTTCACTGCTGGTAGGCGGCATCGGGATCATGAATATCATGCTCGTATCCGTCACGGAACGGACGCGTGAAATCGGCATACGGATTGCTGTCGGCGCCCGCGCGCTCGACATCCTGCTTCAATTTCTGCTGGAGGCAGTCATTATTTCAATCGTGGGTTGTCTGGTCGGTGCAATTCTGGGTGTGGGTGGCGCCTGGCTAGTCAACAAACTCATGGACACCCCTGTTGTGATCACAGCTTGGTCCATCGTGATGTCGTTTCTGGTTGCTGCTGCGATCGGCATATTTTTCGGCTTTTATCCCGCTCGCAAAGCGGCCAACCTGAAGCCTATAGATGCCTTGCGCTATCAGTAAAAAACCAAGAACCGCTCAGGCTCAGGCTCAGGCTGTTTATCAATCAATGGCAAAGTGTCTATAAAACCAGCGCTTCATCCCTTCCACCGCCACCAGATAGACTAGCACCATGACAATCAGCACGAGGAAAAATGCAAGCGGGGGTGGAGTGAAACCGAAATAATCTCCCAAGAAAGTAAACGGGAGGATGGCCGCCAGCACGACTACGGTCAAAGATGTAATCGTCAGCCAGGGATGTGGACGACTCTTGAATGGGTTGCGGCGGGTACGGATGATGAAGATGACCAGCACCTGCGTGGCGATAGACTCGATGAACCACCCGGTCTGGAAGAGCGATTCGCCAGCCTGGAACACCACCAGCATCACATAGAAGGTGAGAAAATCAAAGAGCGAGCTGACAGGGCCGACCGTCAGCATGAAGTTGCGGATGAACTTCATGTCCCAGCGGCGCGGCTGGCGGAGGTATTCCTCGTCCACCTCGTCCTTGGGAATCGGCACCTCGGAAAAGTCATAGAGTAGATTATTGAGCAGGATCTGCACCGGCAACATGGGCAAGAACGGCAGGAACAGTGACGCCCCGGCCATGCTGAACATATTGCCGAAGTTGGAGCTGGTGCCCATCATGATGTATTTCATGATATTGCCGAAGGTACGCCGCCCTTCCAGAACGCCCGCATGAAGCACGTTTAGGTCATGTTCCAACAGAATCATGTCCGCCGCCTCTTTGGCCACATCCACGGCGCCATCCACGGAGATGCCGATATCCGCCGAGTGCAGGGAGGGGGCATCGTTGATACCGTCGCCGAGATACCCTACGGTGTGGCCGCGGCGCTTCAGGGCGAGAATCACACGCTCCTTCTGGGCAGGGGTAACGCGGCAAAAGAGGTTCGCCATTTCCACTTGCGCCCGGAGCGCTGAATCGTCCATTTGCTGAATTTCCGTGCCGGTCAGAATCCCCGCGACCGGCAGGCCCAGTTGTGCGCAGATGTATTGGGTGACGTGCTCGTTGTCGCCGGTGACGATCTTGACCGCAACCCCGCTTCCCGCCAGTGCCGCCAGGGCCGGCGCGGCGCTGGTCTTGGGCGGATCGAGAAAGGCGGCAAAACCGGCGAAGACCAGTTCAGTCTCATCGTCCACCACCGCATGGGGATGATCGAGCCCTACCCGCCGCCAGGCGATGCCCAACACCCGGAAACCTTCCTGCCCCAGCTGATCGAACTGTGCCTGGATACGCGCCAGGGCTGCACCGTCCAAGGAACGCAGGTCTTCCTGGTCGTCGCCTTCGTAGTGCGTGGAGAGGCGCAGGACGTCCTCTGGCGCGCCCTTCACCACCAGCAGCCGCGCACCGCCATTTTCCACCAGCACCGACACCCGCCGCCGCTCGAAGTCAAAAGGTACTTCGTCGATCTTGCGCCACCGGCTCACGTCGATCTCGCTGTGTTCGAGAATCGCATCATCCAGCGGGCTTTTCAGCCCCGTCTCGAAAAAACTGTTCACATAAGCGAGTTCCAGCACTCGCACGCTGTCCCGGCCCAGTGCGTCGAGGTGGCGCTCCAGACGGATGCGCGCCTCGGTGAGGGTGCCGGTCTTGTCAGTGCACAGCACATCCATGCTGCCGAGATTCTGGATGGAGGGCAGCCGCTTCATGATCACTTTCTTGCGCGACATGCGCAACGCGCCACGGGCAAGCGTCACCGACACCACCATGGGCAACAGCTCGGGCGTCAGACCCACCGCCAGCGCCACGGCAAACAGGAAAGACTCCAGCAATGGCTTGTGGGAAAAGGTGTTGACCAGCAGCACAAAGAGCACCAGCAAAATGGTGAGGCGCATGATTAGCATGCCAAACTGCTGGGTACCCTGCTCAAAGGCCGTGGGCGGCGCCCTGCTGGTAAGCGTATCGGCGATTTCACCCAGCGCAGTTGCAGAGCCGGTGCGGCACACCAACGCCTTGGCACTGCCGCTGATGACGGAGGTGCCCATGAATACTGCATTGCTGGCATCGCTAATGTCCGCCGAAGGTTCAACAAGCTCGCCGGGGCGTTTTTCCACCGGATACGGCTCGCCGGTCAGCAACGCCTGCTTGACGAAGAAATCCTTGGCCTCCAGGAGGCGTCCGTCGGCGGGGATCAGATCACCCGCCGCGAGCAGCACCACATCTCCCGGCACCAGGCTGTCCATGGTGACCTCCAAGGGATGACCATCACGTAGTACGCTGGCGCGCACCGCCACTGCTTCCTTAAGCCGTTCCGCCGCCTGTCCGGCGCGGTATTCCTGAATAAAATCCAGCGTCACGCTCATGAGAACGATGGCGCTGATAATGAAGAAGCTCGTAACATCCCCCGTGAAGGCGGAGACGGCACTGGCAGCGAGCAAGAGAATAACCAGTGGATTGCGAAAGCGCGACAGGAATTGCAGTATCAACGCGCGCTCGCGGTGAACGCGCAACACGTTCGGGCCAAAACGCGCCAGACGCACGGCGGCCTCGGTACTGCTCAATCCGCCTGGATCTGCATCAAGATCAGACAACAGTGAGACAACCGGTTGCGACCAGCAGAAATTGGCTGCCGTATTCCGGGTATCAGCAGGCATGGAATAACATCCTCGTGACCCTTGCTCTGTGAAGGTTACCGGATGGATATCACAAAAACCATAAAAAAATCGTCTCCCGCAGGAGGCCATAACGAAAAATCTTGACAGAAACAATCAAGCTATGACCACAATAAAAACTCGCAAGAAGCCATAACACACCGTAGCGTGGCGTACCATGGCGGACGCACCAAGGACAGACCGCCAGCTTCAGCCACAACAATCAGATTGCCCGGTTGAAAACATCAATGGGAAATGTGATAGCAGTCACATCAGAGCCACACCAGGAATCGCTACACTCAACCCAAGGAAAACTTTATGCCTAGTAAAATCATTCTGCTGGTGGAAGACAACCCCGATGATGAGGCATTAACCCTGCGCGCCCTGAAAAAAAACAACATCCTCAACGAAGTCGTGGTGGCGCGTGACGGCGTCGAGGCACTGGATTTCCTGTTTGCCACTGGATCTTATGCTGGCCGGGACATCAGCACCATGCCGCAGGTTATCCTGCTTGATTTAAAACTGCCAAAAGTGGATGGGCTGGAAGTGCTGCACCGTCTGCGCGCCGATGCCAGAACGAAATCTCTGCCGGTGGTGGTGCTAACGTCCTCAAGCGAAGAAGCCGACATTGTCCGAAGCTATCACTTTGGCGCCAACAGCTATGTGTGCAAACCGGTGGATTTTGTGCAATTCATGGAAACAGTGCGGCAACTGGGCTTGTATTGGCTGGTTTTAAACGAGGCTCCACCCGTCCTGTAGGATGCAATATGAGCACTCCGCTGCACGTATTGATGATTGAAGATTCTGAAGACGACGCGCTGTTGATACTGCGTGAATTGCGGCGCTGTGGTTATGATCCGGCGTTTGAACGCGTTGACACTGCCGCCGCCATGAAAACCGCGCTGCAAACCCAGACCTGGGATATCGTCCTGGCCGATTACTCAATGCCGGATTTTGACGCCCCCGCCGCGCTTGCCCTGCTCAAGGAAAACGCAATAGACCTGCCATTCATCATCATCTCCGGCAGCATCGGCGAGGAAATCGCTGTGGCCATGATGAAAGCCGGTGCGCACGATTATCTGATGAAAGACAACTTGGCACGGCTTGCGCCCGCGATTGAGCGTGAACTGATCGAAGCAGGAGAAAGACACAAACGCCGCCAAGCCGAGGCAATGCTGCGAGAAAGCGAAGAACGCTACCGGAATTTATTTGAAAGCGCTCACGACATGATCCAAAGCGTTACTCCTGACGGACGCTTCCAGTTCGTCAACCGCGCCTGGCTGGAGACGATGGGATACACGCTGGACGAAGTGAAATCGCTTACCGTGTTCGACATTATTCATCCCGACTTGCTGGATCACTGCACAGCCCTCTTTGACAAAGTGATGAAAGGAGAACACTGCGACAATCTGGAAACCACCTTCATTGCCAAAAATGGTCAATATGTGGAAGTCGAAGGCAATGTAAGCTGCCGTTTTATAGACGGCGCGCCTGTTGCGTCGCAGGGCGTCTTCCGCAACATCACGCAACGCAAGGCTCATACCGCCGCACTCGAATATCAGGCCACGCACGATTCTCTTACCGGCCTCCCCAACCGGTTCCAGCTCAGCAAAGACCTGGACCAGGTTGTCGAGGAAACCCAGCTATCGGGCAAACACATGGCATTCATGCTCATTGATCTGGACCGCTTCAAGGAAATCAATGATGCCCTGGGCCATCAGGCCGGTGATGTTCTGTTGAAGCAGATCGCGCCACGTTTATGCGCCGCGCTGGATATCCCGGCAAGCGTGGCGCGCCTGGGCGGCGACGAGTTTGGATTAGTGCTGCCGCACATTAACGGCGAACAGGAAGCACTTCATGCCGCCGAGAAGGTGCTGAGCGTTATCTGCCAGCCCTTTGATCTAGACGGACTGAAAGTGCAAATCGGCGCCAGCATCGGCATCGCATTGTATCCCGATCACAGCGATGACCCTCACTCCATGATGCGTTGCGCGGATATCGCCATGTATCTTGCCAAGAAAAACGGCGGCGGCTACGCCGTCTATAACCCCACGCTCGACATCTACAGCCCGCGCCGCCTGTCTCTCATCACCAGCCTGAGAATTGCCATACTGGAAAATCAGCTCGTATTACATTACCAGCCAAAAATCAGCCTCAAAGAGCACGATATTATCGGCATGGAGGCGTTAATCCGCTGGCAACACCCGCAGCATGGCCTGGTCGCACCCAACGAATTCATCCCTCTCGCGGAAGTCAGCGACCTCATCATGCCGCTCACGCAATGGGTGCTGGACAATGTGCTGCAGCAGATGCGGGAATGGCATAACATGGGGCTCAAGGCCCATGTTGCGGCGAACATCTCTGCTCGTAATTTGCAGGATGCCGGCCTGCCGGACAAGATTGCGGCCTTGCTGGAGAAATATCAGGTCGCTCCCCACTATCTGGAACTGGAAATCACAGAGAGCGCCATTATCGTCGATCCTCTGCGTGCCACGGAAACCCTGCGCCGCATTCATGAACTGGGGGTGATCCTGTCCATCGACGATTTTGGCACAGGGTATACCTCCCTCTCTCACCTAAGGAAGCTCCCCATTGCAACCCTCAAAATTGATCTTTCCTTCATCAGCAACATGCTAAAGAGCAAAGATGACGCCGCCCTCGTGCAATCCATCATCCACCTGGGTCACAATCTGGGCATGAATGTCATCGCCGAGGGCGTGGAGAACCAGGACACTCTGAGCATGCTGGGCACGCTTGAATGCGACGTGGTACAGGGCAATCTCATCAGCCCCCCAATGGCCGCCACACAGATGACACAATGGCTCAAAGGACGGTGCTGAGAGGCTGCGCTGCCGTAGTACTGGAATCTACCGAAGCAGATTCCGCACCGGCGCGAAGGAACGCCGATGGATGGGCAAAACACCCAGCCGGTCGAGCGCATCCAGATGTGCCTTGGTGGGATATCCCTTATGTACCGCAAACCCATAGCCAGGATAAACGGCATCCAGCGCCACCATTTCCGCATCGCGCGCCACTTTGGCAATGATCGAGGCGGCACTGATGACGGGCACAGTCTGGTCGCCCTTGATCACTGCCTCGGCGGGACAGGCCAACACTGGGCAGCAGTTGCCATCGACCAGCGCGCGATATGGCGCCACTGATAGCGCTGCCACCGCACGCTGCATGGCCAGCAAGCTCGCCTGCAGGATATTCAGCGCATCAATTTCCTCCACCTCCGCCCGCCCCAGCGCCCACGCCAAGGCTTGCTCACGGATCTCAATATCCAGTGCCTGACGGCGCTTTTCCGTCAACGCCTTGGAATCCGCAAGACCCGCGATGGGACGCGCCGGATCGAGAATAACCGCGGCAGCCACCACCGGCCCTGCAAGTGGTCCGCGCCCCACTTCGTCAACGCCTGCCAAAAGAAGATACGAAGAACTCACATAGCCCCTTTGCGTTTCTCAGGAGGAATCAAACTCAGCACCGCCTCCGCCGCCTGCTGATCCGCGCCTTGACGTAGCGAGGCGTGAATCCCGGCAAAAGTCTCCTGGAGCGCTGCGGCGGATTCCGGATGCGTCAAATAATCCAGTATGGCTTGCCCAAGGTTTTCCGGCGTGGCGGCGTCCTGGATGAACTCAGGCACCAGTGGTTTTCCGGCGAGCAGGTTGGGTAACGAGAAGTAAGGAATTTTCACCAATCGTTTGGCGAGCCAATAGGTCAGCGGCGCGAGGCGGTAGGCCATCACCATGGGACGTTTCAGCAGCATTGCCTCCAGTGTCGCGGTGCCGGAGGCAAGCAGCACGACGTCCGCCGCCGCCATCACCTCACGCGAGCGGCCTTCGAACACGGTCACGGGAAGATCAGGTGCCACGCTGTTAAGTATCTGGGTGAAACGTTCACGCGTCGCGGGTGTCGCCAGCGGGATGACAAAGTGCAATCCAGGCCGTTGCCGCGCACACCCTACGGCAGCTTGAATAAAGATTGCGGCGAGAAAGTTAATCTCGCTCATGCGGCTACCCGGCAATAGCGCCACGATCTCCCCTCGCGATGGCAGCCCAAGCGCGGCGCGCGCGGCCTGCGGGTCGGCCAGAGGGGGAATCATCTCCGCCAGGGGATGGCCGACAAAGCGCACCGGCACATGGTGTTCTTCGTAAAACCGCGCCTCAAAAGGGAGCAGCGTCAGCATCAGATCGGTGGAGCGCGCGATCTTGCGGATACGCCACTGGCGCCACGCCCATACCGATGGGCTTACATAATGAACCGTTGGAATCCCCGCATCCTTGAGCTTGCGCTCCAGACCCAATGTGAAGTCCGGGGCATCGATGCCGACGAATACGTCCGGTGGATTTTCCAGAAAATGCCGCAGCAAACTGGCCCGCATCGCGTGCAGCTCGCGAAAGCGCCCCAGCACCTCAACAATGCCCATTACCGAGAGCCTTTCGAGTGGATACAGCGCCGTGGCACCTTGCGCAATCATCGCCGGCCCGGCAATGCCTTCAATCACCGCGTCCGGAAAACGCGCCTTGATGGCTCGGATCAAGCCCGCGCCGAGCAGGTCGCCGGAGGCCTCGCCTGCCACTATGCCGATACGAATCATTTAGCGTTTTTGTCCGTCTTCAAAAATAACTGCCCATAACCCTACTTCCTGGAATCATTGCCAGACGCGCGGATCATATATCAGGTGCGGCATCAGGGCCACTCATTCGTGCCAAGCATTGCTTGACACCTGCCCCGTGCGAGCCTATAAATTCCAGCTCAAGCACAGCATCCCGGCTTTTAATAACTTTACCAACAACCGCAATCAGGAGAGATTACGATGAAAGCATCAAGAATACTGACCGCAGTTACGCTCGCCAGCGCGCTATTCGCAGGCAACACCCTCGCCGCCGGTGACATGGCTGCGACGGGTGGCGCCAAGCAGGACCACCGGATGATGCGCGGCGAGATGATGAAGGAGCATCACCAGACCATGCGTGAGGTCAAAGGCATGCTGAAAGAAGTCATGATGATCCTCAAGGACATCAACCACCAGCCCAGCGCGGCGGAAAAACAAAAGCTGGGCCAGATGATCACCCGTCTTGACGAGATCATTAAAAAAGACGATGAAATGGCGGAAAAATGGAAAAGCATGAAGGAAATGCACAAAGACATGCCGGGGCATGATGGGATGGCACATCCGATGTCGAAATAAGTTTGCCTGAGAACCTGTGCACGATTTCGCTGAAGGGCGCATCGCGGTGTTAAAAATGGCCTCAAAATGCTCACATACTCCGTGTATGCTCCGCTTTTTCGGCCATTTTTGCCTTGCGCTGCGTCCCTTGATCGAAATCGTGCACAGGTTCTCAGGGAATACAGGCAAAGTCCAATGGGGCGGGCTTCAACCCCGCCCCATTGCATCATCCTGATCTGGCCTTGATAAATTCCACAGCCTGGATCAGAGGAATATCCTGACTCTCCGCGTCACGCCGTCCCTTATATTCAATCATACCTTCGTCCAGCTTGCTCTCGCCAAGTACCAAACGGTGCGGGATGCCGATCAGCTCCATATCCGTGAACATTACCCCCGCACGCTCCTTGCGGTCGTCGTATAACACCTCGATGCCTGCTGCCTGCAATTCACTATAAAGGACGTCAGCGGCATCGCGGATGCGCTGTGATTTGTGCATATTCATCGGCAACAGCGCAACCTGAAAAGGCGCGATAGCATCTGGCCAGATGATGCCCTTGTCATCGTTGTTCTGCTCGATGGCGGAGGCGACAATGCGCGACACACCGATGCCGTAGCAGCCCATCGTCATCACGATGCTGCGCCCTTGTTCATCCAGACAGGTGGCGTTCAATGCCTTGCTATACTTGTCGCCAAGCTGAAAGATGTGCCCCACCTCGATGCCACGGCGGATCGCCAGCCGTCCCTCGCAACGCGGACATTGCTCGCCCGCACGCACGGTGCGCAGGTCGGCCACCGGCGGCCGGAAAACTGCTCCTGCGTTTCCGGCACTACTGCCATCCATGGCGGTCGGCAGCGGAGCGTCCATACCCCAATTGAGATTGATCCAGTGGTAATCCAGCTCGTTCGCGCCACTGGAGAAATTGCACGCCTGCGCGGCTTGCTGATCCACCATCACAGTCAAACCGGACGGCAGTCCCAGCGGACCAACAAAACCCACCGGCGCGCCGGTGGCGGCGAATACTTCGGCGGCTTCCGCCATACGCAGATTGGTCGCACCGAGAGCACGCGCCGCTTTTATCGTGTTGAGTTCGTCCCCGCCGCCGATACAAAACACTGCCGGCTTGTCATCGGCAATCACCACCACACTCTTGACGATGCGATCAAAGGAGATACCAAGCATCTGCGCCTGTTCATCGACGGTGCGAATGCCCGGCGTAGAGACCTTCTCCTTCTCGCGCGGCGCTTCATGCACGGGCGCAGGCAGGCGGCTGGTGGCCATTTCCAGATTCGCGGCGTAGTTACAGCTATCGCAGAATGCGATGGCGTCCTCGCCCGAATCCGCCAGCACATGGAATTCATGCGAGTAACGCCCGCCGATACTGCCGGTGTCTGCCTCCACGGGGCGGAATTCCAGTCCGAGACGTGTAAAGATGCGTGTATAGGTTTGATGCATCAGATCATAGGTCTCTTGCAGCGAGGCCTGATCGAGATGGAAGGAATAGGCATCCTTCATGATGAACTCGCGGGCGCGCATCACACCGAAACGCGGGCGCGTCTCATCGCGGAACTTGGTTTGAATCTGATAAAAATTGGAGGGCAACTGTTTGTAACTGCGGATCTCGCGGCGAATCAGATCGGTGATAACCTCCTCGTGCGTCGGGCCAAAACAAAATTCACGATCATGGCGGTCCTTGAGGCGCAACAGCTCCGGGCCATACTGCTCCCATCGCCCGGACTCCTGCCACAGTTCGGCGGGCTGCACGGCGGGCATCAGCACCTCCAGCGCCCCCGCGCGATCCATCTCCTCGCGCACAATCGCCTCCACCTTGCGCAGCACGCGTAGCCCCAAAGGCAGCCAGGTGTATAGACCGGCGGCCAGTTTGCGGATCATCCCCGCGCGCAGCATTAATTGGTGGCTGACAACCTCGGCATCGGACGGGGTTTCTTTGACTGTAGATAATAAAAATCGTGATACGCGCATGATTGGTTCTTTCTTGGGTTAAGACTTGGAATTCTACTGGTGTGGAGGTACCGCGTACAGTGCTACGCAACCATTCGTACTGCGACACAAGGCAAAGTGCTCTTTTTTTGATCTATATCAAATGTCATTTGCGTTTTTTAACCCATTCTTTAACAGAGCCACCATCCGGCTCCAAAATATCTAGACAAATTATAAGCTATCTGTTTAAATTTAGATCAATTCTAATTCGTCGGCCGGATTGGAAAACAATTTATCTACAAACAATGGTATCAGTACAATCAACAGAAGGAGCAGAAAATGAAAATCATGATTCGTGCATTACCGTTTGTTATCGGCAGCGTCTTGTCCGCAGGGTTGGCATCTGCCGCATCGGCCTTTGAAGCCCTGCCCAAACAGCCCCCCATTCCCAAGGACAACCCCATGAGCGCCGCCAAGGTGGAGTTGGGCAAGCAACTGTATTTTGACCCGCGCCTGTCCGTAAACGGCACGGTATCCTGTAACTCTTGCCATGACGTGAGCGGTAGTGGCACAGACAACCGCCCGGTATCTATCGGCGTGGGCGGCAAGGCGGGCGGACGCAACGCTCCCACCGTATGGAATGCGGCATTTCTCACCGCCCAGTTCTGGGACGGACGGGCCGCCACACTGGAGGATCAGGCCAAGGGACCGATCCTGAACCCCATCGAGATGGCCATGCCCAACGAAAAGGCGGTGATCGAGCGTCTTTCCTCCATCCCTAGTTACAAGGAGCAGTTCGCCAAGGTGTTCGGCGGCCCCAGCGCCCTGAGCTATGACAACATCGCCAAGGCCATTGCCGCCTACGAACGCACCCTCATCACCCCCAACAGCGCGTTTGACCGCTTTGTGAAGGGCGATAAAAAAGCGTTATCACCGGCGGCGCAGCGCGGTATGAAAACCGTGCAGGACGTGGGATGCACTGCGTGCCACAACGGTGTGAACTTCGCTGGCCCTGCACTGCCGATGGGCGAAGGGTTTTACCAGAAATTTCCCATGATGACGAACAATGAGTATGTGGCAAAGTACAAACTGGAAGAAGATGAAGGGCGCTTTGAAGTCACCAAGAACGAGGCCGATAAACACATGTTCCGCGTGCCGACCTGGCGCAACGTGGCATTGACTGCACCGTATTTCCACAATGGCGCCGTCAAGACCCTGGACGAAGCGGTACGGGTGATGGGCAAGACCCAGCTCAACAAGGACTTGAGCGCGGAGCAGGTAAGCGACATCGTCGCGTTCCTCAACAGCTTGACCGGGGAATTCCCCAAACAGACCATGCCCAGACTGCCAGCCACACCGAACAGCAGCGTGGTGGGTGAATAAGTCAGGGCATCAAAAAAAGGGGCGCGGAGGCGCCCCTTTTGCGTGTGTGCCGCTCAGTGATTATTTGACTATTGATGCGGAAGAAACAAAAACGATCCTGTCGAATGTGCGATTCAACGTTTTACTGGTGAACTTCTCCATCACCATGCTCTCGGCAAAACGCACCTTATCGCCGACTTTGACCTTGGTAGTCGGCCCGGCGATCCAGAACCGTTTACCGTCGGCACCTTCCAGCTCCATGTAGGTGTAGATAGAGGCATCCGTAGCGGAGATTACCTTGCCTTCGCTGGGCGTGGCAACCGGCGCCGTACGGCTGTGAGCCGCATCCACAGGCGCTTTTTCCGCGCCTATCGCCTGCAGCGGGCCAAACGAAAACGCCATTAGCAAGGCTGCAGCAGCGGGTAAATAAGATATTCTCACAAAACCTCCACAATTTATCGTATTAATCATCAATCAACAGTTATTCACTATGACAGACAAGCGGGACACGGGTTCAAACCAGCCAGTACGTCTCGGTAAAGCGCATGGAAAGATCAATCGCACGCAGGTGCTTGGTGATGGCACCCAGCGATATAAAATCCACCCCAGTTTCGGCGATCTGGCGTAGATTGTCCAGACCGATGCCGCCAGAGGCCTCCAGTTTAGCCTGTCCGGCATTTAACGCAACCGCTGCACGCATCTGTTCCAAGCCGAAATTATCCAGCAACAGGATATCCGCACCCGCCGCCAGGGCCTCGCGCACCTCATCAAGCGTTTCAACTTCGATTTCAACAGCCAGGCCTTTGCCATGGACGCGTGCGGCCGATATTGCGTCCCGGATGGAACCCACTGCGAGGATGTGATTTTCCTTGATCAGAATGCCGTCATACAACCCATGCCGGTGATTGTGGCAACCGCCGCAACGCACTGCGTATTTTTGCGCGGCACGCAAACCGGGAATGGTTTTGCGGGTGTCGAGGATTTTTACCTTGATGCCTTGCACCGCATCGGCGTAACGCCGCGCCTCGGTCGCAGTGCCGGAGAGGGTTTGCAGAAAATTCAGCGCGGTGCGTTCCCCGCTCAACAGCGGCCGCGCCGGGCCATGCAGTGTGCACAATGTCTGGTTTGCGCTTACGGCATCGCCATCGGCGGCCTGCCAGGTGATCTGAATAGAGGTGTCCATCTGCCGGAAAACAGCGTCAAACCACGCCGTGCCGCACAGCACGGCATCCTCGCGGCTGATAACGGTGGCATCACACACCGCATCGGCCGGGATCAGCATGGCGGTGACATCGCCGCCGCCTATATCCTCGGCCAGCGCACGGCACACGGAAGCATCAATGCCGCTGGGTAATACGCATTCTTCGCTCACGCTTCAATAATCCCCTTGATAAACGGTATGGTCAGTTTGCGCTGGGCAGCCAGGGAGGCGTGGTCAAGGCGCTCCAGCAAGGCGAACAGAGCGGGCATGTCACGGCGCTCGCGGCGCAGCAGAAACTGCGCCGCGTCATCCGGTAGTTCAAGCCCCCGCTGACGCGCACGCAATTGCAATGCGGCGAGCACGCCTTCGTCATCGAGAGCATCCAGATGCAACACCAGCCCCCATGCAAGGCGAGAGGCAAGATCAGGCAGCGCCACACCCACTGCGCTGGGCGCGGCGCTGCCCGCGATCATGCAATATGTGCCGCTATCGCGCATGCGGTTGTACAGATGAAACAGCGCCGTCTCCCATGCCGCTATCCCGGCTATCGCCTGGATGTCGTCGATGCACACCAATGCGAGCTGCTCGAATCCCTCCAGCAGTCTGGGCGAAAACTCATCGGCCTGCGCCAATGGCACATAGACGACAGCCTCGCCGCGCGCATTAGCTTCATGGCAGGCGGCCTGCAACAGGTGAGTTTTGCCAACCCCGGGAGCACCCCACAAATAGATCATTTGCTCACCTTCGGAACACGCGCTGCGCTGTACAGCGGAGACGGCCTCGCTGTTGGCACCGGGAAAATAGTTGGCGAACGAGGCATCATCGCGCAAGCCGATGCCTAACGGGAGTTGTGCCATCACGGGAAGTACCGAATCTTTCATACTAGGCAGTGTCGTCCTGAGATACGAAGCCACAGGACGAGACAACGAATCTGAATTGCGGCCAGAAAAGACGATAGCCGTTTCGCGTAGCGCGT
>LNFM01004363.1_pt1 | contig 26165 bp, 22 predicted proteins | sample 596031 | NCBI WGS metagenome assembly LNFM01 (sample SAMN04254537, study PRJNA301005) | activated carbon metagenome | isolation source: dual media filters at the Ann Arbor, Michigan drinking water treatment plant | place: USA: Ann Arbor | reverse complement strand
CGCTGTGCACCGTGCGCTTCTTGCCGTCACTCATGCCATTATCCTCCTAGGACAACAGCTTAAACCGGTGTCTCGAATTTGGGGTCCACTTTAAATATCAAGGAGATCTCCCTATGCGCATATTTACCAAGTAACTACAACATGAGTTACTTCAATATCAACAAGCGCAAACATAAACTATCACTTTACGTGTACATCTAGGGAATGCGAAAGCTTTCCCTGCGCATCCAGGATGCTCTTCTTCGAAACGCTCTTTCGAGGGACGATTTTCCGTAAAGCCCATAAAAAACCTCTTCGTTTGAGTCTGCACTGGTTGAAACTGTTTCCTGCCTGCAAAGGGCACCTAACTTGCTCATTGCCTTGCGCGAACCTACAGGTCGTAGTGTCCGTTTAATGTTCGTTTATGGAGGACTTCGACAATGCGCCAGAAGATTCAGCGATTGTTGCTCTTCTCTGTCGGTATGAGCTCGCTTGTGCTCGTTTCTGAGCCGATGATTCCATCGATACTGCCAGCACTAGCGGCGGCCGGTCAGGACACGGGTACGATTCACCAGAACAACTCTCATGAGAAATCTCAACACCCTGGCCAATTCGATGGGAAGGTGATCGCACAAAAGAACGAGCTGACCAGAGCAACTGCCCCATCACATCGTCTCATTGGGCGAACTCCATCACCGCAAAGTTTAGTTGAAATAAACAATGATGCGTCGCTGCATCCTTCACTATCGACTTCACCAGTGGCATCATTCGGAGCTGACGATTCTCAGCCAAGAGGCATATCTTCGCAGTTTTCAGGACCCAGTACGGCGACTCCTTCCTCGCAATTGGGGGGCATCATAGGGTCAGGGTTCGGCGCTACTTCGACTGTACAGCCGACCCCCTCTCTCCTTGGGGTTACTGCCCAAACATCACAAGCGGTGGCAGCCCCGCAGGCTAGCCCGATGCAAACTCAACCGTCAAGCACTCCACTGCGCAGGCTTATGTCCGAAATACCGGGACTGAAACAACTTGTTGCGCCGTCCATCACTATTTTGCCTCCACCATCACTGAAGCCCGCAATCGGAGTGAGTTCCCCAAGTTTTTCATTCAGTCTTCAGCAAGGAGACGGCAGCCCGACAGCGCAAACTCTTACCATTACAAATATAGGTGGGGGAACACTAGACTGGAATGCGGTTTCTACCGCAGCGTGGTTGAATCTAAGTCCAGCCTTTGGCAAAGATGCTGGCACAATTGAGTTAACCGCCGCCACCGGCTCACTAGCAGCCGGGACGTACACCGCTCTGGTTACCGTCAGCGCGCCCAACGCTACTCCCGTTTCCCTCCCGGTCACGTTTACCGTGACAGCGCCTTCGCCAACCCTGACCGTCAGCCCAACAGCGGTGATATTCTCTGGGGGGCAGGGCGGGACGAATCCGGCGAGCCAAAGCGTCACGGTCACGTCGAACGGCAATTGGACGGCCAGTAGCAGCGCTCCCTGGCTCACCCTGAGCCCCTCGTCAGGCAGCGGCAACGGATCCATTGCCGCCAATGTTGTCCTATCAGCTGCGGCTGTCGGCCAGAACCAGGCCACGATTACTGTGACGAGTGGGGGCGTGACGAGAACGACTGCCGTGACGTTCACGGTCGCCACCCTGACGGCCGCGCCCAGCAGTTTGACCTACACTGCCACGAAGGGAGCAGCCGATCCTGCGGCCCAGACCATTACCATCAGTGCCAACGGAGCCTGGACGGTCAGTGACAATGCGGCCTGGTTGTCGCTTAGTCAGGCATCCGGCTCTAAAAATGGAACCATCACGGCAAGCGCGAATACGGCGACTGCGACGCAGGGACTCAATTCGACCACTATCACTGTGACGAGCGGCGGTATTACCAGAACTGTAAATGTTACCCTGACGCTGAACCCTCCGGCGAGTTCGTCCGTCACGTTGACTTGGAAGGCAAATACCGAAAGCGACTTAGCGGGATACAAAGTATATCGAGCAACTTCCTCAGGCGCCTATGGAGCTCCCATCGCGGCGATCCCGGGCAATACGACCAGCTACACAGCTACAGGACTTCAATTGAACGCGACGTATTTCTTCGTCGTAACAGCCTATGACATCGCGGGGAATGAAAGCGCCTATTCGAACGAGGTCAGTAAGAGTGTTTACTAATTGCATGCGAGGAATAATGAGAATATCTGTGCTCTCCGCAAGCATAGATGTCGGTTTGGGATAAGGGGTCTGACAAATGCCGGTGGCCCTTCAGGCCGCAATATTTAGCCAGTAGGATGTGAAACGTTTGTCAGCTTCGTTCCTGTGTCGTTCAGAGGCACATCATACAGACCAAGCTATACCTCGCCCCTTCACTCGAGGTAGCCTTGCCAGTCGGAAGGCACGCATTGAGACTCTAGGGCTGAGTGGGTGGGATACCAGGTCTTCTCCTCCATCCTGCTAACCCTCTCCAAACATTTTTGAGATCCCTCAAAGATCTGCATTGCTGGCGAGTCCACACACTTTCTCAACCAGGTTCCCAGAGAGCCTGGACCGCATTTAACTTGGAGCCTCGTTTTTCTGGGGAGACGCCGTTCTTTTATATTCTAGGCTTTTCCTTTGAGCCTGTCTTGATCCGTAGTATAAGGAAATTTGATGAGTGGCATGGACTATGCTTCTAGGCCATACGGTAGTGCCTACATATCCATAGGAAACATATATTGTGGCTCGTCAGCTGAAGGCGTGTCTTCATAGTCAAGCGATAGAAATCATCCTGGTTCTTGGATTCCTCGGGATGTCTGGGTGCGCCTTGTTTGTGTCTCCTGACGTCAAGCGGGGAGATCAGCATTTGGCTGCGGAACGTTGGGAAGAAGCGATCCTTGCCTACAAACAGGCATTAAAAGACGATCCATTCAATCCTTCCCTACAGGGTAAGTATGGGTTGGCTCGCGAGCGCGCTGCAGCGACGTACGCCGAACGGGCTCGGACGTTTCTGAAGGAGAAGCAAATCGATCTTGCCCTTGAAGAGTTCAAGCGAGCTTTGGCCATCACCCCTTCCAGCGCCGATTACCAAGCAGGTTTCATGCAAGCCACTCGTGTGAAAGAATCCCGGTCGCAGTACCGCGACGCTGAACGGCTGGCTCAACTTGGACGAGTCGAGGAGGCGATGAGTGGTTTTGCGAGGGCTGCGGAGCTCGATCCAACATACCAAGAGGCGCTGGAGAACATCACCCGGCTTACTGAAGTCCAGCAAGGGCTCGTAAGAGCCGAACGTTCGAAGCAGCCTGTGACGCTGAAATTCAAAAACGCCGGCATTAAGGAAGTCCTGGAGGGTGTGGCGAAGGTCGGGGGATTTACGCTGGTCTTCGACAAGGACGTCCGGAACGACCCCATTTCCATCTCGATTCAGGACACACCTTTTGAGGAAGCGCTGCACCTAATTCTCAATAGTAACAGTTTGTTTTCTCGTCAAATATCTCCGGCTGTCTTAATTGTCAGTCCCGATACCAAACAGAAGCAGGAGCAGTATCAAGATCTGATGATCAGGACGTTTTACCTTTCGACAGCGAAGGCCAAAGACATGGTGCTCTTACTCAAGAGCATGTTGGATTCCAAGCGGATGCATGCGAATGAACAACTCAATGCCATTATCATTCGCGATCAGCCGGAGAAACTGGAACTTGCCGAAAGGATTATTCAGGCCAATGATCGACAGGAACCCGAGGTCCTTTTTGAGCTTGAGGTGTTGGAAGTCAATCGGACAAAGGGGCAAACATATGGATTGAACTATCCGAAACAAGCCGGTGCTGGACTAATTGCTTCCGGCTTTACCGGAACCTTGGCCGCAGAGGCTGTGCAGATGACCTACCGCCAACTGACCGATCTGGGGCCGAGCAACTATCTCTTTAAACTGCCGACGACTGTATTGCTGGATTTTTTTAAGCAGCAATCAGACGCGAAGACGCTCGCTTCACCCAAGGTTCGTGTGATGAATAACAAGAAAGCAGAGATTAATATCGGAGACAAACAACCGATTCTTCTCTCCACCACCAATGTCTTACCTGGGCAGGCCGCCACGGGAGCCGTACCGACTACCTCAACCGTCACGTCGATTGAGTTCCGGGATACGGGTGTCAAGCTGACTGTCGAGCCTTCAATCCGATTAGGCAATGAGCTGTCGTTGAAAATGAAGGTAGAGGTCATTCGGGTTGGAGAGCCGGTGCTCCTTCAGGCTGCTCCTAAAATTGAACAGTTTAAATTTGGCAATCGCTCGGCTGAGACCACCTTAAACATGCGGGATGGAGAAACGGTGGTCCTCGGGGGGCTGCTTCAGGAAGAGGATCGTCGAACGCGAATTACCATGCCATGGATTGGGGATTGGCCGTTGATTGGAAAACTGTTGAGCTCTTACAAAACGGATCGAGTGACGACCGAAGTCATTCTCACTATCACTCCTCGCATTGCGCAACCCGCGCTTCCTCCTGGCTCCAGCCACCAAGCCTTTTGGTCTGGTACTGAATTCAACTATGCGACCAGCCCGGTCTTTTCCAGTCCCTCTAGAAAAGTATCAGCATTGGTGGGAGGCGAGTACGGGAAGATGGCCACTCACGCTGGAGCTCTGGAGAAAGACGCTGGACAGACAAGCATGGTCCGATCATTGGCCCAGCTGGCAACACCTGGTCCTCAGTTGGTGATCAAGCCGGAAGACTCGGTTGTTCAATCCGGTAAAGAAATACGGCTTTCTGTCGTGGATGGGCGAATCAGTGCATCGGGCGAGCACTCATTCAAGCTGGGCTATGACTCCGAGATTCTGCAATTTAAACGACTTGATAATGCGGAGTTGATCGACGCGGGCGAGACGAGAACGGTGGATGGTGTTGGGCAAGCAAGCGCCATCACGTTCCACTTCACTCGCTCGGCTCAGCGTCCGCCGCGAACTATGAATGTCATCTTCGTGGCAAAGACCCCAGGGGTGTCGCCGATTCGCGTTGAGCTGATGGGTGCTAACGGTGCGGCGCAGGTATCGCCAGAAGTAGTTGGGACAGGGGTGGTGCGAGTGCGGTGAGGGAGGATGGCCTCACTCTCATTGAGATTCTCGTCACCATGGCGATCATTGCGATCTTAGCATCGGTTGCCATGCCTCTGAGCAAAATATCGACGAAGCGAGCCCAAGAGATCGAGTTGCGTCAGCATCTTCGGACGATCCGCGGTGCGATCGATGTGTTCAAGCTGGAGTGGAATCGTGATGGGGACGTCTTGCTCGGAGCGGTCTGTGTAAAGAATAGGTTGACGTGTAAGGAAGTCACCGGGCCGTACGGCTATCCGAAGTCTCTCGACGCTCTGTTGGGCGTAAAACTGACGGGACAAGAGGCGACGGTTCGAGGCACCACGGTGAGGCGTTATTTGAGGGCGATGCCGATCGACCCGCTAACGGGCAAATCCGATTGGGCTCTGCGTTGTTATAAGGATCGTCCGAAGCCATCCAGTTGGTGTGGTGAAGATGTCTACGATGTGATGACGCAAAGCGAGGAGTCTGGGCTCGATGGGACCAAGTACCAGGATTGGTAAGGTGGATGGCTGGAATGCGAATGGGTTTACACTGATTGAACTCATGATCGTCGTGTCCATTGTCGGGATTTTGGCCACGATCGCCGTTCCGTCCTATCAGTCATCATTGATCAAATCCAGGGAAACGGTATTGCGACAAGACCTTTTCACGCTGCGCGAGTTGTTGGATCATCACCGTGCGGATAAAGGAAAGTACCCTCCGTCTTTGGATGGTCTGGTCTCGGCTGGGTATTTGCGGACTCTTCCCAAAGACCCCTTTACGAATTCGCCGAGCTCTTGGCAGCAGATCACCGAACCGACAGAGGGTGGTATCTTTGATGTGTATTCAGGGTCGGATCTGGTTGGGACAAACGGGACTCCCTATAACCAATGGTGAACAGGGTCGTGAAATTGGCTCGGAGTAGATTCTGCTCTGGGCTCAAAGGCGTTCGCATGAAGGGGAAATGGAGGAGTACATCCATCGGAATCCTTCTGCTTGGAATCTCGGCCTGTGGTTCGCTCGATGACATCATCATAGAGCCGGAGATGTCGGATCTCCAGCTTACGGTGGATACCCTCAAAACCTCATTGCGAGATGCCCAGCGAATGGTTGACGAGTTGAGAGTAGAGGCCGACGCACGGGGTCAAGAATTGGCCGAGGTGCAGATTGCCAGGGCTCAGCTTGAAGGCCGTATTCAAGAGGCGGAGCGTCGATTGACGGAGGCTCGCCATGTGATCGACCTTCAGCGGGAAGAACTAAGCAGCGCTCGTTCCGAACGGGAACAGGTAGGGCGGACCAGAGCCGTGCTACAGAATCAACTGAAGCAGCTTCAAAGGCAACTCTCGAAAGTCGAGAAACAGCTGAGAGGAGAAGTCTCTCCTGCAGCGATGATTTCTCCAAGAGACGCGCAGCCAGAGCCCGCAACGATCGTCCATCAACAGGGCGACCTACGGGCTATTCCGGATGATGGCACCAAGGATGTCTCAGGTGCTGCGATCCAGGTGTCGGGGGCTTCTTCAGTCGGCGAAGTACCGGTGGTTTCTCAGTCGGCAGTGCCCCTTCGTCCACACGTGGTCGTCAAATCTGGAGACACGTTATGGCGTATCGCACGCCGATATCACACGTCTGTCAGCCGCCTCATGGTTCTCAACGCGCTCTCTGGTGACCGCATTCAAGTGGGCCAGACCCTTTGGTTGACAGAACCGTCTGCTGATGAGCCTGAGTACGAACGAATGTAGTGGTGCACGATGGGCTAATTGGCAAGTCGTGAAGGTCTATATCTATGGCAGTATTTGCGTATCGAGTCGCGCGGCCTGATGGGTCCACTCTGCATGGGCATGTAGAAGGAGACAATGAATCATTGGTTCGTGCCAAACTCGAGTCGCAAGGGTTGCTGGTTTTCAATCTTCACTCTCGAGGAGCCGCATCAGTCAAGACGGAGCCGTCATGGTCATGGGGAAAGCTTCCACTGGAGCAGTTCTTAGTTTTCAATCAAGAATTGATGGCTCTGGTCAAGTCCGGACTGCCCATTTTGCGTATCTGGGATCTTCTCATCGAACGAGCCGGCCATGCTGGATTTCAACGGACTCTACGTGGTGTACGAGATGACATTCGAGGTGGAGCCTCTGCCTCAGAAGCCTTGGCTAAACACCCCCGCTATTTCCCGGAACTCTATGTCGCCACGGTGAAATCCGGAGAGCAATCGGGCAACCTTCCAGAGGTACTACAGCGGTACGTTGCGTATCTGAAGTTGATGGTCGGGCTCCGCCAGAAAGTGAAAAAGGCCATCTCCTATCCAATTATTCTCATCGGTATCGGCCTTGCTGTGGTTGGTTTTCTATTGACCTATGTCATGCCGACTTTCGTATCGGTCTATGGAGAGTCAGCAAAGACCTTGCCCTGGTCGACTCAGGTTTTGCTTGATGTCGTCACACATGCTGAATCACGGTTATTGCCCGCGGCCGTCGTCCTAATTGGCCTCATGCTTGGAGTGCATACCTACTATGCCACCGCAGCAGGACAGCTGGCGCTCGACCGCCTTGTGCTGAAACTCCCGCTCGTGGGTCAGCTTGCCGTCAAGCACAATACTGTACAATTGACGCGAACACTCGCAACTATTCTTGCGGGAGGAACCCCGCTTGTTGATGCGTTGAAAGGCGCACGAGGAGCTGTTTCGAATAAGTGGATTTCACAAGAAATGATTGGGGCCGTCAATGAAATTCGCGAGGGGGCGACATTGGCTGATGCATTGGATCGCCCCAGGGTGCTCCCGAAACTGGCGATCGAAATGTTATCGGTCGGGGAGGAAACGGGTTCTCTTGATACGATGCTACGAGACGTCGCGGAGTTTTATGAGGCTGACCTCGATACGAGGTTGACGCAACTTACCACGTGGATCGAGCCGGCTCTGTTGCTTGTGATGGGAGTACTAGTCGGCGGGATCGTCATTGTGATGTATCTGCCGGTATTTCAGATGGCCGGGACCGTCGGCGGCTAGTGTAGGAGGGACGTGGGATCTGAGGATAATAAGTATCTCCTGATGAGACAGGTCGCGTATGCTACGTAGCCTTACCAGAACATCTCTTGCCGAGATCTTGGTCGACCAGGGAATGCTCACAAAGCACACGGTCGAGGATGTCCTACGCCGATGTAACGGTGTGCCTGCCGCCTTAGGACAAATGCTGATCAGCGAAGGACTCCTCTCGGAGGATCAATTGGCTCAAGCCCTGGCTGTTCGATACAGTCTTCCCTATGATCCGCTGAAAGATTTTCAAGTCGATTCCCGCTACTACGAGACGATTTCCGTCAAGCTGATGCAGCGATTTCCGTTCATCCCGATTGCCGAACGGGACGGCGTGCTGACCATTGCCATTGCCGATCCTAACAATGTGCTGGGACTCGACGAATTGGAGCTCTTGATCGGAAAGCCACTCGAGCTGATCGTCAGTCCCAAGAGCGCGATCCTTTCCGCGCTGGACCGTAGCGCTGGCTCGCGTCAAGCCCTCCGTGAGCTGGAAGCGGAGTACCGATCGGTACTGGTCAAAGAAGATGATCGAGTTGGGGAGATTCTGACTCTCGATCATGAGGGGGAAGAGCAGAGTCCGGCCGTGAAGCTGCTGGACTCCATCCTGCTGAGCGCGATGCAGCGCCGAGCCAGTGACATCCATATCGAAGCCGCAGATCGGGCGACCAAGGTTAAACTTCGTGTCGATGGCATCCTGATTCCGGCCATGGAGCCGCTAGATATTCGATTGCATGCCCCTTTAGTGTCCCGATTGAAGGTCATGTCGGAGCTTGACATTGCCGAGCGTCGGGTGCCTCAGGATGGAAGCTTCCGTATGAGGCTGGATAGAAAGACCGTGGATTTTCGGGTGTCCATTCTGCCAAGCGTCTTCGGTGAGTCGGTCGTGATCAGAATATTGGACCGGGACTCGATTGCGACTGGAGTGTCGGACTTGAAGCTCGAACGGATCGGGTTTAATCCGGAAGATCTGAAACGATTCCGGAAAGCGATTACTCGTCCCCATGGCATGGTGTTGGTCACGGGGCCAACAGGAAGCGGAAAGACGACAACGCTGTACGCCGCGATATCGGAGATGAACACGCTCGAAGACAAGCTGATTACGATCGAAGATCCCGTTGAATACCAACTCTCGGGAGTGGTGCAGATTCCCGTCAATGAAAAGAAAGGCGTCACGTTTGCGCGAGGCCTTCGGTCCATACTCCGGCATGATCCGGACAAGATTATGGTCGGCGAGATTCGAGATGCCGAAACGGCGCAGATCGCGATCCAATCGGCTCTGACCGGCCATCTCGTGCTGACGACGGTGCATGCGAACAATGTGTTCGACGTCATCGGGCGGTTCGCGTCGATGGGGATCGACGCCTATAATTTTCTGGCTGCTCTTAACTGCGTATTGGCGCAGCGGCTTGTCCGAATCCTGTGTCCATCATGTCGGACTCTGGTCAAAGCACAGCAGGCCCTTATTGAGGAATCAGGGTTGGACTATGAGCAATACAAGGAGACGCCGTTTTTCGAAGGCAAGGGGTGCCCGCAATGTCATGGGACCGGGTACCGAGGAAGAAAATGCATCACGGAGTTTCTTGATCTGACGGATGAAATCAAAGAAATGATTCATGCCGAACGGCCACTGTCAGAAATTCGGTATCGGGCCGTGACCGATGGGATGATTACGCTGCGACAGTCGGCGTTGAAAAAAGTATTGAATGGCGAGACGTCGTTGCGAGAGATCAATCGGGTGACGTTCAGTGAGGAAGGGTAATGTGATGTGGGAATGGGCTAGTAGCCGACCACAGCGGTGCTTGAAGTTCGGAGCCGATTCGATCGCGTGGGCCGAAACCGAGCGAAACTGGCGTGGGCAACGTCGACACAAGTGCGTCATGTCTCCGCTTTCCGAAGGCATGATCAAACCCTCTCCGACTGAAGAGAATGTACCCGATCCTTTAGCATTGGCCAATCGTATTCGTGCCCTGACCAATCCAGACTCGGTTAACCAGTCCGTCGGGAGAGCAATGCGTTCTGATCTTCCTCAACGGATTGCCGTGTTGCTGCCTGACACGGCGGTCAGAACGACAGTTCTGCACCTGGAGCAGCTCCCTGTCAGGTGCGAGGAACGCGAGGCGCTGATCCGCTGGCGGCTTGGTCAAGAACAGCTGTTCCCGCTGAGCGGGGCGAAGGTGTTGTCTCAAGTCTTTCATGATCGATCGCGAGGGAAAGGATTAGCCCATACTGTGCTGACGGTGGCGGTCCAGGAATCGGTGCTGAAGCAGTATGAGTCTCTGTGTGAATCTGTCGGGTTGATTCCCCAAGAGGTGGGGATCACGAGCCTACGGATCTTTGATCTATGGAGAAGGGCGTCGACCGGCTCTCATTGGCGAAGCCGAAACTGTCTGTGGGTCAACGTATCGGATCGAGCCCTGACGACCATGATTTATCAGCAAGGGCGATTGTTGTCTTACCGGTGCAAGCTTCTGGGGGCCGAGGCGACTGAAGAGTTGAGGAGGACCGACATGCTGAACAAGACGCTTGAGGAATGCTGTGTCTCGTTGGAGATCTGTCAACAACAACATCCTTCAGCGGTCGTTAAGGAAGCCGTGATTTGTACGGATGGGGACATTGCGGCCTTTCAGAAATTGATTGAGACCGAGCTCCACCTGTCCGTTGAACAGCTAGGTTGGGAATCGGTCGAGGCCCTTGGTCGAATGGCCGCAGGGAGCGATCGAGGGATGACATCGTTGGCCGCGATGGCTGGAGTGCTCTAGCATGGCGATCACGAGTTCCGTCGTCGCGAGGTTCTTCGAACTACTCAAGTTAAGGCTATTGCGCTGCGGTGCCGATGATCGGTTCCAGATAAACCTGAGCCGCCGTTATCGACCGGCGGTCGTTCCGCTTCGATGGCTCCTGCTCTGCAGCTGCGTCCTAGTTGTGATCGGGATTTGTTGGAACCTCAGGCATGTGATCCTCACGTATCAAGAATCCTTAACCATCCAGGCAGAACTGGATCGAGTGCGGCAACAGGACCTCGACTTAATGGCAGAGGCCCGGCGTGAGGGTATTGATCTGTCTGCAGAGGCGTTAAAGAGACTGCCTTCTGAGGTCGAGTTGGCGAACCAGTTGCTTGGAAAAAGAACGTTTTCGTGGACCAAGTTTCTGACTGAATTGGAGCAAACAATCCCTCCCCGCCTTGCGCTCAGCAGTGTTCGCCTTGATCAAGCCGGCACGAAGGTTCGACTCACGGGAACTGCTGCGGCCCTCGAGGATATCACTGCCTTTACCGTCGGGCTTCAAGATCACGCGACATTTAAAGACCCGATCTTGGCGCAGCATCGTGTCGGACAGAACGGGTTGGTGGAGTTCGATGTCACGGTACAATACCAGCGCGAAGGAACTTGAGTGATGAAAGATCGACTGCTCTTTCTCTGGCAGCATCCCTTTGCGCCCTTGTTCCCATGGGTGGGAGTCACGCTGGGTCTTCTTTTTATGCTGTTTCTCGTGCATGACCTCGGTGTGGCAAGTGCTCAAGCAAGCCGAGAGCGCTTGGAGAAGGAATGGACTGCGACCCGACAGGCATTGATGTATCACCGAGAAGCAAGAAAAGCGAAACAAGACTTGAGCCGAGTCTGGGCGGTGCTCCCCGCCGAACGCGACTTTACTCCGCTCGCGTTGGGGATTTCAGATGAAGCAAAGCGTGACCGAGTCACCTTGCCAGGGTTGTCCTATAAGACGGAGCCCACTCTCATTCCAAATACGAGCAAGGGGCTGTTACAGGGGCCGATGACTGGGCGATACGAGGATCTTCGCCGATTCATCTACGGTCTCGAGACGGCGGAAGAGTTGGTGTTTATCGAGGATCTTGAGCTGGCTCGGTCCGGAGGCTTACAGGACGCGTCGTTGACGTTCAATATTAGGATTGCGACGTACCTTCGCGGCGATGCCGGGGAGTCTAGTTTGCAGGGACCAGCGCACTAACCATGGATGCGAAAAAGAAGACGATTCTTGCCGCTTCGCTTATCCTTCTGTGGGCAGGACTGGCGGTATGGCAATGGCGGCTACTGCAGGAGCCGGTTCGCGTTCCGCTCACGAATATCGCGGGCCACCCATCCGTAGGGCAACGTGCGGCAACAGGAAGAACAGGCCTGCACGTAAACCTCCACCTGTTTACATCAACGAGTCTTCAACGTCAGACGATTTTCACCGTGCCTCGTAATATTTTTTCCATACCCCGTCCCGATGGCACGTTTGCCACCGGGAATGACCCAACTTCTGTAAATCAGCCTGGTTCGTCTTCAGCCGAGACCTTGACAGAACAAGAAGAGAAGTTGGAATTAGAGCAGTATCGATACCTGGGCTTTCTTCGTATGGGTAAGGGGCGTCATGAGAATAAGGATATTGCCGTACTCAAGAAAGACGATGAGGTGCTGGTGCTGAAGGTCGGTGATCGTGTCGACGATCACCTGATCCTTAAGGCGATCAACTCTGAAAGCGTGACGATCCGAGATACCGGTACCCATGTGGATCAAACGGTATCGCTCTCGGAAAAATCTCTGGAACAATCAACGGACCAGGAGAGGGAACAATCAACGGACCAGGAGTGATGGTGCATGAGGAGGGTTTTGGCATCGTTGAGGCGTCAAGAAACAGGGTTCTCGTACCTCATGGTCATGATTGCGATAACTCTTATGGGACTTGCCATGACGGTGGCCGGTCGGCAGTGGAAGACGATGGTGCAGCGAGAGCTCGAAACGGATTTGTTGGCCAAGGGGATAGAAATTCAATCGGCTCTCGCACTGTATTCGGCCACGACAAAGGCAGGAAGAGTTTTACCTGGTGAAGTGTACCCGCAAACGCTCGCCGAACTCACGAGGCCGCCCAAACCATTTCTCAGGAAGGTTTACCTTGATCCTGTGGGACGTGGTGAGTGGGAATTACTGAGGGCTCCCGCGGGAGGCATCATGGGAGTCCGAAGCAAGAGCCGGCAGAAACCGATCAAACAGGGTAATTTCCCGCTCGCAGTGCGCCATTTTGAGGGAAAGCCGACCCACTACGATTGGGTATTTCAATATCCGAATCCGTCTATGGTGGCGGTGGCTGGGCCTGTTGCTATGCCGTCTGCGGCTCCTGCACAGCCGGCTATACGTGACCAGCCCATGGTTCCAGGGGAATCGAGTTCACCCGACCAATCAATTGTTCCGGAAGAGCCTGATTCTCAGGCAACGCAATGAGTCTGATTGGCGTGCATTCCTCGGTGCCTCCGACCTTGCCGCAAGAACCTTCTGTACTCCTCTTCCACCAGGAGTAACGCCGTCGGTCATGATAGGTTGAGATTGACCATCGCCCTCCTTTCGGGCGGCTACGGAGTGCCATGACCGATATTCTAAAGCATTGATTCTCCGGCAGCTTATTCATTCAGTGAAAGGATCCACCATCCATAGGCCGTCGATGCTCCACTAGAGTCATGCAACCGGGTATTGCCCTCGCGAGGCCATCCCTCGAAATGGAACGGAGCGTTGAATGAATGGCTGGTGGCGTGAAATCGTCCAGCCCCTACCAAGCGTTTTGGGTCGAGCGCTGGCAGTCCACTGATAAGGATCCCAGGCATCATGCCTGACGGAGACTCTTGACCCGTCTCTTACCCACACGGTATTGTCAGCGGTCATTCTGAGTGGTTGGATCATTGGTGTGAAACGTGGAAGCCGTAGACAAAAGCGCCTCAGATCAGAGCATCGACGAGTATGTCTTGGAGCTGGTCTCCAAAGCCAAACAGGCGGCGAGGAGATTGGCATCTCTACCGACTGTGACCAAGGATCAAGCACTCCTTGCCATGGCGGAAGCGCTCGAGGCTCAGTCGGGCGAAATCCTCGCAGCGAATGAGCAAGATTTGAAGGCGTTTGGAATGACACCCGCAAAGAAGGCAATGGCAGATCGCCTGAGATTGACCGAGAAGCGGATCGGGGAGATGGCAGCCGGTCTTCGTGAAGTGGCGAAGTTGCCCGATCCTGTAGGAATGATGTCCGGTATGTGGACGAGGCCCAACGGGATGCAGGTTGGGCGAGTACGTGTGCCCATCGGTGTAGTCGGGATCATTTATGAGTCGCGACCTAATGTAACGGCGGATTCGGCTGCCCTCTGTCTTAAATCGGGCAACGTCTGTGTATTGCGAGGTGGCAGTGAGGCCATTCGGTCCAATACGGCGATTGCCGCCATCCTGTCTGAATCGGCGGGAAAGGCCGGTGTTCCAGCCGGTGCGATCACATTCGTCGATCGTGCAGACCGTGAGGTGGTGCCGGTGTTGCTCAAGCAGGATCGGTTCATCGACGTAATCATTCCGCGTGGCGGCGAATCGTTGATGAAACTCATCTCGGAACATTCAACGATTCCCGTCGTGAAGCATGATGCAGGTGTGTGCCATATCTATGTCGATGCCGAAGCAGATTCGGCGATGGCGGAGGCCATTTGCATCAACGCCAAAACGCAGCGGCCATCCACGTGCAACGCCATGGAAACCCTGCTGATTCACCAGTCGGCCGCGCGGATTCTGTTGCCCAAGCTTGCCCGAAGCCTCGGCGCGGCCAATGTCGAGGTTCGCGGTTGTCCGAAGACTTGCCAGTTGATTCCTGAGGCCAAGCCGGCAAGCGAACAGGATTACGGCAAAGAGTTTCTAGACCTGATTCTTGCCGTGAAAATCGTGAAGAATATGGATGAGGCGATGGAACACATCGCACAGCATGGGTCGCGGCACACGGAAGCGATCGTGACATCGGACTACGGACACGCGATGCGGTTTCTTAAAGAAGTCGATGCCAGTGCCGTCCTGGTCAATGCTTCCACCCGGCTCAACGACGGATACCAGTTCGGTCTGGGAGCTGAAATCGGCATCAGTACCTCGCGCATTCATGCGCGGGGTCCCATGGGGCTGGAAGAGTTAACCTGCTTTAAATTCATTGTCTTGGGGGGCGGCCAACTCCGCGAGTGAATGCCCTCGGACGCCATTGCATTTGCGCTAAACACGCCAGGCCATCTCCGGTTTCCTTCCACACGTACACTTGCTGAGTCCTTCGACAAGGTTGGTGGACACGTTCAAACTCTTCCGAACGGGCACCTCGTTTTTTATCGGCCTGATGGACGACGTTTCCTCGAAACAGATCCGGTAGGCCATCCCTTGCATGAGTGCGAATGGGAGTCGACCGGTATCGGAACCGTCTTGCTGCGGCGAGCGCGAGTTCGACTGGATTGGGGACGGTGGGTTGGGATTAAGCCTTGTGGGCTGGTGAATGAAACCAGGCTGAATCTCGCCTTGAGGCCCAATTGGCAGCGGATCACACCGGATGATCTTCGTGCCCTGGCTGCAGGGGCGTTACGAGTCCCAACCGAGGAAGTGCGATGGTTTTATCGCGATGAGGATCTTGCGATCGATCCCACAGGCATAGCGACGATTCGACAGCGAAAAGATGCCCTATACGTTTTGGATGGTGGGGGATTTGAAACGGTACGCTTCATGGCCTGTATGGGAGCCATGCATTGGGAGCAGATTGACTTTCTCCCGGTGGTTGAACTGTTCAAATCGTTGTTGCCCGGGACGGGCTCTGCCGTGTTCGAACTGATTCGCGGGCTCTACGACGATCAGAACAAGGGACACTCTGTCCCGAGGGCCTTACGGTATCGCGGAATTCCGACCTATCCATCCGAGGCAGCTTTTCGCTTGTTCAGCACCTTTTTTACGCCTCGGCTGGTGGGTGCCGAGGATCCGCTTACAGCGTTCATGAATCCTGCAACGTCTCATCGTGTTGAATGGCTGCCCGCCCAACATCCTCCCGCTCGGTACCTTGCGGGAAACCAGGGGCTGTGTGTAACCGTGCAAAACGGGATTGTTCAAAAGGCCACCCTTGCTGAAGATCTGTTTGGTCTTCCCTACGTCAGTTCGATCGGGCGCCGTATGCTCTCGCTGGATCGCAGCCTTCGTGTCGAAGGGCGCTCGCTAATTCTGAAAGATCGTGAAACCGAAATAACCTTGCCATTGGATCCCGATCTCCCGGCCAAGACATCGCCGTGCGATGAATGTCCGGTCAGTCTGGTCGATTGGCGCACGGTATTCGCGCAAGGAGTTCTGAAGATTTCCCCTGCTGAAGCCTTTGAGGCGGTGCCCCTATTTCCAGAAGACGACCAGGAGATCGGCGAACTCGCTGCCCAATCCTTCGTGGCGGACTATCTCGACGATCTTGGCGAGCAGGATCGGGAGATTGGGAGTTTGCGATCGCGGGCAGAGCGTGTGCTCATTGCCAATGGGGATGCGGTCATTGCCACGTGCGTTCTCTTTGACCGGCCACGTGACTATACCGTGCATGTTCGCTATGTTGCCTATGCGCAGCGTCAGGCCCAGCAGCTCTGGACCCAGTGCGCCGAAGTGCACCGATGGGATTGGCTGCAACGAATTCGAATGGAAGCCGCTGATACGTGTGAAGCGTCTCTGGAAAGCCGCGAAGTGTATGACCTGATTTATCAGTGGTTGCCGTATGAGTCGTTTGATTCGTCCATAACCATGAGGACGATTGTGACGAGACTGAGTCAAATGTTACGTCGAGGTGGTGAGGCCTTTGTTGTCGGCCCGGTTCGCCTAGGGGAGCTGCTGACGCAGGAACCGTCGCGGTTGCTGGTGCATTGGGAAGAATCAGTTGCATCACTCCCAACGTTTCTTACGCATAAGACGATCTTGCCCAAGGCCAGAGTGAAAACAGGGCTTACGTTGTTCCATGTCAGGCGGCTCTAGCCTTGCCTGGAGAAGGAGTCTGTTGTTAAGCCGGTGCGCCACGGTTTAAGAACTGGCTTGTCTCTGACGAGTTCTGTAGAATTTCAGACCTGGTGTCCGTACGTGACATCGTTCATATCGGCTCCTGATCGGAGTGGATCTGAGGAAATTAATCGGGGAGGAAGATTATGCCAAGCGTGTTGGATCGAGTCATCGAGAAAGAATTGAGAAGAGAATTGAAGGATGCGTTAATCAGGTTTGAAAAACAATTGCGGCAAGGCGGCGTCACAGAAGAAAACGTCAGGAATAGAATGCGCGGGGCAAAGCAGTTTGTCGCCTTCCTGTATGGTCGCTATCTCGGATAGGAGCCGTATTCGCCTTTCGAGCTGATGGGTGGGTGGCAAATGGGTTAAGATGGAATGGGCAGCAGCCCCTTCTTGGTGAGCACGCAGCCAGCCCATCATTCTGAACGGTACATTTGTGCCATCGCCTTTCAATTTCTCCAAGATGCCGATCAATCTTTCGGCGCTGGCTTTACCATCCGTTGAGCTGACCGCGCATATTGTAGCATGCGAACAATCAAGAGTCCGGCTATGGTTGGGAGCCAGATCCATTGCACCTCGCTGGCAAGTACGTGGAAAGCCCTCTCGCTATAAAATGCGCTAATGCCGATTGGAGAGACGGCAACCGGTCGAGCAACGAAAAAATATCGGCTTGTATCAAATGGGGAAAAGAACGCCACGCCGAGTCCACCGTCGGTCAGTGCATCGAGAAGACCATGTGATGCGGTGCAGAAGAATAGATAGAAAAAGAGGCGCACCTGTGCTGCCTTCGATTTCTGCCGATGCCAGACACGCGTGAGAAAGGCACTTAGGAGGCTGGCGAAGAGGAGTGAATGGGTCATGCCACGATGACCCCACAGATCACCGTATTCAATTCCGAAGGAAAAACCGATGACATCCAGATCCGGAACAATTGAACAGGCCATGCCCAGGAACAAGACCGGCCATGTGAAGATAGGATGTCGAGGGGCCTTGCCGAGTGCGAGGGCGACGAATGCGTGGGAGAATGCCGAGGCCATGGAACTCTCTTTTTCTCAACGAACGTCAGCTCCCGTTCTTAAAACCCAACTGCCGCCAGGCTTCATAGACCACTACCGCGACGGCGTTTGAGAGATTGAGGCTGCGGCTCTCTGGGCGCATCGGCACACGGATGCGTCGTTCCTCTGAAAACGATTTAAGGAGTGTGGATGGGAGCCCGCGTGTCTCCGGGCCGAACAGAAACACATTGTCTTTGGTGTACTCGATCTGGTCATAGGGCCTGGTTCCCCTTGTGGAGACAGCGAACAGGCGGCGATCCTTGAAGTACTCCGCACAATCGGCCCAGTCGTCGTAGGTGCTGATCGTGGCGAACTCATGATAGTCCAACCCGGCTCGCACTAATTGTTTATCATCCATGGAAAAGCCAAGCGGTTTCACCAGGTGAAGCCGGACGCCAGTGTTGGCGCAGAGGCGGATAATATTGCCGGTATTCGGGGGGATTTCCGGTTGGTAGAGAATAACGTCAAACATCTGAAGGGCAGTGTATCATGACACCCGCTCGCAGCACGATGACCGTGTGGTGCGGCGGAGCGCCATAGGCAAGGCTCAATTGCAGGTTTCGGACACTCATTGTGACGTCTGTAGTCGTTGCAGACATCGAGGTTTCAGACAACGCTGAACAGCTTTTGTGCGCATCCTGCTAGGTTGCTTGACAGGGAGGATTGTACCCGTGAGGATTGAGGTGCTGCCATCGCCAAGTGTCGGCGCACATGTCGGCGAGGCTTCGCTCAGTCCGCCAGCCGAGAAGGGCAGCCGCCTTGCTGGGATCGGCGTAACAGGCTGCGACGTCGCCGGGACGACGAGGCGCAACTTTGTACGTCACCCGCTTGCCGCTGGCCTGTTCGAAGGCCCGCACCATCTCTAGCACGCTGTAGCCGGTCCCGGTTCCAAGATTGACCGTGAGGCATTCTGCCTGTGCTATTGATCGTCCGAGCGCGTCCAACGCTTTGAGATGTCCTTTCGCCAGATCCACGACATGAATGTAGTCGCGCACACCGGTGCCGTCCGGGGTCGCGTAGTCATCCCCGAACACGTTCAGATGCGGGCGGAGACCGACTGCTACCTGTGCCACGAAGGGCATGAGGTTGTTCGGCGTGCCCTGCGGATCTTCACCGATCAATCCGCTCGTATGTGCGCCGACCGGGTTGAAGTAGCGGAGAATCCCGATGCGCCACGAGGTGTCGCTTCGCTGCAGATCCCGCAGCATGTGTTCCACCGTCAGTTTCGTTTGTCCGTAGGGATTGGTGGCGGAGAGCGGATGATCTTCCGTCAGTGGCAGCCGCTGCGGATCGCCGTACACCGTAGCGGAGGAACTGAACACCAGCGTCTTCACCCCACAGGTTCCCATTGCTTCCAATAAACGTAAAGAACCGACGACATTGTTGTCGTAGTAGGACAGGGGTTGCTGGACCGACTCGCCGACCGCCTTCAGGCCGGCAAAATGAATCACCGATTGCGCACCGCTTTCTCGCAGCGCCGTCACCAGCGATGTCCGGTCGCGGATATCGCCGCGGATGAAGCGGAGTTGTTTGCCTGTAATCCGCTGTACACGTGCGAGCGATTCGGGATGGCTGTTACAGAGATTATCGAAGATGGTAATGTCGTGTCCGGCCTGGAGTAGCTCGACACAGGTGTGAGACCCAATATATCCCGCACCACCGGTGACCAGAATCACGCATCATCTCCAGTAGAACTCTCTTTTGGGGTTTCGTCTGAAGCCAGAGTAGCGGGATCATGAGAGTAGGTCAAGCGAGGGAATGAAACTGCAAGAGCGATTTGTGTGAGGCGGTTTTGCTGGAGCCCTGGATGCTATATTCTTCCTGCTTCCTGGTATAGTTGGTTCCAAGCGCAGTGGAGTTCAAAGCGGAAACATGATTGCGCCATCTGATAGGGAAGACTCTGTCGATCGACTACGACCCCGTGCCGGCATAGTTCTTCTGATGCTCGCCCTCCCGCTGGCTCTGATGGCCAGTCTCTGTGCCGCTGCTGATGATGCGCCAGGGCCGTCGGCTGAACAAGCAGCTGAACATGCCAAAGCCGCATGGGACCGTGGGGCGGTCACGACGGCGCTGGAGATTCTCGATCACGGTTTAGGTGTTCATCCGGAAGCGGTCACCCTCCACAAAGTACGCGGTGACATCCTTTCTACCTTTCGTAACCCCCAAGAGGCCGTTCAAGCCTATGACCGAGTGCTCTCCGTGCAACCCGCTGCGCTGGATGTCCGTTGGGCGAAATGGGGGCTGTTGGTCCGGTGGGGGCAGGAAGAGGAAGCGATTGCAGAACTGCACAACATCGCGCGGATTGATGAGAAGAATCCGCTCATCCACTGGCGACTGGCGCAAGAACTGCGAAAGCTCGATCGGTTGGAGGAGTCGCTGGAGTCGTATAAGCTGGCGGTCCAACTTATGCCGGACCTACTCAGTTGGCAACTGGCTTTGGCTCGTGCCCGCTTTGACGTGCTGGATTATCAAGGGGCGGATGCCGACATCCACCATGTGCTCCAGCATGTTCCACCAGGTTCTCCGCTTGAGCTTCCGGCCAAGAATCAATTGGCACAACTGCATGAGTCGATGGAACGGGGCCGACGCTTTCAGCCGGCGCTGGCTCCCGCTGCCACTGCGACTCAGCTGAAGGAATGGGCTGCCATTCGGTCTGATGCCTGGAAACTGTTCGAAGCCGGCCGCTTTCAGGAGGCCGAACCGGTCTATCGCAAGTTGCTGGCACTCAATCCGGACGATCCGATCGCGACCCATCAATTGGGACTGACACTCATGCAATTGGGGCAGTGTAAGGAAGCGCTCGCCGTGTTTGGCAACATGTCGAACCTGAATCCAAGCGAGGAAGACTTTGCGGACACGACCTTTCGGATGGGGCAGTGCTATGTGGAATTAGAGAGGTGGGAAGAAGCCTTTGTTCACTTTCAGATCCTCTATGACGCGGCTATCGAATTTGAACAAGCCAATAAGGATGTCCCTTTCCCAGCCGGTACTCGTGTCCTGGCAAAAGAGAAGATTGCTCGTTGGCTTGAAAGGGTACGGCCCCATGTTCCTGAACTGGTGAAGCTGAAAGAGGAAGAGGCCAAAGCGGAGAAGCAATCAGGTGACTCTACATCCGCACCATCGGAAGAAGCTCTGTTTGCAAAAGCTGTTGAAAGGCTGAAGCCTCAGAAGACGCTGGATACCGGAGCGGCGATCGCAGGGCGGGATGCGGATTTCAGTTGGTTTCGATTTGTTGTTCCGGCAACCAAGGTCGTGCGGGACGACTCTCCGACTGGCGCTCACGAGTTCATCCCGCTGTACCCAGGCGATACATTTCCCACCACACAATCCGAAATCTACTTGATCTTCAGACTGGTATCGGATTCGTTCGACGCCGTGCCGCTGACCGCACGATGTGGTCTGGAAACATCTGACATGGCTGAAGATCCACAGACGATGGTACAAGATCACGTCATGACCACCACGAATGATCGCTCGGGCTATTTTCTCCTTACCTCTCCGAAATCCAGCTGGACACCTGGGTACTACCGTTGCGGCCTCTTTGCCGGAGAACAGACCTCCGCCTATTCCTATGTCGATGAAGTCCGGTTCCGGATCATCGAACCAGGCAGGTCTTAATGGTTGTTCGGTGAGGTTCCCAGTGAGGCAGCGGTCATGCGTTATAGAGAAGGCTCATACCGCGATGACTTCTTCACGGACATGGTGGAGGGGAACAACCTTTGGACCTTTCCCTTCCTCAAAGTGACAGCGGACTGCGTCCCTGACCTTCGCGGGTAGTTCCGTCAGTGTATCGGCTTCAGTAAAGATCGATTGGCCAAGCACGCGTGCAGTAAATGTACCCTCGAGGGCTTCTTCTACAACAAAGATCAGCTCACTTATGATTAAGCCTCACCAGGTAGGTCTTGCCAGCCGTGCCGGATTCTTACGAGCTTCCATTGGACAGTCAATTCCCCCTCTAGTCGCCAAGTTGAGTATGTCGACGTTACGCCATGAGGTGCCATACGTATCTTGATGTACTAGGTGCAATTGGACTCTCTGTCCATAAGTATGTAGACTGAAAAAATGGTGCCTCTAAAAACCCCGTCAACAGATAATTGGTGGCTGAGGGGTGTCATCGCGCGATCCGTCGGAATCATCGCCATTGCCCTCGGGTTCGTCATCGGAATGTACGGACTCGATCATCCTGCCTCACATTGGCTTCAGACCGCACTGGGGTTACTCGTGACCGGGATGGTGGCCCAAGGCTATGCGCTCTACTGCTCGATCAAACGGATGCAGCAACTGAATTCATAATATCGCTTCCCTCCGCTCGCGTGACCAGCTCCGACACCACCAGCATCAGCCGTCGCTGACCAGCTCGTGACGGAGGTTGCTAGAAAAGACTGCCGATACCTTTTCATCCCCCTCAGTGTTCGCGGCAAACCCTCGACTATGTGACTGCGCCTATTTCTTGTAAATTTCCATTAACTGACTGGACTGGAGTATTGTTGAGGGCAGAGCGAAGACGCGTTGCATCATCGTGGGCATGGTGTGAGCAAGAACCGATTATCAAATCCTATAGTTCCTACAACGACCGGTGGGGCTAGGCTGTCGAGATCCCAACGGGCTTTAGACAAGAAGCTTTCTGATATTGACGAGAAGAGAATTGAGGAAGGGCAAGATGCTTACGGGCTTTCTCGAATTTACCGAGGTGCCATCTATGCTGTGGAAGCTCTTGCCAATGTTGACCGTTTCGCTCATGCCGCCCATGGTTTTCGAGAACTGATGGAGAAGCTGGCATTTAGCGTTCCTTCAGCTGAAGTGCCAAGCCCAAAAGGAAATCCTCCAGGGTTGAAGGCCTTGATCCAGGAGATGGCTAAAAAATGGGAGAAGGCAAAGAAGAACACAAAAAGCCTCAATGGTGGAAAATGGGAAGGAGCTATTGATTCCCATACCGGGAAATTGCTCGGATCATTAGAGGAATTTTTTCGCACAGCAATCACGTTGAGACCCTCAAAAGCCCAACAGGGAGAGAAGTTACTGAAGCACACGGACTTTGAACGGTACCCTCTTCCCGAACAGATCGAGCAGATTCGTATTCAAGAATGGAGAACCTATGATGAATATTTCCAGAAAATTGCGCATCACGGGGCTCTAGCCAGTGAAGCTGAGTTCGCCGGATTTGCAAGAAGCTTTGAGGATTTCCTATTGGCTCGTCTAATCCCCAAGACCAGTCGTTCAAAGAAGAGATTATTGGCGATTATTAAAGAGGGCGAAAGAAATGCCCAGCCCTGAAGTTGTCAAAAAGGCCCTTAAGGCCATAGAGCGACCAGTAGACTTTGAATTCTTCTTTGACGAATTGAAGTCGCCAGATTGGCTGGAGCCTCTCGCCGCAGAAGGCGTATTTGATAAGCCCTATCCTCCAGTTGAGGAGAAAGAATGGATCAGTTTTCCAACGTGGCCCCCCTCACGGTATCTGGTACGGATGGCTGAGAAAGCGCCGAATCTTGTTGCACGACTTGCACTACAAATCCCGGAAACTGCCAATGTTAGAATCCACGAAGATCTTACTGACGCAGCTCTTGCTATGCCCGCAGAAATTGCTCAAAGAATAGTTCTCAAGGCGATAGGGTGGGCCAAGTCCAAGTATCAACTTCGACTCGCAGACAGGCTCGGCAAATTGATCAGTCATCTCGCTCGTGCGGGACAAATTGAGAAGGCATTAGACCTGGCGAAGGCATTGCTAGAGCTGTACCAAGAACAGAAGGAGCCGATGGCAGGCTTTGAAGGTGAAAAATACCCATATCCACCCGAGCCCAAATCTGTTCTTTCTGATTGGAACTATGAGCGGATCTTAAAGAACCATATTCCCGACCTGGTTTCAGTAGCTGGATTGAAGGCGCTCGATTTACTTTGTGATCTGCTAGAGCAGGCCATTGTTTTCTCGGGTAGGGCCGCAGACACAGAATCAGAAGACTATTCATATATTTGGAGAACTGCAATAGAAAGTCATAGCCAGAACGAAGGGCGGGATCTAAAAGGAAGTCTGGTGTCAGCTGTACGCGACGCAAGTGAAGCAATCACCGCTGCTAATCCGATGCTCATCCGAGAGGTCGTCCGCTGTGTGCGTTACAACTCGCATAATGCGACCCCTCGCAAATGGAAAGTGTTCGATAGGATCGTGCTCCACATCATAAGGGAACGTCCGGACGCGGTAAGCGACCTTATTCGGGGAGAACTGTTGAAGCCTACAAATGTTGAGGATACAGGTATCTCGCATGAGTATCGCCTCCTTCTAAAAAAGATGTTTGGGGCACTGGACTTGTCAGATCAGCAGGTCATTCTAGGTTGGATTGAGACTGGACCTCCTGACATGGATGGATGGGTACAACGTGTCACGGAAGCAACTGGCGAGGCCCCGAGCGTAGAAGACACGGAAAAGTATAAGAAGGCCTGGCAACTTAAGAGGTTGGCCGTCTTTAGGGAGTCGCTTTCTGAGCCGTGGGCACGTCGATACCGCGCTCTCGTGGAGGAATTTGGTCCACCGGAACATCCAGAATTCTCTTTCTACTCGATCGGCACAATGACAGGACCCATGAGTCCCAAGAGGGCAACTGACCTGTCGCAGATGCAAGAGGATGAACTTCGCCAATTCTTAACGGATTGGAAACCAGGAGAAGAAGTGCTCGGCATTGTGCCGTCTCGAGAAGGATTGGGGCGAGAGATCAGTCAGATGGTGGCGAACGATCCAGCAAAGTATGCGCCGCTTGCGGAGTTGTTCGAAGGACTTGACCCCACCTACGTCCGATCATTCCTGCAAGGGTTTCGAGATGCGGTTGGGCTACAGAAGCCGTTTGCATGGGATCCGGTAATTGACTTGTCATATTGGGTAGTAACCCAGGCAAGAGAAATTCCTGGTCGCAAAGTTGATAAGTGGGGGGCAGATCCGGATTGGAGTTGGGCACGTAAGACTGTGGCAAGTTTGCTCTCGTCAGGCTTCTTGGAAGGTGATGGTTCTATCCCATGGCATTTGCGAGAACGAGCGTGGGCGGCCCTCATTCCTGTTACCAATGATCCACATCCTGAACCTGAGGACGAAGTCGAAAGAAAAGGGCTCAGCGCCGACCCTTCCCATCTTGCGCTTAACAGTGTTCGAGGGGAAGCTGTTGAAGCCGTAATTCGCTATGCTTGCTGGGTCAAGCGGAGTCTATCCAAGGAAGGCAAGAAGAGATTAGCCGGGCAGGGACTAAGGTCAATGCCAGAAGTGCGCGATGTGCTGGACGCACATTTAGAACCGAATAGAGATCCCTCATTGGCAATTCGATCCGTATATGGTCGTTGGTTTCCTACACTCCATTGGTTGGATGCCAAGTGGGCGACACGAAACGTTAAAAAGATCTTTCCCGAGGCGACAGGGTTGCGCAAGCACAGAGACGCGGCATGGGATACCTACATCATTTTCTCAACGCCATACCTAAATATGTTGGATGTCCTGCGTGCCCAATACTCAAGAGCTGTCGCAGAACTTAGCAGTCCACTAACTATTGACCATGGAGTAGGAGATCCCAAAGAGAGATTGGCTGAGCATTTGATGAATTTCTATTGGCATGGCAAATTGCCTTACCGAGGGACATCGGGGATTCTAGGAAAATTCTTCTCCATTGCTACTGATAAAATCCGTGGGCACGCGTTTGAGGTCTTGGGGCGATGGATTCACTCCTCGGGAAAGGTATCTCCTGCTGTTATTGAACGACTCCGTAAACTCTGGGAAGGAAGAGCTGAAAAGGCTAAGGACGATCCGGCTCAGAACGCAAGAACCTTGGCCGCATATGGATGGTGGTTCGCTTCTGGGAAATTTCCGCAGAAATGGTCAATGGCTCAGCTGGCTATGGTTCTTCGGCTGGCTAAAACAATAGACGTGGACTATTTGGTCCTCGAGCGTCTCCTCGTTGTTAGCCGTAGTACGCCTCTGGAGGTTATACGCTGTCTTCGTTTGTTGTGTGAGGGATCAGAGCAACAGTGGGAGATCTCAAGTCGGCTTGATGAAATTAAGAAGATTCTTTCTGTCGTGTTGAAACGCAAGAGAGGCACGGTGAGAGAAGAGGCCATCGATCTCGCTGAATTTCTTACAGCGAAGGGATTTCGATACTTTGACGACCTGCTCGATGATGTATATCAGTCTTCTAGCTAATGCCGCTCAGATCAGTGCGTGACCTTCCCCCGATTTGATGGACACCAGGTTAGGCGACTGCGGCCCTCGCTTCGTACTCGGCCGGGGAGTCATAGCCGAGGGTTGAGTGCCG
>LNFM01004362.1_pt1 | contig 26166 bp, 29 predicted proteins | sample 596031 | NCBI WGS metagenome assembly LNFM01 (sample SAMN04254537, study PRJNA301005) | activated carbon metagenome | isolation source: dual media filters at the Ann Arbor, Michigan drinking water treatment plant | place: USA: Ann Arbor | reverse complement strand
TGCCCGCCAGGGCGGGGGTGCGCTAACGGCGCCATTTCGTCAGACGTCCACGAGGTCAATGGGCAGCGACGGCGCGGGGCCTTCGATCACGTCGCCACGCACGAACACCAACGCGCCCACGGTGGCGTCGCCACGGGCCTGGACGCGGCCGCCGTCGGGGAGTTCCACCGTGGCCAGCGACCCGGAGATCGACAGCACGGTGCCGACCTGCAGGGCGGGCGCCCCTACAAGGTCTTGTAGTCGCCGGAAAGGGTTACGGTACATAGGTCTCGACTCCAAGGGTTTGCCGGATCTGGGGCATCTGCGCGGACACGCTGAGCGAGCGCACCATGCCCAGGCGCACCACGCCGCCGTCGACGTAGCGCAGCAGGGCGCCCGGCTCGACGATGCCGGCCACGGGCAGCACCGGTGCGCTCAGCGTGACCAGGGCGCCGCGCCCCGTGGCCGCCAGGATCGACAGCCCGCGCTGGCGGCCGGCGACGACGTCGGTGATCAGTTGGTCGACGACCATCGGAGCGGCCACATCGCCCGCGGTTCCCTGCCGTGTGACACGCACCAGGCGCCCGTTGCGCTGGCCCGAGACGTACACCCGGTTGTAGGCCGGGCGGTCCGCCCAGGTGATGCCCTCGCGCACGGCCACGTCGGCCGGGATCTGCACGTCGGGCGTGGCGGTCGGCCAGTCCCACGGCGCGTCCGGGTAGCGCTTCAGGATGCGCAGGGTCTGCGCGGTGCGGTGCGGCTGCACGTAGCCGCCAGCGGCGGCCGCGATCGCGGAGATGGCACTCATGCGCGAGCCCTGGAAGACCCACGAGCCCGCGGGCACGTTCCAGTCCTCCAGTTGGAAGTCGACGCCCCAGCCGATCGGCACACCGTTGTCGAGCAGCACGTCTTCGATGAGTTGCTGCGCGGTGCGTGCGCCGGTGTTCGCGAACGTCATCTGCGCGTCGTACGGCTCGGACAGGATCGCGTTGCGGCCTCGGCCAGCGATGCGCAGGCGCGAGCGTGCGTGCGACCGGTCGCGCGTCAGCGACTCGGCGATCAGGTGGTACGCGATGCCGTTGATCGTCGCCTGGAACTCGACCGGCTCGCCGAGCACCGCGGGCTCGACGCTGGCCAGTTGATCGCCAGGCACTGTGGCCGACCACGTCCACGTCCACGAGTCGACGTCGATGGACAGGTCCATGCTGAGCACGGGGATGAACGGCCCGCCGGGCAGGCGCTGCAGGGACACGGTGTTGATGGTCACGTAGACGCTCCTGATGGGGACGACCAGCGTCGCCGGCGGCAGCGGCGGCAGCGGCGGGTGGTTCTCGCAGATGAAGACCAGCGACGTCGTGGCGGGCCCGAACTGCTGGAACAGCAGGTCCGCCAGGGGCGTGTAGCAGGGCTGGGGCGGCGGGGGCGGCGGCGGGTCGTAGCGGCCTGCCGGCGGGCGCATCGCTTCTTGGTGCGGGGCAACCCACTCGACCCAGTAGGGGATGGCGGATTGCGCCGAGGTCTGCAGGGCCAGCGCCGCACGGACCGCCTCTTGGTAGCGCTGGCGCACGGACGGCCGGCGGTCGCGGTAGCGCTCCTGCCAGGACGACCAGGCGTCGTCGGCCACGGGGACAGCGACCTGATGCCGCGCGAGCGCGCTGGGCCGCACGTTGCGCACGCCCTCTTGGTGCCGGGCGCGCAGCGGCGTCGGCGGCACGGGCTGCGTGATCTGGTGGCGCGCCGCTGCGAAGGCCGACATCCGCGTGGAGTCCTGATGGCGCGCGCTTGCCCCGTCGCCGGCGGGCGTGGCCTTCTGCCAGGCGGGCGCGCCGCTGCTGAGCGTCTGCAGGGCGCCGCGGTGCAGGGTCTGCGCGCCGGTCACACGGCCCGGGCCCTCCTGCCACTGCGACGCCGTGGCCGACGTCAGCGGCCGGTCCACCGAGATGTCATACCGCAGCGAGACGTCGATGTCAGGGGCCGGCAGTTCGACGTCGACGGTGAGCTCGAACGCCCGGCCGAACGAGACCTCGACAACAGGGCCGGGCAGTTCGGCATCGACATACAGCAGGCGGTCGACGGTCGCGGCTGTGTCGCCGAAGACCAGTTCCGCCGGGTTGGCCAGCGGAAGCTGCAGGAACAGCAGATCGACCGCGGCCATGCACGTGCTACCGGAAGCGAGCCGAGATCAGCGTGACCTTGCCGCCAGCGACCACGTTGGGGTCGTCGAGCCGCACCGGGGCCGAGCCGGCCACGCCAGAGACGTCGCAGTCGGTGTTCCAGTTGCGGTCGCCGTTCTCGAACCGAGCCCATGTGATCAGCCCCGTGCCCACCGCCAGCACGAACGGCAGCGCCCCGTACAGTTCCAGCGCGTTTGCCACGAGGGCGCCGGCGGGGCTGTCGAGTTCGACGATCGCCAGGATGTTCGTCAGCGCGCCGCCGGCAGCCGGCCTGGCGCCGTCGAGCAGCAGGATGCGCGGCGCCAGCGGGCCGGCCTCGAGATGCGCGAGCGAGCCGAGCAGGCGCGCGTCGTTGTGTCCCTGCGAGATGGCGGTGATCACATCGGCTCCGGGGTGAGGTTGTCCGCGACGACCGCGCGCAGATTCTTGGCGGGGTCGTAGGCCAGGACGGTGTACTTGCGGCGGAGGTCCACCCCTTCGAACGCGTAGTACCCGGTGAGTGGACTGCTCCACGTCTCGCGAATCGAGATGCCTGTTTGCTCGTCGACTAGGCGCACGCGGGCGTACTTCGGAAAGTTAGGTGTGCCGAAGACTTTCACCGTGCCATACACCACGCCGCGGCCGCCGAACTCGCGGTCGACGACCAGCAGCGGGCCCGGAGCCCTGCCGTGCACAGGCGCGGCCGGGACACCTGTCGTTGCGGCGCGGAACGGCTGCCCACCGAGGCCGACGAGAGGAAAGCCGTACGACGTTGGAAAAATGTCGAGAGGCGGCACGAACGAGGCGCCGCTGGGATAGCGGACGTGGTTCGTGACTCGCACAGGGCCCATCGCGCCCCAAAGGCTGTAGCCCGGGATGAAAGCGTCCCCCACGAGCATTCGCGTGCTTGACTGCGTGGGGAGTGCGCCAGACCCGCCTGACTGTGCCGCGACCTGCACCCCGTCGATGTACGCTCGATGGAAGCGGTCGGCCGAAGACCCCGTGCTGTTGATGTTGAGTTCGAGCGTGAACGCGTAGTGCGCCCAGGCATTGACCGGGACCGCCCCGCTTGCCGAGCGCATCGCAGCGCCCGACCATGCGGACCCGAGCGTCCCACCGATCTCAAGCACATTGCCCGTTGAATCTACTGCGATGTAAATCCCGTTGGCCCCGCCAGCGTCTCGGAAGTCGATCAAGCTGATGTCGTTCGGATTGACTGACGTGATGTATGCCCAGAACTCGATCGTCTTCGGCGTCCCCGTGAAGGGGATAGCCGAACCGTTGAACTCGATGCGCCCCGAGCCCCCGTCAGGGAAGCGCGCAGTCGTGTTCCCGAACAGCGGGAAGTCGGTCGACGGCGCAACGCCGCCAGCCACGCTGAACGTGCCGGGCGCGAACGATTGATCGAGCAGGGTCGCGCCTGCGAAGTTCGCGACGACGGGGCTGGCGCGATAGAGCGGGTCCACCGGCTTACCTCCAAGGGCCCGTGACGTCGAAGAACATCACTCCTTGGTGGCTCAGCGCAGCCATCAAGGTTCGGTCGGGCACGGAGACCACGCCGTCGATCTCCGATCGGGTTGGGAACACGCCGTTCCCGATCGCCTGGGGGGCGAAGTACGCTCCGGGGTAGTCGCCCCGGTAGCTGATCGACCCGTAGGGTTCGATGACGTGCAGTGCTGAAACGTACAAGCCGTTGTCGGCGACATTCGGGAATTGAATAAAGCCGGCGTTCGTTTGTCCTGAATAGGAGTTGGTGAACCCGGCCGGGGTGGGTGCGTTGCGGCGCGTGTAGCTCGAACCCCCCAGCCCGCTCGACCCTCTCGCCAGAAACGCGAACGCGTCGGCGGTCGTCGAGATCCTCGCCAGGTCGCCATCCTCTTGGCTGGCGAAATTGTTGACGTTGGAGCCAGCGCTCGAGACAAGAAACCCGTACGGGTCTGGAGACTTGTTGGACTTGATGTCGCCGAAGAACGAGATCGACATCCACCCGCTATTGTTGGCGGCTAGCGAGACGTGATCTCGCAGCACGTAGAAACCGCGAGAGTCCGCAAGGATGATCCACGCGCGCCCAGACGAGTCAGGGCCCGTCACGTTCGACTTGCGCACGTACAGCCCGTCCGCGCCGCCCGGAGATTGAAGGTTGGTGGGAAACGGGCCGGTGCCGACATTGATGCTGGACATCGTCTCGAAGCCGCGCACCCGTGCCACCGAATTGTTCGTGTCGTCGACTCGCAGGTACAGCTGCGAACTAGCCACATCCAGCGACTGATAAGCCGCCAGGTCGGATCCGCTGAAGGCCTTCTGCCAGCCCGCCGCGGCGACCTTATGTGTGATCGACCCTGTGGCCGTCTGGTCGGCGATGCCGGTCGCGTCGAACGTGTACGTCGTCGCGCTGACGATCGATAGCACGCGCTTCTGGCCGTTGAGGCCCGCCGGCACGGCGCCTGCGATCTCTGCGACGGAGCCTTTCTGGAACGGGTGCCCCGCGCCGCGGATGACTGTGGCGATGCCGCCGGCCACGGTGATCGAGTCGACCCCGCCTGCGCCGAACCCGTTGACCAGGCACGCGTCGAGGACTGCGATGAGGGAGCCCGCGGTGGCCGACAGAGTCGGCGCCCCGACCATCGCGGAGTGGAAGAGCTTGACTGAGGTATCTGGAGCGGGCATGAGTGCCTCCTATTACGGGCGGTCCACGTCGCCGCGGACCAGCAGGGTGAACGAGTCGTCGATCACGGTTTCAGGGCCTTGCTGGATCGTGCGAACGGCCCAGATCGGGAAGAAACAGCCGACGGTGTTGAACCGCAAGACGTTGCCGGTCGACCACCCCAGGCCCCAGCCGAGCGCCGGGATCGTGAAGTAGGGCGTGCCGGTGGCGGGGTTGAGCGGCGAGCAGTCGGTGCTGGTGTTGCCCGAGGCGATCACACCGACGTGTTCGCCCACGACGTTGAACGACGTGCTGTTCGTGAAGATCACAGCCCAGCGCTCGGTCAGCGCGCCGCGGTTCACGACGCTCAGCGGGTATGCGATGTTGTTGAATGTCGCTGTAGCAGCACTGCCGATCAGGTTGTCGGACCAGACGTTCGTCCACGTCGCCTGGTCCATCACCAGGCTCACGCGTGCGCGCAGGTCGCCCGCCACGAGCGCGCTGGACAGGTACGAGCCGGGCACCGGGTAGGCATGCGTGATCTGCCGGGTGAACGACACGGTCCCGTTGATCTGCACGTCGCTGACCATAGCCATGTCTTCGATGCGGTGCTCGACAGTGACCGGCTGCGCGTAGGTCGAGACGTTGGTGAAGGTCACCAGCCCCGTGTCAAGGTCTGCGGTGTAGCCTGTGTCGATCACATCCCCGTTGGCGTCGATCACGCGCACTCGCGAGAGGCGCACGCGGCCGCAGTTGATGACCTGGCCGTTCGAGACCGTGGCGGGGCCGACCGTGCCGGTGTGGCCGAGGACTGCGAACGCGCCGGGGCGGAAGATCGGCACGCGGCCGTCTTGAGGCAGGCGCACCGGGTCGAGGCCCAGGATAGACGCGTCCAGAGGCAGGTAGAAGAACGACACGTAGCTGTAGCGCAGCGTGTTCGCGTCGACCGGCCAGGGGCGCCAGATCTTGCCGTCGGAGACCAGCACGTCGTCGGCGTCGTACCACCACTCGGCCTTCTGCTCGGCGGTCAGCGTCGAGTCGAGCACGTAGTCCCCGAACTGGACTTCGACCAGGCCGGTCTCATAGTCGATCTGGCCGCGCACGTGGGGGCCGGTCAGCGTGCCGTCTAGCACTGACGTGGCGATGATCTGCTGCCCTGTCGCGTCGACCACGCTGAGCACCAGGCCTGAAGGCTTGATGGGCGCCAGGCCCGTGTTGAACGTGACGTTCGCCAAGTCGGGCGGGCGCTTCGTCGTCCACAGGCTGTCGAGCGCGATCGTCCCGGGGGTGCCGCCGACGAGGTAGTCGGACATGGCCACGACGCCCGCGTAGTAGTCAATGGTGCCCGACAGAATGCCCGGGTCTGAAAGGGTTCGAGCGCGGTAGACCTTGCCTTCGAAGTCCTCGTAGGAGTGCCCCATCCAGGTGAACCGGACAGACCCGGGAACGATGTAGTCCTTGGTGTAGGGCGTCAGGTCCAACGTCACGCCAGGCGGCTCGTACGTTTCGGTGTGAGACGCAGGCGTCGCAATGCCGCGCCGGTACCGAGCGATCATGGTCGAAGACCCGTAGATCTCGCGGAACGCGTTGCTCCCCGTGCTGCCCCCGCGGGCCGACTCGCTGCCCCCGCCGCCCGTCGTCGCGGTCGTGCCTTCGGGCCCGCCTGCAGTCGTCGTCGACGCGCCAGTCTCGTTGAGCTCTTCCCAGGCGGATGCCCGTTCGTAGTTCGACTCGAAGCTGTTCTCGGAGTAGTCAGACACGACCTTGATGACCACGGCTTTCGAGACGTAGCCAACAGTCCCGAGCGCGCCGAAGAACGCACCGCTGCCGTCGTCCGTGATCAGGTGAGCAACAGCCGTTCCGTTGCGCGAGGTCTGCCGGCTGGTCGTCGAGTAGCTCGAAGAGTCCGACGAGCTTGTCGAAGACCAGTTCGTGGTGGTTACCTCGGACGACTTCCCGGGCAGCCACGCCCCAGTCGACGTGACGAAGGTTGCCGTGGCGGGAGCTCCTGCCGCGCCACTGTAGCCCTGCCCCGCGCCGGCGGATCCGCCGGAATACAGCACCGGCGGGTAGGCCGAGAAGAACTCAGGCTTGCCGGGAATGATCGACGTGTTGGTGGTTCGACCCGCCGCTGAGTCTTTGGTCGTGCTGCCTGCCGCAGACACAGAGCCGCTTGAAGCGGTGGTCTCTCGCGTCGTCAGCCACGACAGCGCTACCGACCCCGGCGCCGGCTGTTCCGCAAGGATGAAGGACACGGCGCCGGCGCCGTCCGGCGTCAGGCCTGGGAAGAGTTCCTCTTCGATTGCAGCCCACTCGTACTCGATGTTGAACGTGCCGCCTGCATCCAACATGAAGCTGGGGCGCAGGAAGACGATGCCCGCGTTGTGGTTGACCTCTCCGACCGCGTCACCTGTGAACCGGCCGGACGCATTTGCCGTCGCCGTCCGCAGCGTTCCGCCCGAGGTCCATTCGATCGTCAGCGTGCCCGGGATGACGCCCTGGTGCTCGAGGTTGAACGCGAACTCGGGCGCGCGGTAGTTGAGCGAGCCGGAACGGTTGGTGTAAGTGACGTTCTCGCCCCAGTAGAAGACCACGGCGCTGCGGTCGTCCGGCAGAGCGTTCAACGTCACCGAGACCGAGCCTGTCAGGTAGTTGATCGTGCCGGACCCGGCCGCGCCACCGCCGCCCAGCGTGCCGTCCCCGTTGTCGACGATGGTGTAGTTGTTGCCCAGCGCCCGGAAGGTCACACGGCCCGAGCCTGGCGCCGGCAACGGGGTCAAGATCGTCACGTAGTTGAACGACCGGTTCTCCTGGCCGATGCGGATCCGCTGGGCAAACGGACTGCCTCCGACCTCGACGGCCCGCGGCGCAGTGGCCAGGACGTGCGTGAACGAAGCGGCAGGCCTGACGTCGACCAGCGAGGTCTCGGTGCGGCTGTTCGGCACCAGTTGCGTGAATACTGAGGCGGCGGCAGCGGCCACATCCCCGATCGCCACAGGTGCGGTCAGCGGCACCGTGCTGTAGTAGGTCGCCGCGTCGGCCACGATGGTGTCGCGCACGATGGCGGCGCCGGTGGCGCGGGCGAACGCTCGGTTGGCCGAGGTCCCCGTGAAATCGAACCGCAGTGCGTCACTGATGTCGCACGTGATGATGTTGGCCTGGTAGTCGGAGTCGACGTTGTACGTGAAGGTGCGCTCGTCCACGGTCACACGGGTGACGCGAACGTACTGTTCCTTCACCGTCGAGAGGCCTTCGTTCTCGCGAATCAGCAGCGTCCGGCCGATGGGCGGCGGGGGCTGGTTCAGGCGCTGGAACAACTGGATCGAACGCTGCCCGGTGATGTGCGCCTCGTACAGCACGCCAGCCCACTCGGGGCCAGCGTTGAGGTAGGCCTCCAGGCGCGAGACCGCCTGCTGGCGGCGGTCGAACACGTCCCGCGTGGTGAACAGCGAGACGCTGACCAGCGGGTCGTCCGGCGGGTCTGCGACGATGACGTTGACGCCGAAGTAGCCATCGGTGTCGAGCGTGCGGACCGACGCGTGCAGCTTGCGCAGGTTCACGCGGCCGCCGGCCCGGTCGAGCTCGGAGATGTCGTTGAACACGCTGTTGCTGGTGCCGTCGACGATGATGTTCGCCGTGGGGGCGCCGCCGCCCTCGGGCACGTCGTCCATCACCTGAGACGTGACCAGCTTGATGTCGCCTGCCAGGATTCCCATTTCAGACCTTCATGAGTTTCAGACTGACCCGGTAGAAGTCAGTCGGTTGCACGTCGTCGAAGTGCTGCACCGGCTCGGCCGACAGGGCCGGCTCGTCTTGGTGCCGCCACATGACGGTGTGGGTGACGCCGCGCAGGACCAGCGTCATCTGCAGGCCGGGCGTTGCCGCCCAGGCCTTGAGTTGCTCGACGGCGGACCGCGGCATCCACGCCGAGGCCTGGTCGTAGGGCGCAAGCGTAATGGGCTGGCCTGCCGTGAGCCCAGCGACGTCGACGATGAGCGCACCGGTGAGGGAACGCTCGGTCGTCTGCCGCACCGGATTCCAGGCGTTCTCGTCGACCCAGAACAGGTCCGGGTTGAGGTTCAACGTGGTCGAGGCCACGGTGAGGGTCATCGTGGTCATCCACCACTCCTGTTCGCTGCGTCTTCGATCTGGCGCAGCACCGACTCCAGGGCGTCCGCATCGGTGTCAGAAGCGGCGGTCACAGGGGTCGTGCGGCCGCCGATGCTGATGTTCACCGTCCGCGGCTGCGCGACCGCGCTGCTGCCACTGCCGGACCCCTTGCCGAGGCTCAGGTTGCTGCCGGTGCCGGCGCCGACCGACCCGCCGCGGGCGGCCTGGACGATCTGCTCCAGTTGCTGCACCCACATCGAAGCGTCGGCCATGCCGTTGAGCCCGCCGATGGGCCCGTTGCTGAGCCTGGCGTTCTCGCGCGCGATGGCCAGTGCCCGCTCGGCGTCGGCGAGGTCTTCACGGGTCAGCGTGCCGGCGGCCAGCTTGTCGCGCAGTTGGAAGATCAGGCTGTTGTCGACGATGCCGCCCTGCTGCTGCAGGCGCGCGACCTCTTCGGGCGTGCGGCCCTGCGCGTCCCGGCCGGCCCCGACCACGTTGTCCGCCCCGCCGGCGTTGCGCACCCCAGTCTGCCGCGGGTCCGCGAAGCCGCCGAACCCGTTGCCGCCCACCAGGCGCTGCGGGTCGTCGCGCAGCAGGTCGTTGTAGCTCTTGAGTGCCTTGGCCTGCTTTTCGATCTCATCGGTGTTGGCCGCCCGTTCCTTGGTGTTCGTCGACGTCGCGGACGAGTTACCGCTGGTGGCAGCCGTGTTGTTCTTGACCTCGGCCGTGCCGTTTTTCATTGCCTCGACGTTCTTCTCGACCTGCTTGGTCTGCTCGGCGGTCGTCTGCGCCTCGATCTGCTTGACCTTGGCGGCGTTGATCGCCAGGTCGATCTCTGCCTGCTTGGCCGGCGTGAGCAGGCCCTGCTGGTCAAGCTGGCGCTTCTGGGCCTCGAGGAACGCGATGGTCTTGGCGGCCTCTTGTTCCTTGGCGTTGATGCTCAGTTGCGTCAACTGCAGTTCGAGTTCCTGCACCTTGATCGCGGCCTGCCGCGCCACGGAGACCTGCCCCAACCGGTTCGCTTCGGCCAGGGCGTTCTGCGCCTTGGCGACCTCCAGGCGCAGCGTGGCGGTCTGCAGTTCGAACAGCGCGCGGTCGGCCTTGACCTGGCGGTCGAGTTCGGTCACGAGGTCTGACGTGGCGTCCTTGAGGATGCCCTTCGCCGTGGCCAGCGCGAGCGTGGCGCGCTCCATGTCGGCAGCGGTGGCGCGGCCCTCGGCGAACTGGCGCGAGACGCGGTTCAGTTCGATCAGCGCTGCGGCCACGGCGCGCGACAGTTCGTCGTAGCGGCCGGCGTTGTTGGCCACGGATTGCGCTGCGATGTCGCGGGCGGCTGCCTCGGCGCGTGCGGCGGCTGCAGCCTGGCGCGACTTCTCTGCGTCAGCTTCCTTCTTCGGGATGATCTCGTCGAGCTTCTTCGTGCTCTCTTCGATCGCCTTGGTGTCCAGGCCGCGAGCCTGGGCGGCAGCCAGCGTTTCGGCGCGGGCCGTGCGCATCGCCGCGACCACGGCTTCGTCGGCCCGGACCTGGGTCTCGAGCGCTTCGACGTACGACCGCGCCGCAGCGGCCTGCCCGAGCTTGGCCTCGGCGTCATCGCCCGACAGCCCGATGGCCCGCGCGACGGCGTCGGACTCGGTCTTGCGAGCCTGCGTCAGCTTTTCCGCGACCTGCGCGTTGCGGTCGGCCGCGTCGATCGCCTCTTGCTGGTCGAGCGCCAGGCGACTGAAGGACTTGCCGAGCGACTCGACGGCGCTGCCGGTGTTGCGAGTCTCGGTCCGTGCGCCAACGAGGCGCTCTTCGAAGTTCCTGACGCGCTCGTTCGACGCGTCGAGCGCTTCCTGCAGCGCGCCACTGTACTTGTCCCAGTCGCGTGCGCCGTCGGCGAGAAACGCTGCGAACGCCCCGAAGCGTTGCCCGAGCCGTTCGATGCCCTCGCTGGCCTGCACCGCCACCAGGCCGATCGTGCCGATGCCGGTGGCGAGGCCCTGCAGGATCGGCGCGACTGCCTTGCCCAGCGGGCCTTCGACGATCGTCGTGCCGGCCTCTTTGACGATGTTCAGGAACCGGTTCCACTCGGCGGTGATCCCGTTGACCACACCGCTCTGCGGCTGCAGCGCGACCAGCGCGCGGCCCACGGCAGGGATCGCCTCGGACGCCAGCAAGCGGCCCGACTCGACGACCTTGTTGAACTCTTGGTTCGTGAGCCCGAGTTCCTTCGCCAGCAGCGGCAGCACGCCCGGGAGCGCGTCGCCCAACTGCTGCCGCAACTCTTCCATGTTGGCCACGCCTTTCGAGGCGATCTGGCCAAGTGCTTCGAGCGCGCGGCGTGCTTGGTCGGACGACAGGCCCAGGTTGCCGGCGGCCAGCGACACGGACTGGAACACCGTCTGGACCTGCTGCGTGCTCAGGCCCGTCTGCAGGGCAGAAGCGGCAAACTTCGAGTACGACGCAGCCAACTCGGTGAACGACTGACCTGATCGCTGCGCCGTGTTGCGCAGGAACTCGATCTGCGCCGCTGCCTCGGTCGCGCTGCCGGTGACCGTGGTCAGGATCCGGCGCGTCTGGTCGAGCGCGATCGTGGCGTCGAGCAGAGGCTTGAACGCGAACCCAACCGTGGCCACCGCCGCGGTCAGCGCACCGAACTTCGTGATGAGATTGTTCGCGCTGTCGGCCAGGGTGTCGAACACACTTCTGTTGCCGGGGATCGTTTCGATCTCCCGCTTCAGCGCGGCCAGACGCAACTGAGCGCTGCCGGTGGCCCGCTCGAAGTCGAGCAACGAAATCTTGCCTTCGACGAACTCTCGCTGGACTACCTGCAACGCCCGCTGCAGGTCGAACATCTCCTTCTCGATCGCCTGGATCGAGCGGATGCCCGTGGCGCCGAACGCCTTCTCGACGATGTCACGCTCGGCCGCCAGCGAGTCGAAGTGCTTCTGCAGGCGCTGCGCCGCGATGGCCGCCGCGGCGGTCTCTCGCTCGACCTCTGCCATCGCGTCAGCGACCTGACGAACATAGTCGTCGATCCGCTGCATCTCCTGCATGTCGCGGACCAGCGCAGCGTTGCGCTCCGCGGCGGCCTGCGAGGCGGCACTCAGTTCGGCGGCAGCCTTGGCCGCATCGCGCTGCGCCTCGGCGTACTGGCGGGTGAACTGCTCGCTGTCCTTGATGGCGGCGAGCTCGGACAGGGCAGCCGCACGGTTGCGGTCGTGCGCCTCGGCGAGACCGCGCGCCTCAATGGCGGCCAGGCGGTCAGCCTCGGCCTGCTCGCGACGCTGGGCGGTGAGCAGTTCGGCAGCGGCGGCGCTGGCGCGAAGGGCCGCCTGTTCCTTCTCGTGCTCTTCGACGATCCGAACCATGTTCGGGATCACCTTGGATGCGACGACAGCGTTCTGGCGATCGAGGTCGTCAACGTAGTCGTCGACCGCCGCCGCTGCGGCACGCACGGCTGCGGCGTACTCGCGCGTGAACTTCTCGCTGTCCTTGATGGCGGCGAGTTGAGACTGAGCGGCCACACGGCCCCGCTCCTGTGCCTCGGCGAGGCCACGCGCCTCGAGGGCCGCCAGGCGGTCCGCTTCGGCCTGCTCGCGGCGGCCGGCGACGATCTCGTCCAGCGTGCCGACCGAGCCCCGCAGCGCGGCGTCCAGGCGGGCCTGGGCTGCGGCGAGGTCGGACAGGTCGGCGCCCAGCGCTTCGGCGGCGGTGCGGGCCCGCTGCAACTCTGCGGCCTGCGCCTGGTACGCACCGCGACTGGCCTCTGCGGCGTTGCCTGCGCGGGTGGTCGCACCCTCCAGGCGGGTCAGGGCCTGGTTGGCGGCAGTGACCTCGGTGTTGGCCGCGCCGAGTTCGATCTTGAGCCGGCGCGCCTCGGCGTTGAGGTTCGCCAGCCCGTCCTTCAGTTCCTTGGTGCGCGCGGCCGACCGGACGGCAGCCGCGTCATCGACGGTGCGGGCGTTGCGCAGCAGGTCGAGCGCAGCCTTCTGCTCAGAGATCTCGAGGCTGGTCTGCCTCAGAGACGTCCGCAGGTCGTCCTGGCGCTTTCGCGCCGCCTCCGTGACGGAGGTTTGATCCGCAAGGGATGCCTGGAGGGTTGCGAAGCGCTGCGCGGCGGCCTGCGAAGCCGTGGCCAGCGTTTCGACTTCCTTGGCCAGCCGGGCGAACGACTCGATCTCGCGCGCCTCTTTGGAGAGGCGGTCGAGTTCGTCAGCGAGGCGTGCGTACTCGGGCGCTGCAGCGTCGCCCTCGCGGGCGAGCGCGCGCACTTCCGATGCGAGCTTGCGTAGGCTCTCTTCGCCGGCTGTCTCGATCTCGACGCCCAGCCGAACGTCACGTTTGCTGCTGGTTGCCATCGATCTCGCCGGTGGTAGTGAACTGCGGGTACTGGCGCCCCCGCCGGCGCGTCACGCCAGGATCAGGCGTTGCGCAGATGCACCGTGAACGGCTCGGTGAAACCGCTCGGGGTCTTCATGCGGCCGGGGAGCGACACGGTGTTGAAGTCGTCGGCCAGGAAGTCGAACGCCGAGTCGGCGGCGATCACGGCTTCGTGCACCGTGACGATCACGGGCAGGTCGTCGGCGAAGTTCTTGCCGTCCAGCTTGAACCTGGCGCGGACCTGCGCCTCGGTCGAACCCTTGATCTCGGTGCCGGTGATCGCGTTGTACGCGCCGTCGATCAGCAGGGCCTGGCCGTCGGTGATGGCGCCGGGCGCCGGCAGGGCCTTGACCCAGCCCAGGACGCGGTTGACGAGGTAGTCGACGCCTTCGACGTAGGTCGTGGTGCCCGCGCTGTTGGTGACCACGAAGCCGGCCTGGGCGAACGCCGCCTTGCTCAACGGCACCCACTTGTCGTGGCGAGCGGTGATCGCTTCGTTGTTGATCGTGCCGGACGACTGCGCCAGGGCAGCGGTCGTGCCCAGCAGGGCCAGCGACAGCGATTCGCGGTTGACTTCAGCGAGGTCGACGGTCAGATCGCTCGGCTGCGGGATCGCGACGGTCTCGATTACCTGACCGTAGGTGGTGCGGCCCTTCGAGGTCTGCTCGAGGACGTTGACGTTCGGCTTGATCTCGAACTTGGTGCACTCGAACGGACCGCGGAAGTCCTCGTAGACACCGGCGATCTGTCGAGCGATGTAGAGGTCGCCTGCCCCGATAAAACCACGTGCGGCCATGTTGTGCCCCTGTTGATGGAATCTGTAGACCCCCGCAGTGTCCCGGGCGGGGTTGCCGATGTCTTACGGCAGCGCTTCGCTATGGGTTGGCGAGGTCTTCGACGAACTGCGCGGAGACCTCGATGACCGCCAGGACGAAGCCCGACCCGTCGCCTCGAGGGCCGATGTCGCGGCCCAGGTAGCGCACCTTCTTGACCTTGCCGCCCCACGTATCGTCGGGCTTGCCGCCGGTGCGGAACATCGCGCGCTTCATGTCGCGCAGGCCCTTGTGGGCGGCGTCGTTGGGGTTGTCGGGGTCGCACGGCAGGTAGGCATACAGCACGTACTTCTGCTCGGTGGAGACCTGCGTCCCGCGGCTGTCTTGCAGGTCGTCGTCGCCTTCGATGATCACGCTGCAGGGGATCATCGAGTCGTCGATCGCGCGGCGGCCGCGCAGCACCAGGCGGCCCAAGTCGGTCTCTGCGCCGAGCGCAACCGTGCACGCCGCCAGGCGCGTCTCGACCTCGGCGGCCACATCCTCGGCACGGCTCAAGCGGGTCACAAGGCGCCCTCCAGTTCGTCGCCCATCAGGCGCGTGGCGGTGAGCCGCAGGTCGTCGGTGATGTCGCCGGCCTGCAGGGCAATCTGCTCGCGGAACAGCGCGTACGGGGAAGGCCCGTAGATCTGCCGCTTGCCGGCCTTGCCGTCGCGGTGCCGGCCGCCCGCCAGCGATGCGTTGGGGCCGTTCTTGCCGGGCAGCGAGTCGTCGCGCACGAACACGCCGAAGTTCTCGCCAGGGGCGTTACCGGCGCGCAGGCGCATGAGGAACCACTGGGGCTCCATCGCGTACTTCGACTTGCGCACGGCCACCTTCGTGCCGGCGCTGCGGAACCCCTTGACGGGCCCCGCGCGCCGCGCCGCACCAGGCGCCACGACGCGCGACAGCGGTGCAAACCGGCCCAGGATGGTCAGGTCGCCCTTCGTCAGGATCTCAGCGCGCGGCTTCGAGCCTGGGCTGGCCAGCGACACGTCGGTCTTCGACTTCACGTAGGCCGGCGTGAGGTTGATGTCGCGCAGCGCGCCCTCGCGCGTGGAGGTCTCGGCTCGCTTCGTCACCAGATTGACCGCGTCGACCGCGGCGATAGCCAGCCGGCCGCGTGCGGCAGCGCGCTCGAGGCGCGTGGCCAACTGCGACGCCGGTTGGAAATCGACCGTCAGCTTGAGGCTCATGGGACCTGCACGACGATGTGGGTGACGTTGTAGCCGTTGCTCTCGACCAGGCGCATGAGCCGGAACGTCCCGTCGGGGTGGACGAGCGTCTGGCCTGCGCGCGGGTTGAACGCTGCGTCGATCGTGGCAAGGTCTGCCCTGGCCACATGGTTGTCGTTGCCGTCGTCGAGCGACCCCGCGAACATATCGACGCCGCGCGCCACGTTGACGCGGCCACACGGCACGCCGTCGAGCGTGGAGTCTTTCCCGAGACGCGAAAGCCCTCTTGCGAGGGCTCTCTGGAACGGAGCGAGGCCCATGCCGCCGATCAGGTCGCCGTGAGCTCGACGATCGCTTCGGGGCGGGTGACGATGTGCAGCGGGTTCGACTGCACTTGCCACTCGACGCCGACGTCGTAGTCCATCGAGCGCTGCTTCATGTAGAAGGGCAGGCCGACGGTGTTGACCGTCTCCATGTAGGGCGCCGGCGAGTAGAAGGTCTTGCACAGTTCCGGCACGCCCATCGGAATCGCGATCGCCTTGTTCGCAGCGATGAAGCGCGTGGCGCCGATGGTGCCGCGGTACTCGCGCCAGAACACGCCGCCGAACTCGAAACCGTCACGACGGTCTTCGCGCAGCACCTGACCCATCTGGTACTTGTAGGTCTCGACCACGGCGGGGTGGCCGGTGAACGCGTCGAAGAACTCGGCCGAGCACAGGACTTCCAGGCCGGACATCATCAGGCCGCCCAGCTTGTCTTCGACCTTGCGCTTCAGTTGCACGATCGACTGCAGCACCAGGGTGGCGGCGTTCGACAGGGCCATCGAGTGCGTGGTCTGGGTGACGCCGAACTCGGTGAAGTAGTTGTAGATCTGCGTGGTGCCGTCGGAGTCCAGCACGATGCCCTTCAGGGCGCCCATGCGCTGCCACTCGTGGGTCAGGTCGAGGTCGCGACGAGCCACCGCCATCTTCTTGTTCAGATGGGCGAGCGCGAGTTCCTCTTCGGTCTCGCTGCCGAAGGCGCGCAGTTGGGCGACTTCGTCCGCCATCACCGCCACGGTCTGCGGCAGATGGACGGTGCGGAAGTCACGGATGTTGCGGCGCTCGAGGTTCTTGGCCGGCCCGCGGGTGCCACGCGGCGCAGTGGGGACCAGCGTGAGCTTGCCGTCCTGCATTTCGATCGCCACGGTCAGCGTCGAAACGCCTTCCTCGGCGAAGATGCCCATGTCGCCGAGCATCGTCGGCTGGTGCGGGAACTTGTTAATCGCCGCGACGAGCTTGGTGAACTCGAAGGGGCTGCCGGTGAAGACGTTGAGCATCATGATCAGGGGTCCTTATGCTTGTGTTGCGGGCAGCGCTGGATCAGCGAACGATGATCCCGATGGCGGTCAGTTCGACCTTGCCCGCGGCGTCCACACCGGCGTAACCGTTCAGGCGGTCGCCGATGACTTCGCAGTCGCGGTTGAACGTCTGGCACTTGTAGTCGCCGTTCACGCCCGGGCACGGCGTGCTCAGGATGGCCACGGCGGTCTGACTGCCGTCGGCGGCAGCGTTGCTGTACTTGACCAGCTTGCCGGTCGCAGTGATGCGGCCCAGCACGGTGCCCGAGGGCAGCGCCACGCCGCCAGCGACCGTGACGATCTCGGACTCGCGGCTACGGAAACCGGTGGCCTCGCTGATGAGGAACTCGTCCTTCTGGACGCCTTGGGTGATGACGCTCATTTCTTGCTCCCAGCCTTCATGGCTTTGATGTCTGCCCAGATGGACGTGGACGACGGGCCCGCGTCAGCAGGCTTTGTTTGATTCGACGGCGGCGCCGTGTTCACGTGCGTGGCGTCGCTCGCATCGGCCAGAGCCTTCGCGAGGAACGCACGTGCTTCGGTGAGCGACTTGCGCTCGCGGATCAGCGAGGGCGCCTGTTCGGCGAGGCCTGCGTGTTTCGCGAGCGCCTGGATGTCTCGGGCCTGGGCAACGATCGACTGCGCGGAGGCTTCGTCGACCAGCGAGGCGTCGGTCACGAACACCGGCGTGAACTCTTCCAGGCCCGCGGCCTTGGCCAGCGCTGCGACGGTGTCGGTCAGCGGGTTCGGCGCGACGGGCGCGGGCTCGGGCTTGCGGGCCTCGAACATGCTGCGCACGTTGGCCGGCAAGCGATCCAGATCGAACAGGGCCTGAGCCTCGAAGGCGGGCTGCAGTTCGTCAGTGAACCCGGCGTCCTTGGCCTCGGCGGCGGTGAGCCAGGTGTCCGTGGCCAGCATCGCGCGGATCTCGTCCTCGGACTTACCCGAGCGAGCCGTGTAGATCGAGGTCAGCGAGGCGCCGATCTTGTCGAGCACGTCGGCCGACTCGCGGAGCTCGTCAGCATTGCCCATCGCGAAGGTCCACGGGTTGTGGACCATCAACATCGTGTTGTCGGGCATGACGCGGTTGTCGCCCGCCATGAACACGACCGAGGCTGCGCTGGCGGCCACGCCCATTGCCTTCGTCGTGACCTTGCCGCCGCCGGCAGCGTGCTGCCGCAGGGCGTTGTAGATCGCGATGCCGGCGAACACGTCGCCGCCAGGCGAGTTGATCGCGACGTTCAGCGGCTGGCCCTTGTAGGGCTTGATGCTGTCGATGAAATCCTTGGCGGTCACGCCCCAGTAGCCGATCTCGTCGTAGATCGACACGTCGGCGCCGGCGGGTGCGTCACCGGTGGCGGCGGCTTTGATCGTGAACCAGGTCTTCGGCATAGTGGGCGCACTGTGCCGACGGGAGCGCGCCGTGTCTTACGGCAGCGCTTCGCTCAACGCAAGAGGAACAGCAGCACGTCGTCGTCGCGGTCACGCCTGCGCTTGCGGGCAGGCAGGCGCGCACGCGGGCCGCCACCGCCGGCCGCCGGCGCCTCGACCGCCTGCTGCGGGCCCCAGAGGCGGCCAGCGAACAGACGACCGGCGAACAGCCGCTTGCCGCGGAACTGCGAGGTCACGGCGAGCCATCCACCGCAACGGACGTCCGGTTGCCCTGCGCGTCGAACGTAGCGGTCACACGGGGCTTGCTGCCGTCGCGGCTGTAGTAGACCTCGGTCTCGGTGCCGACGCCGCTGGCCGTGCCGGTGAGCGGGGCGGCGACCAGGCGCAGCATCTGCTCTGCGGTCAGGCCGGACTCGATGATCCGCTGCCACACTGCCTCGGCGATCTCCGCAGCGCTCGCGCCGGCGCCCCCGCCTGGCGCAAAGACCGTGAACGTGGCGTCTAGATCGCGCTGCGCGGCGTTGACCAGCGTGTACGTGCCGGCGAGATCCTGCTGCACGCTGCCGACCACGGCGTACGTCGCAGCGCGGTCGGCCTCGACGGCGGCCTGGATAGCGTAGGTGGCGGCACGGTCGGCCTCGACGGCGGCCTGGATGCCGTAGGTCGCGATGCCGTCGGACTGCACGCTGCTGGCGATGACGTAGGCTGCGGTCAGCGACTGCGTGACGATCCCTGCCGCCAGGATGTCGAACGCCGCAGGGAGATCCTGCTGGGCGGCGGCCTGGACCGCGTAGGTAGCGACACGGTCGGCCTGGACGGCGCCGACGACCGCGTAGGCCGCAGCGGCATCGGCCTGGGCGGCGGCCTGGATCGCATAGGTTGCCGGGCGATCAGCCTGGGCGGCAGATTGGATCGCGTAGGCGGCGGCACGGTCGGACTGGACGGCGCCAGTCACTGCGTAGACTGCCGCGCGATCAGACTGCGCTGCCGCCTGGACAGCGTAGGTGGCGGCACGGTCGGCCTGGACGGAGGCCTGGATCGCGTAGGTGGCGGCGCGATCGGCCTGAACGGCACCCACAACCACGTAGGCGCCCGCGCGATCAGACTGCGCTGCCGCCTGGACGGCGTAGGTGGCGGCGCGATCAGACTGTGCTGCCGCCTGGATCGCGTAGGTGGCGGCGCGATCGGCCTGCGCGCTTCCGATGACGGTGTAGGCCGCCGTCGAGTCTTGAGAAACGGTCGTGGCGCCGCCGGCCGACACCGGCACCCAGATGCGCCGCAGAGGCTGGAACAGTCCCCAGATCCCGGCCGGCGTTCCGAGGCGGTAGATTTCCTCATCCGTCAGCGCGCGGTTGTACGCGAGCGCAGCAAACGTGATGGCGGCGGACGGCGCGGCCAAAGACCCGCGCAAGACGCCGCCGATGGCGACTCGATTTACAGGGTACGGTGAATTGAGCCCGCCCCCGCTGGCCGCCCCATCGGGCCTTCCGTTGATGAAGCCGGTGAGGTTGCCGCCTATGTGCCGCAAGGCGGTGATGCTGAGCCCGCTATTGAACGCCTCGCGAGAGGAAATGACGCTTTCGTTCGACGGAGCCCCCAAGGCCGAGCGCGCCCAAACGCGGAGTCTCGTGTTGGCGGCCTCGCCAGCACCGATGGCGACGAAGGGTTGGTTGTCGGTAGAGTTGCCGAAGCCGAATATCCGCTGATCGAACCCGACGGTGCGAGTCTCCGTGAAGAGAACCAGGGTCCACTGCGTAAGAGTGATCGGCCGCAGCGTGGAAGAGAAGAACGCGCTCGTTCCGTTGGTGTTGAAGCCCGTCCCCGCCGAGGTTGAGCGGAACCCAGGCGAGTCGATTCGCGTGATCAGGTTCCCCGAAACCAGTTCGATCGGGGAGTTGCCATGCGCGGCAAAGAACAACCCGCCGGTTAGGGGGTTGCCCTGATCCAGCCTAACCCCCGGAGGGGGCTGGGTCGTCCAAACGCGACGGGTGAGAGCCACGGCTTAGGTGAAGTCGTATTTGATGCCGGCGAAGCTGATTTCGTGGTTGCTGCCGGTCGCGTTGAGCGCCACCCCGGTGTTGTGCGTCACGAACAGCCCCAGGCGCTGCGGCATCACGCCGCCGAACAGTGGCGCGACTGCGATGCCGCTGAAGGGGTAGGTGCGGTTGCTGGTGGTCGAGTCGACGTCCAGGGCGACAGCCTGCTTGAGGAAGCCGCGCCCCACGCCCGCAGAAGTCAGCGTCTCATCGCTATCGGTGCCGTCCATTACATCGGGCCACGTTGGCGTGTCGTCGATGGGCTCGAACAGGTACACCAGGATTTGCGTGTTGATGGTGGGCGTGCTGCCCACGGTGATCTTGCCCGACAGCTTGCCGTCAACGAACTTGTCGCTGGTCAGGTTCAGGGCGGTCCCCTCTCGGCCGGCGGTGAACCCCGACGAGGAAGGCAGCGAGGCCAGCGCAATGGTGAACTGCTGGTCGGCCGATTGGATGGTCGTTGAGAGGGACATTTCAGACTCCGTTGAGTGCGTCAGATACCGCGCCTGCCGGCAGCGGGTCCGGTTGAGATGGAGCCACGGCCTTCAGCCCCGCCACTTCGTCAGCCGTCAAGATGCCCAAGACCGCGAACTGGTCGAGCATCGTGCGCAGGGCCGGCGAGCCGAAGTCGAGCCCCTCCCCGCCCAGGAACGCAAGCTGGCGGGCGATGAGAGATCCGAGCACCTTCTGTTGAGGGTCGGCGCTCGCCTTCATGGAGACGGCTGCGCCTTCGAGCTTCAGCAGCACGACCTCGGCCGCCGCTGGCCCCCCGGGGAACAGTTCCGCCAGCCCACGCGCACTGGCCATTCGCGAAGCGATGCGAGTGCGGCCAACGGACAGGATCTCCGCGATGCGGTTGTCGCGCCTTTCCGGCAGCAGGGCATCGATCTGGTCGGACTCATCCTGCGTCAGCACACGCCCGACGAGTGCCTCAAGGGCGGTCCTTTGCTGCGGCGTCATTGCTTGCCTCCATACATGAACAAACCGTACGCCTCTCGGGCCTTGGCGGACTGTTTCTGGGCCGCCTCGACCGACTGCGCCGGGAACCGATCAGGCCGGTAGGCGCACCACGCACGCCGATTCAGCTTCAACCAGGGGCGCGGCTCGTACTGGCGCAGCAGAGACCCAGACTCGCGCTTCTCCCGCCCCTCGGGGTAGAGCGTCTTGAGGAACTCCTGTACCCGCTCGCGAGTCACGCCAGGCATGTCGGCCTCGCTCAGGCAGCAGGCCGCGGCAGCACTTGCGGCGGCATCTCGCGCGGGGTCGTCGCAGCCAGGATCGCCTGGGCCTGCGGCAGGACGCACGCGCTGTCCACACCGGCGGCGGCGAGCGCCACGGCGAGGTTCTGCAGCAGCTTGGCTGGCGAGTCGGGCGGCTGCGGAAGCGAAGCAGCTTCGATCTGCAGTTCGGCGGCCTTGACCACTGCTTCGGCGAGACGGTCGTTGGACGCGGCAAGGGCTGCGTTGGCGGCGATGGCGCGTTCTTCCTGGGCCTCGCGATTCGCCGCGGCCTCGTGCCGCATCTTGATGTCGGCGTGGCGCAGCAGGATGTCCCAGCCGTTCCAATCGACGACTTCGCCGGGGCGGGGCTGCGGCGGCTGGGGGGTGTTGAACGGGGTCATTGAAATCCTTCGGTGTGGTCGACTCGGGACGCGAGCCGCGTGAGGTCCAGGCGCCAGGTGCCGTCGGGCAACTGCTCGGCGCCGGGTAAGCGATGGCGCTCGCCGCGATGGGCATAGACGGTGCGTATGCCCGCGTCGAGCAGGGCCTGCATCAGGGCGCGCAGCGTGGCGCGGGTGTGCGGCCGGATGGCCGAGTGCATCGTGATGTCCACAGAGCCGGGCTCTTGCGGCCGGTGGTGCACGTTGAGGGCGATGTCGTGCGGCGCGTCGTATTCGGCGCCCGCGTCGTAGTAGATGCGGACCTCGCTGTGGACCGGCTCGATGCGGACGAGTGCCATGTCACCCCCACCACAGCGCAGCGCACACCACGAGCGCGGACAGCGCGAAGCTGCCCAGCACGGTGAGCATGCCGGCCCTGCCACCCTCTCGGAAGGCGTCGTCGATCTGCTCAGGGGTCATGTTCGGCTTGGTCATGTCAACTCCCAACCTGCGGGAACCCCGCACGCAGCGCCCCGTAGGCGGCCTCGGTCAGCAGGAAGCCGCACATCGCGGCGTGCACCGTGAGGCGAGTCATGCCTTCGTTTGTGGTCAGCGTGCCCGCTCGCCGGTAGAAGCCCCAACTCATGTAGACCTCGTAGCCCGACACGTACAGGGCCAGCGCAATGCCGACCCACGGGTGCGCCCACAGGCAGTAGCCCGTGGCGCCGGCCAGCAACGCGACCTGGGCCAGCCGCAGGGCCTGCTTCTTCGGCGGGTAGTCGCGCGCCGCCATGACGGGGAACTGCGCCCGGCCGCGCTCGATCACCGCAGCGTCGCCCATCGCATAGCCGACGGACGCGCGCAGGTAGATCAGGCAGTACCAGGCGTAATAGGCGGCCAGGAGCATCGTGAGGATCACAGTCGGCCTCCCCTGCTCATCGCGTCCATCAGGATCAGCAAGTGCCGCACGCCCCAACGGTCGTGACGCTCGATCTGTTCGTGCCCGCCGGCCAGCATGGCGCGCAGGATCAGCCCGCTGCAGGCGTGGCGCCGCGGGCTCCCGACGTCGCGCCACAGCAAGAAGCTGACGATGTCCCCCAGGTCGTAGCGATGCCCGACCTGGCCGCGCAGCCAGTCGTACGCGGCGACCTCGTTGGGCAAGCTGATCGTGACGTCGGCCACCACTTCGCGGCCGTCGAGGAACGCTTCGGGCGCCTGCTCGCTGACGCCGTCCCAGGCGTTAGCGTCGATCACCTGACCGTCGGGCATGACCACGCCGCAGTGGCTGGCCAGCCCGCCCTCGAAGGCGCGGATCAGCCGGCTGCCGATCTGCGCGGCGCCGTGGTTGGTGGCGGTGAACAGGACACGCACGAGCGGCCCCTTACGGCAGCGTGTCGCACTGCACGCGCAACGTGAACCCGTCGTTGGCTGCCGCAGCGCCTGCGGTGACCGTACGCCGCACCCACACTGCCTTGTGCTGCCCCGCGGGGATGTCGCCCAGCGCGAGGCCGCCGGCGAAGTCCGTGGGAGCCGAGAACGACACGCCGCTCGGCGCGGTGCTCTCGTTGGCGACCGTCTGCTCGGTGCCGTTGATCGCGCTGGTGCCAACGCCGATGTCGACCGTGGTTTCGGCGCTGGGCGTGTTCGCCTGCACCCAGACCTTCGCCCCGAGCATCGTCAGTGTGCCGTGGTTGTTGTGCACGTAGATCGCGCGGTATTCGATGTCGCCGGCCGCCGCTTCACCGGACCCGACGTTGTCGAAGTACCCCGAAGGGACGTCGGTGCTCGACTTGGCGCCGCCCAGCGACGCGTTGCCGTCGGTGTTGGACGCGCCGCCGGAAAGCCGGTACTTGATGTCGCTGGCTACGATGGGCATGTTGGCTCCTACTGAATAGTCCGTTCGGTCTGAACGACGTTGGTGATGTTCCCGTTGCGATCACGATCGATCACGCTGGTCGTTTGACGCTCGGGCAAGTTGACGTTGACGTCGGCCGGTTGGACCTCGTTGTGCACCGTCACGTTGGGCGCGGCCACGTTGACCACAGGGGCCTCCGGGGCCTCGACGTGGTTGTGGATCTCAGGCACCGCCGGGGCGATGTGGTTGTGAATCTCGGGCACGGCCGGCGCGACGTGGTTGTGGACCTCGGGGGCGGCCACGTTCACGTTCGTCGGCGCCGAGGCCTTGGCGACCACGATCTCGCGGATCGCCGACATGAACTCCATCCGCTCTTCCCGCATGGCTTGCAGGACCGCCGCGATGGTTGCGTCGGGCCCGGCCTGCGGGGCTGGCGCCGACGCGATCGGAACGGCCGACTCGCGCGCGAGAGCACGGGCCTCCATGCGCTCGACGAACTCGAGGAACTCGCCCCGGGTGAGCGCCTGCTGGGCCTGCTGTTGCTGCGGCCCTGCCGCGCCGCCAGCAGCGCCAGGCTGCGGCTCGGGCGGCGTAAGCCCGCGCGCCTTCTCTTCCTTGGCGTCGGCCTCGCGCTGATCCAGCACTTCTTCCGGGTCGTCGCCGCGCTCGAGAATGATCTGCGACTTCGACAGCACGCCCAGGTCGTGCAGGATCTGCTTGCCCTGCGCGTCCTGCACCGGGTGCATGTACTCCCAGCCGTTCGGCACCCACTTCGGGGTCTTCGCTTCGGCCAGTTCGCTCAGCGACAGCTTGCCGGCCAGGACGGCGGCGTCCATACACCACTCGACCATCGGCTGGCAGATCATCGGAATCGCCAGGTGCCATTGGCGCTGCTGCGCGAAGCGACGGTACTCGTTCACCAGCACGCGCATCGAGCGGTCGCTGACGTCGCGGATGTCGCCCGACATGAACTCGTAGGGCGTGCCGGTGCCGGCCGCCGTGCCGAGATGGTTCGTGCGCTGGTAGTCCGGGTAGGACACGCCGGCCTCGGGCGGGTTCGCGAACTTGATGTCCTCGCCGGGCTCGAGCTCCTGCGACATGCCCGGCTCGAGGCCGACCAGGGGCCGACCCTCGCGGTCATACCAGACCGGCAGGCCTGTCTGCGGGTCGTAGTCGATCTGCGAATCCGGCGGCATGGTCCGCGTGATGAACATGGTGAACAGGTTCGCCAGCTTCTGGCGATCCAGCACCGCGTCCTCGAAGTCCATGCTGTTGCGCAGGCGGACCAGCACCGGCGCCAGGGGGCTCACGCCGCGCAACTGACCGGGCCGCGTCGGCTCGAACACGTGCTTGATCTCGCTGGCGGCCACACGGATGAGTTGATCCGCGCGCGGGCTCACCTTGCCGTCGCCCGGGTGGTCGCGCCAGAACCAGTACGCCGTGCGGCGGCCGAACCGGTTGCGCTCGATGCCCTGGCGGATTTCGTGCCCGACGGGCAGACCCGGCCACGCTGTCGCGTCGAGATGCGGGCACTGGTCGGATTCGATCAGTTGGACCTGCACGGGGATCTCGAGCGGGCTGTCGACGGCACGTGGGCGCCGGCGCTCGAAGACCTCGCCGCCCGAGAAGAACGAGCGAATGGCCAGCGCCTGCAGCCCGTAAGCGTCGAGCACGCCGTCGGCGTCGGCCTGGGGCACGAACAGGTCCCAGAGCGCGCGGTGGGCCTTGTTCTTGAACCGCGGCTGGATGCCGGTGCCGATGAGCGTCGTCGTCCACTTCTGGACGGTCGACTCGGCCGCCCAGTCGTTGCGGATGCTGTCGCGCGTGCGGTTGCGCAGCTTCTCGATGCCCTGAGTCGCGGCGATCGGCCCCGTGGCCGGCGGGTTCCAGCGAGCGATGCGCCGACCGGTGCCGGCGGCGTCGTACTTGTTCTTGGTGTTGCGCGCCAGGTCGCGGGCACGGCCGCGTGCGGAGGGCATCAGTAGCCCCTGCCTGCGTACTGCAGCAGGACCCGCTTGTTGCGGCGCGTGCCGGTGGCAGCCTCCTGCTCGCGGTTGTAGCGAGCCTGTAGGTCGTCGCGCGCGCGGATCAGCGAGTCGGTGGTGTTGTACGTGACGGTCTGCCCGTTGAGGGTGACCTGACGCACACCGTCCGAGATCGCCTGATTCAGCGCATCGATCTGGTCAAGGGTGACTGCCATAGTGCCGGGCAGTGTCGGCGCCGAGGGACAGAAAGTCCTACGGCCGTGTTTCGTTCTAAAGAAATTATGCGTATGATTCGCGCACCAACTGGAGAATCCTGATGTTCAAAACCGTCTCCCTTCCCGCCGCGACCTGGGACAAGATCGTCCGCCGCCTGACCGTCGAAGTCGGGGCCGACGACGCGTCGCGGGAACTGGCCGCCATGATCACGGAGCAGACCAGCGGTGCCGTCAAGGTCCGCGCGACCGGCAGCACCGTGCACATGAAGGCCGGCAAGGGTGGCGACCTGCGCGGCATGCTCGGGCTCAAGTGACCTCGCCATGAAACCCGGCCCCAAGACCGAACCGTTCCTCGACAAGCTGGAACGCCGCACCGTGCTGCTCGACGACCTCACGTGGACGATGCTGGGCGTGCTGGGCGAGGGCAACGCCTCGAAGGGCGTGCGCGTGGCCGCCCGGCACTCCTACTCGGTCTATCAGGCCGGCCGGGTCGACCCGCGGCTGCC
>LNFM01005314.1_pt1 | contig 26167 bp, 30 predicted proteins | sample 596031 | NCBI WGS metagenome assembly LNFM01 (sample SAMN04254537, study PRJNA301005) | activated carbon metagenome | isolation source: dual media filters at the Ann Arbor, Michigan drinking water treatment plant | place: USA: Ann Arbor | reverse complement strand
GGCGGAACTCAGGCGAATAGGGTAGTCGGGTTCTGGCCATGGAGGGCACCTCTGGAAAAAGCTTCAGGGTGTCCACCAAACCGGGTCAATCCCAGACACGCGCTTTGGCATCATCGGATAGGAACGCTGCAACTATTGGCGGGAATTGTGGGGGAAACGCTTTCGCAAATTCAATATGACCAAGATTCAGATGGCTGTGGATTGCCTCCGATGCGTCATCGTCGGGCAGGAGGTGAACCCATTCCATCGTGTTCGCTGGCGGTTTTGGCGTGACGTACTCATCGCATAAACGGTGGAACTCTGTGAGATGAGGTATCGCCCGCTTCTGCGCTTCGCGTGGATCGGCAGTCTTGAGGGACTTCTGAAAGCACTTCCCAGCCAGGGCGGGCCGCTTGGACGTCACCTCGACAGGCCAGGGCTTACGGATTGATATTTTGTCGCCGCGCCAGACGAACCCTGTCGGCAGCTTCGGCTTTCCGTTGCGTTCTGACTTCGCTCCCATGGCATCCCTCATGCGACAAAAGATGCGACATTTTGTGCGACATCCAGCGCAGGAAGGATAGGGAAAACCTAAGTTTTTCGATGTTTCAATGGGATGAGGGTATGCTGCCAGAGAGGATTGAACTCTCGACCTCTCCCTTACCAAGGGAGTGCTCTACCACTGAGCTACGGCAGCGAAGCGACCCCTGGCTAGCTTCTTGCCGATGGCCGCGCAACCCCATGCCGCGCGGAAATTGCCATCCCTCCCGCGCGAGAAGCTCCTTCCCCTCCACCAACCCCGGCGATAGGCTTTCCCCCAGGGCCGCCTGGCCATGGAGGACAACATGATCGAAACCATCCCAACCGGCGCCGCCCTGGGCGCCGAGATCCGCGGTATCGACCTGCGCCAAATCACCCCCGCCGATTTCACCGCCATCCACCAGGCCTGGCTCGACCATTCCGTGCTGCTCTTCCGCGGCCAGAGCCTTACCCCCGATGACCTCATCGCCTTCTCCCGGAATTTCGGCGATCTCGACCTCGCCCCCATCCAGGAAACCGGCCGCCGCTTCGTCGATGGCAAGCCGGAGCTCTATGTCGTCTCCAACGTCACGGGCGCCGATGGCGAGCCCATCGGCAGCCTCGGCGCTGGCGAGGCGGTGTGGCACACCGATATGAGCTACCTTCCCCAGCCGCCCAAGGCCTCCATGCTCTATGCGCTGGAAATCCCGCCCAGCGGGGGCATGACCTTCTTCTCCAGCATGTACGCCGCCTATGACCGGCTGCCGGAGGCGCTGAAGGCACGCATCCAGGGCCTCATGGTCAAGCATGACGGCACCTATAACAGCGGCGGCTATGTCCGCGCCGGCGTCACCCCCACCGATGACCCGCGCGAGGCCCCGGGCACGCTGCACCCCATGGTCGTCCGCCACCCCGAGACCGACCGCCCCGGCCTCTATCTCGGCCGCCGCCGCATGGCCTGGGTCGAGGGAATGGGGCTGGCCGAGAGCGACGCCCTGCTCGACGAGATCTGGCAGCACGCGACCGACGACGCCATCGCCTGGGGCAATGACTGGCGGGTCGGCGACCTCGTGCTCTGGGACAATCGCTGCACCATGCACAGGCGCGACCCCTTCCCGGCCGACAGCCGCCGCGTCATGCACCGCACCCAGGTCAAGGGTGCGGCGCCGCCGATGGGCTGAGGCGATGCGCCGCCGCCGCCTCATCCTGATGGCACTGGCGGCACCCGCTGCGCGCGCGCAATCCTGGCCCGCCCGGCCCATCCGGCTGCTCGTGCCGGTCTCGGCCGGCGGCAGCGTGGATGCGCTGGCGCGCCAGGTCAGCCGCCACCTCACCCCCCCCCTCATCGGCCAGGCCATCGCCATCGAGAACAATGGCGCGGGCGGCGGCAATGTCGCCTTCGAGGCGGTGGCCCGTGCGGCGCCGGATGGCCACACCCTGCTCGCCGGCTGGGACTCGCTGGCCATCAACCCCGCCATCTACTCCCGCGTGCCCGATGATCCACTGGTCGATTTCGCGCCGATCATCCATCTCGTCAGCGGCGCCTAGGTGCTGGCGGTCAAGCCCGAACTGCCGGCGCGCAACCTTGCCCAATTCCTCGCCCTGTCCCGCGCCGGCAACCTCGCCATCGGCAGCCCCGGCAATGGCAGCATCGGCCACCTCGCGGCCGAGATGCTAAAGACCCGCACCGGCGCGCGATGGACGCATGTCCCCTATCGCGGCGGCGGCCCGGCCATCACCGACCTGCTGGCCGGCCACCTCGACGGCGTGATGCTCACCCTCGCCGCGGTGATCGAGCATTGCCGCGCCGGGCGGCTGCATGCCCTGGGCGTCTCCTCCGCCGCCAGGGTCGCGGCCCTGCCCGAGGCGCCGACCATCGCCGAGCAGGGCGTCACCGGTTTCGACCTCATCTCCTGGCAGGGCTTGCTGGCGCCGATGGGCACGCCGGAGGCGATCCTGGCCCGGCTCAATGCCGCGCTGAACCAGGTGATGGCCATGCCGGAGGTCGCGGCCTGGGTACGCGGCCAGGCTTTTGAGAGCGTGGGCGGAACCCAGGCCGCCTTCGCCACCCTGCTGCGTGAGGATGCGGCCCGCTGGCCGGCGCTGGTGCAGACGGCGGGCGCGCGGGTGGAATAGAGGCTTGCCCCGGCGGGGCGTCACCACACATCGCCTTCATGATCCATATCGTCTGGTTCAAGCGCGATCTCCGGCTGGAGGATCATGCCCCGCTTACCGCCGCGGCGTCGGGCACGGTCCTGCCACTGCATGTCGTGGAGCCGGAATACTGGCGCCTGCCCGACACCTCCCCCCGGCAATGGCATTTTGTCCGTGGCGCGCTGCTCGATCTCGGCCTGCAACTGGCGCGGGCCGGCGCGCCCCTAGTGGTGCGTGTCGGCGATGTGGTGGCGGTGCTCGAAGCCCTGCGCACCCGCCATGGCCGGCTCGCGCTGTTCAGCCATGAGGAAACCGGCAATCTCTGGACCTTCGCGCGCGACCGTCGGGTGACGGCCTGGTGCCGGGCGCAGGGCGTGGCCTGGCGCGAGTTCCCGCAATTCGGTGTGAAACGCGGCCTGCGTGACCGCAATCGCTGGTCGGCGCATCACGCCCGGCACATGGCCGCCGCAATCCTGCCGGCCCCCCGGCACCTGCTGGCCACCGACGAGCCCCCCGGCGCGCTGCCGGACAACCCCTGGCCCTGGAACCCCGATGACGGCCTGCTGCGGCCGCAGCCACCCGGCCGCGCCGCGGCGCTCGGCCTCCTGGCGGGTTTCTGCGCCGGCCGAGGGGCGAGTTACCGCCGCGGCATGGCCTCCCCCGCCAGCGCCGCGCGGGTCTGTTCGCGACTGTCGCCCCACCTCGCAATGGGCAGCCTTTCGATTCGCGAGGCTCTGGCCGGGGTGAATGCGGCGCTGGCAGTGCCCGAGATCCCCGCCGGCAATCTGGTCTCGCTGCGCTCGCGGCTGCATTGGCATTGCCACTTCATCCAGAAGCTGGAGAGCGAGCCCGCCCTCGAACACCGCGCCGCCCACGCGGCCGCCGAGCGCGCCCGCCGCCCCACCCCCGCCGATGATCCGCTGCTGCAGGCCTGGGCCACCGGCCAGACCGGCCTGCCCTTCCTCGATGCCTGCATGCGCAGCCTGATCGCCACGGGCTGGCTGAATTTTCGCGCCCGCGCCATGGTCCAGGCGGTGGCCCCGCCTCGCCCGGCTCTTCACCGATTACGAGCCGGGCATCCATTGGCCGCAGGTGCAGATGCAATCCGGTGCGACCGGCATCAACACGCCGCGGATCTACAACCCGGTGAAGCAGTCGCTCGACCAGGATCCGGAGGCCAGCTTCATCGCGCGCTGGGTGCCCGAACTGGCCGGGCTGCCGCCGGCGCTGCGGCACATGCCCTGGCGGGGTGAGAAGGTGGCGGGCTACCCCGCGCCGGTCATCGATGTGGATTCCGCCGCCCGCGCGGCCAAGGCTCGCCTCACCGCGCTGCGCGCGAGCCCGGGCTTCGAAAGCACCGCGCGCGCCGTCTTCGAACGCCATGGCAGCCGCGCCCGCAGTTTTGGCAATGACCATCCGGTGGAGACCCGCGCCCGCGCCGCCCAGAAGGCCGCCCGCGCGTCACGCCAGGCCGAGCTCGACCTGTAGCTTGACCGCCCGGCCCGGCCCAGGGCATCCCTGGCCCATGCCCGCCCATCCGCCCGACCCCAAGCGCGAGGCCCGACTGGCCCAGGCGCTGCGGGAAAACCTCAAGCGCCGCAAGGCGCAATCGCGCGCGCGCGAGGCGGAGCCCGCGCCTATTGCGGCCAGCCCCGAACCACACCATCCCGAAAAAACACCCGATAAGGCGTAGTGCCGCGGGCATCGTTCTCCAGCGACCGCCAGCGCCCATTGGTGCAGAGTGTGCCGCCCTGCGCCGGCACCGCGTCGAACTCCGCCGCATTGCGCAGCACCGTGCCATCGGCCAGCGTCGCGGTGAAATCGGTGGTGCAGAGGGCACCGCGCACCACCGGGTCGTAAGCGCCGATCACCACGCCGCCACCACCGGTGCTGCCGAATTGCCTGCGATGCTCCGGCCAGGCGGAGAAATCCTCCTCGGGCACGGCGGTCTGCGCCAGCGCGCCCACCAGCAGAAAGCCGAGCACCGCGGCGCCGGTCACGATCACCGCCCAGCGCTGCGCTGCCGCCTCTTCATCACGTCGCATGGCCACCTCCATTCGTTGCATGCAAGGGCGTTACGCCACGCATGGCCGCCCGGATGCAGGCGCCGTTGCCCCACCCACCGCGCTGGTCTAGACCCTGCCTCCCACCCAAGATGTGAGGCCGATCACACCCCATGCCCATCATGCCCGACCACTGGATCCGTCGCATGGCGACCGATCACGGCATGATCGAGCCCTTCGTCGAGAGCCAGAAGCGCGAGGGGGTGATCAGCTACGGGCTCTCCTCCTTCGGCTATGACGCCCGCGCGACCGATGAATTCAAGATTTTCACCAATGTCGACAATGCGGTGGTCGACCCCAAGGCGTTTTCCGAGACGGGCTTCGTGAGCCGTCAGGGTCCGGTCTGCATCATTCCGCCCAATTCCTTTATTTTGACGTCCACGATCGAATATTTTCGCATCCCGCGCGACGTGCTGGTGATCTGCCTCGGCAAATCCACCTATGCCCGCTGCGGCTTGATCGTGAACGTCACGCCGCTCGAGCCGGAATGGGAGGGCCAGGTGACGATCGAGATCAGCAACACCACGCCGCTGCCGGCAAAAGTCTATGCCAATGAAGGCATCTGCCAGTTCCTCTTCCTCAAGGGCGAAAGCGCGCCCGAGGTGAGCTATGCCGACCGCGCGGGCAAATACATGGGCCAGCGCGGCGTCGCCTTGCCGAGGCTCTGAGCCATGGCGTATCAACCAACCAAGCGGTGCGCCCCCCCACATCGCGCCATCACGGGGCTCGGCTGACACATGGATCGTATCCGCATCCGCGGCGGCAAGCCGCTATCGGGGAGCATCACCGTCTCCGGCGCGAAGAACGCCGTGCTCGCGCTGATGCCCGCGGCACTCCTGGCGGATGGGCCGCTCTGCCTCACCAATGTGCCCAACCTCGCCGATGTCGCGACCATGACGCAGCTTTTGCGCCACCTCGGCATTGAGGTCGCGCATGACAAACCGACGGGAAACCTGACCCTCTCCGGCCCCGCAACGGGCATCGAGGCGCCCTACGACATCGTGCGCAAGATGCGCGCCTCCGTGCTCGTGCTGGGGCCGCTGGTGGCGCGCCATGGCGTCGCCCGCGTGTCGCTGCCCGGCGGCTGCGCCATCGGCACCAGGCCGGTCGATCTCCACCTCAAGGGGCTGGAGGCGATGGGTGCGACCATCACCGTGGATGGCGGCTATATCGAGGCCCGCGCGCCCACCGGTGGGCTGAAGGGCACGCGGATCATCTTCCCCGTCGTCAGCGTCGGCGCCACCGAGAACCTGCTGATGGCCGCCACCCTGGCAGAAGGCGAGACCGAGCTGGTCAATGCCGCGCGCGAGCCGGAGATCGAGGATCTCGTGCTCTGCCTCATGCGCATGGGCGCCAGGATCGAGGGCATCGGCACCGACCGGCTGCGGGTGACCGGGGTGTCCAGCCTCGCCGGCGCCACCCACCCTGTGGTGATGGACCGGATCGAGGCCGGCACCTATGCCTGCGCCGCCGCCATCACCGGTGGCGAGGTGCTGCTGGAAGGTGCGCGGCTCGACCACCTCGGCGCCGTCGCCCGTGTGCTGCGCGAGGCCGGCGTGGGGGTGAATGAGGAACCGGCCGGCCTGCGGGTCAGCCGCATGAACGGGCTGCATGGCGTGGATGTGGTGACCGAACCTTTCCCGGGCTTCGCCACCGACATGCAGGCGCAGTTCATGGCGCTGATGTGCGTGGCGCAGGGCGCCTCGATGGTCACCGAGACGATCTTCGAGAACCGCTTCATGCATGTGCCCGAACTCGCCCGCATGGGCGCGCGGATCAATGTCCACGGCGCCTCGGCCATCGTGCGCGGGGTGCAAAAGCTCTCGGGCGCGCCGGTGATGGCGACCGATCTGCGCGCCTCGGTCAGTCTGGTTCTCGCCGGCCTCGCCGCGCAGGGTGAGACGGTGGTGAACCGCGTCTATCACCTCGACCGCGGCTACGAACGGCTGGAGGAAAAACTGGCCGCCGTGGGCGCCGACATCGAACGGCTCGCATGATCGTCATCGAATCGCAGCGGTCCCGCAGGTAATCTCCGTCATGGACCAACCCATTCCCTCCCCCCTGGCCTCCCCGGCCATCCTGGCCACCACCCAGCCCCTCGTGCTGGCCCTGCCCAAGGGCCGCATCCTGAAGGAGCTGATGCCGGTGCTCATGCGCGCGGGCCTCACCCCCGCCGCGGATTGCGCCGATGAGGACAGCCGCCGGCTGCGCTTCGAGACCGAGGATGCCCTGGTCGACGTCATTCGCGTCCGCCCCTTCGATGTCGCGACCTTCGTGGCGCATGGCGCGGCGCAGATCGGCGTCTGCGGCGGCGATGTGCTGATGGAGTTCGACTACCAGGAGATCTATGCGCCGCTCGACCTCGGCATCGGCTATTGCCGGGTTTCGGTGGCCGCGCCGGTGGATGCGCCTGCTGACGACCCGTCGCGCTGGTCGCGCATCGCGGTCGCCACGAAATACCCCAATATCGCCCGAAAACACTATGCCGCGCGCGGCGTGCAGGCCGAGGTGGTGCATCTCAACGGCGCCATGGAACTGGCCCCGGCGCTGGGGCTGTCCGAAGTGATCGTCGACCTTGTCGCCACCGGCGCCACGCTCAAGGCCAATGGGTTGCGGGAGACCGAGGTGATCGCCGAGGTCACCTCGCGCGTCATCGTCAACCGCTCGGCGCTCAAGACCATGCCCGAGCGGATCGGCGCCATGCTGGCGCGCTTCCGGGACGCCATTGCTTGAAGAAACTGAACACCCTCGACGCCGGCTTCGAGGCTGATTTCGCCGCCCTGCTGGATGAGGCGCGGGAGACCACGGCCAGCGTGGGCGGCACTGTGGCCGAGATCATCGCGGCCATCCGCGCCCGCGGCGATGCGGCGCTGGTGGAATACACCGCGCGATTTGATGGCTGGCAGCCCGGCCTGCTGCGCGTGACCGAAGCCGAACTGGCCGAGGCCGAGGCCTCCATCGCGCCGGATCTCCTGGCGGCGCTCGACCTGGCGGCGGCGCGCATCGAGACCTTTCATCGCGCGCAGATGCCGGCCGATATCACGCTGGATGACCCGGCCGGGCTCAGGCTCGGCATGCGCTGGGGTGCGCTGGATGCGGTGGGGCTCTACGTGCCCGGCGGCAAGGCGGCCTATCCGTCCTCGGTGCTGATGAACGCCATCCCGGCCCGGGTAGCGGGCGTGGCGCGGGTGTGCATGTGCGTGCCCACGCCGGGCGGCCAGCTCAATCCGCTGGTGCTGGCGGCGGCCAGGCGGGCGGGGGTAACCGAAGTGTTTCGCGTCGGCGGCGCCCAGGCGGTGGCGGCGATGGCCTGGGGCACCCAGAGCATTGCCGCCGTGGACCGCATCGTCGGCCCGGGCAATGCCTTCGTGGCCGAGGCCAAGCGCCAGGTGTTCGGCCGGGTGGGCATCGACAGCATCGCCGGCCCCTCCGAAGTGGTGGTGCTGGCGGATGCCGACAACGACCCCTCGCATGTCGCGATGGACCTCCTCGCCCAGGCCGAGCATGACGAGGCGGCGCAGTCCATCCTCATCACCGACAATGCCGCCTTCGGCGCCGCCGTGGCCGCGGCGGTGGAGGAGGCACTGCGCACCCTGCCCCGCAGCGCCATCGCCAGCGCCAGCTGGGCCGCGCATGGCGCCGTGGTGCTGGTGCGCGATTGGGATGAGGCGGTGGCGCTGACCAATCGCCTGGCCCCCGAGCACCTGCAGATCATGACGGCCGAGCCGGAGGCGCTGTTCGGAAAAATCCGCCACGCCGGCGCCGCCTTCCTGGGCCGATGGTGCCCCGAGGCGCTGGGCGACTACGCCGCCGGCCCCAACCATGTGCTGCCCACCGGGCGTTCGGCGCGCTTCGCCTCCGGGCTTTCGGTCTTCGACTTCCTCAAGCGCACCACCTGGGTGGCGGCAGAGGAGAGGGGCTTGCGCGCCATCGGCCCCGCCGCGGTGGCGCTGGCCGAAGCGGAAGGGCTGACCGCGCATGCCCGCAGCATCGACACGCGCCTCGCATCTTGACCGGAAACCGGCCCGGGACCATGTTGCGCCGCGCGCGGCCCGACCTTCGAGTCCGGCCGGCCGCCGCGCATTCCCGGATTTCTGGGCGCACCCCGCCCCCCAGCCAAGGTTGTTCGACAATGAGCGCGTATGTCTAAAGAGGACATGATCGAATTCAGCGGTCAGGTCATGGAGCTGCTGCCCAACGCCATGTTCCGGGTCAAGCTGGACAATGAGCACCTCGTGCTCGCCCACACCTCCGGCAAGATGCGCAAGAACCGCATCCGCGTCCTCGCCGGCGACCGGGTGAATGTCGAGATGACGCCCTACGACCTGACCAAGGGTCGCATCACATTTCGCTTCAAGTAAACGGCCTACCGCTCATCCTCGCCTCCGCCAGCCCGCGGCGGCTGGAGCTTCTGGCCCGGATCGGCGTGGTGCCCCACGCGATCCGCCCGGCCGAGCTGGACGAAACCCCCCTGCCCGCCGAATTGCCGCACAAGCTGGCCGAGCGCCTGAGCGTGCTGAAGGCCGAGGCCATGGCCTCGCCCGAGGCTTTGGTCCTCGCCGCCGACACGGTGGTGGGCGTGGGGCGGCGCATCCTGGGCAAACCGGCCGATGCGTCGCAGGCTCGTGCCTTTCTCACCCTGATGTCCGGCCGGCGGCACCGCGTGCACACCGGCGTGGCCCTGGCTGTGCCGGGCCAGAAGCTGCGCACCCGGCTCGTCACCTCCGTCGTCGCCTTCCAGCGGCTGACCGAGGGACAGATCGCGGCCTATCTCGAGGGCGGCGAGTGGCAGGGCAAGGCCGGGGGCTATGCCATCCAGGGCAGCGCCGAGGCCTGGGTGCGTTTCATGTCCGGCTCCTGGTCGAACATCGTGGGGCTGCCGCTGTTCGAGACGGCACAGCTGCTGCGCGGGGTGGGGTGGCTGCGGCCGTGACCCCACCGCCCGAAGGCCAGGACCCGGCGCGCATATTGGTCTCGCGCTCGCCGGGCGAGCGGCGCGTCGCCCTGCTGCTGGGGGATGTGCTGACCGAGGCCTGGGTCGAGCGCCCGGCGCGGCCCGATGGCGTGGGCGATGTGCTGGCAGCAAGGGTCAGCGCGGTGGCCCCTGCCATGGCCGGCGCCTTCCTCACCCTGCCCGATGGGCAGACCGCCTTCCTGCCGGAATCCGAGGCCAGCCTCTCCCGCCGCCCGCTGAAGGAGGTGGTGCAGGAAGGCAGGCTGCTGGTGGTGCGCGTCACCCGCGCGGCGCAGGGGGGCAAGGGGCCGCGCGTTTCGGTCAAGCGCGCCCCCGCCATCGCCGCGACGCAGCCCGGGCTGCTGCAACGCGGGCCGGACGCGGCCATGCGGCTGCGCGAGGCATTTCCCCAGGCCGTGATCGTCACCGACGACACCGCCGAGGCCACGCGGCTCGGCGCCCGGCTTGTGACGCGCGCCTTCGATGACGCGGTCGAGGCCGAATTCGAAACCCTTGCTGATGCAACCATCCCGCTGGCCGGCGGCGGCAGGATGATCATCCAGACCACCCACGCCCTGACCGCCATCGATGTCGATGCCGGCAGCGCCGCCGGGGCCGACCGCGCCGCCGCGCAGGCGCTCAATGCGCAGGCCCTGCGCGAGGCGGCCAGGCAGATCCGGGCGCGCAACTGCGCCGGCGCCATCCTGCTGGATGCGGCCGGCCTGCCGGCGCGCGACCGGGCAGCGCTGGAGCCCGCCCTGCGCGAGGCCCTGGGCCCCGACCGCCTGGCGGAGCTGCTGGGGACCGGCCCGCTCGGCCTGTTCGAAATCAGGCGGGCGCGCATCCATCCCACCCTGGCCGAAACCCTGGCCGGGCCGCTGACACCCGGCCTGGCACTGCTGCGCGCGGCCGCGCGTGAGGCCGCGCATGCGCCGCATCGCAGGCTGGCCTTGCAGGCGCCGCCCGCAGTGCTGGCCGCCTTGCGCGCATGGCCCGAGGCGCTGGCGGAATACGCCGCCGGGGCGGGGCACGACATCACCCTGCGCGAAGGAGCGGACGGGATCACCGATGCCTGAACCAAAACCCTGCCCGATCTGCCGCAAGCCCGCCGCGCCCGCGCCGCTGCGCCCCTTCTGTTCGGAGCGCTGCCGCCAGGTCGATCTCGGCCGATGGTTCACCGAGAGCTATGCGGTGCCGGGCAAGCCGCTGGGCGAGGAAGACGAGGTCGAATAGCGAGCACCCGGGCCGAACAGCTTTTCGCGATAGGTCCCGGGCGCATAATCCGTCTTGTAGGCGCCGCGTTCCTGCAATGCGGGGATCAGCAGTTCCACCACATCGGTCAGGCATTCCGGAAACACGGTGCGGCTGAGGTTGAAGCCATCGGCACCCGATTCTTCGGCATAGGCGATGAGGGTCTCGGCCACGGTTTCGGCGCTGCCCACGATCGGCTTTTGCCGGCTGCCCAGGATGAACTGGTCGATCAACCCGCGGCGCGTCAGCGTGCCGCCCATCGCCCGCGCCATGGCGGTGACATTGGACTGGATGGCGTTGCTTTCGGCGGTGATCGGCTCGTCGGGGCCGAAGCGGTTGAAATCCAGGCCGAGCGACGCCGCGGCATGCGCCAGCGCGCCCTCGACCGAGGAATGGGCGCGGTATTCCGCCAGTTTCTCCGCCGCCTCGGCATCGCTGCGGCCCAGCACGAGGGTGGCACCGACAAAGACCTTCTTCGGCCGGCCGCCGATTGCGCGCAGCCGGGCGATCCCCTGCCCCACCACCGCGGCCGGGCCGCCATTCATGAAGACGCATTCGGCGTGGCGCGCCGCGAATTGCAGCCCGCGCGGCGAGGCCCCGGCCTGGTAGAGCACCGGCGTGCGCTGCGGCGAGGGCTCGCAGAGATGCGGCGCGTCGATGCGGTATTGCTTGCCGTGATGGTGGATGGCGCGGATCTTCGCGGGGTCGGCGAAGCCGCGGGCGGGGTCGCGCAGCACCGCGTCGTCATCCCAGGAGTCCTCCCAGAGTTTCCCCACCACCGCCATGTATTCATCGGCCATGTCGTAGCGGTCATCGTGCTTGAGCTGCGCGTCCAGGCCCATGGCGCGGGCGGCGCTGTCGAGATAGCCGGTGACGATGTTCCAGCCGATGCGGCCCTGGGTGAGATGGTCCAGCGTGCTCATCCGCCGCGCGAAGAGATAGGGCGCCTCGTAGGAGAGGTTGGCGGTGATGCCGAAGCCGATGTTGGTGGTGACCGCGGCCATGGCGGGCACGATCATGGCCGGGTCGAGCAGCGGCACCTGCACGGCGTGGCGAATGGCGGCGTCCGGGCTGCCATCGAGCACGTCGTAGATGCCCAGCACATCGGCCAGGAACAGCCCGTCGAAGAGGCCGCGCTCCAGCAGGCGGGCGAGGTCGAGCCAGTGCGAGAGCTGGTTGTAACCGGACGACGTGTCGCGCGGGTGGGTCCACATCCCGTGCTGGATGTGGCCGACGCAGGCCATGTCGAAGGCGTTGAGGGCGATCAAATCGCGCCGACGATATCCAGACGCGTCTCCACGCGTGCAATCCGGTCGGTCAGCCGGTCGATGCGGGCGGAGAGGTGCGCATCGGTCTCGGCAAGAACAGCGATCTCCCGCCGGACAGGCGCCAGGCCAAGCTCGACCGCCGTGAGGCGTTGCTTCACCTCGCGCATGTCCTCGCGCAGGCCATCGACCGCGCCACGAATATGCCGCAGATACTCAAGTACGAGGTTATCGCTCATCGGCCCAACATAGCCCGATCAAGGGGCATTTTCCACACCTAACCCGCAAAGGGATCCCGCAGCGCAATCGTGTCATCGCGATCCGGCGAGGTGCTGAGCATCATCACCGGTGCCTCCACCAGCTCCTCGATCCGGCGGACGTACTTTACGGCTTCGGCCGGCAATGCTGCATAGCTGCGGGCGCCATAGGTCGACCCCGACCAGCCCTGCATCACCTCGAAGATCGGCTCAGCGGCGGCTTGTGCCCGCATGCCGGCGGGCAGGCGCTTCATCTCCACGCCGTTCACGCGATAGCCGACACAGATCTTCAGCTCCGGCAGACCGTCCAGCACATCGAGCTTGGTCAGCACCAGCCCGTTCACCCCGCCGATCTTCACCGCCTGGCGCACCATGGCGGCGTCGAACCAGCCGCAGCGCCGGGGCCGGCCGGTCACCGTGCCGAATTCCCGCCCCTTCTCGCCCAGCATGCGGCCGACATCGTCGAACAGCTCGGAGGGGAAAGGCCCGCTGCCCACCCGCGTGGCATAGGCCTTGGCGATGCCCAGCACGGTGCCGATGGCGTTCGGCCCCACCCCGGCACCCGCGGCGGCATTGCCCGCCACCGTGTTGCTGCTGGTGACATAGGGGTAGGTGCCGTGGTCGACATCGAGCATCACCGCCTGCGCGCCCTCGAACAGCACGCGTTTCCCCGCCACGCGCGCGCTCTCCAGCGTCTCCCACACGGCTTCGGCATAGGGCAGCATGCGCGGCGCCAGTTCGAGCAGCATGTCCAGCAGCGGCTGTTTTTCGAATTCCGGCGAACCCAACCCGCGCAGCAGGGAATTGTGGTGGAGAAGAAGTTCGTCGAGCTTGGCGCTCAGTGTTTCCGGCTCCGCCAGGTCGCAGACGCGGATCGAGCGGCGGCCCACCTTGTCCTCATAGGCCGGGCCGATGCCGCGGCCGGTGGTGCCGATCTTGTCCTCGCCGCGCGCCGCCTCCCGCGCGCGGTCGAGCGCGGGGTGCAGGGGCAGGATCAGCGGGGTGTTCTCGGCGATGCGCAGATTGTGCGGGCCGATATCGAGGCCCTGGGCGCGCACCTTGTCGATCTCGGCGAACAGCGCGTCCGGGTCCAGCACCACGCCATTGCCGATGATGCCGAGCTTGCCGCGCACCACGCCGCTGGGCAGCAGCGAAAGCTTGTAGGTGGTATCGCCCACCACCAGCGTATGGCCGGCATTGTGGCCGCCCTGGAAGCGCACGACGATATCGGCCCGGCTGGCCAGCCAGTCCACCACCTTGCCCTTGCCCTCGTCCCCCCATTGCGCGCCGATGATCGCGACATTGGCCATTATGCTTGTTCCTTATGCGGTTCCACCGCGGGCTGCGGTTCCACCCCGGGCTGCGGTTCCACCGCGGGCATTGCGACGGCCTGGGTGCCGCGCAGTTCATGGGTGCAGCGCAAGGCGCTCGCGCTATCGGCGGCCGACAATGCCGCAACGGTGGCGTAACCCTGCGCCCGGAATTTCCGCGCCGCCACCACATCATGCCCCAGCGGCAGGAAAAGCCGCGGCCGGCGGGCGCTGGGCTGCACCGCGCGGCGCACCGCGTCGGGGTAGAGGGTCATGCCCGTTGCCGGCTCGTCGTGATGCGAGAGGTAGCGGCCGCCGCGCGCCAACTCGCCGCTGCGCCCGGGGCCATAGATCGTGAAGGCGACGCCGACGTGATAGCGGAAGCCGCGATACTCCGCCGGGTCGAGCGTGATGGCCAGATCGGGCGCGGCGGCGCGGATGGCGGCCACCACCGTCGCGGCATTGTCGGCGATGGCCCGCGCGCCCGGCGGCAGGGCGAGTTCGCGCAGCACCGCAAGCGCCCCCGCGGCGGGGCCGGCCGCGTTCAGCAGCGCGGGCAGCAGGCCGGCGATCGGCCCGGCGCCATCGGCCAGCGCGACCACGGCGGCGGCATCCTTGCGGTCCAGCGCGCGCGCCAGGCTGGCGGCGGCGGCGCCGGCGATGCCGGCCTCCTCCAGCAGCCGAGGTGTCATGGTGGGCAGGGTGATGTCGAGCGAGAGGCCGGTGACACCCACCGCCGCCAGCGCCGCCACCGCCACCAGGGCGATCTCGGCATCGGCCTCGGGCGCCGCGCCGCCGATGATCTCGATGCCGGCCTGGGCGACCTGGCGATCGGGCGAGAGCTCGGTGCCGCGCACCCGCAGCACCTGGCCGGCATAGGAGAGCCTGAGCGGCCGGGGCTGCCCCCCCAGCCGGGTGGCAGCGATTCGGGCGACCTGCGGCGTGGTATCGGCGCGCAGCCCCATCATGCGCTGGCTGACGGGGTCCATCAGCCGGAACGTCTGCTCGGCCACCGCGGCACCGGAGCCTGCGAGCAGCGAATCCTCGAATTCCAGCAGTGGCGGCTTCACCCGCTCATAACCATGGCCGGCAAAGACGGCCATCAAGGCCTCGACAAGCGCTGCCTCCCGCTCGGCGGCGGGGGGCAGCACGTCGATCAGGCCGGCTGGCAGCAGGGCGGGGTTGGGTTGTTCGTCTGTCATGGCGCGGCGGGGGTGTGGCACAGCGGGTTGCAGTTGGAAACAGGACAGCCGCCACGAAGAGTGCTAAACCTTAACCCATGCTGAACAGACGCCATACCCTCCTCCTTCTTCCCGCCCTGGCACTCGCGGCCTGCTCGCAGGGTCCGGTCACCGACAACGAGTTCATGCTCGGCAATGAGGACGTCGTCCGAGGTGCCGGCGATGGCGTACGAACCGCGGCGCTGGGCGCCCAGCGTGCCTTCGGCGACACCTCGCAATGGCGCGGCAACCCTATCGCCGCCTGCTTCGGCACCGCCCAGCTGGAATTCCTCAACCGCAGCTTCACCACCAACCCGCGCTTCGCCGGCACGGTGAGTTTCGAGGCGCTGCATAATGTGCGCGAGGGCCAGCGCACGCTGCGCAACGCGGTGGGCATCCCGCTCAGCGTTCCCGCGCCGCAGCTGGAGCGCGACCTGCGGCTGGCGGTGCGGGAATTGAGCACCGGCAATCGCGCCGCCGCCGATGCGCATCTGGCCGCCTATGGGCCGGACCTCATCGGCCGGTTGACCAGCCTGCCCCGGCTGCGCCAGGTGGAAATCGCCGCCGGCTCCGCTGCGTCGGAGATCGGCAACACGCGTGGTAACGGGGTCAGCCGCTTCTGATCACTGGCCAAAGCGGCGGTTGTCGCCCGGGCGCAACCGAAGCCCGGGGCGCAGATGGGTGAAGGGCAGGCCCGCCGGGTCCGCCACCACCGGCCCGGGTGCGGCCGCCACCAGCACCACCTCGGCGATGGGCTGGAAATGCGCCCGGAAATGCACGCTGGACTTCACCGCGACGATCTTTTGGGCCGCAGGCTCGATGCCGAGAAAGCGAAACACCTCCTGGTCATGCGCCTGCATTTTTCTCGAGACCACGACGACGCGCACCCCGGCTGCGACCCGCAGCAAAGCGCAGGGGCCAAGACCCGCCGGATTGCCCGCGCCCATCGGGCCGGAGAGGGTGAAATTGCCGTCGCTCAGCACCTCCACCACGCCGGTCACGGGCAGAGGCGCGCCATCGCTCTTGCCGCCCAGCGTGAGCGACACAGTAGCGCCCTGTCCTGCCGCGTGGCAGGCGGCGGCGGCTTCGGCATCATTCATCACCGCCAGCACGGCGCCCTCGGCACCCTGGGCGATCAGTTCCGCCAGCAACCCCGTGGTATCGCCATGGCCGCCGCCGCCCGGATTGTCCTGGGTATCGGCGATGACCACGGGGCGGGAGGCGGTGGCAGCGATGCGCATGGCCTGCCGCACCGCATCGGCGGCCGGCATGACGCCGCCCATGAACTGCGCCTCGCGCGCATTGATCCCGGCCAGCAGGGCGTCGGCGGCGGCCTCGGCGTTCTCGCCATAACCCGCGATGGCCTGGGAACAGCCGGGGAAATCGGCATAGGGAAAGCCAAAGCAATAGGCGAGCTCGACCACCGATTCGCCCAGCCCCGCGCGGGCCTCCATCACCCCGGCCATGGGCTCGACCAGCGTGCATTGGCTGGTCAGCGGGATGAGGAAATCCACCTCGCGAAACACTTTGGGCCAGCGCGGCTCGCCGCCGGCCAGGCGCAGCAGCAGCCGCATCGCCTGGGCGCCGGCGTCGCGCATGTCGATATGCGGGTAGGTGCGGAAGGGGACGAGGGCGTCGCTCAGCGCCACCATCTCCGCCGTCATGTTGGCATGCGGGTCGAGGCTGGCGGTGATCGGGGTTTCGGGGCCGACCACGGCGCGGACGCGGCGGAGCAGCTCTCCCTCGGCATCGGGAAAATCATCGCTGACCATGGCGCCGTGCAGGTCGAGATAGACGCCGTCCAGCGGCCCCGCCTCCAGCGCCTGCGACAGCTCGGCCAGCATCAGGCCGGCGATGCGTTCGTAAGCCTCGCGCGTCACCGGCCCCGCGGGGTTGGCAAAGCACCAGACCAGGGGGGCGAGGGTGACGCCTGCCGCCTCGGCCACCGCGATGGCACCGCCGGCGGGGACGGAGAGCGGGCGCAGGGTGTCGATCAGGGTCGATGCATATTGCAGGTTGGGGAAGCCGCCAGCCTCGAAAAACTGCCGCCAGCCCGTGGGGCGCGGGGCGAAGGAATGGCTTTCGTGCAGGAAGCCACCGATGGCGATGCGCATGTCAGATGTCCTCATTGGCGGTGGCGATCACCGCATCGGCCAGGACATGCAGCCCGGCTTCGGCCCATTCCTTCGAAATGCTCTCCGCCTCGTGGTGGCTCAGCCCGTCATGGCAGGGGGTGAAGAGCATCACGGTGGGCACCCGCCGCGCGACATAGACGGCGTCATGGCCGATGCCGGTGGGGATATGGCGCCAGTTCAACCCGCGCGCCGTGGCCGCCGCCTCGCAGCGCCGGATCAGCGCCGGATCGAACTGGATCGGCGGCATATAGGTGAAATCCTCCACCGCGATGGTGAGATGCCTGGCCTCGGCGATCTGCGCCGCCCGCGCCCGCAATGCAGCACCCATCGCATCCAGGCATGCAGGATCGCCATGCCGCGTATCGACCGAGAACCACACCCGGCTGGGGGTGATGTTGCGCGAGGAGGGATAGACCGTGAGCTGGCCCACCGTGCCGCGCCCAGGCTCGCCGCTGGCGGAGATGTTGGAGAGCGCGATCTCCTCCACCGCCGCGATCAGCCAGGCCGCACCCATCATCGCGTCGCGGCGATGCGCCATGGGGCTGCCGCCATGGGCTTCCTCGCCCAGCACTGTCACCTCGTACCAGCGCTGGGCGAGCGCGTTGGTGACGATGCCGATGTCCTGGCCGCCATCCTCCAGCAGCCTGCCCTGCTCGATATGCAGCTCGAAATAGGCGGCGCAATCGGCGAGCGCCGCGGGGTCGGCGGTGCCGGCCCAGCCGATGGCGGCGAGCGCCTCGCCGAAGACGGCGCCGGTGGGATCGGTCTTGGCCAGCACATCGGCCTCGGGGAAGATGCCCATGGCGCCGCCGCTGCCCATCATCGGGGGCACGAAGCGGGAGCCCTCCTCATTGGTCCAGTTGATCAGCAGCAGGGGGGCGCGGGTGGTCGCACCCGCCTCATGCAGCGCGCGCATGATCTCCAGGCCCGCGAGCACGCCCAGCACGCCGTCGAATTTCCCGCCCGTTGGCTGGGTGTCGAGATGGCTGCCGAAGGCGACGGGTTTTCGCCCGGGCTCCGTGCCCTCGCGCCGCAGGGCCATGTTGCCCAAGCGGTCGACGGTCAGCGTGCAGCCCACCGCCCCGGCCCAGCGGGCGAGGAGGTGGCGGCCCTGCCCATCCAGCGCCGTCAGGGTTTGCCGGTTGCAGCCGCCTTTGGCGGTGCCGCCGATCCTGGCCATCTCCATGAGGCTGTCCCAGAGGCGGGCGCCGCTGAGGGGGATATTCGTGTTCATAGCGGCTCCACTCCACACCATTCCGCCATGGCCAGCGCGATCGCGCGCGTGCAGCCATGGATGCTTTCCACGCCGACGCTTTCGTCGATGCCATGGATGTCCTGCGCGTCGGGGCCGAAGACCGCGGCCGGCGTGCCCTGGTGCAGCACGAAATGCCTTCCATCGGTCAGGCCAGTCGCGGGGTAGTCGCGCAGGCTCCCGCCCGTCGCCTCGGCATAGGCGCGGCGGGCCAGCTTCACGATCTCGGCCTCGGTGTCGAAGGCGCAGGCCTCGGCCATGAAACCCTTGAATTCGAGCTTGATGGTGGCGCCGCGCAGGCGTTCATGCCCGGCCGCGCGGGCGACCAGCGCCTCGATATCGGCCCGCGTCTGCGCCGCGGAATAGCCGAGCATGACGCCGACCCGCATGCCGATCCGGCAGCGCGTGGCCACCGAGGAATTCCACTCGCCGCCCTCGATGGTGCCGAGATTCACATTCACCGGGTGGTTCACGCCGTGGAAGACGGGGTGGATGTTCTCCGCCCGGTTGCGCTCATTCTCGTAATCCTTGAAGGCGCCGGCGATGATGTTCGCGGCCTCGATCGCGTTCAGCCCGGCCTGCATGTCGCGGACATGGGCGGGGCGGCCGCTGACGGTGACCCAGGCCCAGACCACGCCGACCTCGCAGGTGTAGAGCGCCTCCACCCCCGGGCCGGGTTCGGGAATGATCACGGCGTCGCATTTCGGCAGGGCGAGCAGGCAGGCGGCGGCGCCATTGCCGGTGCATTCCTCCTCGATCACGGCATGCATCTGCACCTCGGCGGCGGGTTGCAGCCCAGCCATGCGGAGTGCGGCGAAGGCCGTGAGGTAGGCCGCGATGCCGCCCTTCATGTCACCCGCGCCGCGGCCGAAGATGCGGCCGCCCCGGATTTCCGGCGCGTAGGGCGGGCTGGCCCACATATCGGCCGCGCCCTCGGGCACCACATCGACATGGCCCTGCAGCACCAGCGACCGGCCCCGCGCCTGCCGCGGCTGATGCACCGCCACCACATTGTCGCGGCCCTCATAGGCGATGAGCGGCGGCGAGAAGATCGGGTCGTCGCTGACCACCGTGGCGATGCGGCGCGGTACAAGGCCCAGCGCCTCGTATTGCCGGGCCATCTCGTTCAGGGCTGAGGCCTCGTTGCCCAGGGTGCTGGGGCAGCGCACCAGGCGGAAGAGACTGTCCAAGGTGGCATCGCGCAAGCCGTGGCAGGCGTCGAGAATGGCGCGCCGGGCGCCGGGGTCGAGCGGAATCATGGCGCCGAGTATGGCGCAAGGCCGCGCCGGTGCTAGCCTGCCACCATGCGCGCTTTTGCCCACCCGGACGAATCCATCCACGACCCAAAATTCTTCCTGACCAGGGGGCTTGTGCGGGGCAATTTCGAGGTTCCCGCCCGCGCCGCCAGCCTGCGCGCCGGGCTCGCCACGCTGGGCATCACACCGCATATCCCCAGCCACGCCACGCTGGATGATGCCGCGCGGCTGCACAGCCCGGCTTACCTGGAATTCCTGCGCGGCGCCGCAGCGCGTTGGGCCGCCCTGCCCGATTCCGGCCCGGAGGTGGTGGCGAACATGCACCCCACGCCGGAGATGCTGGCGCAATCCACCACCCCGGTCCGCCACATCATCGCAGAGGCCGGGCTCTATTCCGCCGATGCCGCCTGCCCGATTGGCCCGGGCAGCTGGACCGCCGCGATGTCCGCCCTGGGCTGCGCCCTGGCCGCGGCGGGCGAGGCTGCGGCCGGGCGCTCGGGCTATGCGCTGTGCCGCCCGCCCGGCCACCACGCCTATGCCGCGCGCGCCGGCGGGCATTGCTACATCAACAATTCGGCGCTGGCGGCACAGGCGCTGCGCGATGCCGGGGCCGCACGCGTCGCCGTGCTCGACATCGACAGCCACCACGGCAATGGCACCCAGGGCATCTTCTGGGACCGCTCGGATGTGCTGACCATCTCGATCCATGGCGACCCGCATTTCTACTACCCCTGGCATGTCGGCTTCGCCGGCGAGGTGGGGTGTGGCGAGAACCTGAACCTGCCGCTCGCCATGGGCAGCGGCGATGATGTCTGGCTGGCCGCACTGGATGCGGCGCTGGCGCGCATCCGGATGTTTCGCCCTGACGCTGTGGTGGTGGCGCTGGGCTTCGATGCCTCCGAGCATGAGCCGCTGGCCTCGCTGCGCGTCACCGGCGATGGGTTTTCGCGCGCGGGGGCCGCGATCGCGTCCCTCGGCCTGCCGGCGGCGATCTGCCAGGAGGGCGGCTATGCGGTCGATCATCTCGGCGCGCTGCTGGTGCGTTTCATGGAGGGCTGGGGCGGATGAACGATATCCACGCAAAGACATTGGTGCTCGACACCCATATCGACATCCGTTGGCCGGAAACCCCGGACTGGACGCAGGAGACGCGCCAGCTGGTGGACCTGCCGAAGATGCGCCAGGGCCAGATGAGCGCCGCCATCTTCATCGCCTATGTGCCGCAGGGCCGGCGCGACGCCGCGGGCCACGCCCAGGCGGCGGCGCGGGCGGAGGCGATGCTGCTGCATATCCGTGCCCGGGGCGGCGCACCCGGCACCCGTTTCTGCGCCACGCCCGATGCCCTGGAGGCCTGCTTCGCCGCCGGCGACACCGCGGTGCTGAGTGCTGTGGAGAATGGCTATGCCATGGGCCTGGACCTCAGCCGCATCGCGGCCTGGCGGGAGCTGGGCGCGGCCTATCTCACGCTGACCCATGACGGGCACAATGAGATTTCCGACAGCGCCAGGCCAAAGGCCAATCTGGGCGACGCGCCCGCCGAGCATGGCGGGCTGTCGCCTTTCGGCGAGAAGGTGATCGCCGAGATGAACTGGCGCGGGCTGATGGTCGATGTCAGCCATGTCGCCAAATCGGGCATGCTGCGGGCGGCGGAGATCTCCCGCACGCCGGTGGTGGCGACGCATACCGCCTGTGTCGCGCTCTGCCCGCATCCCCGCGGGCTGGATGGCGAGCAGCTCGATGCGCTGCGGGCCTGCGGCGGCCTGGCGCAGATCACCGCGGTGCCGGCCTTCCTGAAATCGGCGCCGCCCAATGGCGCGGCGCAGGCCGATCTGGGCGACCTGGTCGATCACATCGATCACGCGGTGCGGCGCATCGGGCTCGACCATGTCGGCATTTCCAGCGATTTCGATGGCGGCGGCGCGGTCGCGGGCTGGGCCAATGCGGCGCAATGCGAGGCGATCACGCTGGAATTGCTCAAGCGTGGCTACGGCGCGCGTGAGATCGGACTGCTGTGGAGCGGCAATTTCCTGCGGGTCTGGCGGCAGGTCCTGCGCTTCAGCGCCTGACCCCGACCCGCCAGATATACAGCCCGCAGCCCACAAGGATGGCGATGCCCAGGGCGTCGAAACCATCCGGCCTCTCGCCCCAGACCAGCACGCCCAGCAGGGTGGTCCAAAGGATGGCGGAGTATTCGAAGGGCGCGACCAGGGTGGTGTCGCCGCGCCGATAGGCCTCGGTCATCAGCAGCTGCGCCACCGCCGAGATCAGCCCCACGCCGGCCAGCAGCGCCCATTGCCCGGCGCTGGGCCAGACCCAGACCGGCAGCGCGAAGACCACCGACACAACAGAGCAGCCGATGGCGAACCAGGCGACGATGGCGACGCCCGATTCGCCCGCCTCGCCCATCCGGCGGATCGAGATCATCGCCAGCGCCCAGGCCAGGGCGGCGGCCAGCACGGCGAGATAGTCGAACCACAGCCCAGGGCCGCCACCGCCCGGCCGCAGCATCACCATGACACCCAGGAACCCCACCAGCACGGCGCCCAGCCGCCGGCCGTCGATCCGCTCGCCCAGCAGCGGCACCGCCAGCAAGGTGAGGAACAGCGGCATGGTGAAACCCAGCGCGGTGACCGAGGCCAACGGCAGCGTGGCATAGCCATGGAAGGCGCCGGCCATGCCGATCAACCCCCAGAAGATGCGCTGGGCATGGCCCATCGGGTTCTGCGTGCGCAGCGCCGACCAGCCACCAGCGCGCCAGACCAGCGGCAGCATGATGGGGAGGGCGAAGACGCTGCGCGCCAGCACCACCTGGGCCAGCGGAATGCCGCCCTGCAGCGCCTTCACGCAAGCCGCCGCCGCGGCGAAAAGCATGGCGGCCCCCAGAACGAGCGTGATGGCGCGGCGGGCTTGGCTCTGCGGGCTCATGGACGGGCGATGCGGCTGACGTTACGGTCTACACCGCATGAATGCCAGACCTCCCAAGGCGCCGCCGGTGCCGCCCCATCCCGGCCTTGAGGTGCGCGAGGACAGCATCGCCTGGACCGGCCGCTTCACCCTGCAGATTGTCCGCTTCACCCATGAACGCTTCGATGGCGCGCGCTCGCCCGAGCTGACCTGGGAGCTCTGGCGCCGCGGCCAGGCCGTGGTGGTGCTGCCCTATGACCCATGGTCGGACCGCCTGGCGCTGATCGAGCAGTTCCGCCTGCCCGCCCTCGCCGCCGGCATGAGCCCGGTGATGCTGGAATGCCCCGCCGGCCTGCTGGAGCCGGGCGAGGATGTTTTGGGCGCCGCCGAGCGCGAGCTGCGCGAGGAGACCGGCCTCATCCCCGACCGGATGGAGAAGATCGGCCGCTTCATGCTGATGCAGGGCGGCTGCGATGAGAATGTGCACATGTGGTGCGGAAGGGTCAGGCTCGATGCCGGATCGGAGGGGAATTTCGGCCTGATCTCTGAGGGCGAGGATGTCCGCCTGCGGGTGATGTCGGCCGAGGAGGGTTTTGCGCTGGTGGATGACAACCGGATGGAGAATGCGACGGGCGCGCTGAGCCTGCTCTGGCTGCGCCACCACAGGGAGCGGCTGCGCCGGGAATGGGCATGACCCGCACGCTGTTCCGCGAGGATGCCTATCTGCGCGAAGTGACCGCCACGGTACTGGCCGCGGGGCCGGAGGGCGTGCTGCTCGATGCGACGAATTTCTACGCCCAGGGCGGCGGCCAGCCCGGCGATACCGGCATGCTGCGCTGGGAAGCCAGCGAGATGGCGGTGGCCAATACCGTGAAGGGCGAGGGCGAGGCGATCCTGCACCTGCCGGCCGAGGGTGCGGCGCTGCCGCCGGTCGGCACGCAGGTCACCGCCGTGCTGGATTGGGAGCGGCGGCATCGGCATATGCGGATGCATTCCTCGATGCATCTGCTCTGCAGCCTGATCCCCGGCGCCGGCGTCACCGGCGGGCAATGCGGTGCCGAGCGTTCGCGCCTCGATTTCGACCTGGCCGAGCCGCCGACCAAGGAATTCCTGACCGAAGCGCTGAACAGGCTGATCGCTGAAGACCACCCCATCAGCACAAGCTGGATCACCGGTGAGGAGTTGGATGCGAATCCGGGCCTGGTCCGCACCATGTCGGTGGCGCCGCCGCGCACGGGGGGAAAGATCCGCCTGGTGCGGATCGGCGCCGAGCCGCCAGTGGACCTGCAGCCCTGCGGCGGCACGCATGTCGCGCGGACGGGTGAGATCGGGCGGGTCGTGGTCACCAAGCTCGAAAACAAGGGCAAGCAGAACCGGCGGGTTTATCTCGTACTGGAGGATTAGATGCAGAACGTGGTGTCGACCGAATGGCTGGCCGGCGAATTGGGCAAGCCTGACCTCATCGTCTTCGACTGCTCGACCTATCTGCCCAATGAGCCGGGCAACAAGAAGGACGGGTTCCGCGCGGGGCATATCCCCGGCGCGCTGCTCTTCGACATCGACGCCATCGCCGATACCGAGACCGACCTGCCGCATATGGTCCCCACCGCCGGGCGTTTTGCGAAGCTGGTGGGCGCTTTGGGCGTCTCCAACGCCTCGCGCATCATCTTCTATGACCAGCATGGGCTGCGCGCCTCGCCGCGCGGGTGGTGGATGATGCGGTTGTTCGGGCATGACGCGGTGGCGGTGCTGGATGGCGGGCTGCCGGCCTGGAAGCGCGAGGGGCGGGCAGTGGAAACTGGCGATGCCGCAGCCCCCACACCGGCGGCGTTCGTAGCCGACTTCCGCGCCGAAAAACTGCGGGGCATTGGCGACATCAAGCGCATCGTGCGCCAGGGGGGCGGCGCCGAGCTCATCATCGATGCCCGCGCGAAGGGCCGTTTCGACGGCACGGCGCCCGAGCCGCGCGCCGGCCTGCCCTCGGGCCATATGCCGGGTGCGGCCAATGTGCCGGTCAGCGAGATCGCCGGCCCCGATGGGCTGATCAAATCGCCCGAGGCGCTGCGGGCGATGTTCGCCGCGGTGGGCGTGGATGACACGCGCCCCGTCGTCACCTCCTGCGGCTCCGGCGTCACCGCCTGCGTGCTGGCGCTGGGCCTTGTCGAGGCCGGCTTCCCCGAACCCGCCGTCTATGACGGCTCCTGGACCGAATGGGCGCTGCGCCCGGAAACCCCGAAAGTGACGACATGACCAAGCACGCCTTCGAAACCCGCATGAGCCACGCCGGCCGCGCCGGCACCCATGCGCATGGTTTCGTGAACCCCGCGATTCATCGCGGCTCCACCGTGTTGTTCGAGAATTGCGAGGCGCGGCGCGACGGCGCGGCCAAGCGCTACGAACAATACATGACCTATGGCACGCAGGGTGGGCCCACCCATTACGCGCTGGAGGATGTGATCGCCGAGATCGAGGGTGGCACGCGCGCCACCATCGTCGGCACTGGCCTGGCCGCCGTGATGGTGCCGCTGCTGGCGTACCTGAAGTCCGGCGATCATTGCCTGATGCCCGACAGCGTCTATGGCCCTGCCCGCAACCTCTCGAACACGCTGCTGAAGGGCTGGGGGGTGGAGACCGAATTCTACGACCCCGCGATCGACGAGGCGGGGATGGCGGCGCTGATCCGCCCGAACACCAAGGTCGTCTACACAGAAAGTCCGGGCAGCCACACCTTCGAATTGCAGGATATTCCGGCGATTGCCCGCGCCGCGCATGCGCGGGGCTGCAAGGTGCTGATGGACAACACCTGGGGCATCCACACCTTCATGCCGTTCCAGCATGGGGTGGATGTGTCGATCCAGGCGCTGACGAAATACGTCTCCGGCCATTCCGATATCCTGCTGGGCTCGGTCTGCGTGAATTCGGAGGAGGATTGGCAGATCGTGCGCAGCACGGCCTCGCTGCTCGGCCAATTCGCCAGCCCCGATGACGTGTATCTGGCGTTGCGCGGCGTGCGGACCATGCCGCTGCGGCTGAAGCACCAATTCGCTTCCTCGCTGGAGGTGGCGAAATGGTTCGAGGCGCAGCCGCAAGTGTTGAAGGTCATGCATCCGGGCCTGCCCAGCCACCCGCAGCACGCGCTGTTCGCGCGCGATTTCACCGGCGGCGCCTCGCTTTTCGGCGTGGTGTTCCAGCCGAAATACACGATCGAGGATGTGTATCGCTTCATCAACGCGCTGGAATTCTTCGGCATCGGCGCGAGCTGGGGCGGGTATGAATCGCTGGCGATCCCCACCACCGGCTTCGTGACCCGCACCGCCGGCACCGGCGATTTCGGCGGGCCGATGGCGCGGATTCATATCGGGCTGGAGGATGTGGGCGATCTCTGCGCCGATCTGGCGCAGGGGTTGGCGAAGATGGGGTGACGCTGGCCCGCAATCGCCCTGGGTGGAAACACTTAGACCATGCTGCGTTCACATGCGTTCACTGCGCATGGCCTAGCCATTTCTGAGAGATGATTCAGCGTGTTCGGCGATTCCGCCTCAACGTATCATGCTCTAGCAGGCTGCGGAAATTCGTCTTGAGACTGGCCTATTTCCTCGTTCTGGTGTTCAGCTGGCCGGGTGTCTCGCGCTGGATTGGCTGATTTTC
>LNFM01004360.1_pt1 | contig 26176 bp, 22 predicted proteins | sample 596031 | NCBI WGS metagenome assembly LNFM01 (sample SAMN04254537, study PRJNA301005) | activated carbon metagenome | isolation source: dual media filters at the Ann Arbor, Michigan drinking water treatment plant | place: USA: Ann Arbor | reverse complement strand
TCTTGGTGCCGCGCACGATGATGCCCTCGCGCGGCTTGCGCGGTCCCAGGATATGCACGGTGGCGACGCCGCCGGAATAGAGCCAGTTGCCGGGGAAGCCGAGGGGCGGGCGATCGCCGTCCTCGAGGCCCAGCACCTCGCAGTAGAATTTCACGGTCTTCTTCAGGTTGGAGGGTTCGATCGTGTAGTGCTGCAGGGCGCCGAGCGGCATGGGAGGTTTCCTCAGACGAAGGTGAGATCGGTGTCGGCACCCATCATCCAGGCGCCGACGGTTTCGAAGTGGGAAAGACGGCCCTGCAGCTGCTGGGTCACGGTATGGATGTCGCGGAAACGGCGCTCCAGCGGATGGTTCTCGAAGATCGCGGTGGCGCCGGCGGCATTGTAGGCGAAGTCCACGGCTTCGCGGGCCTTGTGGATCGCATTGGTCGAGGCGCCGCGGATGACGATGCGGTGGTCGATCGTGAGGGCCGACCCGTCCGAAATCTCTTTCCAGATCCGGGCCAGTTCCTGCAGCAGGTAGGCGCGGGCGGTGCGGACACCGATCTCGGCTTGCGCCAGGTCGGTCTGCACCACCGCGCTGTCGCGGATCGGGCTCTTGCCGCCGCGCGGGACCTTGGTCTTGGCTGTCTCGACGAAATCGTCGAGCGCACCGCGCGCGATGCCGAGCGCCACGCCCGCGAAGCCCACCTCGTAGCAGGTCATTGCCGACATGCGGTAGAGCGCGCCCGGCTCGCGGCGCTCGAAGGCGGGCTGCGAGAAGTCGCGGCTGAACGAATAGCCGTCGGGCACGAAGAGGTCGGTGACGGCGAACTGATCCGACGCCGTGCCGCGCAGGCCGACCACGCTCCAGATATCGGTCCAGGTCACGGACGAGGACGGTACCAGGAAGGTGCGCTCGATCTGCCGTCCGTCCTCGGTCGTGACCGGCGAGCCGTCGGCCCTGAAAAGCGGCGAATGGCAGCCGATCCAGGTGGCGTGACGGCCACCCGAGGCGAAAGCCCATGTGCCCGTAACCTTGTGGCCACCCTCGCACTGGACAGCGCGTGTCCTGGGTCCCGGTCCCCAGGCCAGCACGGCGCGTTCGTCGCCGAAGACGTCCGTGGCGACCTCGGGAGCGAGATAGGCGGCCGTCATCGCACAGCCGCCGGCCTGGCTCAGGCACCAAGCAGTGGAAGCGTCGCCGCGGGCGATCGTCTCGATGACATGGAAGAAGGTGACGGGGTCCGTCTCGATGCCGTTCGACGAGCGCGGCAGCAGCAGGCGGAACAACCGCGCCTCGTGGAGCCTGTCGAGCAGGGCCGGTGGCAGCCGGCGCGTGCCCTCGATCTCGTTCGACGCGGCCTCGACGACCGGCCGCAGGGCCTCTGCGTGGGCAATGACGGCACGGTCGCCGGCCAGTGTGCTGGGTGTCGAAATCGCGATGTCCAAGGCGGCCTCCCACCGCAACGCTACGCCCGCAGGCCCGGTCGAAACAAGGGCGGGAGATCGATGGTTTTGCCCCGTGGTTTTGCTATGCAGGGCTCCGAATTGAGGGAGCATTGACCATCATGCATTGGACCGACCGCCGCCGGCGCTTTCGCGCGCTTCTCGCCGGGGATCGCTGTTTTCACCCCGGGTCGGTCTACGATCCGATTTCCGCCCGCATCGCAGAGGACTTGGGCTTCGAGATCGGCATGTTCGCGGGCTCCGTCGCCTCGATGACCGTGCTGGGTGCCCCCGACCTGATCGTGCTGACGCTGTCGGAATTCGCCGCCCAGGCCTATCGCATCAACCGCGCCGGGAACCTCGCCCTGATGGTCGATGCCGACCATGGCTACGGCAATGCCCTCAACGTGAAACGTACGGTCGAGGAGCTGGAAACGTCGGGCGTCTGCGGCATGAGCATCGAGGACACCGAGCTGCCCACGCCCCACGGCACGACCAAGCCGCGGCTCATTTCCATCGCCGAGGGCGTCGGCAAGATGAAGGCCGCACTCGCCGGCAGGCAGGACCCACTGCTCTGCATCGCGGGCCGTACCAGCGCGATCCAGATCACCGGCCTCGATGACGCCATCGCGCGAGGCCAGGCCTACGAGGCGGCCGGCGTCGATGCGCTGTTCTTCGTCGGCATCAAGACGCGGGCCGAACTCGACGCCATCTCGGCCGCGACCAAGCTGCCATTGATCCTGGGTGGCGTGTCGGGCGACCTCACCGACCGAGACTATCTCACGTCGCGTCGCGTCCGCATCGCCTTGCAGGGCCACCAGCCCTTCGCCGCTGGCGTGAAGGCCGTGCACGATACGCTGAAGGCGCTGCGCGATGGCACTGCGCCGTCGAAGTTGCAGGGCGTGGCCGATGCGGAGCTGATGAAGCGCGTCACCCGCGAGGGCGACTACGGCAACTGGACCAAGGAGTTCCTCGGTGGCTGAGGCTCAGCCGGTCGGCACAAGCGTGACGCCGACGCTGTAGGTGTGGGAGTCGCCGCCCAGGATCACGCCGCGTAGCGGGCTCACGTCGGCGAAGTCGCGGCCCCAGGCCACGGCGACATGGTCCTCGTGGGCCACCAGGTCGTTGGTCGGGTCGAGATGGACCCAGCCGGCGGCCTCGCCGCACCACACCGCCACCCAGGCGTGGCTGGCATCGGCGCCGCGCAGCGCGATCTCGTCTTTGGAGTGAATTGTTCGGATGTAGCCCGAGACGTAGCTGGCGGCGAGACCATGGGCGCGCAGTGCCGCGATCTCGACATGGGCGAAGTCCTGGCAGACGCCCGACTTGCCGGCGAAGACCTCGGCCAGCGGCGTGCTGATGTCGGTGGCGCCGGGCTCATAGGCAAAGTCGGCCTTTATACGCGAGGTGATCTCGCGCGCCGCCTCGAGGATTGGCCGGCCCGCCGTCAGCGACTGGGCGCCATAGGCCCGCAGCGCATCGACAGCTGGCACCAGCGGCGAGTCGTAAACGAATTCGCTGGCCTCGACAGGCACCGGGAAGCCGTCGCCGCTCAGGGCCGCACGGATATCCTCCCAGCGTGGCGTCGAGGCGGCGGGCGGCGGATCGGGAAAGCGCACGTCGATCGCGGCGCGGACTTCGATGTCGAAGCGCGTGTGCGGCTTGTCGATCCGGTAGATGTCGATGTGATTGCCAAAATGATCGATGTGCTGCACCGCCAGCGCCGGCGCCGGGTCGGTCTCGATGCCGATCGAGGTCACCTTCTGGCCGGGAAATTCGCGGGCCCTGAGATGGGCGATATGATGCGCCGAGTCGACGCTGCTGGCGTAGCTGTAGGAGGTGCGGTGCGAGAGCATGTATTTCATGGTCCGCGTTTCCCTCAGCCGCCTGAGGTGCCGACGGCCTGCGCGGCCGGCACGTGTGAGAAATAGGCGCGCGTGATCGCCTCCGAGAGCGCTTCCAGCCGTTCGTCGGCGTCGGCGGTGACGTCCCGCAGCATGGCCAGCGCCAGGCCCTCGTGGCGCCACGCCTGCTCGTCGCCGGCGAACTGGCGGACGACGGCGGCGAGGTCTTTGTCGAGTGTGTCGGGCAGCGCCGGTACCTTCACGCCCGAGGCATGGGCGAGATAGTCGAGATGGGTATTGATGGTGCGGAGCTGGAAGGCGAGGGCGCGCGGGTTGCTGTCGTCGAGGATCACCAGGTCGAGCACCGGCGCCGGCTGGAGTTGGCCGAGATAGCGGGTGCGATAGGTAATCGTGCTGTCGCAGAGTTCGAGGGCCAGGCGCATCGCGGCATCCCAGTCGATCGGTGACTGGGTGAAGGGGTTGAGCGCGCCGGTCAAGACGAACTGCGCGCGCTCCAAGCGCCGGCCGAGATCGAGGAAGCGCCAGCCCGTGCCGCGGGTCATGTTCTCCTGTGCGAGGCCCGAGAGCGTGGCCACGAAGCGCACGATCTCGTCGAGTGCGGCCAGCAGCGGATCCAGGTTGCCGCGGGCCGACATCAGCCGCTGGCGCACCTCGGCGATCAATGGGCCGACGGCGATGGACATGTCGACCGAGAAGCGATCGCGCAGCGTGCCGGCAAGACGCTGAATTGCGGCGAGGATGGCGACGAGGCCGCGTTCGTCGGACGCGACGCCTTCCAGACCCTGCCGAAAGGCTGCGCTCTCCGGTGCGGCGAGCGCCGAAGCGGGCTCCATCAAGTTCGCTTGCGCGAGCAGGCGGCCGAGCAGGCGGAGCTCGATGGAGTCGCGCGGCCCCATGGCACCCTGCGCGATCCTGGCGACGGTGGTGCGCAGCAGGCGGGAGTCGTTGTCCAGTCGCTCGATGTAGCGCCCCAGCCAGAACAGGTTGTCGGCCACACGGCTTTGCAGATCGGCACCGCCACGCTCGACCGCAAGCTGATGGAACCGCCGAGTGGCCGGCAGCTCCACGTCGGCGGCGTCCTCGGCCAGTACCCAGACGTCCTTCAGCGTGCCGTCGAGCCGGCCAAGCGAACGCAAGGCGGTGTCGCCGGCGGGCTCGCGCGCGAGGCCGCCGGGCAATACGCGATAGCCGTCACCCTCGGCGCTCACGAAGACGCGCATCACGACGGCTGCCGGCGCCAGTCCTCCGCCGTCCCAACGCGGACTGAGCGAGGGTGTAAAGGGATGCTGGGCCACGAATTGGCCGGGTTGCACCCGGATGCGCTCGACCAACGCCTTGCGTTCCTCCGGCTCCAGCATGCCGACCACGATAGGCTCGCGGTCCTGGCCGAGGCAGGGGCGGACGATCATCGCATCGAGGTTGGCCATCACGAAAGCCGCGGCGGTAGGTTCGCCCAACCACCATATGTCGAGCGATGGCAGGCCGAGCGGCTGGCCGAGCAGGCGTTCGCACAGGCGCTCGAGGAACGGCATCAGGGCCGGGGTTTCGACAACGCCTGAGCCCAGGGCGTTCGCCAGGGAGATGCGGCCGTTGCGCGTCGCTTCGACCAGGCCGGTCACGCCGAGAGCCGAGTCGGCGCGCAGTTCCAGGGGATCGACGAAACCGCTGTCGAGACGACGCAACAGCATGTGTACCGGGCGCAGGCCCGCAAGGGTTTTCAGCGAGACCTGGCCGTCGCGCGCCACCAGGTCACCGCCCTCGACCAGCGGCACCCCCAACGCGCGGGCGAGATAGACGTGCTCGAAATAGGTCGCCGACAGCGATCCTGGAGTGAGCACCGCCATGTTCGGATGGGCGATGTCGCCCGGCGACATCGCCAGCAGCGAATCGTGCCAGCGATCGACGAAGGGCCTGAGGTGGCGCACCGGAATGGAGCGGAAGGCCTCGGGCAGACTGCGCGCCAGTACCCGGCGCATCTCCAGCGCATAGCCGATGCCGGCGGGCACTTCGGTGTGGTCGGCCAGCACGTGCCAGCGGCCGTCGCCCAACCGCACGAGATCGACGGCATAATGGGCGAGGTGACGGGTCGGCGCCGCGCCGTCGGTCACCCGGCAGGGACGGTGGAAATGCCGGTTGGCGTGGACCAGCATCGGCGGCAGCAGCCTCTCCTTCAGCAGCGTCTGCGGTCCGTAGACGTCGGCCAGGATGGCGTCGAGCAGGCGCGCGCGCTGGATCAGGCCGGTCTCCAGCGCCGCCCATTCGTCGGGCGCCACGACGAACGGCAGGGGATCGAAGGTCCAGCGCGGGGCCGCGCGATCGTCCAGCAGATTGACGGTAGCGCCGGATTCCTCGAGTTGCCGGCGCGCACTCTCCACGCGTTCGCCCAGTCCGCCCGGCAGCGCGCGGATGACGCTCAGGATGCCCTGCCAGTGATAGCGGATCGACTTCTGGCCGATGACCAGTTCGTCGTACGCGCCTGCCGGCGAAGAAAGGAGGCCGCGCAACGACTCCATGGGCTCGCTGATGGAATGAAATAGGAAGGTCTAGAATCGCATGGGGAGGGGGCGAGGTCTACCTCAGGTCCGCCTCAGATCGCCCGCCGCAGATCCAGCGTCAGCGGATGCTCGGGATTGTCCATCCGGCGTGGCTCGGGCGCTTCGCCCGGCGTATGGCCGATCGGGAAGAAGCGGACGCGCCGGCGCGCCTCGGCCTCGTTGGCGTTCACCGGGACGCGATCGTAGCTGCGGCCACCGGGATGGGAGACATGGTAAGTGCAGCCGCCAAGCGACCGGCCGCTCCAGCTGTCGTGGATGTCGAAGGTGAGGGGTGCATGCACGCCGATGGTCGGGTGCAGCGCATTGGCCGGCTGCCAGGCGCGGTAGCGGACGCCGGCGACATATTCGCCAACGGTGCCGGTGGCGCGCAGCGGCACGCGCCAGCCGTTGCAGGAGATTACGTGGCGGGCATCGTTCAAGCCCTCGACCTTGACCTGCAGACGCTCGACCGAGGAATCGACGTAACGCACCGCGCCGCCACCGCCCGGCTCCTCACCCAGCACGTGCCACGGTTCGAGCGCATGACGCAGCTCCAGCCCGACGCCGCGCTGGGCGATCTCGCCGAGGCGCGGGAAGCGGAACTCGAAGTGCGGCGAGAACCATTCCGGCTCGAAGCAGTAGCCCGCCTCGCGAAGATCGGCGAGCACGTCGCAAAAATCCTGCCAAACGAAATGCGGCAGCATGAAATCATCGTGCAGGCGCGTGCCCCAGCGACTGAGCGGCCTCTCATAGGGCCGCTCCCAGAACTTCGCGACCAAGCCGCGCAGCAGCGCCTGCTGCGCCACGCTCATGCGCCAGTGCGGCGGCATCTCGAAGGCGCGCAGTTCGAGCAGCCCGCGCCGGCCGGAGGCGCTATCCGGCGTGAAGAGCTTGTCGATGCAGAACTCGGTGCGGTGCGCGTTGCCGGTCGCATCGACCAGCAGGTTGCGGAACACGCGATCGACCAGCCAGGGCGGCGTCTGCGTGCCCCCATTTTTTGAAGGGGGCGCGATCTGGCGGAAGGCGATCTCCAGCTCGTGCAGCGAATCGTTGCGCGCCTCGTCGATCCTCGGGTGCTGGCTGGTCGGGCCGATGAACAGGCCCGAGAACAGGTAGGAGAGCGAGGGATGGTTGATCCAGTAGCCCAGCAGGCTCTTCAGCAGGTCGGGCCGGCGCAACATCGGCGAGTCGGGTGCCGACGGCCCACCCAGCACGAAGTGATTGCCGCCGCCGGTGCCGGTGTGCCGACCGTCGATCATGAATTTCTGCGCGCCCAGCCGGGTCGTGCGCGCTTCCTCGTAGACGATCTCGGTACGCTCCACGAGTTCGGGCCAGCTCGCCGAGGGATGGATGTTGACCTCGATCACGCCGGGGTCGGGCGTGACGCTGAAGTTCAGCAGCCGCGAATCGCTGCCCGGCGGCGGATAGCCTTCGATGAACACCGGCTGGCCCAGTTCCTCGGCGGTGTCCTCCACCGCCGCCACCAGGTCGAGATAGTCCTCTGTGCGCTCGACCGGCGGCATGAAGACGTAGAGATGCCCATCGCGCGTCTCGAACGACATCGCCGTGCGTACGATCGTGCCTGCCGAGGCGCCGACGCCGGGCCGGGCCGCCAGATCGGGCGCCAGCGCGCGGCGCCAGGCTTCGCGGCGGGCCTCGCCGTCGCCGTCGGTGTCGGGCGCGATGCCACGCTCCTGGCGGCGCAGCACCGGGGCACGGCGGAAGGTGTCGAGTGGTGGCAGGTCGGGATAGGGCGCCATCGGGTCGGGATCGGCGAGGAAGCCGGTATCGGCCGGCGCCGCCCACGGTAGCGAATCGAGCGGCAGGCGATAGCCGAGCGCCGAATCGCCGGGGATGAGGTAGCATTTTTCCGTGCGCAGGAACCACGGCCCGCTGCGCCAGCGGCCGCTATGTCCATTGGTCCGTCCATTGTGCTCGCGCGTGATCGGCAGCACGTAGCCCGCAGCGCTTTCCAGGCCCTTCTCGAAGACCCGTGCCAGCCGTTCCCGCTCCAGCGGATCCTTCACCTTGGCGGCATCGACCTCGACGTTGCTGGGCAGGCGCCGCTCGCGCCACAGGTAGTACCAGGTGTCCTCGTAGGCCGCGAAGAGATAGCCGGGATTGAGTTGCAGCCGTTCGGCGATGGCGAGCGCGAAGCGCTGCGCCGCTTCGGGCGTGGCGCCGACAGGCTTGGATTCGATGGCGGTGAGATGGGGATCGCGCCAGATCGGCTGGCCGTCCTTGCGCCAGAAGCAGCCCAATGCCCAGCGCGGCAATTGTTCGCCGGGATACCATTTGCCCTGGCCGAAATGCAGCAGCGGCTTTTTAGCGAAGCGATCCGCGAGCTTGCGGAACAGGACGCCCGCCAACCGGCGCTTCTCCGGCCCCAGCGCCAGCGTGTTCCATTCCGCGCCATCCATGTCATCGACGGAGACGAACGTCGGCTCGCCGCCCATGGTGAGCCGCACGTCGCCCTTCGCGATATCGCCTTCGATCGCTTCGCCGACTTTCAGCAAGGTAGCCCATTGCTCCTCGGTGTAGGGCTTGGTCGTGCGCGGCGTCTCGCGCACGCGACGCACCGTCATTTCGTGGGCAAACTCCACTTCGGACTTCCCGACCGCGCCCTCGATCGGCGCGGCGCTGGAAGGTTCGGGCGTACAGGCGAGCGGAATGTGGCCCTCGCCCGTCAGCAGGCCCGAGGTCGGGTCGAGTCCGATCCAGCCCGCGCCCGGCAGATAGACCTCGCACCAGGCATGGAGGTCGGTGAAATCGCCGGTCGGGCCTTCCGGTCCGTCGAGCGGTTTCTCGTCGGGTTTCAACTGGATCAGGTAGCCCGAGGCGAAGCGTGCGGCGAAGCCCAGGTGACGCATGATGGTGACCAGCAGCCAGCCGGAGTCGCGGCATGAGCCCTTGGCGAGCGACAGCGTCTGCTCGCAGGTCTGCACGCCCGGCTCCATGCGCACGATGTAGCCGATTTCCTTTTGCAGGCGCGCGTTGAGGCCGACGATGAAATCAACGGTGCGCACTTTCGTGCGGTCGACCTTGGCGAGCCACGCCTTGAGGAGCGGACCTGGCGGTTCGAGTTTGCGGAACGGCGCGATCTCCTCCGCCAGCGCGGGGTCGTAGGCGAAGGGCCAGGTCTCGGCCTCGGGCTCGAGGAAGAAATCGAAGGGATTGTTGACCGACATGTCGGCCACGAGATCGACCGTGATCTCGAACTTCTCGGTCTTCTCCGGGAACACCAGCCGCGCCAGGTGATTGCCCTGCGGATCCTGCTGCCAATTGATGAAATGCTCGGCCGGCGTCACTTTCAGCGAATAGGACAGCACCGGCGTGCGCGAATGCGGCGCCGGACGCAGGCGGACGACCTGCGGTCCTAGGGCGACGGGTCGGTCGTACCGGTAGGTCGTTCGATGATGCAGCGCGACGTGGATGCTCATGAGCCCTCTTGCCGAAGGCTACAAAGCAAGTCACGTGCCGCCGCGCAAGCACTCGGCGCGCAATCTCCAATTCGATCTCGTGCAATAGGAAATAAATCGGACACGGCCATTGGCGGAGGCTTGCCGAAAGCCCATATCGCGCAGGCGGCCAAAAAGTGCCGTCAAAGAACATGCCACTGGGAGGCAAGACGTGATGATCTACACAAATCGCCGGCGTTTCATGTCGGGTGCGACGGCGTTGGGCGTGGGTGGGCTTGCCCTGTCCTCGCGCGCCGCGGCCACGCCGAACTGGCCCAACAAGCCAGTCACCATCGTGGTGAACTTCCCGCCCGGCGGGCTGACCGACGCCATCGCTCGCACCTTCTCGCAGTACGCAGCCCAGAAGACGGGCCAGCAATTCATCATCGAGAACAAGCCGGGCGCCGGCGGCAACATCGGCGCGGCGCAGGTCGCCAAGGAGCCGGCCGACGGCTACACCTTCCTTCACACCGTCTCGAGCACGCTGGTGCAGGGCCGCGTGCTCTACAACAATCTGGGTTTCGACCCCGACAAGGACTTCGCCTTGGTTGCCGGCACGAACTCGGGCGCCCTGCCGCTGGCGGTCCACAAATCGGTGCCGGCCACCAACGTCAAGGAGTTCATTGCCTGGGCGAAGACCAATAAGGTGAGCTTCGGCACCTGGGCGGCGGGTTCGGCGGCGCACATTGTCTGCCAGAAGCTGAACATGCTCTATGACCTCAAGATGGAGCCGGTCCACTACCGCGGCGAGGGGCCGATGTGGCAGGACATGAACGCGGGCTCCCTGCAGATCGCCATGGGCAGCTACCAGGCGCTGCGACCGCTGATCGAGAAGGACGTCATCCGGCCGATTGCCATTCCTGGCCCGGCGCGGGCGCCGCTCCTGCCCAATGTGCCGACCATGGCGGAGCAGGGCTACGATCATCCGGCCTTCCGCATCTACGGCTACCTCGTGCTGGCGGCGCCGGCCGGCGTGCCGAAGGACATCGTGGCCAAGCTGTCCGCCTTGTGGATCGAGGCGGCGCAGGCCGAGGCTGGCCGCAGGATGATGGAGAGCTTCGGCCTGCGCGACCTGCCGCTCGGCCACGTCGAGATCTCGGCCGACTACGAGAACCTCAAGAAGCAGCTGATCCCGCTGGTTCAGGAACTCGGCGTCAAGCTCGAGTAGCCGAGCGGACGCTTTAGCCTGGCGCGATCCTCGGCGCGGTCTTCCTCCGACATGAAACGGTCATGACGCCGTGATTGATGCCGGAATCGGGGAAACGGTTGCCGGAGGATCTCATGGTGACGGCTACGAAAGAGGTGTCGAGCGAGACGGCGTTGCCGCTGGTCGTGCGGCCGTCGGCGGAAAGCGACGTGCCCGCCATGCTGGCCATCTACGAGCATCATGTCCGCGACGGCCAGTCGGACCTCGATTCCGAGTTCATGGCGCCCGATCCCTTGCGCGACGATGACATCAAGCGCCGCCGCAAGAACATGCTGCGCCGCCGCCTGCCTCATCTCGTCGCCGAACGCGGCGGTGCCGTCGTGGGCTATGCCTATGCTGTGCCTTCCGCAAGCGGCCGGCCTACCGATATGCCGTAAAACATTCGATCTACGTCCATCCCGATCATCTTCATTCGGGGATCGGCCGGGCCTTGCTGCCGGCGCTCATCGAGGCCTGCACACAGGAAGGCTTCCGCCAGATGTTCGCCTATATCGATGCGACCAACGTCGCATCGCGGAACCTCCACGAGGCCTTCGGCTTCAGACTGGTGGGCGTCCTCGAAGGCGTCGGGCTCAAGTTCGGGCGCTGGACCGACAGCGTGCTGATGCAGCGGGCACTCGGGCCGGGCGCCGGCGAACCGCCGGCCTATTCGCGCACCACGTAGGTGTGGAACCGGACCGTGCCATCCTTACCTGTCTCGCGATAGATGCCCTGGATCTCGACGTCGAAGCCGGGAAACAGGTTAGCGCTACGCTCGAACATTTTCAGATAATCCAGCATAGGCCGCGCCCGTTCGTCGAGCCGCTCGCCGGGGACGATGCTGGCGATGCCGGGCGGGTAGACAACGAACATGGTGGTGGCGATCCGGCCATGCGCTTCGTCGATGGGTACGTAGTCCACGTCGTTGCGCACGAGTCGGCGCACCGCCTCGTGCGGCGCCAACACCGGCTCCGGAAGATGTTCCGGCGCGAACTGCGCGCGCTGTAGCGTACTGACGGCGCTGTCGCGGAAGAAGGCATGCATCTCCGCGCAGAGGTCGCGCAGCCGCACGCCGGCATAGCGGGCCGGCCGCCGTCGCACGAACTCACCGATCACGTCGTCGAGGCGGGCGTTGTCGTCGTGAAGCTTCTTGAAGGCGACCAGTGCGCTCAAGAGCGTGCCGGCCTTGCTCGACTCCACGCCCGGCGTCAGCAGGAACAGGAGTGAATTGAGGTCGTTCTTCTCCGGCACGACCTGGTTTTCGCGCAGATACTGCGCCACGACAGGCGCTGGGATGCCGTGGTCGGCGTACGTTCCCGTTTCGCGGTCGAAGCCGGGCGTCAGCACGATCAGTTTGTTGGGGTCGGTGATGGCGTAGCCCGGCGCCAGGTGGCGGAACCCGTGCCAGCGCGCGTCGGGCGCCAGCTCCCAGTGTCGGACATCCCGCGCCAGTTCGTCGGTCGGCACGTCTTCCCAGGCCACCTCGCGGCCGCCCGAAGTCGTACGGTCGGCGACGAACGGCTCGAAGAACCAGCGGCGCGCCCCGTCGCTCTCCTTGTCCTCGAACTCGCGGCGGATGGCGCGCATCTTCTTGCGGGTCTCGATGCCGAGCCGAATCGTGTCGTCCCACAGAACCTCGCCCGACTTTCCCTTCATCATCTGCGCGCCGACGTCGAGCGAGGCGAACAGCGGATAGAAGGGTGACGTCGAGGCGTGCAGCATGAAGAATTCGTTGAAGCGCCGGTGCTCGATGCGCCGCCGCTGGCCTGCGATGTGGCTGTCCCGGACATGGATCTGCGAGGCCTGGCTGAAGCTCGCCAGTTGCTTGTGCGCCGACTGGGTGGCGAAGATGCCGGGACTGTCGGGGCCTAGCCCTTCGAGGCCCATGGCGAAACGGCCGGCATAGAGCGGGTGGAACTTCATGAAGCCCGCCCACGCCTCGTCGAACAGGATGTAGTCGCAGAGGTGGCCGATCTTCTCGACGATCGCGCGCGCGTCGTGAATCGTTCCGTCGTAGGTGCACTGCTCGATCACCGCGACACGGAAGGGGCGCTCGCGCTTCCATGCCTCCTTGTCCTCGATCAGCGGGTGGGTGCGGATTTTCTCGCGGATGCGCGCCTCGTCGAACGCCTCGTGAAAGATCGGCCCGATCAGCCCGTGCGCATTGCGGTCGGTTTCGAGGTAGACCGGCGTGCCGCGGCCCAGGAACAGCGCGCCATGGTGGGCGGCCTTGTGATTGTTGCGGTCGAACAGCACTAGGTCGCCTTCTGCCACCAGCGCCTGCAGCACGATCTTGTTGGACGAGGACGTGCCGTTCAGCACGAAATAGGTCTTCTCCGCGCCGAAGATCTGCGCCGCCTCCTGCTGGGCTTTCAGCGCCGGGCCCTCGTGGACCAGCAGGTCGCCGAGGTCGAGAACCGAATTGTCGAGGTCGTCGCGGAACACCGCCTCGCCGAGATGTTCCACGAAGATGCGGCCGATCGGGCTCCGGTTATAGAAGATGCCGCCATTGTGACCGGGGCAGGTCCAGAGCTGGTTGCCTTCTTCGGCATAGTCGACCAGGGCCCCGAAGAACGGCGTCTTCAGAGTTTCGGCATATTGCTTCAGGCGGCTCACCAGGTTGCGGGCGATGAAGTCCGGCGTCTCCTCGGAGAGGAAGATGTAGCCGTCGATATAGTCCATCACCTCGACCGGAATGTCCTCCAGCCGCTTGCGGCGGACCAGGATGACGATCGGCATTTCCAGCCCGCGCCGCCGCATCAGGTTGATCAGCGCCGCCGACTTGCCGTCGAGGCCCTTCTTGCCCCAATCGACCACCATGCAGCCGATGGCCGCGTCGGTCTGCACCACCATCTCCGCATCCTCGACCCGACGGGCCCGCACGACCTGGAAGCCGAGCTTCTCGATGGACGTCGTTATCTCGCCGAGGCGATGGCCTTCGAGGTCGTCGGCATCGAAGGCCGGCGCGCAGATCAGGATGGTGAAGCGTCTGAAGAAGTCCATTGTGTAGCATACCTCAAAAGACGCTGGGGATGTGCAACTCGGCCGGCACCGGCTTTCGTGCGTAATCCGGCATGTGCTGCCGGGCGGGCAACAGGATGGGCGCATGGTCGACGTCGCTGTAGGGAATTTGCTGCAGCAGATGATGAATGCAGTTGAGACGCGCCCGCTTCTTGTCGTTGCCTTCCACCACCCACCATGGCGCCTCGGGAATATGTGTCCGCTCGAGCATCTCTTCCTTGGCTTTGGTGTATTCCTCCCAACGGCGCCGGGATTCGAGGTCCATCGGCGACAGCTTCCACTGCTTCAGCGGATCGTGGATGCGCATCAGGAAGCGTAGATTCTGCTGCTGGTCGGTGATCGAGAACCAGTACTTGAGGAGGATAACTCCCGACCGCACGAGCATGCGCTCGAACTCGGGCGCGGAGCGGAAGAACTCCTGCACGTCGGCCTCGCTGCAGAAGCCCATCACGCGCTCGACGCCGGCACGATTGTACCAACTGCGGTCGAACAGCACGATCTCGCCGGCGCCCGGCAGGTGAGGCACGTAGCGCTGGAAGTACCATTGGCTGCGCTCGCGCTGGGTCGGCGCCGAGAGCGCCACGGTGCGGCAGATGCGCGGGTTGAGCCGCTGCGCCATCCGCTTGATGACCCCGCCCTTGCCGGCGGCGTCGCGGCCTTCGAACAGGATCACGACCTTGAGTTCCTTGTGGACCACCCAGTCCTGCAGCTTCACCAATTCGCGCTGCAGGCGCAGCAGCTCCGAGAAGTAGCGCCGGCGGTCCATGGCTGGGCCGGCGTCGGCGGGGAGCATCTCGTTGGCCACGTCGTCAGGCAGACGGAGCAGAAGGTCGTCGTCGATCTCCAGCTCTAGCTCCTCGTCGATGCCGTCGATCATCTCGTCGTGGAGCAGGTCCTGGAGGCTCTGGCGGTCTGGTCCGGTGGCCATCTTCTTCTCCTTCATGCGGTGCGGGCGAGGGCCCGAAAATGGGGTGGGCAGATGACAAACGCGCGACAGCCTGTGACATGACACGTTCCGCCGCGCGAGCGCCCGTCGCAATGGCCAATGAACCGTACCTGAGTCATGTTTCTTTCCCCCGAGTCGGGGGAGGGAGTTCCGAAGCTCGATGACCAACTATTTCGATCTCACCGGCAAGGTTGCCCTTGTCACCGGCGGCAGTCGCGGCCTCGGCTACCAGATGGTGAAGGCCTTTGCCGCCCACGGCGCCGACGTCTTCATCACCAGCCGCAAGCTGGACGCCTGCGACAAGGCCGCCGCGGAGGTTCGGGCGCTGGGGCGCAAAGCCGCCACCCATGCCTGCAACGTGGCCAACTGGCAGGAGCTGGAGGGGCTGGTCGATGCGGCCTACGCGGCCTTCGGCAAGGTCGACATCCTGGTGAACAACGCCGGCTCCTCGCCGCTCGCCCCCTCGTCGCTGGAAACCTCAGAGCAGCTCTTCGACCGCATCGTGTCGCTGAACTTCAAGGCACCGTTCAGGCTCATGTCGCTGGTCGGCAGTCGCATGGCCCAGGGCGACGGCGGGTCGATCATCAATATTTCCAGCGCCGGCGCGCTCCGCCCCCGGCCGCAGATCGCGCCCTATGCCGGCGCCAAGGCCGCGCTCAACGCGCTGACCGAGGCTTTTGCCTTCGAGTACGGGCCGAAGGTGCGGGTGAACACCATTTCGCCTGGCCGGTTCCTGACCGACGTCTCCAAGGCCTGGCCCGAGGCGCACAAGGCCAACCCGACAGCGGCGCTCCAGCGCAGCGGCCAGCCGGAGGAGATCGTGACGGCGGCCCTCTATCTCGCCTCGGGCAGGTCGAGCTTCACCACCGGATCGCTGGTCCGGGTCGACGGAGGAATCGCTTAGTGAAAATGAAAGCCGGCGTTCTCACGGTCTGTGGTGCCCCCAGACCTTTCGCCAAGTCGAAGCCCATCCATGTCGTGGAAGTCGATCTCGATCCGCCGGGCGAGGGCGAGGTGCTTGTCAAGGTGGGCGGTGCCGGCCTCTGCCATTCCGATCTGTCTCTCATCAATGGCGACCGGCCGCGTCCGGTGCCGATCGTGCTGGGCCACGAAGGTTCGGGCGAGATCGTCGAGCTGGGCAAGGGTGTGCACGATGTGAAGGTGGGCGACCATGTCTGCTTCACCTTCAACGTGAGCTGCGGCCGTTGCCGGCGCTGCCTCGAAGGCCGGCCCTATATCTGCGAACGTTCGGTGACGCCGCGCGCCGCGGGCCAGCTGCTGTCGGGCAATCACCGTCTCCACATGGACGGCAAGCCGGTGAACCATCAGTCCGGCGTTTCCTGCTACGCCGAATATGCCGTGGTTGACCGCGGCTCGATCGTGGTGATCGACAAGAGCCTGCCGCTCGACGTCGCGGCCCTGTTCGGCTGCGCCGTGGTGACGGGCGTCGGCGCGGTGGTCAACACCGCCCAGATCCAGCCCGGCAGCTCTGTGGCGGTCGTCGGCCTGGGCGGCGTGGGCCTGAGCGGCCTCATGGGGGCGGTGCTGGCGGGTGCCGGCCGCATCGTCGCCATCGACCTAAGCGACGACAAGCTCGGCCTTGCGCGTCAACTCGGCGCCACCGACACGGTGAATGCCCGTGATGCCGACCATGTGAAGCAGGTGCGCGATCTCACAGGAGGTGGCGTCGACTATGCCTTCGACCTCGCCGGCACCATCAAGGCGATGGAGACGGCCTATCTGGTGACGCGCTGGGGCGGCACGACGGTGACGGCGGGCCTCTCGCCGATCGCCGCCGATTTCTCCTTCAAGCAGAGTGCGCTGGTGAGCGAGGAGAAGACCATCAAGGGCTCCTACATGGGAAGCTGCGTGCCGGTGCGCGACATCCCGCGCTTCATCGCGCTTTACCAGCAGGGCAAGCTGCCGGTCGACCGCATGGTGAGCGAACGCATCGGCTTCGACGAGCTGAACCTGGGTTTCGACCGGCTGCAGGACGTGGCGACGGTGCGGCAGATCCTGGTGCCGCACGGATAAGCCACGACGCAAGCTTGCGAAATGTACCATAGAGTGGTACATTATCCCATCGCAGGAGTGTCTGCTTGATCCTGGATTTTCGGGATGAATGGCTTCGGGCCTTCTTTGTCGACGATGTGCGGTCGCGGAAGATTCCTGCGGACCTGGAAGATCGTTTATTCCGCAAGCTCCAGATGATTGACGATGCGACGACCGATCAGGACTTGCGCGTGCCGCCCAGCAATCATTTCGAGAAACTGCGCGGCAATCTGGCTGGACTCCATTCGATCCGCGTCAACAGGCAATGGCGGCTGGTGTTCCGATGGGGCAGCGGCAAGGGTGAGGCAGCGGACATCTATCTCGACGACCACAGCTATAGGTGAAGCGAGGCGAACCATGCTGATGACGAAGCGCAAGCCGGCCACGGTCGGCGAGATCCTCACAGAAGAGTTCATGCAGCCACTGGGGCTGACGCAAAGCGCGCTCGCCAAGGCGATGGGCGTTCAGCGCAAACATGTGAACGAATTGTGCAACGATCGGCGGAATGTGACGGCGTCGACGGCGCTCATCCTGGCCCGCGTCTTCGGCAACACGGCGGATTTTTGGCTTAATGTCCAGCGCCGCATCGACTTGTGGAATGTGCTGCATAGTCCGCGCGAGCGGGACCGGATCGATCGCGCTCGTCCGCTGAAAGCCGCCGCATGACAGTTTGATGTGATGTCGATCGATATCTCTGTTGAAACGCCTTTGCAGGACGACGTCCGCACGCTCGTTTCCGAGCTGAACGCCGTCTTGCTAGAGCTGACGCCGCCCGAGCATTGCCACCACCTGACCGTGGAGCAGATGGCGGATGACAGCACCACGGTCTTCATCGCCCGCGACGGCGGCGCGGCCATCGCCTGCGGGGCGCTGAAGCGCCACGCCGACGGGATCGGCGAGGTCAAGCGCATGTACACGCGGCCCTCGCATCGTGGCCGCAAGATCGGCGAGCAGATCGTGGCGCGCGTCGAGGCGCTGGCGCGGTCTGAAGGACTGAAGCGTCTCGTGCTGGAAACCGGTGACCGACACTACGCCGCCTGGAAAGTCTACGAGCGTGCGGGTTTTACGCGCTGCGGGCCAGTGCTCGATTATGCCGACGTGACATGGTCGGTGTTCTACGACAAGCAGCTCTGAGGCAGATCACGCGTCGAGCACGAGGTCGCTTGTGGGGACGGCCTGGCAGGTGAAGCAAGTGCCGGGCTCGGCATTGTCCACGTCGCCGAGATGACGGACCTCGCCCGAGATCACCGGCACGGCGCAGCTCTCGCATTGGCCGACGCGGCAACCGCTCGGCATCGTGAGGCCGTTCCTTTCGGCCCAGTCGAGCAGCGTTCCGTCGGTGCCTTTCCAGGTGAGTTCGCGGCCTGAGCGGGCGAACCGCACTTGCACCGGCTGGTCCGTAGCAACCGCGCTGATGTCGGGCGGCGAGCGGAAGACCTCCTGGAAGATATCGAATGCCGGGACGCCACAGGCGACGAGGCCGGCCGTCATGTCGCGCAGCATGTCAGGCGGGCCGCACAGATAGAAGCGGGCTTTGCTTGAGATAAGCGCGGCGTCGATTGTAGCAGCGGTGATGCGACCCTCGTGGGCGAAGGCTCCCTGGTCTGCAGGGGTCGGCCGGCTATAAACATCGACGATACGCAGCGAGGGAATCGACCGTGCGAGTGCCGCGAGGCGGTCGCGAAACGCATGCTCGGCACCGGAGCGGCTGCCGTAGTAAAGCGTGACGGGCAGCGCGTCGGGGCGACCGGCCAGCTGTTCGAGATGGCCGAGGAATGGCGTGATGCCGATGCCCGCAGCAATCAACACGACGGGCTGGGCGCCGCTCACAGGCAGGCGGAAGATGCCGCCGGGTGCTTCGAGCCCGACCGTATCGCCGACCGTCGGATGATCGTGCAGCAGGGTCGAGAGCTTGCCGTCGGTCACGCGCTTCACGGCGATGCGGTAACGGCCGGCACGGGCCTCCTCGGGCGAGCCGCAGAGGGAATAGGAGCGCTTGAGGCCGTGGGCTTCCAGCACGACATGCTCCCCGGGAGCGAAACCGGGGATAGGCTCACCATCGGCGGGTTCAAGGTCGATTGCCAGCACGTCCTTGGTCATGCGTTCGCGGGCCACCACCGTGAAAGCACGCACGCCAGCCCAGCGGCGCGGGCCGGCATCGGGCACCAGCGCGATGTCGCAGGGAAAGGAGCGGTGCGGCACCGATCCGCTGATCGGGTCGATGGTCTCCGCATCGATCAGGGCGTTGAAGTTGCTGCCTTCCGCGGCGAGCGGGTCGTAGCCCGGCCTGCCGAGGTCAGGGCAGTCCTGCCACCAACCATAGTCGGCGACGACGGTGCGCGGTTCGAGGAACGGGTCGATGCGGGCGATGAAGCGCGCCTTGCCGGCACGGGTCTGCACGATGACCGGATCGCCTGCGCGAATGCCGCGCGCCTCGGCCAGCGCCGGCGCGATCGCCGCCATCGGCTCGGGCGACTTCTTCCGTAGCGAGGCGATGCCGCGATGCTGGCTGTGGCAGAAATAGCCGTTCTTCGACGTGGTGAGCAGGCAAGGGTAGGCCGTATCGGCGTCCATCGCGTCGACGTGCGTCGGCAACGCGGGATACGCGTGACGGTGCAACCGCTCGGAATAGATCTCGACGCGCCGCGTCTCGGTGGCGAAGCCGCGCACGCCGTCTGCGGTTGCGTCGGCATACTTGGCGTATGGCTGCGCGAGCGGTCGTCGGACGCCTTCCTGACTACGCCGTAATTCGTCGACCGTGAGGCCGAGCGGCGCAAGCTGGTGGTTCCAAGCGGCTTCCAGGCTGCCGCCGAAGAAATGATTGCCGAGCCCGAGTCTCCCAGCGAGGTCGAAGACGATGCGCATGTCGGAGCGCGACTGGCCGACCGGCGGCACCATGGGCGGCCGGAGCTGGATCCATTCCTCCGCCTCGGGCGTGATCTCGAAGCCGGGCCGCAGCGCTTCGCGCTCCCACGGGCTGGTTGCTGGCAGCAGGATGTCGGCATGGCGCGCGGTCGGCGACTCGAACAGATCGACATGCACGTGGAAGCCGACGTGTTGCAGCGCGCGCTGCGCCAACGCCGTCTCCGCGTGCGAGACCAGCAGGTTGGCGCCGAAGGTCATCAGGGCATGAATGGGGTAGGGCGTGCCGTCGAGGATCGCGGTGTAGAGATCGTGCGCCGTCACCCAGCCCTGGCTGGGCGGCCCGAGCGGGCGGCGGTCGAGGCCCAGCGCCTTGGCGCGCTGCTCGGCCGGCACCAGCGCGTAGTCGGCGACCTTGTTGATCGGCTGGCGGTTCAGCACGCGGTTGCCGCCCGGCGCGTCGAAGCTGCCGGTCAGCGCATAGAGCACGGCGATGGCGCGCTCGGTTTGCGTCGCGTTGGCGTGCTGGCCGATGCCGGACCAGCCGTGATAGCCGATGGCGCCCCGGGTCTGGCGCAGGATGTCCGCGGCCGCCCGCAGTTGGTCCTCCGGCACGCCGGTCGTTTCCGCGACGCGCGCCGGCGTCCACGACGCGCAATGCTCGCGCAGCAGGTCGAACGCCGGCCGGCAGGCGATGCCGTCGACGGTGAAGGAGCCTGAAAGCGCAAAGTCGGCGGGATCGTGGCCGCCCGCAAGCCGCGTCGCGTCGTAGGGGAGCGCCCGCTGCGCGGCGGCGCTGAAGACCATCGGCGCATCGCCGTGCCTGAGCAGCTTTCCGTCGTCGTTGCGGACGAGGAACGGTGCGTTGGTCCAGCTCCGCACGAAGCCCTCGTCGATGCCGTCGCTTTCCAGCAGCAGGCGCGCGAGGCCGAGTGCCAGGGCCGCGTCCGTGCCGGGCCGCACGCGCAGCCAGAGGTCGGCGTCGCGTGCCAGCGACGTGCGTTGCGGATCGATCACGATCAGCTTCGCACCGCGCTTGCGCGCCTCCCCCAAGGCGCCGGCCTGGGCCAGCCAGACATTGGCGGGGTTGTGGCCCCACAGGATGAGGCAGTCGGAATTGGCGTAGTCGGGGTTGGGCATGCCACAGCCGAAAGTGAAGGCGTGGGCATGGTCCTTGTGCCAGTTGCAGATCTCGGTCGCGTAGGCGGTGTTGGGGCTGCCGAAGGTGCGGATGAAGCGCTCGACCCAGTCGATGCTGTCGGCGAGCGAGGTGCCACTGGGTGACGTCACTCCGAAGGCCACCGATTCCGCGCCGAACTGTGCCTTGAGGTCGGCGAAGCGGCGGGCGATCTCGTCCAGCGCCTCGTCCCATTCGATCGCGACCCAACCCGGATCGGCGGCATCTTTGGGCGCAGTACGGCGAAGCGGTGTCGTGAGCCGGCGCGCGCTGTGCACGATCTCGGGGGCGGCGCGGCCCTTGGCGCAGATGGCGCGCCCCGTGGGATGTTCGGGCCAGGCCGCGACCGAAATCAGCTTTCCGTCGCGCACCGTATTGCGCGTGCCGCAACGCGACCGGCACAAAGTGCAGAAGCCGGCTACCTCTCGTGTCGCGGAAATCATCGCCTTCACTTGGCGCGCACTACCTGATCTCGAAGCCGAGTTTCTTCAGCGAGGTGCGGATCGTCTCGCGGCCGTTCATCGACTTGATCGGGCCGAGGCGGTTCAGCACGCGCTGCGTCCAGGTTGCGGCCTGCAGCTCGTGGCGAGCCGAGAACTTCGCCATCTCCGCGTCGTAGGTGGCGCGCAGTGCGGCTTCCTTCGTGGCGTCGTAGCGCTCCTTGTGCAGCACTACCGACTGCGGCAGGCGGGGCTTCACCTCGCCCTGGGCCTTGTCGTCGGCGGCATAGCCGACGCAGAGGCCGAACACGACGAAGGACTGCGGCGGCAGGCCGAGCAGCCCGGCGACCTTGAGCGGATCGTTGCGCATGGCGCCGATATAGACCGTGTTGAGGCCGATCGACTGGGCGGCCACCACGGCATTCTGCGCCGCCAGGGCCGCGTCGATGCAGGCGACCATGAAGGTTTCCAGCCAGGGCATGGTCTCGAAGTCGGTCCTGGTGGCGTCCGAGATGCGCTGGTTGCGCGCCATGTCGGCCACCCAGCAGATGAAGAGCGGGCACTGTTCGATGTGCTTCTGGTTGCCCGCGATCCGGGCCAGCACCTTCTTCTTGGCGGGATCGGTGATGGCGATTGCCGACCACCATTGCATGTTGGAGCTGGTGGCGGCCGACTGGGCAGCGGCGATCAGGCTCTCGAGCGCGCCCTCCGGCAGCGGGTCGGGCTTGTAGCCGCGCACCGAGCGGTGATCGAGCATGGTGGCGATGGTCTCGTTCCACGGGCCCGCGGGAGGCAGGGCATCGGCGCCGTAGCGTCGGGTGAGCGCGGTCAGCGGGTCCATGTTTGATTGGCCTGCGGTTTGGCGCGGGTGATCGCGGTCACCAGCGCAAGGAGGATGAAGCCGACGACGATCATGAAGATGGCGCGCGGCTCTCCGCGGTCCATCAGCCAGCCGAAGAGCAGGGGCGAAACCATGCCGCCCAAGTTAAAGCCGGTGCTGACGAAGCCGAAGACCTTGCCGAACGAGCCCGGCGGCGTGACGGCCCGCACCATCATGTCGCGCGACGGCTGGATCATGCCGTTCAGCAGCCCGCCCAGCGACATCACGCCGACCAGCACCGCTGCCGGCATGTTCACCCAGGCCATCAGGATCGCCATGGTCGAGGTGAAGGCGAAGCCCACGGCCGCGACGCGCTCGTGATGCGGCGTGCGGTCGGCGATGATGCCGCCCAGCAGCACGCCGAAGGCGCTGCACAGCAGGAAGCCGGAGAGCGCCACGTTGGCGGCCGAAAAGCTCGTGCCGTGAATGGCTTCTAGGCCGACCACCGTAAAAGTCTGGAGGCCGCTGTTCGCCATGGCGAGGCAGAAGAAAAACAGCAGGTTGCGCAGGATCGGCGCACTCAGCAGCAGATCGAGCCCGACCTTGGTCTCGCCGCCCTTGGTTGAGTCGGGCGCGGGCTTGTGGATGGTGCGCGGCAGGATGCTGCCGGCCACGATCACCAGCAGGGCGACGGCAAACGAGAGCCCGGCGGCAAAGAGGAAGCCGCCGCGCCAGCCCCAGACCGCCGCGCACGCCAGCACCAGGGCGGGCGTGACGCCGGAGCCGAGATAGCCCGCAAAAGTGTGGATCGAGAAGGCCTTGCCGATCCGCCGGTGGTCGACGGTGGCCGACAGGATCGCATAGTCGGCCGGGTGGTAGACGGTGTTGGCCACACCGAGGAATGCGTAGGCGATGACGAAGAACCAGTAGCCCGGCAGCAGGGCGGCGGCGGCGATCGCGACGGCACCCAGCAGCAGCCCGCCGGTCAGCATGGCGCGCGGGCCGATGCGGTCGACCAGGAAGCCGGCCGGCGTTTGCAGCAGCGCCGAGGCCACATTGAAGGCCGTCAGCGCCAGGCCGATCTCGATGTAGCTGACGCCAAACGCTTCGCGCACCTCGCCGAACAGCGGCGGCAGCAGCATGATGTGCACATGGCTCACGAAATGCGCCACGGCCACCAGCGCGATCACCTTGGTTTCGCGGCTCCATTTCGGGCCGGAGGCGGCCCCGGCCGGCAGGCCGAGCGGTTCACTCGTCGACGACATTGACGCCCAATGTGCCGATGCCGGAAATCTCGACCTCAACCTTGTCGCCGCCTCTCATCCAGAGTGGCGGCTTGCGGCCGGCGCCGACGCCGTCGGGCGTGCCGGTGGCGATCACGTCGCCCGGTTCCAGCCACGTCACGGTCGAGAGATATTCGATGATGGTGGCGACGTCGAAGATCATGTGCTCCGTCGTGTCGTGCTGCACCACGTTGCCGTTGAGGCGGGTGGTGAGCTCGAGCCGCTGCGGGTCGGGGATCACATCGGAAGTGACCATCCAGGGCCCGAGCGGGCCGGTCGCCGGGAAATTCTTGCCGGCCGTCACCGAGTGCTTCTGGAAATCGCGCACGCTGCCGTCGAGGAAGCAGGTGTAGCCGGCGATGACCGACAGTGCGCTTGCTCGCGACACGTGCCGGCAGCGCTCGCCGATCACCACCGCGAGTTCGCCCTCGAAGTCGAAGTCGATCGAGGCGCGCGGCCGCACGATATCGCCGCCTTGCGCCACGAGCGTGTTGTGGAGTCGCGAGAAGACGCTGGGCACGGTCGGCACCTGCCGGCCGACCTCGCCGACATGGCTCTCGTAGTTGAGGCCGATGCAGAGGATTTTTTCCGGATCGGGAATCGCCGGCAGCAGCTCGACCTCGTCCATCCTGAAGTCGGCGGCCACGCCCTTGGCCAACGCCGCCAGTTCGGCCAGCGCCTTGCCCGCGATCGCGGCGCGCAGGCCGGGCCAGCGACCGCCGGTCCGCTCCGACAAATCGACGATACCCCCGTCCACGGCGGCGCCGAATTTGAGCGCGCCCGCATGGCGAAAACTGACCAATCGCATGGCCGCGAGCGTAGGATTATCCGAGCAGCTTTGCGAGGCCCTTGGAGAGGTTGATGCTCGGCACTGAGGCGGGACGGGCGAGCGCGCCGCTGCTCGCCTTGATCGGCTTTTGCCGCGCCAGCCCCTCGGCCATGGAGATCGCGCAAGCAACCCCATCGAGAAGAGGGGCATCGACCATGGTCTTCAGCTTCGCAGCCAGACCCGCAAGGCCAGCACCGCCCAGGATGACCACGTCGGCGCCATCCTCGCGGACGCAGGCGGTGCAGCCTTTTGCCAGCAGCGCCATCGCAGCCTTGGGGTTGCGGGCGATGTCGGCCCCGGTCGGTGCCACGGTGCGTACCGAGGCGAGGCGCGAGGTGAGGCCGTGGCTCGCCACGAATTCCTCGAGCATCGACTTCCAGCGCTCGCCGCCGGTCACGATCGAAAAGCGGTTGCCCATGGCGCAGGCCTGCAGGATCGACGCATCAGCCATGCCGACCACGGGCACGGGACTGACCTCCTTCAAGGCCGCGAGACCGGGATCGCCGAAGCAGGCCAGCACGACGGCGTCCTTGCGCCCCTTGTCGTTGGCCAAGGCATCGAGCGCGGCGTGGCCGGCAATGGCGTAGGCCGCGCGCGAGGCGATGTAACGCGGCCCGAAGCTGCCGGTGAGCGCACGCAGCTTCGTATCGGGCCGGGCGAAGCGCCTGGCGGTCTTCAGCACCAGATCGGTGATCGAAGTCGTGGTGTTGGGATTGATCAGCAGGATGTCGGTCATGTCTGCATCACCTCGCGCAGCCGTTCGGCAGGATGATTCTCGCCGATCGACATCGAGCAAATGCGCGAAATGTGGGTGAGCGGCAGGCCTGTTTCCCTGGCCCAGTCGTTGAGCTGCGCTTGCGCGGCGCGCAGGTCTTTCTTCGACGTGCCCTTCTCGCTGATCGGCACGCCTGAATCGCGCAGACAGAGCATCAGGTCGTTGGTCAGGATGAAGGAGTCGCGTCCGAGGAAGCGCAGCAGGTACTGGCAGGTATTGCCGCCGAGCCTGGAACCGCGCTTGGCGAGAACCTCCATCAGGCCGACCTGATCGTCGGCGGGCCAGGTGGCCAGGAATTTGCCGAAGCTGCCGTAGCTGGCCGCGATATCGCTCACGAATTTCGCATTCTCGCGCACCGACTTGATCTTCTGCGGGTTGCGCACGATGCGCTTGTCCGAGGCGAGGTCGTGCCAGAACTCGGCGGGCTGGAACAGGAGTCGTTGAGGATTGAAGCCGAGGAACGCATCCTCGAAGCCCGGCCATTTCTGGTCGATCACGCGCCACACGAAGCCGGCCGAGAAAACCCGCCGCGCCATCTCGGCCAGCACGCGATCGTCGGCGAGCTTCGCGAGGTCTTTGTTGTTGCGCTTCTTCGGCAGGAGCGAGGTCAGCACTTTTTCGCCGCCCTTGCGCTTGGCGGCACGCTCGCGGATGCGCTTGAAGGGCACTCTCGCCATCGTCGCTATTCCAGCCAGCCGTCGAAGAAGTCGAACACGCTCGCCTTGAACAGCGGATGGCCGATGCAGGAGAAGTGGTCGCAGCCGGGCAAGGTCACCGCCTTGGCGCCAGGAATGGCCTCGGCCAGTCCCTGCGGCGGCCCGGCGAGCTGGTCGCGCGCGCCGGCGACCACGAGCGTGGGCCGGCGGATCGCCACAAGCGAATCGCGCGTGAGCGGCATGCGGGCGCCACGCGAGCAGGCGGCCAGCGCGAGGCGGTCTTCCTTCTGTTCGTCGGCGAAGTGGCGGAAACTCTTCAGCATCGGATCGCTGATCGAGTCGGGCGACTCGGCCTCCATCGCTTCGGCCATCGCACCTTCCTCGCGTGGCGGATCGAACATCCTGGCACCGACACCCGCCACCACGAGATGGTCGATGCGGCTGCCATCGACGAGGGCGGCGGTCAGTGAGATGTGCGAGCCCATGGAGAAGCCCAGCAGGTGGGCGCGCTCGACGCCGGCGTGATCCATCAGGGCAAACACGTCGCGCGCCATCGCATCGCGGTCGTATTTCGCAGGATCGTGCGGCTTGGCGCTTTCGCCATGGCCGCGATTGTCGAGGGCGAAGCCGCGCAGGCCCTTGGACGCGATGGCGTCGTACCAGCCCATGCGCTTCCAGTTCTCGTATCGGTTGGCGGAAAAGCCGTGCACCAGCACGATCGCCTTTTTGGCGTCGGCGGAGCCGAATTCGTCATAGGCCAGCGAGAGCCCATCGGAGGTGAACTGAGCCATGACTTTCCCTAACCCGGGCCATGAATTGCGACAAGGTTGATCCAGTGGGCCAAGTG
>LNFM01017813.1_pt1 | contig 26177 bp, 26 predicted proteins | sample 596031 | NCBI WGS metagenome assembly LNFM01 (sample SAMN04254537, study PRJNA301005) | activated carbon metagenome | isolation source: dual media filters at the Ann Arbor, Michigan drinking water treatment plant | place: USA: Ann Arbor | reverse complement strand
CGAAATGCTCTAGAGGCTTGGTCATCCAGCGCGGCGCCCCGGCCGTGCCCGAACCCCTCGGTCCGCCCTTGAGCTTCTTTTCCTCTCCCAAACAACCCGGCTGGCGCCCGATGCTGGTCCTGGCTTCGGCCTCGCCGCGCCGGCTCGCGCTGCTCGAGCAGGTCGGCCTCAAGCCGGACGCGTTGCTGCCGGCCGATCTCGACGAGACGCCGCTGAAGGGCGAGCGCCCGCGCGATCTCTCCCGCCGTCTCGCCCGCGAGAAGGCCCAGGCCGCCCGCATCGGCGCCGCCGCCCGGCCGGATCTCGAAGGCTGCTACATCGTCGCCGCCGATACCGTCGTCGCGGTCGGTCGCCGCATCCTGCCCAAGGCCGAGATCGTCGACGAGGCCGCCGCCTGCCTGCGCCTGCTCTCCGGCCGGGCCCACCGGGTCTACACTTCGGTCGCCCTGGTGACGCCGGGCGGGGCGGTCCGCGAGCGCGTCGTCGAGACGCGGCTGCGCTTCAAGCGGCTGTCGACCGAGGACATCGAGACCTATCTCGCCTCGGGCGAGTGGCGCGGCAAGGCCGGCGGCTATGCCATCCAAGGCATCGCCGGCTCCTTCGTCGTCAAACTCGTCGGCTCCTACAGCGCCGTCGTCGGCCTGCCCCTGCACGAAACCGTGAATCTGCTGGGCGGCGAAGGCTTCCCGATCCGCTTCGGCTGGATGAACGTGGCTTAGCGGCGATCGCCGTTCCGCCTGGGGCTGTGATCCGCCCTCACCAGAACCGGCTGCCGGGGATGCCCTTGAAGGGGCCGGCGACATGGGAGGTGATCCAGCCGCCATAGAAGCCGCCGGGTTGGGGCGTCACCGGCTCGCCATCGACCAGACATGCGTCGAAAGGGGCGGCATAGAAGGCGACGAATCCCGCCAGCAGCCGAAAGGCCGGCGTCGGCGAGGAATATAGCCAGCCGACCTGGCGGAGCGTCTCGCCGCCGACCTCCAGATCGACATAGGACGCCTGGCCCTTCCACTCGCAGATCGAACGATGCGGGGACAGCCGCAGCCGCGCATCCTTCAGGCTGTCGGGCGGCAGATAATAGCTCGGCGGGTGGCTGGTCTCGATGACGCGAACGGAATCCGTCGTGTCGACGATCGTCAGCCCACGATGGCGGATGACGATGCGCCGGTTGCAGGGTTCTTTCCTGCCCCTCTCCGACAGGTTCTGGAACGATGGCCATCGCGTGGGTCTCCTCGTCGCGCGGAGTCGGATCAGAACACCGCGTGGTCGCCCCGCTCCGGCGCGGCGGCGCCGCCCAGCACGGCGCGGTAGAAGTCGAACAGGGTCTCCGTCCCGGTCGAGGGCGTGGCGGCGGCATCGTAGCGGCCGGTCCGCGGGTCCAGCACCAGCATGGATTCGGTCGCGTAGTAGCGGCCGATCCGCGCCAGTTCAGCCTTGGCCGCCAGCGACGGCAAGAGGGCGCCCGCGAGGCTCAGGCCGCCGATGATGGCGTCGAGCAGCGCGACGGGGACCTGGCGGAAGCGGGGCGGGCGGCCGAGCAGCGCAAACAGCGCCTCGCCCTGCTGGCGCGGGGTGATCGCCTCGCCCGGTCCGCCGATCGGCAGGATGCGGTTCCACCGGCTCGCGTCATCGAGGCAGCCGGCGATGAAATCCGCAAGGTCGCCGTCGCTGATCGGCTTGCAGGCGGTCAGGGTCCCGTCGCCGAAGAGCAGGAAGGGCTTGCCCGCGCGGACGCGCTCGATCTGCCCCGAGAGCGACTTGAAGAAGGCGGTCGGCCGGACGATCGAATAGCGCAGCCCGGAGCCGATCAACGCCGCCTCGAAGGCGAGCTTCGCCTGCTGGAAGGCGAGCAGCGGCTTCTGCACGCAGATGGCGGACAGCAGCACGAAGTGTTGGACGCCGGCCTGCTTGGCGGCTGCGAGCACGTTCAGATGCGCGCGATGATCAATGGCCCAGGCATCTTTGGGCGCGCCGGTGCGCGAGGCCATGCAGGACACCACCGCGTCGAACGGCTCTCCCGCAAACCCGTCGCGGGCCAGTGCCACGGGATCGGCGACGTCGACCAACCGCACGCTGGCCGAGCCCCCCAGGCCGGCAGGGTCGGTTGGCGTGACCGGTGCGGGGGCGCCGGGACGAGTCCGCACCAGGCAGACGACGTCATGGCCGCGCCGCAGCAGAGCGTCGGCCGTGGCTCGGCCGATCGTGCCGGTCGCACCCAGCAGGCCGATCCGCAGGCGCACCTTCGGGGTCGGCCCATCCGGCTGCGCGGTCGCTGCAGGCAGGTCCATGGACGCGGGCTCCGGCGCGGCGCTGTCGATCCCCGTGACAGGCTTTCCGCAGACGAGGCCTCGGACATCGCGCCTCGCGGGGGATCAGAGCGCCTGCCGCCGCCCCTGACAAGAGCGCCGCCTCGCCTGTCCGCCTTGCACCTTGCCCGATAACGCCCGATCCTGCCCGCTGCGAACGCAGCCGGCCTCACAAGGGCTGCGCGCCAGAAGGTCGCGATCGTGGCCGGGGCGGGGTCGATCGGGCCCGGCTGGGGCAATGGCAAGGCCACCGCCACCGTCTTCGCCCGCGAGGGCGCGAAGGTCATCTGCGCCGACATCAACCGCGATGCGGCGGAGGAGACCGCTGCCTTCATCCAGAACGAGGGCGGCCAGGCCTTCGCGGTCGAGGCGGACGTGACGAAAGCCGACCAGATGGCCGATCTCGTCGGCCGCACGCTCGGCCGCTACGGCCGCATCGACATCCTCGACAACAATGTCGGCATCGCCGAGGTCGGCGGTGTCGTCGAATTGTCGGAGGAGGTCTGGGACCGTGTCTTCAAGGTCAACCTGACCGGCGCCTTCCTGGCGATGAAGCATGTCATCCCGGTGATGCAGCGCCAGTTCGAGGAGAGCGGGGAGGGCGGCTCGATCATCAACATCTCGTCGATCGCCTCGATCCGCTACACGGGCGTGCCCTATGCGAGCTATTCCGCCACCAAGGCGGCGCTGAACCAGCTCACCCGCACCACCGCCGTGCAATACGCCCCGCAGAAGATCCGCGTGAACGCGATCCTGCCGGGGCTCATGAAAACGCCGATGGTCGAGCACTCCGCCGGCCTCGCCCAGGTCTACGGGCAGGGGGATGTCGAGGCGATGTGGGCGGCGCGTGACGCGCAGGTGCCGATGGGCCATATGGGCGAGGCTTGGGACGTCGCCTATGCGGCCTTGTTCCTGGCCAGCGACGAGGCGCGCTATGTCACTGGCCTCGAAATGGTCGTCGATGGAGGGATCACGCTCAAATATGGCTGACAACGAGAACACCCCGCCGGCCGCCAGTCCGTCGGTCACCAGCGCCGCGCCGCTCAAGCCCTGTGCCGTCTGCGGCAAGCCGGCGCAGCCTCGCTACAAGCCCTTCTGTTCGGCGCGCTGCGCCGATATCGATCTGGGCCGCTGGCTGAAGGGAAGCTATGTGATTCCCGGCGAGCCGGTCGAGGAAACCGAAACCGGCCTGCCGCCACGCGAACGCGACGAGGACGCCTGAGTCCGGGTGCGGGAGCGGCAAAGAAGCGGCATGCTTCAGCCGCCATTCATCGAGACGTTGCTACCACCCCCAGACGCATCGTTCACCCATCGCGGATGTGGCGGACGATGCAAGCCAGGAGAGAGGCATGACGTTGTTCAAGCTCGCAAGGATGGCTGTCGCCGCTGCGCTTCTGCTCGGCGCGATGCCGGCGGGCGCCCAGATCGTCGGCAATCAGGATCCCTTCTCGACCATCCGTCCCGGCCAGGGTGCGCCGCAGTACCAGCAGCCCCAGTACCAGCAGCCGCGCCAGCGGCCGCAGCAGGCCCAGCCCTACGACCGCGGCTACGATCGGGGCTACGACCGGGGCTATGATCGCAACTACGATCGCGGCGGCCGGGGCTACGATCGGGGTTACGATCGCGGCCCGCGCTACTACGAGGAGCGTCCCCGCTATTATGAGGAGCGCCCGCGCTACCGCGAAGGCGGCCGCAGCGGCAGCTTCTGCGTGACCTCGCGCGGCTCCTGCTGGGGGCCTCCAGCCCCGCGGGGCGCGCCCTGTCGGTGCGACATCGATGGGCTGACCAAGCGCGGCATCGTCCAGTAGCCGCGCCATGGCCTATGCCGACGAACTCGACGCGGTCATCGCGGCCGAGCAGGGCCTGCGCCGGCAGATCGCCGAGCGCATCGCCCTGGAGCAGGGCGCGAGCGGCGAGGGGCCGCTCTCGCCGCAGCATCTCGCCGCGGCCGACGCGGCGATCGAGAACTGGGCCGAAGCGGGCGAGGAGGAACTCGACCCGCAGGCCTTCCGGCCGCTGACGCCGCTTCAGGACCTTCTGGCCGAGCACAGGGCGGTCTGCGACCGCATCCTCGACATCCGCGACCGCCGACTGGGCTGATCCGCCTCAGGCCGCCTGCTCGAGCGCCTTGGCCGTCGCGCCGTCCATCCGGCCGATGGCGGCGAGCACCGGCTGCAGCTCCTGCAGCGACATCTGCTCGAACGGCAGGTTGACGAAGGCCGAAACCCGCGCCGCCAGATCGCGATAGCTCTGCAGGAAGGCGGCGCGCTTGGCTGATTCGGGGCCGGTCGCTGCAGCAGGATCGTCCAGCCCCCAATGCACGCGCAGCGGCACGCCAGGGAAGGCGGGGCAGGCGCTCTCGCTGGCGTCGTCGCAGACCGTGACGACGAGGTCGAGCGGCGCTGCCTCCGGCCCCAGGAACTCGTCCCAGGATTTCGACCGCATCTCGGAGATGTCGTAGCCGAGATCCGACAGGAGGCGCAGGGCCAGCGGATGCGGGGCCTCCTGCGGGCGCGAGCCGGCCGAGAAGGCCTGGATCCGCCCCAGTCCCTCGCGGTTGAGCACCGCCTCGGCCATGATCGAACGGGCCGAGTTGCCGGTGCAGACCACCAGGACACGCAAGGGCCGCTCGCTCGCCACGGGGTCGCGGCGCGCCGGAAAGACGGGCGCCGCATCCGCACAGGGCAGGGGGCCTTCAGTGCAGCAGGCCTCGGCCAGGAAGGCCTGGAGCGCATCGGCGCGCGCGGCCTGGGCGGCGAAGATGATGTGGCGGCCGTCGCGCCGCGACGCCAGCAGCCCGACCTGCTCGAGCGCGGCCAGATGCGCGGACAGCGTGTTGTGCGCGACCGCCAGCAGGCGGCCGATATCGCCGGCCGCCAGGCCATGCGGCCGGTAGCGCATCAGCAGCCGGACGATCTCGAGCCGCGTCGGCTGCGCCAGCGCCCCCAGCAGGGCGACGGCGTCCATCGTGTCGAGCTTCGGCGTGGGCCGTCCTGCGTTGGGCCGTCTGGGCGTCAAGCGGCGTCTTCCCTCGGTGCTGAAGGAACGCCGGCGGGTTCGCGGCGCCCCTTGTCCTGGCCGATCGCGTCGAGTCGATGCTGCAGCGCCATACCCTGCAGCGTCGCCAGCGGCAGGCTCGCGAAGATCGAGATGCGGTTGTTGAGCATGCGGTAGGCGTCGGCAAAGGCAAGCGCCTTCTGGACATCGTCGCCCTCGAAGGCGGCGGGGTCGGGCAGGGTCCACAGGGCCGTCGTCGGATTGCCGGGCCAGGCAGGCGGCACCGCGTTGGCGGCGGTCTCGGAGAGGGTGAAGACGAAGTCGAGCTCCGGCGCTCCCGGCCTGGCGAAGTCGTCCCAGCTCTTGGGCGCCAGACCGGTGAGGTCGTGGTTCAGCGAGGTCAGCAGCCGCACCACGAACGGATTGACCTGCGGCCGGGGCTGCGATCCCGCGCTGAAGACGGTGAACTTTGCGCCGGGCAGCCGGCGCATGATCGACTCGGCCATGATCGAGCGGGCGTGGTTGCCCTTGCAGACGAAGAGAACCTTGAGAGGGGACGTTTCCATGTCTTCATCTCATTATGTCGGTGAGGGACGACATAATCATTGCCGCGCAACATGTCGGAGTCAACCGACATGTTGACATGTTCCCGTCATTCGGTTCATGGACCCTGAGCATCGGGCGCAGGGAGCAGGGATCATGCGGGTCGGCATCAATGGCATGGGGCGCATCGGGCGGCTGGCGCTGCGGGCGGCCTTGGGCGCGGCCGACCGGCAGGGCGACGATCCGCGCGCCGGCAACCGGCTCGACATCGTCCATCTCAACGAGATCAAGGGCGGCGCGGTTGCGACCGCCCATCTCCTCGAATTCGACAGCATGCAGGGGCGCTGGCGCGGCGGCATCGCGAGCGCAGGCGAGGATGCGGTCACGATCGGCGAGCGCCGCTTGAGCTTCTCGGCGGCGGGCGAGCCGGGCGACATCCCCTGGGGCGATCTCGGCGTCGATGTCGTGCTCGAATGCACCGGCAAGTTCCTGACGCCGGCGACGCTGGAGGGGCATCTGAAGCGCGGTGCCAAGCGCGTCATCGTCGCCGCCCCCGTGAAGGACGCGTCCGTCCTCAACGTCGTCGTCGGCGTCAACGAACATCTTTACGACCCGGCGCGGCACCCGATCGTCACCGCTGCCTCCTGCACGACGAACTGCCTCGCCCCGGTGGTGAAGGTCGTGCACGAGAACTTGCGCATCCGGCACGGGCAGATCACCACGATCCATGACCCGACCAACACCAATGTCGTGGTCGATGCGCCCCACAAGGATCTGCGCCGCGCCCGCTCTGCCATGCTCTCGCTGCAGCCGACGACGACCGGCAGCGCCACCGCGATCGCGCTGATCTATCCCGAGTTGAAGGGCAAGCTCGACGGCCACGCCGTGCGCGCGCCCGTGCTGAACGCCTCGCTGACCGACTGCGTCTTCGAGCTCGAGCGGCCGACGACCGCCGCCGAGGTCAACGCCCTGTTCGACGCGGCGGCGCGTGGGCCGCTCGCCGGCATCCTCGGCTTCGAGCCGAGGCCGCTGGTCTCGATCGACTATCAGCGCGACACGCGCTCGGCCATCGTCGACGGGCTCTCGACGCTGGTCACCGACGGCACGATGCTCAAGGTCTACGCCTGGTACGACAACGAGATGGGCTATGCCTGCCGCATGGTCGACCTCGCCTGCCATCTCGAGCAGGTCGGGATCTGAGCCCTTGACCCAGGGTGCGCGCAACTACGCCATCGTCACCGCCGCCTATTGGGGCTTCACCCTGACCGACGGCGCGCTGCGCATGCTCGTGCTGCTGCATTTCTTCCGGCTCGGCTATTCGCCCTTCACGCTCGCCTTCCTGTTCCTGCTCTACGAGGCGGCCGGGATCGTCGCCAACCTGATCGGCGGCTGGCTCGCCGCCCGCTACGGCATCACCCGTATGCTCGCGGTCGGGCTGACCACGCAGATCGCGGGATTCCTGCTGCTGTCGGGCCTCTCGCCGGACTGGACGGCCGCAGCCTCCGTCGCCTGGGTGGTGATGGCGCAAGGCATCTGCGGCGTCGCCAAGGACCTGACCAAGACGGCCTCGAAATCGGCGATCAAGGTCGCCGAGGCCGCCGCCCGCACCGAAAACGCTGAGGGCCGGCTGTTCCGCTGGGTCGCCTGGTTCACCGGTTCCAAGAACGCGATGAAGGGCGTCGGCTTCTTCCTCGGCGGCCTCCTGCTGGAGGCCCTTGGGTTTCGCGGCGCGCTGTGGGCGATGGCGGCGATGCTGGGGCTGATCCTGCTCGGCGTGCTGACCTCCCTGCCCGCGATGATGGGCAAGGCCAAGGCGAGCAAATCCGCCCGCGAACTCTTCGCCAAGAACCGCGCCGTCAACCTGCTGGCGCTGGCGCGCGTCGCGCTGTTCGGGGCTCGCGACGTCTGGTTCGTCGTCGGCGTGCCGGTGTTCCTCTACGCCTCGGGCTGGACCTTCACCATGGTCGGCACCTTCCTGGCGCTCTGGACGATCGGCTACGGGCTCGTCCAGGCCGCGGCCCCCGCCGTCATCCGGCGCAGCGCCGACGGCCTCTCGTCGGAGGTGCCGGCTGCGCGGCTCTGGTCGCTGGCGCTGGCGGCCATCCCCTTCGCGATCGCGGCGCTGCTGGCGAGCGGCTCCGGCCTGCGGCCCGATCTCGTTCTCGTCGCGGGACTGGGCCTGTTCGGCTTCGCCTTCGCGGTCAATTCCTCGCTCCACTCCTATCTGATCCTGGCCTATGCCGGCTCGGAGAAATCGGCCGAGGATGTCGGCTTCTACTATGCCGCCAACGCACTCGGCCGCTTCCTCGGAACCCTGCTCTCGGGCCTGCTCTACCAGTGGGGCGGCCTCCAGGCCTGCCTCGTGGGGTCGGGCCTGATGCTGTCGGCCTGCGTCCTGGCGACGGCAGCCCTGCCGCAGCGCGCCGCGGCCCTTTCGTCCGGGCGGGACAGCTGAGCGAAGGCCGTCGGGCTTGCCAGTCTCCCGTTCAAGCGGCAAACTCCGCGCCAGATAGGTTCAACAGGTGTCTCCAGGGCGGTTCCGTCGGACGACACGCAGTCGGGATTGTTGTGTGATGATGAAGCGTGATGGAACCGCCGGACATGAACCGGCCCTGTCCGGCCGCCGGTTGGAGCGGCTCGACCGCCGCTCCTTCCTCGTCGGTTCCGCCGCCGGCCTCGGCGCGCTGTCGCTCGGCGGCTGCGTCACCCAGGACGGGATGAGCCTCGCCGAAGCGAAGAAGCTCTACGGGCCGGTCGACGACAAGAAATTCCCGATTCCCGCGACCGATCCCAGCAAGGTCGATCCGCAGTACTGGCGCCGCACCGTGCGCTACGAGACCAAGGAAGCGCCGGGCACGATCATCGTCGATCCCGGCAATTACTATGTCTACCGCATCGAGGGCGACGGCAACGCCACGCGCTATGGTGCCAATGTCGGCCGCGACGGCTTCCGCTGGAATGGCGATGCCTATGTCGGGCGCAAGTCCGAATGGCCGACCTGGACGCCGCCGCCGGAGATGATCAAGCGCCAGCCGGAAGCCGCCAAATATGCCCGCGGCATGCCGGGCGGTCTCGAGAATCCGCTGGGCGCGCGCACCCTGCATCTCTACCAGAACGGCCGCTACACGCTCTACACGATCTACGCCTCGCTCGATGAGGAATCGATCGGCTCGGGCATCACCAGCGGCTGCGTCGGCCTGCTGACGCAGGACATGATCGACCTCTACGACCAGACCCCGGTGAAGACGAAGGTCGTCGTTCTGCCCGCCTGATCACGTCGAACGGGATCCGCGCGCGGCCCCGACGCTGCCGGCGTCGGGGTCCCCGGGTTCCGGACGCCTCCATCCTCAGCGCTGGGCGAGTGGCCCGAGCCCGGCCCGGCTGCTGCGCGGCGTCGCCAGCAGCAGATGCGTTTCCGACGCCGCGATGCCGGCGATCAGGCGCAGCCGCGTCAGCACTCCGTCGAGGGCGGTGAGGCTGTCGGTGCCGAGTTCCGCGACGAGGTCCCATTTGCCGCTCGTCGTGTGGATCGCCGTGACCTCGGCGAAGCCCGTCAGCGCCGCGACCACGCGGTCCTTGGCGCGCCCCTCGACCTCGATCAGGGTGATGCCGCGCACGGGGGCGGAGACCGCGTCGGCCCGCAGGATCACCGTGTAGCCGACGATTTCGCCGGCCTGTTCGAGGCGCTCGATGCGTGCCCTGACCGTGGCGCGCGACACGCTGAGCTCGAGCGCGAGATCGGACACGCCGCGACGGCCGTTCCGGCGCAGCAGCGTGATCAGGCGCTGGTCGAGCTCGTCCATCGGTGATTGTCCATTCTGAGCAGTTGGACTTTCCATAACGGAAATCCGGCTTGTCATCCATGCCAATCTGGCGGGTTCATCCCGCCATCGCCGCGCCCTAGCCTAATCGCAGGGAGGCGAGCACGCATGAGACAGACCACTTGCATTCTGCTGGGCGTACCGGTGCAGGACGGCACCGGGCGGCTTGGCTGCGACATGGGACCCAGCGCCTTCCGCGCGGCCGGCATCGGGCCGGCTCTGCAGTCGCTGGGCCACACCGTGATCGACCGCGGCAACCTCGTCCCGGCGCCGCGACGCGACCTGACCCACGCCAACCCCGCGCTGCACGGCCTGCCCGAGATCGTGGCCTGGACCGAGGCGCTGTCGCAGACCGTCTACGAGACCGGCGCGCAGGGCCTGACCATCGTGCTCGGCGGTGATCACAGCCTGGCGGCTGGCACGCTGGCCGGCCATGCCCGCCGTGCCAGCGAGGACGGCCGAAAGCTCTTCGTGCTCTGGCTCGATGCCCATCCGGACCTCCACACGCTGGAGACGACGGAGAGCGGTCATCCCGGTTTCGCCGGGACGTTTCCGCCGCTGGCGGCGGCGCTCGATCCCTCGCGGGTCTGCATGATGGGGCTGCGCAGCGTCGATGCGGCGGAGCGGCGGATTCTCGCCGGCAGCGGTGTCCATGTGCACGACATGCGAGCGATCGACGAAAACGGCGTCGGCGTGCTGCTGCGGCGCTTCCTCGACATCGTCGAGGCGCAGGACGGCATCCTCCATGTCAGCCTCGATGTCGATTTCCTCGATCCCGACATCGCGCCCGGCGTCGGCACCACCGTCCCGGGCGGCGCGACCTTCCGGGAGGCGCATCTGATCATGGAGATGCTCCATGACAGCGGCCGCGTCGCCAGCCTCGACCTCGTCGAGCTCAACCCCTTCCTCGACGATCGCGGTCGCACGGCGAGGCTGATGGTGGACCTCACCGCGAGCCTGATGGGCCGCAGCGTGCTGGATCGCCCGACGCGGAGCTACTGAGCATGGACCGCAAGCTCAACCTCGTCCGCTTCGTCAGCGTCGACCGGATGATGCGCATCGTCGGCCGGCACGGGATCGAACGCGTGCTGACCGACCTCGCCGCCTGCGTCGAGGCCGATTTCCGGCGCTGGGAGGTCTTCGACAAGACCGCGCGCGTCGCCTCGCACAGCCATGACGGCGTCATCGAGCTGATGCCGACCAGCGACGGGCGGCACTACGCCTTCAAATACGTCAACGGCCACCCCCTGAACACGCGCGACGGCCGCCAGACCGTCACCGCCTTCGGCGTCTGGGCCGATGTCGCAACCGGCTATCCGCTGCTCTTGAGCGAGATGACGATCCTGACCGCGCTGCGCACGGCCGCCACCTCGGCCATGGCGGCCAGGCATCTGGCGCCGCGCGGCGCGCGCACCATGGCGCTGATCGGCAATGGCGCGCAGTCGGAGTTCCAGGCGCTCGCCTTCAAGGCGGTGCTCGGCGTCGATCGCCTGCGGCTCTACGATACCGATCCCGCCGCGAGCGTGCGCTGCGCCCACAACCTCGCAGATTTCGGGTTCGACATCGCGATCTGCCGCTCGCCGGACGAGGCGGTGCTGGGTGCTCAGATCGTGACCACCGCCACCGCCGACAAGGCCAACGCCACCATCCTGACCGACAACATGGTCGGCGCCGGCATCCACATCAACGCGGTCGGCGGCGACTGCCCGGGCAAGACCGAGCTCCATGCCGACATCCTCAGGCGCAGCGACATTTTTGTGGAGTATCCGCCGCAAACGCGCATCGAGGGCGAGATCCAGCAGCTCGCTGCCGACCATCCCGTCACCGAACTCTGGCGCGTCGTCACGGGGCAGGCCGAAGGCCGGCGCGAGGCGCGGCAGATCACGCTGTTCGACTCGGTGGGGTTCGCGATCGAGGATTTCTCGGCCCTGCGCTGGCTCGCCTGGGAGGCCGCCCGCACGGGCGAATACGATGAGCTCGACCTGCTGGCCGATCCCGACGAGCCGCGCGACCTGTTCGGCATGCTGCTGCGCGCGGGGGCGGGGCCGGCCGTCGCGCCTCAGCGCCCGCGAGAGGTCTGCGAGACCAGATAGCTCGAGATGGCGTCGGTCAGCTGCGCCGCTTTGGCGACATTGTCGGCGTTCGAGACCATCAGGGCCGTCACCAGCGCCTCGATCACGAGCAGCGCCGCGACATTGCTCGACGACAGCACGGGATGGGTGCAGCGGGCGATCATGACCTCGTCGGCAAGCGGGGCCAGCGGCGAGGCCGCCGAGTCGGTCAGCGCCACGATGGCCGCCTTGCGATCGGCGGCATAGCGCGTCAGGTGCACGACATCGGTGGCGTAACGCGGGAAGGCGATGGCGATCAGCACATCCTCCGGGCCGAGCGCCATCAGGCGGCCGGCGGCATTCTCGGTGCCACCGAATTCGACCACATTGACGAGCTGGCGACAGAAGGGCTGCAGGCCGAGCGTCAGCAGGCCCGCCAGATGGGCCGAGAGGCCGAAACCCATCACATAGACGCAGCGCGCCGAGGTCAGGCGGGCGACGATGCGCGACAGGCCCTCGGGCTCGATCGCCTCGGCCGTGCCGCGCAGATTGGCCAGCGTGTCCTCCAGCCCCTCGCGCAGCGGCGAGCGCCCGTCCTCGCGGTTGAAGCTGCCGCGCAGCTTCTCGACCGGGCGCAGCACGGCCTGGAGCGTGTCGGCGAGCGCGGCGCGCAGATCGGGAAAGCCGCTGAAGCCCAGCAGCCGGGCGAAGCGCGACAGGGTCGCGGTCGAGACGCCGGTCGCGGCCGCGAGATCCTCGATCGACAGGGCCGAGCCGCGCACCGGATTGCGCAGGAGGTGCTCCGCGATGACGCGATTGGAGGCCGATCCCGACGCCTGCAGCGCCAGGAGCTTCCGGCCGAGCTCGGAGGCGGCGAAGGCCATGTCGCTCGCGCCGCTGCCGCCCGGGCTGTCGTGAAGAGATATTTTCATATATTGACCTTATGAAAATTAATCGCCAATGTGAAGTCCGAGCGGGAACTCAAGACCACTGATCGGGAGAATGTCATGCTGAAGCGTACTGTCCTCGCCTGGGCCGCAACGGCCTCGGTCGCCCTCGTGCTGGGCCAGCCGGCGGCTGCCCAGGCCACGAAGCTGCGAATCGGGGTCGAGGGCAACTATCCGCCGTTCTCGATGATCGCGCCCGACGGCAAGCTGGGCGGCTTCGACATCGACATTGCCAATGCCATCTGCGCGCAGATGAAGGCCGAGTGCAGCTTCGTCCAGCAGGAATTCGACGGCATGATCCCGGCGCTCAACGCCAAGAAGTTCGACATGATCGTCGCCTCGATGACGATCACCGAGGCGCGCAAGAAGACCGTCGATTTCTCCGATCCCTATTACGACGTGCCTTCGCGCTTTGTCGCCAAGGCGGGCGCCTTTGCCGATCACTCGCCGGCCGCGCTGAAGGGCAAGACCATCGTCGTGCTGCGCAATTCGCCGCGCGCCGCCTATCTGGCCGAGAACTACAAGGACAGCACCATCGTCTTCGCCGGCAAGGAGACCGAGGTCTACATGGAGCTCGCCGTCGGGCGCGCCGATGTCGGCTTCGGCTCCTCGGTCGTCTCGGGCGAGGCCTTCCTGAAGAAGCCGGAAGGCAAGGGCTACGCGCAGCTCGGCCCGGCGATCCGCATCGGCGCGGGCTCGGGCGTCGGCATCGCGATGCGCAAGGGCGACGATGCCCTGCGCACCCAGGTCAACGCCGCGCTCGCCGCCTTCAAGGCCAACGGCGGCTACAAGGCGCTGGCCGACCGCTACTTCGACTTCGACATCTCGGGGTCCTGAGGCCGACGACAGGCGTCAGGGTCGGGCCTGACCCGGCCCTGATGGGCCGGGCCGGCTCCCCCCGTTTCGCGGAACATAGCCGGGGCGCGCCCGGCCAAGACGCCCCTTCATGCCGATCCGGACGAAGCCATGTTCCTCCACGGCTATTTCCCCGCCATCCTCGAAGGCCTGCGCTCGACGCTGCTGGTTTCGGCCGTGTCGCTGGCGATCGCCTGCGTCTTCGGGCTGATCGGGGCTGGTGCCAAGCTGTCGGCCTCGCGGGCGGCCAACATCGCGGCCGACACCTATACGACGCTGATCCGAGGGCTGCCGGAGCTCGTCCTGCTGCTGCTGATCTTCTATGGCGGCCAGATCCTGATCAACAGCCTCGCCGACAAGGCCGGGCTCGGCTATCTCGACATCAACCCCTTCATCGCCGGCACGACGACGCTGGGCTTCATCTTCGGAGCCTACCTGACGGAGACCTTTCGCGGCGCCATCCTCGCCATCCCGCGCGGGCAGAGCGAGGCGGGTCTCGCCTATGGCATGAGCCGGGGCCAGGTGCTGCGTCGCATCGTGCTGCCGCAGATGGTCCGCCACGCCATTCCCGGCTTCACCAACAACTGGCTGGTGATGATCAAGGCCACCGCGCTTTTGTCGATCATCGGGCTCGACGACATGGTCCACCGCGCCAACCTCGCCTCGGCCGCCACGCGTGAGCCCTTCACCTTCTACGCCGCGATCGGCGGGATCTATCTCGCGGTCACCACGGTCTCGATCCTGCTGCTCGGCTGGGTCGAGCGGCGCTTCTCGCTCGGCGTGCGCAAGGTGGAATTCTGATGGTCGACTGGGCCCTCATCGCGGAATCCTGGCCGCTCTACCTGAACGGCCTCAAGGTCAGCCTGATCCTGATGGCGATCTCGGTCTCGGCGTCGTTCCTGCTGTCGGTGCCGCTGGCGATCGCGCGGGTCTCGCCCAATCCGCTGCTGTCGAAGCCGGTGTTCCTCTACACCTATGTGATCCGGGGAACGCCGCTCCTGGTGCAGCTCTACATGATCTATTTCGGCCTGGCGCAGTTCGAATGGCTGCGCGAGAGCGCGGCCTGGCCGCTGTTCCGCAACGCCTGGTTCTGCGCCTGGCTGGCCTTTGCTCTCAACAGCACGGCCTATACGACGGAAATCCTCGCCGGCGCCCTGCGCCAGACGCCCAGTGGCGAGCTGGAAGCCGCGCGCAGCCTCGGCCTGTCGACCTTTTCGATCTACCGCCGCATCCTGCTGCCGAGCGCCATGCGCCGCGCCCTGCCGCAATACGGCAACGAGCTCGTCATGGTCATGCATGCGACCTCGATCGCCAGCGCCGTCACCATCGTCGAACTCACCCGCACCGCCCGCGATGTCTACTACAACAACCTCGCCCCGCTCGAGGCCTTCGGCCTGGTGGCGGTGTTCTACTTCATCATCACCTTCACGCTCGTCGGCCTCGTCAAGCTGCTGGAAGCCCGGTTCCTGAAGCATCTTCGGCCCAAATCCGCCGACCCGAGGCCCGCCTGACGCCATGCAGACCGACATCATCGCGATCCCCGCCGCCACCCCCGGGACGGCCCACCACCTCACCGTGCAGCGGTTCGGCCGGTCAGGCGCCCGTCCTTGCGTCTACATCCAGGCGGCCCTGCATGCCGACGAGATCCCCGGCATGATCTGCGCCCAGGCGCTGCGCCGCGATCTCGGCGCGCTCGAGGCCTCGGGCGATCTGCGCGGCGAAGTCGTGCTCGTGCCGGTCGCCAACCCGCTCGGGCTCGGCCAGCAGGTGCTCGGCCAGCCGGTGGGGCGCTTCGCGCTGGGGGACGGCGGCAATTTCAACCGCGACTTCCCCGACCTGACGGTGGGGCTGTCGCGCATCGGCGAGGCGCTGACCGACGACCCCGACAGCAATCTCGCGTTCATCCGGGCGGAGCTCGCCGCCGTGCTGGCCTCGTTCCCGGTGGAGACGCCGCCGCAGCATCTCAAGGCGACGCTGCTGGCGCTCGCCCTTCACGCCGACTTCGTGCTCGACCTGCACTGCGATGCCGAAGCCGCGATGCATCTCTACACCCATACCGACAGCGCGCCGATTTTCGCACCGCTCGCGGCCCATCTCGGGGCGCGGGCGCTCCTGCTCGCGGAGGTCTCGGGCGGCGATCCCTTCGACGAGGCCGTCAGCCGCCCCTGGGCCGAACTCGCCCGCGCCTTTCCCGACCGGCCCGTGCCCTTCGGCTGCCATTCGGTGACGGTCGAGCTGCGCGGCCAGAGCGACGTCGACGATGCCATGGCCGATGCCGACGCGCGCGCGATCCTCGCCTTCATGCGCCATGTCGGCGTCATCGCCGGCGAAAAGCCCGTCCTGCCCGCGGCCCTGTGCCAGCCGACCGCGCTCGAAGCCTCCGAGCCCCTCGTGGCGCCGACGGCCGGCATCCTCGTCTACCGTCGAGAGCTGGGCGAGACGGTCGAGGCCGGTGCGGTGCTGGCCGAGCTGATCGACCCGCTGAGCGGCGCGGTGACCCCCATCCGCTGCCAGTCCGGCGGCGTCTTCTTCGCGCGCTCGGCGCTGCGCTTCGTCACCCCCGGCAAGCGGCTGGGCAAGGTGGCCGGCACCAGCCTGAAGCGCAGCGGCCGGCTGCTCAGCCCCTGAAAGGATCTCGCCATGGACCCGTCAGCCATCGAGCCCTCCGCGGCCGGCGGCAGCCCCGTCGAAAAGCTCCGCGCCGAAGGCCTGCGCAAGAGCTTCGGCGCGGTCGAGGTGCTGAAGGGCGTTTCGCTCTCGGCCAATTCCGGCGACGTGATTGCGCTGATCGGGGCCTCCGGCTCCGGCAAGAGCACGGTGCTGCGCTGCCTGAACCTGCTCGAGAGGCCCAATGCCGGGCGGATCTTCGTTGGCGGCGAGGAACTCAGGCTGGCGCCTGGTCGCAAGGGCGAACTCGAGGCCGCGGATCCGGCCCAGCTGCAGCGCATCCGCGCAAGGCTGGCGATGGTGTTCCAGCAGTTCAATCTCTGGACGCATATGACGGCGGTCGAGAACGTGATCGAGGCGCCGATGCGTGTGCTCGGCCTCTCGCGCGCAGAGGCCGTCGAGCGCGCGGAGCGCTATCTCGCTCGCGTCGGCGTCTCCCACCGCAAGGATGCCTACCCCGCCCATATGTCGGGCGGCGAGCAGCAGCGCGTCGCCATCGCCCGCGCGCTCGCCATGGAGCCGGAGGTCATGCTCTTCGACGAGCCGACATCCGCGCTCGATCCCGAACTCGTCGGGGAGGTCCTGCGGGTCATGCGGCTCCTGGCGGAGGAAGGGCGCACCATGCTCGTCGTGACGCATGAGATGGGCTTTGCCCGCGAGGTCGCCAGCCGCGTCGTCTTCCTCCATCAGGGCGTGGTGGAGGAGGAGGGGGCACCCGCCCAGGTCCTGCTGCAGCCGAAGAGCGAGCGGCTCCAGCGCTTCCTGACCAACAGCCTGAAATAGCCGGGGCGCCGCTGCGAACTTCTGCACCGGATGGACCGACGGCAGGGCTTGGGCTCCGCAGGTGTCAGCCGCCGCGGATCACCAGCTCATGCGGCATGAAGCAGGCCTTGGCCTGCGCTTCGTCCAGAAGCGCGGCGAGGGTCGCCACCACCACCGGCCCGAAAGCGTCATAGGGGATCTTCACCGCGCTGAGCCAGGGGGCGATCCAGGCGTTGAGCGGGTTGTCGTCGAAGCCGAACAGCGCCACGTCGTCGGGGACGCGCAGGCCCGCCTCCGACAGCCGCCGATAGGCGCCATAGGCGATCAGGTCGCTGAGGCACAGGATGCGGCGCGGCACCCGCGGCCCGGCGAGGAGGGCGCCCATGCCGGCATGGCCGATGGCGAGATGGCTCTTGCCGCTGCCCGTCCCGCGCAGGATCTCGGCCTCGGCAACGCCGCCGGCGACCAGCCCGGCGACGAAACCGGCGGCCCGTCGCTGGCCGGCGCTGAAGGACAGCGAGGCGTGCAGCAGGCCGAAGGGGCCGGCTTTGTCCTGCGCCAGCCAGTGCTGCGCCACGGCGAAGCCCGCCGCGTGGTCGTCAATGCCGACGAAGGGCGAGGTCTCGTCGCCGGGGTCGCGCCGGTTGACGAAGACGAGCGGCCGCCCCGCCGCGCGCAGCTGGTCGAGGCGGGGCGAGGGGACGGCGACCAGCAGCACGATCCCGCGCGCCAGCTGCGCCTCCATCTCGGCGAGATACTCGTCCTGGATGGCTGGGTCCTCATGCGTGTCGCAGAGCGCCATCACGAAGCCGGCGTCGCGGAGCGCCAGTTCGATCGAGGCGGCGGCGGCGGCCATCGCCGGGTTGCCGAGATTGGCGGCGAGCACGCCGACGATGCGGCTCTCGCGCTGTCGCAACGCCCGGCCGACGCTCTGCGGCCGGTAGCCTAGCGCCGCGACCGCGGCGTGGACCCGCGCGGCGGTCTCGGAGGTGGCCTTGTTCTCGACGCCGTTCATGACGCGCGACACGGTCGCGATCGAGACGCCGGCGCGGCGCGCCACCATGGCGATCGAGACCGGGCGTGCGCCGCCCGACTTGCTGGTCACGTGATCGCTCACCGTCTGCGACGCCTTCCGGACTCCGGCCCGCTTCATGACAGGGTCGGCGCATGGTTGCCAGAAAGGCGGCGCTTGTCTAGGATTGAGGATGGACGCCAAGGTCGAGACAAACGCTGCCGCCGGCGACGGCGAGCCCGTGCTCCCGCCGGGGCATGATCCCTATCACCATCTCCATGACGAGGCTTATGCCGCGCCCTTCTCGGAGGCGCGCGTCGGCTGGCGCGACCTGGTCAGCATTGCCGGCCGCAGGCTCGAATCGCTCGACGGCACCTGGAACTTCGTGCTCGACCTGCATGACGAGGGGCTGCGCCAGCGCTGGTTCGAAAACGCGCCCGATCCGATCGGCGGCTGGACGACCCCGCGCGACTACGATGACGGCGCCTGGCAGACCACGACCGTTCCCTCCTGCTGGAACGTGATGCGCCCGGAATGGACCTATTTCGAGGGTGGCGCCTGGTACACCCGCGAGATGACCTTCGCGCCCGGCCGGGCCGGGGAGCGCGTGTTCCTGCGCGTCGGTGCGGCCAACTACGAGGCGCGCGTCTTCCTCAACGGGGTCTTCATCGGCAGCCATCGCGGCGGCTCGACGCCGTTTTTCATCGAGCTCACCGGGCATCTGGCGGCGGGCGCGAACCGGCTGCAGATCAATGTCGACAACCGGCGCCGGCCCGAGCGCGTGCCGATGAACCATACCGACTGGTTCAACTATGGCGGCCTCTACCGCGAGGTCGGGCTGCTGCGCGTGCCGGCGGTGTTCATCCGCGATTTCGGTGTCGCGCTCGTCCCGGGCTCGCAGGGCAGGCGCATCGCCGTCGACGTCACGCTCTCCGAGCCGACCAGCGGCACGGCACGGCTGCACATCGACGGGCTGGCGGAGGAGGTCGCGATTCCGGTCTCTGCGGGCGTCGGACGGATCGAGTTCGCCGCCGCGCCCGAGCTCTGGAGCCCGGCCCGCCCGAAGCTCTATCCGGTCCGCCTGTCCTTCGGCGATGACGAGGTCGCCGACAGCGTCGGATTCCGCGAGATCCGGGTCGAGGGCCAGCGCATCCTGCTCAACGGCGAGGACATCTTCCTGCGCGGCATCTGCGTCCACGAGGACGACCGCGACCTCGGAAAGGTCTCGACCGAGGCCGACATCCGCCGCCGCTTCGCCGATGCCAAGGCGCTCAATGCCAATTTCCTGCGGCTGTCGCACTATCCGCACCATGAACTCGCCGCGCGGATCGCCGACGAGGTCGGGCTCCTGCTCTGGGAGGAGGTGCCGGTCTACTGGGCGATCGATTTCGCCAACCCCGACACCTTCGCCGACGCCGACAACCAGCTGCGCGAGATGATCCGCCGCGACCGCAACCGCGCCAGCATCGTGATCTGGGGCGTCGGCAACGAGAATGCCGACACGGATGCGCGGCTCGCCTTCATGAGCGGGCTCGCCGCCTCCTGCCGCGAGATGGACCCGACCCGCCTCGTCTCCGCGGCCTGCCTGATCAACCGCGAGCATTTCCGCGTCGAGGACCGGCTCTCGGAGGCGCTCGACGTGATCGGACTCAACGAATATTTCGGCTGGTACGAGCCCTCCTTTGACGGGCTGAAGCGGCTCTTCGCCAACTCCGACCTCGACAAGCCGCTGGTCATCACGGAGACGGGCGCCGACGCCGTCGCCGGGCGGGAGGGGCGGCCCGGGGAGCTTTTCGGCGAGACCCATCAGTCCGATCTCTACGAGCGCCAGCTCGATCTGGTCGAAAGTGCGCCCTATGTGCGCGGCTTCTGCCCATGGATTCTCTACGACTTCCGGACCGAGCGGCGACAGACCGCCTATCAGCGCGGCTGGAACCTGAAGGGCCTGATCGCCGCCGACAAGACCACCCGGAAGAAGGCCTTCACCACCCTTTCGGAGCGCTATTCCGAACTGGCCCAGCAGCAGACACCTGCTGGGGCATGAACTGCCCGGCGCCAGGGCCAGACAGGCCCGGCCGGGACCACGAGATCCAACAACCAGAACACGACGCGGAGGACACCGAGATGAGCACCACACGACGCACCATCCTGATCGCCGGCATGGCCGCCGCCGCCGCGCTCGCGGCCGCCCCCGTGGCGCAGGCCAAGACCACGCTGCGCCTCGGCCACGGTCTCGCCAAGGGCCACCCGGTCGACGTTTCCCTCGAACTCTTCGCCAAGCTCGTCAGCGAGCGCTCGAAGGGCGACATCGAGATCAAGGTCTTCCCGGCTGGCCAGCTCGGCCAGCAGCGCGAACTCCTGGAGCAGCTCCAGGCCGGCGCGCTCGACTTCGCCCATGCCAACGCGTCGCCGCTGGCGGCGTTCGAGCCCGCCTTCGGCGTGTTCGACACGCCCTTCCTGTTCCGCGACAAGGCCCATTTCTTCAAGGTCGTGGACGGGCCGATCGGTCGCGAGATCCTCGATGCCGGCAAGGCCAAGTCCCTGCTCGGCCTCGCCTACCAGGACAACGGCACGCGCTCCTTCTATGCCAAGAAGCCGATCCGGACGCCCGAAGACCTGAAGGGCCTGAAGATCCGCGTCCAGCCCGGCCCGATCACGACCCGCATGGTCAACCTGCTGGGCGCCGCCGCGACGCCGCTGGCCTGGGGCGAGCTCTACACCGCGCTGCAGTCGGGCGTCGTCGACGGGGCCGAGAACAACGTCACCGCGCTCACCCTCGCCAAGCATGGCGAGGTGATGAAGTTCTATTCGCGCAACGAGCACACCCGTGTGCCCGACGTCGTGCTCGCCTCCGGCGTCACCTTCGGCAAGCTGAAGCCGGAGCAGCAGGATCTGGTCCGCCAGGCCGCGCTCGATTCCTCCAAGGCCCATAACGAGAACTGGCAGAAGGAACTCGACAAGGCCGAAGGCGACGCCGTCAAGATGGGCGTGACCTTCGTCGAGGCCGACAAGGCGGCGTTCCGCAAGGCCGTCCAGCCGATGTACGACGATCTCAAGGCCGTGCCGGCGGTCGCCGCGCTCGCCGAGAAGATCCAGGCTCTGCAGTAAGCCGACAGGCGCGTCCTCCCTTCGCCCCCTGTGGGTGAGGGGAGGACGACGCGCCGTTCCCCCGGTCAGGTTCCACCATGCTCCACCGCATCCACCGCTCGCTCGATGTCTTCGTGCTGGCGCTCGCCGTGCCGATGACGCTCGTCATGCTCGGCTGCGTGGTCTGGCAGGTCGTCGGTCGCTATTTCCTCGGCTCCTCGACGTCCTTCACCGACGAACTCTCGCGCTTCCTGTTCATCTGGGTCAGCCTGCTCGGCGCAGCCTATGTACTCGGCAAGCGCGGACACATCGCCATCACCGGACTGATCGACATGGCGCCGCGCGGCGTCCGTCGCGGCTTCGACATCCTGATCGCTGGGCTCGTCATCGTCTTCGCGCTCGTCGTCCTGGTCTGGGGCGGCTGGCTCCTGGTCGAGCGCAATCTGAGGCTCGGCCAAGTGTCGCCCGCGATGCTTCTCCCGGTGGCCTATGTCTACGCCATCATCCCGCTCTCGGGCCTGCTGACCGCGATCTACGCGGTGCTGGTGGTCTGCGAGGTCGCCAGCGGTCAGGAGATCGCGGCCAAGGAGGTCTCGCTCGACTGAGCGGGCATGACCGGCATGGAAGCATCCCCCGCCCTCATTCTCTCCGTCGCCTTCATCGGGCTGATGGCCATTGGCGTGCCGATCAGCCACGCCACGGGCCTGGCCGCAATCGCGGCGCTGCTCACGATCATGCCGCCCCTGCCGGCGCTGTCGGTCACCGCGCAGCGCATCGCGACCGGTCTCGACTCCTTCGCGCTGCTCGCCATCCCGTTCTTCTTCATGGCGGGCTCGATCATGAACCGGGGCGGCATCGCGCGGCGCCTGATCGACTGCGCCAAGGTCTTCGTCGGCTGGATGCCGGGCGCGCTCGCCCAGATCACCATCCTCGCGAACATGATGTTCGGCACCGTCTCGGGCTCGGCGGTGGCCGCCGCATCCGCCATCGGCGGCACCATGCAGCCGCTCAAGGACAAGGCGGGCTACGATCCGGCCTTCTCGGCCGCCGTCAACATCTCCTCCTGCCCGACGGGCCTGCTGATCCCGCCATCGGGCGCCTTCATCGTCTATTCGCTGGTCTCGGGCGGCACCTCGATCGCCGCGCTCTTCCTGGCCGGCTACATCCCCGGCATCCTGATGGGCATCTCGGTGATGGTGCCGGTCTGGTTCATGGCCAAGCGGCGCGGCTACCTGCCGATGCCGCCGCTGCCGATGCGCGAGAAGGTCGCGGCCGTGCTGAGCGCGCTGCCCAGCCTCGGGCTGATCGTGCTCGTCATCGGCGGCATCGTCGGCGGCATCTTCACCGCGACCGAGGGTTCGGCCATCGCGGTGGTCTACTCGCTGGTGCTGGCGGCGATCTATCGCGAGCTGAAATTCGGCGATCTCTACCGCATCCTCGTCGACACGATCGAGGCCACGGCGGTGGTCTCGCTGATGATCGGCACCTCGCTCGCCATGGCCTATGTGATGTCGCTCGCCGGCATCCCGCAGCTGATCGGCGACTGGATCACCGCGATCTCCGACAACAAATATGTCGCGCTGATGCTGGTGAACGTCGTCCTGCTGCTGATGGGCACATTCCTCGACCTCACCCCCGGCATCCTGATCTTCTCGGCGTCGATCCCGTGCATTTCGGGGTGATCCTCGTGTTCAACATGTGCCTCGGCATCGTCTCGCCGCCGACCGGCAGCGCGCTCTTCATCGGCTGCGCCATCGCCAAGGTGTCGATCGAGCGGGTCACGCGCCCGCTGATCCCGATCTTCCTGTCGACCACGATGGCGCTGCTCGTCGTCACCTATGTGCCGGCGCTGTCGCTCTGGCTGCCGCGCCTGTTCGGCTTCATCAAGTAAGGCTTCATCCATGCATCCGCTGACCGGGGCGAGGCTCGCCGGAACCGGCACGAGCCATGTCGATCTCGCGCTGGAGGCCGGCTACGGCGCCCGTCTCTATCTGCTCGACGCGCATCTCGCGCGCCTGCTGATCACCCGGCCGGGTGGGCTTGTGATGCCGAGGACCTGGTCGATCTCGCCGGAGATCGCCTGGGCCGGCGACCCGGACCCGATCGACGGGCGCGACAGGCTCGACGTCTCCGGCTTCCCCGCCGTGCCCTTCTCGGTCGACGAGGACGAGGCCGCGATCACGGTGGAGACGGCGTGGCTGCGCGTGCGGATCCGCCGCTCGCCCCTGATGCTGGACTGGCAGGTCCGCTCCGCCCCCGATGCGCCGTTCGAGAGCGTGCTGAAGGACCGGCCGAGCCACGCCTATGCCTTCGACCGCCGCTCGAACCGCTTCCGGCATTATCTCGTCCGCGACGAGCGCGAGCGCTTCTACGGCTTCGGCGACAAGTCCGGCGACGCCGACAAGCATGGCCGGCGCCTCGCCATGGGGGCGACCGACCCGCTCGGCTACGATGGCGGCCGCTCGGACCCGCTCTACAAGCACATCCCCTGGTCGGTGACGGTGCGGCCCGACCGCGGCGGTCAGGCCGTCGGGCTGTTCTACGACAACCTCGCGCGCGGCGCCTTCGACCTCGGCCAGGAGCTCGACGCCTATCACGACCTGTTCCGCTCCTTCGAGGCCTGCGACGGCGATCTCGATCTCTATGTCGTGCTGGGGCCCGGGCTCGGCGACGTGGTCAAGCGCTTCACCGCCCTGACCGGGCGCGCCGCCTTCCCGCCGCGCTGGACGATCCCCTATTCGGGCTCGACCATGTCCTACACCGACGCGCCCGACGCCTCCGACAAGCTCGTCGGCTTCCTCGATCTGCTGGCGCGGCACGGCATTCCCTGCGGTTCCTTCCAGATGTCGTCCGGCTACACGCTGGTCGGCGACAAGCGCTGCGTCTTCACCTGGAACCGCGACCGCTTCCCCGATCCGCTGGCGGTGACCGCCCGGTTCAGGGACGCGCAGGTCGAGCTCGTCGCCAACATCAAGCCGGCCCTGCTGCTGGAGCATCCGCGCTTCGCGGAAGTCGAGGCCTTCGGCGGCTTCGTGCGCGACAGCGAGGACCCGTCCAAGCCGCATGTCACCCAGTTCTGGGGCGGCCCGGCGGCCTATCTCGACTTCACCAACCCCAAGACCAGCGCCTGGTGGTCGCGGCAGGTGAGGGAGCAGCTGATCGACTACGGCATCAACTCGACCTGGAACGACAACAACGAATTCGAGATCTGGGACGAGGCCGCGCTCTGCGATCTCTCCGGGCGCAAGGCGACGATCGCGACGCTGCGGCCGGTCCAGACCAATCTGATGATGCGCGCCTCCGCGATCGCCCAGACCGCTGCCGCGCCGGGCACGCGCCCGTATCTCATCTCGCGCTCCGGCGGGCCGGGCATGCAGCGCTATGTCCAGACCTGGAGCGGCGACAACCGCACCAACTGGGAGACGCTGCGCTGGAACCTGCGCATGGGCCATGGCTTCTCGCTCTCGGGGCTGGCCAATTTCGGCCATGACATCGGCGGCTTCGCCGGCCCGAAGCCCGAGCCCGAGCTGTTCCTGCGCTGGATCGAGCAGGGCATCTTCTGGCCGCGCTTCACGATCCATTCCTGGAACGACGACGGCAGCGCCAACGAGCCCTGGATGTATCCGCAGCTGCTGCCGCAGATCAGGGCGTGCCTGGCCTTCCGCGAGCGCCTGACGCCGCTGTTCTACGATCTGCTCTGGCGGATGCATCGCGACCACGAGCCGATCCTGCGGCCCCTGACGCTCGATTTTCCCGACCAGGCGGAAAGCTACACCGCGGAAGACGCCTTCCTGCTCGGCGAGCGGCTGCTGGTCGCGCCGGTGCTCGACAGGGGCGCGACGCTGCGCGAGGTCTGGCTGCCCGCCTGCGCCGAGGGCTGGTTCGATCTCTGGACCGGCGCGCCCCATCCCGGCGGTCGGACCGTGACGGTCGAAGCCCCGCTGGGGCGCTGCCCGGCCTTCCTGCGCGGCGGCTCGATCCTGCCGCTCGGGCCCGCGACCTCGACCGAAAGCGGCCCGCTGACGCTGCGGCTGGCCCTGTCGGACGGCGAGAGCGCCAGGCTCGATCTCTATGACGACGATGGGGCGAGCGTGCTCGAGCCGCCGCTGACGCCGCCCTGCCTGTTTTCGGTCGAGGCCGAGAAGCACGGCGGCGTCGCGACCGTCGCGGTCTCGTTCGCAGGCACGAGGGCACCGCGCTGGCCGGAGCTGCGCTTCGAGGATGTGGCCGGCCAGCCGCTCAAGGTCCGTCTGCACGACGGCGTTCTGAGCGAGCGGCTGTCCTTGCCGGCCGGCGCGGGGTCGTCCGTCACCAGTTGACGACGACGGGTCTCGGCATGGTGTATTTCGCGACCAGGCATCGCAGCATCTCGACGATGTCGCGATCGTCGCAGGCCACGATCAGCAACCAGATGTCGCCCGCGACCTGGAGCAACAGCTCCTCGAGCTGCTCGTACTCCAGATCGGAAAAATCAAAGCCGATCCGCGTCGGGCTGGCGCGGTTGGCGACCCGGTAGGCGCTCAGGCGCTCCGTGATGGCGGTCAGCGTTTCGCTGGTGTCGGGCTGCTGCGCCAGCTGCCTGGCCAGAACCGCGCCCTCGGCCGCCAGCGCGAGGATCCGGCCGATCATGATGTGCCGGTTCAGCAGGCTCATCGCCTTGAGGCTGCCGCTGAACCTCGGCGTGAAGGACGCCTTCCGCGACGTTTTGACGCCGAAACCGGAGCCGTGCGTCGGAGATTTCGCGGGTGGCAGGGGCATGAAGTATTCGAGATCGCAGGCGACCCCGCTGCACCACACCCGCTGCGAGCTGATCGCGACAGGGATGATTCGGCCCGTCGCGGAGCGCACTTCGGCCGGCTCCGCATCGTAATAGCCGTTCGTCTCGAGCATCCATTGGCGCCGGACGCGCTGCGCGCTGCTGAGCGCGGAGCCGGCAGCCAGCAAATCCTTGTGCTGGATTTCCGGCCAGACCCGCTCGATCAGCCGCAGATAACCGTCATTGGCGACAAGATACTGGGATCCGTCCAGCCCGGCCGTCGAGAGACAGGCCGGCACGTCTGCGAGCTGCACGAGATCGGCGGTGAGGTTGCGGGTCGAAAACATTCGAGCGGTCCAGCGAGTGCGCGATC
>LNFM01004804.1_pt1 | contig 26185 bp, 23 predicted proteins | sample 596031 | NCBI WGS metagenome assembly LNFM01 (sample SAMN04254537, study PRJNA301005) | activated carbon metagenome | isolation source: dual media filters at the Ann Arbor, Michigan drinking water treatment plant | place: USA: Ann Arbor | reverse complement strand
CGGGCCCAGCTCCGTTATTGAACTTGCCGACACTTGGACTGCGGCCGATACCTGGCACGAAGCGAGCTTTGTCGCATCCGCGGCCGGTGATTATGTTTTTGGATTTGGCGTCGTAAACGTGAATGATCCCGCCGGCCAATCCAGTTTGTTCATCGATCATCTGCGCATCGATCACGCGATGGCATTATAGCCAAGCCGTCTCCCGGCGGCACTTCATCGCGCAGGGCGATCCGGCTCGCCCCTGGAATGCATAGTCCGCGATACTTTTCGGGGCATCGGGCGACTTTTTTTTGCATTCGTGTCAATTTGATGCTTCACCACTTTTAAGGGAGATTCGGCCGCAAGCCGAGGGAGCCAGAGCAGAATATGCCGACCCGCACACCAGCCCGCCCCGGCCAGCACTCCGAACTCTCCTCGGCGCTTGCCGCCTGCCGTGGAGCTTTTGCCGGCACGGCGCTGATTTCCGGCATGAGCAACATCCTGATGCTGTCCGGCGCGATGTTCATGCTGGAGGTTTACGACCGGGTGCTGCCGAGCCGCTCGGTGCCGACGCTGGTCGGCCTCACCATCCTGGTCGCTGTCCTGTTCCTGGCGCTTGGCCTGCTCGATGCCATAAGGGGCCGCATTCTGGCGCGCGTCGGCGGCTCTCTCGACGAGGCGCTGAGCGGCCGCGTTTATGACACGATGGTGCGGCTACCACTGCGCGCCGGCGATCGGGGCGACGGCAACCTGCCGCTGCGCGACCTTGACGCCATCCGCTCCTTCCTCTCCAGCCTTGGCCCGGTGGCTTTGTTCGATCTGCCCTGGATCCCGCTCTATCTCGCCATTTGTTTTGTTTTCCATCCGCTGATCGGCCTGACCGCGCTTATCGGTGCTATCATCTTGATCGCCCTGACCTTGCTGACCGAGTACCTCACCAAGGCGCCGGCCAAGGCCGCACAGGAAGCGGCGATGGCGCGCAATGGTTTGGCCGAAGCGAGCCGGCGCAATGCCGAGGCGCTTACCGCCATGGGCATGTTCGGCCGCATGGCGGCGCGTTGGAGCGCCGCCAACCGTGCCTATATGAGCAGCCAGCAGCGCACCAGCGACGTCGGCGGCGGACTGAGCGCCGCCTCCAAAGTGCTGCGCATGATGTTGCAGTCCGGCGTGCTGGCGGTCGGCGCCTATCTCGTCATTCAGCAGCAGGCGAGCGCGGGCGTCATCATTGCCGGTTCGATCCTCAGCGCGCGTGCGCTCGCCCCGGTCGATCTCGCCATCGCGCACTGGAAGGGCTTCGTCAACGCGCGGCAAAGCTGGCAGCGGCTGAGCAAGCTGCTCGCGGCAATGCCGGCGCAGGCGCCGCCGATGGCGCTGCATCCGCCGTCGCTTCGGCTGGTTGTCGAAACTGTCAGCGCCGCGCCGCCGGGCGTGTCGAAGATCATGCTGCATGATGTCGGCTTCAAGCTTGAAGCCGGCCAAGGCCTCGGCATTATCGGCCCCAGCGGGTCGGGAAAGTCGTCGCTGGTGCGTTTGTTGGTCGGCGTCTGGCATCCGGTGCGCGGCAAGGTGCGGCTCGATGGCGCGGCGCTGGATCAATGGTCGCCGGACGTCATCGGCCGGCATATCGGCTATCTGCCGCAGGACGTCGAACTTTTGACCGGCACGGTCGCCGAGAACATTTCGCGCTTCGAGCAGGAGCCCGATATCGACGCCGTGATTGCCGCCGCCAAGGCGGTGGCCGTTCATGACCTCATTGTCAGCCTGCCGCAGGGTTACGACACGCCGGTCGGCGAATATGGCACGTCGCTGTCGGCTGGGCAGGCGCAGCGCGTGGCTTTGGCCCGCGCCGTCTATCGCGATCCGTTTCTGGTTGTTCTTGACGAGCCGAATGCGCATCTCGATGCCGACGGCGACGCGGCGCTGACCCGTGCTATTCTCGGCGTGCGCGAGCGCAAGGGCATCGTCATCGTCGTCGCGCATCGGCCGAGCGCGATTGCCGGCGTCGATCAGATCATGGTCATGAAAGAGGGCCGGGTGCAGGCCTTCGGTCCAAAGGATGAAGTTCTGAACAAGGTGCTGCAGCGGCCGGCGGTGCCGCAGCCGCTCAAGGTGGCTCCCGAAGGCGGGAGTGCCAACGCATGAATGGCCAGACAAAAGCAAGTGGGCGTGGCGCGCCGTTGGTTCCTTTGCCGTCTGAGACGCCTGCCGCCGGTTCGCGGGCTTCGATTCGCCGTCATTTGATCGCCGGCGTCTTGATCGTGCTGCTGCTCGGCGTCGGCGTCGGCGGCTGGGCGGCGACGGTTCAGATTTCCGGCGCCTTGATCGCGCAAGGCTCGGTCGTCGTCGATCAGAATGTGCAGAAGGTCCAGCACCCGACCGGCGGCATTGTCGGCGAATTGCGCGTCCGTGACGGCGACCGCGTCAAGGCCGGCGATATTCTGGTGCGTCTCGACGAAACCGTCATGCGCGCCAATTTGGCTATCATTACCAAAGGCCTCAACGAGTTGATGGCGCGCAAGGCGCGGTTGGAGGCCGAGCGCGACGGGGCTGAGACGATCGCGTTCCCACCCGCGCTTCTGGCGCGTGCCGACGATCTCGATGCGGTGTCCGCGGTGCGCAGTGAGACGAGGCTGTTTGAACTGCGCCGTACCGAGCGAACCGGCCAGAAAGCCCAGTTGCAGCAACGTATGGCGCAATTGAGAGAGGAGATCGGCGGGATCGAGGCGCAGCAGGTCGCCAAATCGCATGAAATGACCTTGATCGACCGCGAACTCAGCGGCGTGCGCGATCTGTACGCCAAGAACCTCGTCCAGTTGAGCCGCCTGACCCAGCTTGAGCGCGAAGCGGCGCGGCTGGGGGGCGAACGCGCGCAACTTGTCGCGGCGGCGGCGCAGTCGAAGGGCAGGATCGCCGAGATCGGCCTTCAGATCATCCAGATCGATCAGAACCTCAGCAGCGAAGTCGCCAAGGAATTGCGCGACATCGACGGCAAGCTCGGTGAATTCGTCGAACGGAAGGTGACGGCCGAAGATCAATTGCGCCGCACCGACATTCGCGCGCCGCAGACGGGCGCCGTGTTCCAGTCGGCGGTTCACACCGTCGGTGGCGTTATCAGCGCCGGCGATCCGATCATGTTGATCGTGCCCGAAGCCGACAAACTGCAAGTCGAAGCCAAGGTCAACCCGCAGGACATCGACCAGTTGAAAATCGGGCAGACCGCGATGCTGCGCTTTTCCGCGTTCAACAGCCACACCACGCCGGAAATCGAGGGCAACGTGACGCGGGTGTCGGCCGATACATCGACCGACCAGCGCACCGGCCAGAGCTATTATACAATCCGCATCGGCCTGCCGCCGGAGAAGGTCGCCCAACTTGGCGATGTCAGGATTCTGCCGGGAATGCCCGTGGAGGCCTTCGTGCAGACCGGCGATCGCACTCTTATTTCTTATCTGATGAAACCCCTGAGCGACCAGTTCATGCGGGCGTTCCGTGAAAGGTAACCGGCTCGTCCGTCTTGCCCAAGCTTTCGGCCTCGGACGGCTGATCTGTTTGGTTTTGCTTGCCGCGTTGGTCGCGTTGCGTATCGGCAATCCGGCGCCGCTGGAGTCGTTGCGGGTGCGCACCTTCGACTTCTACCAGACCGTCAAGCCGCGCCAGGCCACGGTACAGCCGGCCGTCATTGTCGACATCGACGAGGCCAGCCTGAAAGCTTTCGGCCAATGGCCATGGCCGCGTACATTGCTGGCCGATCTGGTTGCCAAGCTGACCAAGCTCGGCAGCGCGGTGGTCGCCTTCGACGTCATTTTCGCCGAGCCGGATCGCATGTCGCCGGCCATCGCCGCCGAGAGCTTCCGCAATCTCGATGCGGAAACGCGCGCGCAATTGCTGAAGCTGCCGAGCAACGACGACGTGCTGGCCGATGCCATGCGGCGCACGCGCGTGGTGCTCGGCGAATCCGGCCATCATCTGGTGGTCCCCGCGGAGGGGCCCCGGCCGCCGTCGGCGGGCTTTGCCATGATGGGGCCGGACCCGCGCCGATTTCTCATCAGCTTTCCCGGCGTCATCAACAATGTCGCGCCGCTGGAAAAGGCGGCGGCGGGGCGCGGCCTGCTGACGATCCAGTCCGAACCCGACGGCATCGTTCGCCGCGTGCCGATGGTGATGACGGCGCAGGACATCCTGATGCCGGCGCTCAGCCTTGAAATGCTGCGCGTCGTCACCGGCGCCGGCGCCATTCGCGTCAAGACCGATACTGCGGGAGTCGCCAGCGTCGCCATTCCCGGGCTCGAACTGCCGACCGACCGCAATGCCCAATTGTGGGTTTATTTTGCGCCGTCCAACGCCAGCCGTTACGTCTCGGCCAAGGATGTGCTCGAGGATCGCGTGCCGCCAGGGCGCATTGGCCGCAAGCTGGTGCTCGTCGGCACGTCGGCGGTCGGCTTACGCGACATCAAAGCGACGCCGATCGATCCGGCGATGTCCGGCGTCGAGGTGCACGCGCAGGTTCTGGAAAACGTCCTGACCAAGTCGATGCTGGTTTACCCGAACTACGCCATCGGCGCCGAACTTGTCGCCACGATTTTGTTCGGTCTGGTCATCATCGCCATCGGCCCCATCCTCGGCGCGTCGATGATGCTGGCGCTCGGCGCGGTCGTCACCGCAGGGCTCGCCGCCGGATCGTGGTATCTCTTCGCCCAGCACCGGCTCTTGATCGACGCCACTTTTCCTTTGTTGGCGACATTCCTGATTTACCTGACGCTGATCTTCATCAACTACTTTCGCGAACAGTTGCAACGCCGCCGCATCCGCTCGGCCTTCGGCCAGTATTTGTCTCCCTCGCTGGTCGACAAGCTGGCGCACAGCCATGAGGCGCTCACTCTTGGCGGCGAAGACCGCAACATGACCATCCTGTTCAGTGACGTGCGCGGCTTCACCACCATTTCGGAAATCTACAAGGACGATCCGCAAGGCCTGACGACCTTGATGAATAATTTTCTGACGCCGATGACCAATGCGATCATCGACCACAACGGCACCATCGATAAATATATCGGCGACGCCATCATGGCCTTCTGGAATGCGCCGCTGCATGACCCCTTGCACGAGGTCAATGCCTGCAACGCGGCGCTGGAAATGCTCACCCGCGTCGATGCCATCAACGTCAAGCGGGAGAAGGAGGCGGCTGAAGCCGGCCAGCGCTTCATCCCGCTCAAGATCGGCGTCGGCCTGAACAGCGGGCGCTGCGTCGTCGGCAATATGGGATCGGACCTGCGCTTTAATTATTCCGTGCTCGGCGATTGCGTCAATCTCGCCTCACGGCTGGAAGGGCAGACCAAATCCTATGACGTGCCGATCATTATCGGCTCGAAAACGGCGCAGGCGGTCGGCGATAAATTCGCGTTGCTCGAACTGGACTACATCACGGTGAAGGGCAAAACCGAGCCGGAGAAAATCTACACCGTGCTCGGCCGGGCCGACGTCGCCAACAGCGAGCGCTTCCGGCATATGCACGCACTTTTCAACGAGATGCTGGCGCTGTATCGGCGTCAGGATTTCGCCGCCGCCGGCGAGGCGATCGTGCGCTGCCGCGCCGCCGGCGAGGGCTTCGGCCTCAGCCGCCTGTTCGACATCTATTCGCTGCGTATCGGCAGCTTCCAGAAGGATGCGCCGCCGAGCGACTGGAACGGCGTCTTCGCTTTGGAAACGAAGTAGCGCTGCTTTCCCTGCCGGCCAAGGCTGGGCTAGTATCCAGCAACGCGCCGCTGCCGGGGCGAAACGCGGGTAGGGGAAATCATGACCAATGCGATGCGGCTGCCGGCCGACGGCGTCTTCCTGGGCCGGGTTCGGATGCCAGGCGTGGCTCATCCCCTTGTCGTCACCGTTCGGGACAACGCCCTTGTCGACATCACCGCCCGATCGGGCGCGACGGTGAGCGATATCTGCGACCTGGCCGATCCGGCCGGCTATGTGCGGCAGGCGGCTGGAAAGCCGGTTGCAACGCTCGACGCGATTGCTGCCGACAGCCTGGACCTCAGGCGTGACGTATCGAAACCGGTGCTACTGTCGCCGGTCGACCTGCAAGCGGTGAAAGCGTCTGGCGTGACCTTTGTGGTCAGTCTGCTGGAGCGCGTCATCGAGGAGCAGGCGCGCGGTTCGGCCGACAAGGCGAACGCCATCCGCGAAGACATCGCGCAGCTCATCGGCCATGACCTGTCAAAGCTCAAGCCCGGTTCGCCGGAAGCGATGGCCATCAAGGCCAAACTGATGGCGCGCGGCGCCTGGTCGCAATATCTCGAAGTCGGCATCGGACCGGACGCCGAAATCTTCACCAAGTGTCAGCCGATGTCGTCCGTCGGTTTCGGCGCCGATGTCGGTCTGTTGCCGATTTCGACCTGGAACAATCCGGAGCCGGAAATCGCGCTGTTGGCGTCGAGCAAAGGCCGCATTGTCGGCGCCACTCTCGGCAACGACGTGAACTTGCGCGACGTCGAAGGACGCTCGGCCTTGCTGCTCGGCAAGGCCAAGGACAACAATGCGTCGGCGTCGCTTGGGCCTTTCGTTCGCTTGTTCGATGCCGGTTTTTCCATCGCCGACATCAAGAAGGCAAATGTTCATCTCACCGTGGAAGGCAAAGACGGCTATTCGCTCGAAGGTTCGAGTTCGATGGCCGAGATCAGCCGATCGCCGGAAGAATTGATCGCCGCCGCGATGGGCGACCATCATCAATATCCCGACGGCATCGTGCTTTATCTCGGCACCATGTTCGTGCCGTCGAAGGATCGCGGCGAGGCCGGCAAGGGCTTCACGCACGCGGTCGACGACCTTGTCACGATCTCGACCGAAAAGCTCGGCGCCTTGATCAACCGGGTGCGGCTGTCGCCCGACTGTCCGCCTTGGCGATATGGCACGCGCGCCTTGATGAAAGACCTCGCCGCCGCCGGCCTCATTTGACCCGGATCAGCGGCCCTTCCATTGCGGCGGCCGCTTGTCGACGAAAGCATGCACGCCTTCGCGGAAATCCTCGCTGCCGTAAGCGGCGCGCACCAGGTCGTCGCCGTTCGGAATGCCGGCATGCTGCAAGCGGCGGATTGCTTCCTTGGTGACGCGCATGGTGACCGGCGCATTGCCCTTGAGCCGTTCGCAAATGGCGGCGACTCGTTCGTCGAGCGCGGCAGGCTCGGCGATTTCCATTAGGAAGCCGGCGGCCAGCGCATCCTCGGCCGGGACGTTCTCGGCCATCAGCATCATGCGCTTGGTGCGCGCCGCGCCGAGCGCCGTGACCAGCCGCGCGTAATTGGCGACCGACAGGCAATTGCCCAAGGTGCGCGCGATCGGCACGCCGAATTTCGTGCCGGGCGTGGCAATGCGCAGATCGCAGCAGGCGGCGATGGCTAGCCCGCCGCCGATGGCCCAGCCTTCGACGACGGCCAAAGTCGGCATTGGCAGCGCTTCCAGCGCCCCCAGATAGTTTTCCATCGTCACTTCATAGGCAATGCCGTCTTCGCCGCTCTTGAATTCCTTGAACTGGGCGATGTCGGTGCCCGCGATGAAGGCCTTGCCGCCAACGCCGCGCAGCACGGCGACACGCACGCTGTCGTCGCGGCTCAGTTCGACGCAGGCAACGTGCAGGCCTTCATACATCTGCCAGGTCATCGCGTTGCGAGCCTGCGGCCGGTCGAACAGGATAGTCGCCACGCCGCCATCACGCAGCACCCGCACTTCACCGTCGCTCATGGGACTTCGCTCCATCGGCTCGCTTGCGGGCCATGATCGGCCGCACGCTTCTTTGCATTGTAGACCTGAAGCGCTAGCTGCGGACAACCCATTTCATGACGTGAATTCCCGCCATGCATAATTCGCCGGTAGACTTGATCACTTCGATTTTCGAGCGGCTGCGCGCCGCCGCCGGATCGATCTCCTCGACCGTATAGCGTGCCGTCAGCGTGTCGCCGATGAACACCGGCGCCAGAAACCTGATCTTGTCGTAGCCGAGCGAAACCGACACCGCCTTGGCGCCGCGTTCGGCCGAGCGCTTCGACATGGTCGACGCGCAGGACGACAGCAGGCCGAGTACCAGCCCGCCATGGGCGATGCGCTTGCCGAACGGTGATTTGGCCGCATAGTCCTCATTGACGTGGATCGGATCGAAGTCGGCCGATATGGCCGAGAACATCGCCAGATCGGTCTCGGTGATCGTCTTGGTGAACTCGGCGGTTTCGCCGACTTTGAGGTGGCACTCAAACATCGGACTTCCCCGGAATGAGGTAGTCGGCGATCATCGCCGCCTGCGCCTGGTACATCTGGATGCCGGTGGAAATCTTGCAGCCGCAGGCCTTGGCGTGGGCGAGCAAAGGCGTGATTTCGGGCTTGGTGATGACATCGGCGACGACAACCTTCGGATCGAGTCTGCCGAACGGCGCCGGCATGCCGTCACCTTCGCCCATGCCGCAGGGCGTGGCATTGACGATGAGGTCGTGCCCTTCGGCCACCGCCGCGCCGACCGTGATTTTGCAGCCTGTATGCGCCTTGCCGAAGCGGGTCGCCACCTCATTAGCCTTGGCCGTGTCGAGATCGAATATCGTGATGGAAGCAGCGCCGGCCTCGGCAATGGAATCGATAATGGCGCTGCCGGCGCCGCCGGTGCCGATCACAAGCGCGCGCTTGCCCTTGAAGTCGAAGCCGAGATTGTTGCGCAAGGCATTGGTGCAGCCAACGCCGTCGAGCATGTCGCCGACCCAGTTGTCGCCCTCGCGGCGCACGATATTGACCGCGCCAATGCGCTGCACGCGCGGCGACGGTTTGTTGACGTGCCTCAAAACCCGCAGCTTGTAGGGCACGGTGACGATATAGCCCGCGCAGTTTTGCGTTGCCTTGAGGCCCTGCATCACCGCGTCGAAATCGGCCGGCTTGACGTGCCAGGGAATGCACAAAGCGTTCTGCCCCTTGGCGCTGAATTCGCTGCTGATGCCGGCGGGCGATTTCACCTGGCCGATCGGATCGCCGAGGACCGGGAACAGCTTGGTGTTGCCATCGACGGACAGCGGCTTATGAGGAGCGTTGCTCATTGGGCGGCCTTCGGCAGTTCGAGACGGGGAGAGCGGGGCGGTTGCCGGCGCGCATGCAGTTCGGTGCCGAGCTTGAGGCGTTCCGGCTTGAACAGCCGCGCGTCCATCGTTTTTAGGTCGGGCGCGATCTTCGGTGCGAAAGCCATTTTGGCGACGACATCACGCTGCACGTCGATGCCGGGCGCGATCTCGATCAGCTCGACGCCGTCCGCGCCAAGCCTGAACACAGCGCGCTCGGTGATGTACAAAACGCGCTGGCCGCGCTCGCGGCCATAGGTGCCGCTGTAGGTGATCTGCTCGACCGCCTTGACGAATTTCTGGCCGTCGCCGTCCTTCTCGATTTTCATCTTGCCGTCCGGCCAGGAGAACGCCGACTTGCCGGCGGTGAAGGTGCCGCTGTAAATCACCGACTTGGCGTTCTGGCTGATATTGATGAAGCCGCCGGGCCCGACAATGCGGCCGCCGAAGCGGCTGACATTGACATGGCCCTGTTCGTCGATTTCGGCGAATGACAAGAAGGCGAGATCGAGTCCCCCGCCGTCATAGAAATCAAATTGATAGGGCTGGTCGATCATCGCCGCGTAATTGCGCGAGGCGCCGGCTTCGCCGCCGGAGGCGGGCGCGCCGCCGACCATGCCCTGTTCGTTCGTCAGGCAAATGTCGTCGAGCACGCCTTCTTCCGCCGCGACATTGGCAATGCCGGTCGAAATGCCGGAGCCGAGATTGCAGATCGCGCCCGGAAACAGCTCAAGCGCCGCGCGCCGCGCGATGATCTTGCGGGCGTCGAGCGGCAGCACCGGAATATCGGACAGCGGGATTTTCAGTTCACCGGCGTAAGACGGGCTGTAGTAAGTCTCATAGGTCTGGCTCTGCTTCGGATCGACAACGACAAAGTCGACCAGGATGCCGGGGATCTTGACCTGCTTGGCGGGCAGGGTGCCGCGCCGCGCCATGCGCTTGACCTGGACGATGACGATGCCGCCGCAGCGCCGCGTTGCCTGCGCTTCCGACATCATTTCGAGGAACACGGCTTCCTCTTCCATCGTCACGTTGCCGTCTTCGTCGGCGGTGGTGCCGCGCAGGAAGCAGACGTCGAATTTGTAAGGCTTGAAGAACAGGTAATCCTCGCCGCGAAATTGAACGAGTTCGACGAGGTCTTCCTTGGCCGACTTGCTTTGACGGCCGCCTTCATGGCGCGGATCGACGAAAGAGTGCAGGCCGGTCTTGGTGAGAAGCCCGGCGCGGCCCGACGCGATCTCACGCATCAGCTGCGACAGCGCGCCTTGCGGCAGCGTATAGCCTTCGATCTTGTCGGCAATTGCCATGTCGGAAATCAGTGGCGAGTTGACGAAGGTGCCAGACACCACGCGCTTCAAAAGGCCCTCGCGCGCCAGATGGCCGGCGCCAAGTCCTTTGCCGTCGCCAAGCCCGACCGGATGGATGGCGGTGATGGCGCGCGGCTCGCTCTCGGCGTCGTACCGTCGGCCGAGCGCGGCCAAAAGCGCCTCGGGCACGGCATGGCCGCCGCCGGAGCCGCCGATCAACAAGGTATCGCCGGTCTTTACAAGCTGAACGGCTTCGTCCGCTGTCAGGCGTCGCATCGCGTCCTCCTGCTTGGGAAGTTCGTTCGGGCGGCCTCCCAGAAAGCCTTATTTTACGTCATTTAGATCGTTCTAAATTTCTGATGACGCCAAGTCAAACACAAACTATGATGGCTGCAAAGGCAGAATTAAACCCCGGGTGGAACGCTACAATGGATACGCTTGAGGCCGACGGCGGCGCACAAAGCCGCCATGATATGATGCGCGACACGGCGCGCCAGTTCGCCGACCGCGAAATCCGCGGTATCGCCGCCGAACTCGACGAAACCGAACGCTTTCCGTCCGAACTTTACAAGAAGATGGCGCAACTCGGCATGTTCGGCATCACCGTGCCGGACGAGCTGGGCGGGGCAGGGGCCGATGCCGTCTCCTATGCCCATGTCATGGAGGAATTGTCGCGCGGCTACTCGTCGGTCGCCGATCAATGTGGTCTCGTCGAACTGGTCGGCACGTTGCTGTCGACCCACGGCACGCCGGAACAGCAGGCGACCTATCTGCGTCCGCTGCTCTCAGCCGACCGGCGCTGCGCCTATGCCATCACCGAGGCGGAAGCCGGCTCCGACGTGTCCGGCATCAAGACGACGGCGACCGAAACCGCCGATGGCTGGCGTCTCAATGGCGGCAAGCTGTGGATTCACAATGCGCCGGTTGCCGACTTCGCCGTTGTGCTGGCGCGCACCGCGCCGGATCTCGGCAAGCGCGGCATGAGTATCTTCATCGTCGACCGCGACCGCGCCGGTTACAAGATCGGCCGGCAAGAACACAAAATGGGCCAGCGCGCGTCACAGGTCGGCGCGCTGCATTTCGATAATATCGAGCTGCCGAAAGAGGCGCTGCTCGGGCCGCTGAACCGCGGCTTCCACATGATGATGAGCGTGCTCGACAAGGGCCGCGTCGGCATTTCCGCGCTCGCCGTCGGCATCTTGCAGGCCGCGCTCGATGCGTCGGTGAAGCAGGCGAAAGACCGCAAGCAGTTCGGCCAGCCGATTGCCGATTTCCAGGCGGTGCAGTGGATGATCGCCGACATGGCCAAGGACGTGCACGCGGCGCGGCTGATGACGTTGCACGCCGCGGCGCAACTCGACAGCGGCGCCCGCGCCACCACCGCCTGTTCGATGGCGAAGTGTTTTGCTTCAGACGCCGCCGTGCTGCACGCCGCCAACGCGGTGCAGGTGCATGGCGGCATGGGCTATATTCGCGGCATGGAAGTCGAACGGTTGTATCGCGACGCCAAGATCACGCAGATCTATGAAGGCACCAACCAAATCCAGCGCATGCTGATCGCGCGTGAGGTCCTCGCATGACCAAACGTCCGCGCGTCTTCATCACCGGCGGGCGGCGCGGCATTGGCCGCGGCATCGCCTATGGCTTTGCCGAAGCGGGCTACGACGTTGTCATCAACGATATCGTCGAGGACGAGGCAGCGGCGGAAACTTTGGCCGGCCTGCGTGAGCGCGGCGCGGGGGCGGCTTTCGTCGTCGGCAACATCGCCGACCTCGACAAGCTTCCGGCGCTGGCCCACGAAGCCTTCGCCGCTTTCGGTGGGCTCGAATGCCTGGTCAACAATGCCGGCATTTCGGTGAAGAAGCGCGGCGATCTTCTCGATGTGACGCCGGAAAGTTATAATGAATTGATGGACGTCAACCTGCGCGGGCCGTTCTTTCTGACGCAGGAAGTGGCGCGCCGCATGCTGGCGGCACCGGCAAGCGAACATCCGCGGTCTATCGTCAGCCTGTCATCGATGAATGCCTTTATTACCGCGCCGGAGCGGGCGGAATACTGCCTGTCGAAAACCGGCGTGTCGGTGATGACGAAGCTCTATGCGCTGCGTCTCGCGGAATCCGGCATCGGCGTGTTCGAGATCCGTCCCGGCATCATCCGCACGGACATGACCGCCGTGGTCAAGGAGCGTTACGATAAGCTGATCGGCGAAGGCATCTCGCCGATCCGTCGATGGGGCGAGCCGCGCGACATCGCCCGCGTCGCAGTGCAACTGGCGAGCGGCGATTTTCATTTCAGCACCGGCGACGCCTTCCACGTCGACGGCGGTATGCATATTCATCGTTTGTGAGGTTTTCGCATGATCCCGCTCGAGGCGCGAACCACCAGCTTCGGCTCGAGCTCGACTTCGCGGCGTCTGGCGCCATGATCGGCAATCCGGTGCATCAACATCTCCGCCGCCAACTTTCCCATCTCCAGGGTATCGATGGCGATGCTGGACAGCGCTGGATTCCACAAGGCCGCTTCGCTGACATCGTCGCAGCCCACCACCGCGAAGTCGTCACCCGGTTCGATGCCGATTTGCCGCAAGCCGAGCATGACGCCGAAGGCCACCAGGTCGTTGTAGCAGGCCGCCGCTGTCGGCGGATTTTTGGCCGTGAGCAGCGCCTTGATGGCGGCGGCGCCGTTTTCCCGCGTCGCCGTGGCGGACACCATCAATTCCTCATCGAGGGCGATGCCATGCGCTTTCATCGCATCGGTGTAGCCCTTGCGGCGTTCAAACCCGGTAGAGGTCAGATCGTTGCCGCCGATCATGGCGATGCGGCGATGGCCGAGCGAAATCAGGTGCTCGGTGGCGAGAAAAGTGCCGCGCCGGTTGTCGCTGCCGGCGAAGTCGAGGGAAACGCCGCGTACATAACGCGACACCTGGACGCAAGGCATGTCGAACTTGATCAGCCGCTGCATCGATTTGGCCGTGGTGCCGGCGGCCGGACAGATGATCAGGCCATCGGCATTATATTCGCGCATCGTGTCGATGAACTGGTCCTGGCGTGCCGGGTCTTCCGCCGAATTGGACAGGAACACCGAATAGCCGATGGCGTTGAAGGCGCGCTCGATGGCCGCCGTCAGTTCGGCGAAGTAGGGATTGGCCAGTTCGTTGATGGCGACGCCGACGGTGTGGGTGCGCTGGGTGCGCAGGCTGGCCGCGCCGCGATTGTAGACGTAGCCAAGCGTCTCGATCGAGGCCAGCACGCGCTCGCGCGTCGCTTGCGCCACCAGCGGGCTCTTGCGCAGCACCAGCGACACGGTGGCCGGCGACACGTCGGCATGCGCGGCGAGATCGCGCAAGGTCAGCCGGCCGTTTTTGCGTTTGACCGCTTTGCTCATGAGGAGAGTCTGCCATGACCGGGGAAATCAACTACACCGTGAACGACTATGTCGCGGAGATAGTGCTCAATCGCCCGCAGAAGCACAATGCCATTACGCCGCCGATGGCGGCAAGCTTGCAGGAGGCGTGCCTCGCCGCCGATCGGGACGATACCGTACGTGTCGTTCTGGTGCGCGGCGCCGGCGAGCGCGCCTTCTCGTCGGGCAGCGATCTCAATTCACTGGCGGAATATGCCAGCACCTGGGCGTTCCGCAACCGGGTCATCTATGAGAATACGATTCGCAACATCAAGAAGCCGGTCATCGCCGCGCTGAAAGGCTGGGTGCTGGGCGGCGGCGCCGAGATGGCGCTCGCCGCCGATATTCGCGTGGCCGGGCGCAGCGTCAAGTTCGGCTTTCCCGAAGTCACGCGCGGCTGGGTTGGCGGCGGCGGCGCCTCGCAAATGCTGCCGCGTCTGGTCGGTTACGGGCAGGCCATGAAATTGCTGCTGACCGGCGAGCCGGTCGCCGCCGACGAAGTATTCCGTCTCGGCCTTGTTGAATATCTGGTCGATGACGGCGAGGTCGAAACGACGGCGCGCAGCCTGTGCACCAAGATCGCCGGCTACAGCCCGGTGGCGGCGCAGGCGGTCAAGGCGGCGGCGCGCATGGCGCTGTCGTCCAGTCTCGATGCCGGCCTGCGCTACGAGAACGAGATGAACACTTTGTGCTTCTCGGCCGGCGATCATCTCGAGGGCATCAAGGCCTTCAGCGAAGGCCGCAGCGCGGAGTTCAAGCGCTAGCGGATCGCAAAGCCGGGCTAGAAATACGCCGCAATTGGCCTTATTGATGGGCTCTGCGAATCCGAAGAGCGGACCCAAGAATTGCGCATGAGAAGCCAACGATGAGCGAACGCCCGGCGGCAAGCGGCGAAGCCGATCTTGTGTCGCGCGTGCGCCAGGCGGCACGGCAGGAGCAGTTCCTCGACGTCGTGTCGGCGGATGAAGCGCGCGCGCGTTTTGAAAGTCATCTCGATCTGTCGCCGCTCGGCGCCGAGACCGTGACGCTCGCCGACGCGCTGTCCCGCGTGCTGGCGCACGACATCGTCGCGGCGGTCGATGCGCCGTCGTTCGATCGCTCGAATGTCGATGGCTTCGCCGTGCGCGCGGCCGATACAATCGGCGCCAACAATGCCGCGCCGAAAATCCTGCGGCTTAACGCCGAAGTGATAGCCTGTGGTTACAGCCCGGTGCTTGAAGTCGTATCCGGCAGCGCCACCACCATCGCCACCGGCGGCGTCATTCCGCGCGGGGCCGATGCCGTTGTTATGGTCGAGCAGACCGAATTGATCGACGAAGGCGAGCCACGCATCGAACTGGCGCGCGCCGCCGCGCCCGGGCAATTCATTTCCTACGCCGGTTCCGACATTGCGCGCGGCGAAATGCTGCTGCGCCGCGGCGCGCGCATCGGCTCGCGTGAAATCGGCATGCTGGCGGCGTGCGGATTGAGTCACGTCGATGTCGTGCGCAAGCCCAAAGTCGCCGTTCTTTCAACGGGCGACGAACTGGTGGCGCTCGGCGAACCGCTCAAGCCCGCCGGCATCTATGACAGCAATGGCGCGATCATCGCCGCCGCTGTGGTCGAGGCCGGCGGCGAAGCCTTGCCGATGGGATCGGTCGCCGACGATGCGGCCGCGCTGGAAAAAGCCGTGCGCGCGGCGCTGGCGCAAAGCGACATGGTCGTGCTGTCGGCCGGCACCTCCAAGGGCGCCGGCGATCTGTCGCAGGCTGTTGTCGCCCAACTTGGCGCGCCCGGCATCCTTGTGCACGGCGTTGCGCTTAAGCCCGGCAAGCCGTTGTGCCTTGCCGTCATCGGCAAGACGCCGGTCGCGGTGCTGCCTGGCTTTCCCACCTCGGCGATCTTCACCTTTCATGCATTCGTGGCGCCAGTCATTCGCGCGCTCGCAGGATTACCGCCGGAGGCGGCGCGCACCGTCGAGGCTCGCGTGCCGGTGCGCGTCGCGTCCGAACTCGGCCGTAAGGAATTCGTGCTGGTGTCGCTGATCGACGGCGATGATGGCCCGGTTGCATTCCCGACCGGCAAGGGCTCCGGCTCGGTCACCAGTTTCTCGCAGGCCGATGGCTTTATCGAGATCGCCGCGCTCGCCAGTTCGCTCGATGCCGGCACCGTCGCGCAGGTAACCTTGATCGGCAGCGCGGCGACAGCGCCCGATCTGGTAATCATGGGTAGCCATGACGTCGCGCTCGATGTCGTGGTCGGCGCGCTCGCCGCGCGCGGCTTCTCGGCGCGCACTCTGGCGGTCGGCAGTCTCGGCGGTGTCGCGGCGGCGAGCCGCGGCGAATGCGACATCGCGCCGGTGCATCTCATCGATCCGGTGAGCGGCGATTACAACAAGCATCTGGTGACGCCGGCGCTGTCGCTGGTTCGCGGCTGGAAGCGCATGCAGGGCGTTCTGTTTCGCGCGGGAGATACGCGCTTTGAAGGCAAAAGCGCGGTCGAGGCGATCACGGCTGCACTGGCGGACGCTTCGGCCTTGATGGTCAACCGCAATGCCGGTGCTGGGACGCGCGTGCTGATCGATACACTGCTGCGCGGCGCGCGGCCGCCCGGTTACGCCAATCAGCCGAAGTCGCACAACGCAGTGGCGGCGGCGATCGCGCAAGGCCGTGCCGACTGGGGCGTCGCCATCGAGCCGGTGGCGAAACTCTATGGCCTGAGTTTTCTGCCCGTCGCGCCGGAGCATTACGACTTCCTTGTTGTTGAAAGTCGGCGTTCGCGCCCGGCGGTGCGCGCTTTTCTCGACGCGCTGCGTGACGAGAGGGCGCGCGCGGGCATTCGCGCGCTCGGCATGGTGCCGGCCGATGGTTGACGCGCTTGCGCGGCGTCGGCCACACTACGTCTCCCGACAATTCGGAGAACAATCATGCTTGGCGTTCAGGAGTTGGTGCGGGCGCGCGAGACGCTGTATTCGGCGGTGTTCTCCGACGTGCTCGATAGCCTCGGCCACATGCATCAGGCGATGGGGCCGACCATTCGTCCGCTCGACGACACGGTCGTTCTCATCGGAAGGGCGCGCACCGGCGCCTATATGGCGGTCTGCGATCCGGGCGCGGACAATGAAAATCCTTACGAACTCGAAATCAAACTGATCGACGACATCAAGCCCGGTGAAATTCCGATCCTCGGTTGCGCCGGCAATCTGCGCATCGCGCCGTGGGGCGAGCTTCTGACCACAGCCACCAAAATGCGCGGCGGCGTCGGCTGCGTTACCGACGGTCTGTGCCGCGACGTGCGCATCATCCGCGAACTGAATTTCCCCGTGTTCTGCGGCGGCATCGGTCCACTGGATTCGCGCGGTCGCGGCAAGATGCTTGAAATCGACCGGCCGATCGAATGCGGCGGCGTGAAAATCCGCTCCGGCGACATCGTCTTTGGCGATGTCGATGGCGTCGTCGTCATTCCGCGGGAGATCGAGGAGGAGGTGTTCGCCGCCGCCTTCAAGAAAGTCGATGGCGAGAACCGCTCGCGCGCCGAGCTTCTCAATGGCCGGCTTCTGGCCGACGTCTATGCCACTTACGGCATTCTCTAAAGCCTTTCGAGCGGGCAATGGAACGGCCCGGTTGCGGGGCACAGGCGTCGGAACGCAGGGCTGGACATCATGCCGCACTTCACCATCGAGCATTCCGCCAACCTGAATGCCGCGAGCGACGTGCAGGGACTGTGCGATGTCATCCACGCCGCCGCGCTCGCCACCGGATTTTTTGAGCTCGGCGCCATCCGGGTCCGCGCCATCGCTTGCGAACGCTATGCAGTCGCCGACAGGCTGCCGGAAAACGCATTTGCGCACATCACGTTGCGGCTCGGGCGCGGGCGCAGCGCCGCTGACAGGAAAGCGATCGGCGAAGCGATCTTTGCCGCTGCCGACCGCCATTTCGCGCCTTTGCTGGCCAAGCCGCATTTCGCGCTGTCTTTCGAGATCGTCGAGATCGATGGCGATATGAGCTGGAAGAAAAATGCCATTCATCCGCGCACGCGCGCGCTTGAACGGAAGTAACGCAACCGAGCTTGTTCGTCCAAGGACGCAAAGTCATGCCCGTTCCCGCACCCAATCTCGACCCGCCCTTCAATATCGTCCGCTTGAGCCATGTCGAACTGACGGTGACCGACCTCGCCAGAAGCCGGGCCTTTTACGTCGATACGCTCGGCTTGCAGGTGACGCACGAAGGCAAAGACGAAATTCATCTGCGCGCGCTCGAGGAGCGCGGCCATCATTGCATTATCTTGCGCCAAAGCAAGGAAGCGCGGGCAGGGCATCTCGGTTTCAAGCTTTTCAGCGAAGACGATCTGGACAAGGCCGCGCAGTTCTTCAACGGGAATAAGCTGCCGGTCGAATGGGTCCAACGTCCGTTCCAGTCGCGCACCTTGCGCACCTGCGATGTGCAGGGCGTGCCGCTCGAGTTCTACGCCCATATGGATCGCTTGCCGCCGATCCACCAGAAATATGCGCTGTACAAAGGCGTCAAGCCGCTGCGCATCGATCATTTCAATTGCTTCTCGCCGGACGTCGATGAGGCGGTGGCCTTCTACAACGAGATCGGCTTCCGGGTCACCGAATACACCGAAGACGAAGTCAGCCACCGCCTGTGGGCGGCCTGGACGCACCGCAAGGGCGGCGTCCACGACATCGCCTTCACCAATGGACGCGGCCCGCGGCTGCATCATGTCGCTTTCTGGGTGCCGCATCCGATCGCCATCATCGACCTGCTCGATCTGATGGCGACGACCGGCTACCTCCATAACATCGAGCGCGGCCCGGGCCGCCACGGCATCTCCAACGCCTTCTTTCTGTATTTGCGCGATCCCGATGGTCATCGCATTGAAATCTATTGCTCGGATTACCAGACCGTCGATCCTGACCTTGAGCCGATCAAATGGGACCTCAAGGACCCGCAGCGCCAGACTTTGTGGGGCGCGCCGGCGCCAAAGTCGTGGTTCGAAGAGGGCAGCCTGTTCCAGGGGCTCGACGTCAAGGAGCCGACGCTGGCCGGCCAGCCGATTGTCGCGCCGTAAGCGCAAGCGCGGCCCGACGCGCGGCATTCATTGGCGCGGAATACGGCGGTTCCGTCGGGCAATTGTCATTTCCTGACTGCTGCCCTATGACTCGCGCTTTCCTGATTAGGCGTCCCCATCGGCGCTCCATCGCAACAGTCGGACCGTCGGCGGAACCATCGTGCAAGCCCAATCATCGCGCCGCGCGATCCTTGCCATCTCGCTCAGCATGGCCGCTTACGTGGTTGGCGATGTCGTGCTCAAGCTGCTCGGCCGCGGCTTCCCGGCGACTGAGCTGATCTTCTGGCGCAGCGTCATCATCGCGGTTTCGCTCGGCGTCGTCCTTGTCTGGACGCGGCCACGGACGTTGCCGACGAACATGATGTCCGGCGCCGTGCTGGCGCGGTGCGTGTTCGACTGCATCAATATTCTGGCGTTCACCACCGCCGTCATGCACATGCAGCTCGCCGAGCTTTACGCGATCCTTCAGATATCGCCGTTTCTGATGACGATCATCGCGGTGGTCGTTTTCAAGGAGCAGGTCGGCTGGCGGCGCTGGAGCGTGATCGTGATCGGTTTTTGCGGCGTGCTGCTCATCATCAAGCCAGATGCCGGCGGCCTGAACCCCTGGGCGCTGCTCGGTGTGTTGGCGGCGTTCGGCGCCGCATGCCGGGAGACCGTGACGCGAAAGATCGATCCGGGCGTGTCAACGCTTAAAGTCGCGTTCCTGTCGGCGCTGGTGACGGCCATCGGAACCTTCGCGGTCGGGCTTAACGACCCTTGGCCGCCGATGAGTTATCAGGAGATCATGTTGCTGCTCATCCAGGCCGTGTCGTGGTTGATCGGCACATTTCTTCTGGTCCATGCCTGCCGCACGGCGCCGTTGTCGCTGGTTGCTTCGTTTCGCTACACCTTGCTGGTCTGGGGCGCTATCGCCGGCTTTCTGGTGTTCGGTGAATTGCCGGACCTGCTCGCCGCTTGCGGCGCGATAATCATCGTGTTGTGCGGCCTGTATCTGTTTTACCGCGAGGAGGTGCGCAATCGCGCTATCGCATCCAAGGTGACGTCGGTGACCTGATACGGCAGGCGCGCAATCCACCAGGCCCGTTGCCGGGGTTGAATGCGGGAGTTGGTCATGGTGCGGATGCGTCGCGCCGGCTGTCGCGATCGAAGCGAATGCCGAGCGTCTTGATTCTTGATGCCAGCGTGGTCGGCTTGACGTCGAGCAATTCGGCCGCGCCGCCCTGGCCGAAGATCTTGCCGCCGGTCGCTTCCAGGGCTGCCATTATATTGACGCGGTCGCGCTCGCGCCGGTCATCGTCGGTCAGGATCGATTGTTTGCCTGCCGCAGGCGTCGTGCGTTTGCCGGCATAGGCGCCGGACGCCAGATCGGGCAGGTCGATGCGCACGCGGCCCTGCCGCGCGAGAATCGCGGCGCGCTCGATGACGTTCTGCAGTTCGCGCACATTGCCCGGCCAGACATAGTGCGACAGCCGGCGCGCGTCGCCTTCGGTCAGCCGCAGTTCGCCGGTCTTGAGCTTCTTGCAGGCCTGCCGTAGCAGATGCATGGCCAGCGGCGGTATATCGTCGGGACGTTCGCGCAACGGCACCAGATCGACCGGAAAGACGTTGAGACGGAAATAGAGGTCTTCGCGGAAGCGGCCGCGCCGCACTAGGCTTTTAAGGTCGCGGTTGGTCGCGGCGATGACGCGGACATCGACATCGCGCGTGCGCACTTCGCCGACACGCTCGAACTGGCCTTCCTGCAACACGCGCAGCAGCTTGCCTTGCAATTCGAGCGGGATCTCTCCGACCTCATCGAGAAACAACGTGCCGCCATCGGCCAGCTCAAAGCGGCCGATGCGGTCGCGCAGCGCGCCGGGGAAGGCGCCCTTGGCGTGCCCGAAGAATTCGCTTTCGAACAGATCGGCGGCGATGGTCGCGCAATTGGCGCGGATCAGCGGCCGGTTGCCGCGTCTGCTAGCCTCGTGAATGGCGCGCGCCACCAGTTCCTTACCGGTGCCGCTCTCGCCGGTAATCAGAACCGTAGCGTCGGTCGGCGCCACCAGTTCGACCTGTCGCAAGGTCTGCTGGATCGCGGCGCTGCGGCCGATGATGCCGTGGTGATTGCCATCGATGCGGATTTCCTCTTGCAGATAGGCGTTTTCCAATTCGAGCCGCTTGCGCAGCCGGTTTACTTCGTCATGGGCGGCGCGCAGCTTCTCGTCCGCCTCGTGGCGCTGCGTGACGTCGCGGAAGACAATGACCGCGCCGATCAGTACGCCGTTGTCGCGGATCGGCGTTGAGGTGTAATCGACCCAGAAAGATGAGCCGTCCTTGCGGAAGAATTTTTCGTGATCGACCTGATGCACGGCGCCGTCGCGAAAGGCGGCGTAGATCGGGCATTCGTGGTCGTGATAATGCGTGCCATCCGGGTGGGTGTGATGCACGAGGGTGTGCATGTCATGCCCGACGATGTCCTCCGCCTTCCAGCCCAGCATCCGCTCCGCCGCCGGATTGACGAAGGTGGTCTTGCCCTCGGCATTGACGCCATAGATGCCTTCGCCGGCGGCGCGCAGGATCAACTGGTTTTCGCGCTCGATGCGTCCGAAAGCGGCATCGGCGCCGCCGCCTGCCTGATCTTGATGCAATGCCATTGGGCACCCCCTCGCTGAACATACCAATTCGTCGCGCCGGCTACGAAAAATCGTCGGCTACGAAATATCGTAAGCAAAACATGGGCCAATGACGGGCTTTTTGGACCGCGGCCACGATGTCGCGTCGGAAACCGGAGGACTTGGCACGGCGGTTGCTCTGTCTGTGGTTAGCCGCGGACGACTATTTTGGGAGCGACCTCATGTCCACTTTCGACAATCCCTTCGACGCCAAGCGACGCTTGAATCACGCCGGCTGCGCCTGCGGCCAGCATGCAAGCCAGGCCGACCATGACGCCACGAATTTGCAAATTCAGGCAGTGGCCAGCGAGAGCGACGAAAAACGCTATGAGCATGTCGTCGCCTCGGCCGTCATGCGCCAGATTTTCCCGCAGGACGCCGGCCGCCGCGCTTTCCTCCAGTCGCTCGGTGCCTCGACGGCACTGGCCGCTCTGTCGCAGTTCTTCCCGATCAAGGCCGCTACCGAAGCCTTCGCGCAAGGCGGGCCGATCGAGAAGAAGTCGCTCAAGGTCGGCTTCATTCCGATCACTTGCGCCACGCCGATCATCATGGCCAAGCCGATGGGCTTCTATGAAAAGCACGGTCTCGATGTCGAGGTGATCAAAACCGCGGGCTGGGCGGTGATCCGCGACAAGACCATCAACAAGGAATACGACGCCGCGCACATGCTATCGCCGATGCCGATCGCCATTTCCATGGGCGTCGGCTCGAACCCGATCCCGTACACGATGCCGGCGGTCGAGAACATCAACGGCCAGGCGATTACGCTGGCGATGAAGCACAAGGACAAGCGCGATCCGAAGGACTGGAAGGGCTTCAAATTCGCGGTGCCGTTCGACTATTCGATGCACAACTACCTGCTGCGCTACTATCTGGCCGAACACGGCATCGATCCCGACAAGGATGTGCAGATCCGTTCGGTGCCGCCACCGGAAATGGTCGCCAATCTGCGCGCTGACAATATCGACGGCTTCCTCGGTCCTGATCCGATGAACCAGCGGGCGGTGTTCGATGGCGTCGGCTTCATCCATATCCTGTCGAAGGAAATCTGGGACGGCCATCCGTGCTGTGCGTTTGCCGCGTCGAAGGAGTTCGTCACCACGATGCCGAACACCTACGCGGCGCTGTTGAAATCGATCATCGACGCCACCGCCTTCGCGCACAAGGCGGAGAACCGCAAGCAGATCGCCGAAGCCATCGCGCCGGCGAACTACATCAACCAGCCGGTCACGGTGCTGGAGCAGATTTTGACCGGCACCTATGCCGACGGTCTCGGCAAGGTCATCAGCCAGCCGAACCGCGTCGATTTCGATCCGTTCCCGTGGCAGTCCTTCGCCGTGTGGATCATGACGCAAATGAAGCGCTGGGGTCAGGTCAAGGGCGATATCGATTACAACAAGATCGCGTCCGAGGTTTTCCTGGCGACGGACACCGCCAGATTGATGACCGAAGTCGGGCTGACGCCGCCGAACGCGACGACCAAGACTTTCGTCGTCATGGGCAAGACCTTCGATCCCGCCAAGCCGGAGGAATATCTGGCGAGCTTCAAGATCAAGAAAGAAGCCTAGTGACCGCCTCTCTTCCCTGGCGCGCCGCGCTTGTGACGGTGCTGATATTCGCCGCCTTCGTCCTCGCGTGGCACATCGCCACGCGGGGCACGGGCGCCGTGCAGCAGATGTCGCCGGAATACGCCAAGCTCATGGGTTCGACAGCGACGCAGGGCAAATCGGCGATGCCCGGGCCGCTCGATGTCGGCGCCAAGCTTTGGGAGCATGTGCGCAACCCGTTTTACGACAACGGGCCGAACGACAAGGGCATCGGCATCCAGATCGCCTATTCGGTCGGCCGCGTCATGATCGGGTATGGACTGGCCGTTCTGGTCGCCGTGCCGATCGGTTTTTTGATCGGGATGTCCCCGTTGATGAACAAGGCGCTCGATCCATACATCCAGATCCTGAAGCCGATCTCGCCTCTGGCCTGGATGCCGCTCGCGCTCTACACGATCAAGGATTCCAGCCTGTCGGCGATCTTCGTCATCTTCGTCTGCTCGTTGTGGCCGACCATGATCAATACATCCTTCGGCGTCGCCCAGGTCCGCAAGGAGTGGCTCAACGTCGCGCGGACGCTGGAAGTCGGCACGTTTCGCCGCGCTTTCACGATCATTCTGCCGGCCGCCGCGCCAACGATCATGACCGGAGTTCGTGTTTCCGGCGGCATCGCCTGGCTCGTCATCGTCGCCGCCGAGATGTTAGTCGGCGGAACCGGCATTGGTTACTTCGTCTGGAACGAATGGAACAATTTATCGATTACAAATGTAATAGTTGCGATTGTGGCGATTGGGGCGGTGGGGATGGTGCTGGACCTGATCCTGGCGCGGCTCACGAAACTCGTGACGTTCCCCGAATGAGCGGCTTCATTTCCATCGAGGGCATCGCGCGACGGTATGGCACAGGTCCGGCCATTTTCCAGGATTTGTGGCTGTCGATGAGCCAGGGCGACTTCGTCTGCGTCATCGGCCATTCCGGCTGCGGCAAGACGACGGTGCTCAACATCCTCGCCGGCCTCGACGCGCCGTCGGAAGGCGCCGTCATCGTCGACGGCAAGGAAATCTCCGGACCGTCGCTCGACCGCGCCGTCATCTTCCAGGGCCACTCGCTGCTGCCGTGGCGCACGGTGCTGGGCAACGTCGCCTATGCCGTCTCATCGCGCCACCGCACATGGTCCACCGCGCAGGTCAACGCCCACGCGCAAAAATTCATCGACCGCGTCGGCCTCACCGGCTCGGGCGGCATGAAGCAGCGCGTCGGCATTGCCCGCGCGCTGTCGATCGAGCCGAAGATCATGCTGATGGACGAGCCGTTCTCGGCGCTCGACGCGCTGACCCGCGGCACGCTGCAGGACGAGGTGCGCCGCATCTGCACCGGCACCGGGCAGACCGTGTTCATGATCACGCATGACGTCGACGAGGCGATCTATCTCGCCGACAAAATCGTGCTGATGACCAACGGCCCCGGCGCCGTGCTCGCCGAGATCGTCGACAACCCGCTGCCGCGCGACCGCGCCCGCACCGACATCCACAAGCATCCGCTCTATTACGGCGTGCGCAACCACATCGTCGACTTCCTGGTGACGCGCAGCCGCGCCTTCAACACGACCGGCCACGACCCGCGCAACGTGCCGGTCGTGCGCCCGACACACGCCCTCACATAGGAGACCACCATGAAGCGTTCCGACCTCACCGAGAAGCTGCTCGACATCAAGCGCGAGAAGGGCTGGACCTGGAAATACATCTGCGAGGAGATCGGCGGCATGTCGCCGATCCTCGTCACCGGCGCCATTCTCGGCCAGCACAAGCTGACCAAGCCGCAGGCAGAAAAAGCGGCCAAGCTGTTCGGGCTCACCAAGGCCGAGCAGGCGATGATCAACGAAGTGCCGATGCGCGGCACGGCGACGCCGATGCCGCCGACCGATCCGCTGATCTACCGGCTGTACGAACTGATCCTGGTCAACGGGCCGGCGCTGAAATGCCTGATCGAGGAGGAGTTCGGCGACGGCATCATGTCGGCGATCGACTTCGATTGCGACATCGCGCGGCAGGCCGACCCGAAAGGCGACCGCGTCAAGCTCGGCATGACGGGGAAGTTTTTGCCGTTCAAGTATTACGGCGCGAAGGGGAACGAGATCGGGTATGGGCTGAAGGAGGAGTAGGGGGCTATTCCAGGCTAAGCGGCCACTCCATTTCGTTCGGTTCGTACGATGAGGACACGACGGGCGACTCCGTTGGTCTGGAATTCGACCTCGTCTTCCTCATTAGCGCCCAGTAACTGCGCGCCAAGTGGAGTTTTGGTGCTAACAAAGCCGTTGGTAACATCATCTCGATCATCGCTGAGAACAAAGCTTACGCTTTTGTTATCATCTAGATAGCGTACGATAACTCGGTCACCTACGCGAATGCCATCTAGTGAGCCAGAACCTGTCGGCTTGATACGTTCGGGCTCGGACGTGGCTGGTTTGATTACGCGATGCTCAGTGTAAATTGGTACGAGTACTTCTTCTCCAGTTGGGTGAATGCCTAGACGGTCGAGTGTTGCGAAAAGGTCCGCCATGCACCCATCCGGGTCTACAGTGAAGCTAGAAGACCAGCAGCGCCAAAACCGCCAACCGACGCGTTCCAGAATGCGTTGCCGGTTCATATCATCTGACCATCGTTCGGGCCCGTGATATTTATCGCCGTCACACTCAATTGCGAGCCGCTGGTTGCCTTTGCCCTCGACCACCATGTCTATGCTGTAACCCATCGCGCCGACCTGTGGACTCACGTGATATCCCCGCTTAAGCAGTCGGCTTAGAATTTCGCGTTCAAAATCGGAATCGCAAAGGGAATGCAAATCGCTGGTGGGCTTCGCATGGCCTTTCATCGGTTCGCGCATATGCCGGATAATGCTTGCCTTCAGATCCTTCGGGTTCAATTCTTCCTCGCGAACGGAGCGCACAACGTAAAGTCGATCGCGCGCGCGAGACATCGCAACATTAAATCGCTGTTCGAAATGCGTCGCAGTCTGCGACTGCTTTTTAGAAGAATCTGCAACCATTGATAAGAATACAATATCACGCTTGACCTGCTCCCCTTAAACGCCCTCGATTTTGGGTAGAATCCGTTCCCTACGGGAGACGGACATGCGCAAGAGCAGATTTACCGAAGAGCAGA